>ENA-OPRW01000270-OPRW01000270.1-human-gut-metagenome-genome-assembly--contig:-NODE-270-length-59485-cov-5.637759_pt1 | contig 59485 bp, 47 predicted proteins | sample MGYA00241898_ERZ501890 | MGnify/ENA primary metagenome ERZ501890 (study PRJEB25962, sample SAMEA2042216) | human gut metagenome | biome: human gut; feature: human-associated habitat; material: faeces... | reverse complement strand
ATTTAAACAAATTATTAATCAGAATTCTGTTGCATTTGCAAGTTGAATTCAGCAAACAATATATAAAAGAACGTTCTATTCTTAAGCGTGGCGTAATGCTTTACCCTAGTTTATATCTAGCTTTTGAGTACTCGGATGATGCTGAAAGAGCAGCACTACAACATATTTGTTTATGTAGAAATGAAGATGTGCTTTTACCGGATGCTTCAATTAAGGAGATGACTCAAGAGGAATTTGATCGGCTGGACGGATATGAACTTCGTTTTGAGACAAATTCAGATTCATTTCTTGTCGGATATAACCGATTCAAAGAAAATGAAGAAATGGTGGGGTATATTGAAATAGTCGGCAATCCTGTCCAAAAAGAAAGGTATGAACAATTATAATCATATTTTAGCCAAGAGTGTAGAAAACGGAGCTACTACTTTGGGATCACATTTGGAGTCTGTTGCTGATTTTGCAGTTGTAGCAGCCCGTTATGCCGGAATGGATACTGAGGTTGCTCTTCAGGGTGCATTGTTGCACGATATTGGTAAAGCTAGTGTTGTGTTTCAAAAGAGATTGAGAAGTAAACCGTCTCCATTAGAATTACCTTTCCGGCACGAAATAGCTTCCTTGTTTTTTTTGAAACTTGTGTCTCCTGATTTGCGACCTTCTGTGATAGATATGATCGTAGCCCATCACAAATCGATCTACAAAGATATTTCGAGAACGGGAATGATAGATTTGGATAATGAATATGAGGAGGATATTCTTCAGTTTCATCTATCTGATTTTTCGTTATGGGTTTCGGAAGCTATCGGAATTCTAGCGGAATTAAAATTTCCGGGAGTTACTCATGAAACAGTGATTACTGAAGAGGATGCACGTGAAGCTTATTATTTTGCTTTGGATCATTGCAGGAAAAGACAAAAGGGATGGTCTCAATGGAAAGGCTTGCTGATGGGGGCTGATCATATAGCTTCCGCTGTCGGAGACTTTAAAGAGAATGTGCCGGCATTGTTTGCCGATCCTGATATCAGTTTTTATAATAGAAAGGGTGAGTTGTATCCGTTATCGCTTATTGATTCGGATGGAACTAAAAAGCATACTTTTGTGAAAGCACCTACAGGGGCAGGGAAAACAGATTTCCTTATCAAGCGTTGTCGGGGGCGTATCTTTTATACATTGCCTTTTCAGGCTTCTATCAATGCCATGTATGAACGTATCCTGCATGATTTGGGAGATCATGTGGAGGATATTCGTTTACTGCATTCTATATCACAACTTCTTATTGGTGAGGAACGTATTACAGAAAAAGTGCTACAGGATAAATTTGGTGCATCGATAAAAGTGCTGACTCCGCATCAACTTGCTTCCATTGCTTTTGGTATAAGGGGATATGAATCTGTTTTATTTGATTTGCAAGGGTGTGATATTATACTGGATGAGATTCATACTTATTCGGATATAATGCAGGCTATTGTTTTGAAGATGATTGAAGTGTTGAATCATGTAGGTTGCCGGATTCATGTAGGAACTGCCACAATACCTTCTGCTTTGGAGAAAGAAATTCTTGAGATTTTAGGAAAAGAGCAAGTGCAATATGTGCAATTATCAGATGAGGTATTGACTTTGTTCAATCGACACGAAATATATAAGGCAGAAGCATTTACTGATTTACTTCCTGTTCTTCAACAAGCTGTGGAACAGGAGAAGAAAATTTTAATAGTATGTAATCGGGTGGCTAATGCACAAGTCATTTTTGAACGAATAGAAGAACTCTATCCTAAAACAAAAAAGATGCTGATCCATAGCCGCTTCAAACGGGGCGATAGAAATCGTCTTGAAAAAGAATTGAAGAATGAATACAACGTGAGTCCGTATGCTTGTATTGTAGTTGCTACACAGGTCGTGGAAGTTAGTCTGGATATAAGTTTTGATTTGATGATAACAGAAACTGCTCCTATTGATGCATTAATTCAGCGTTTTGGAAGAATAAACAGGAAACGCACCGCTGAAACCATCGGAAAGTACAAACCGATTTACATAATAGCACCACCCCAAAAAGATTCTGACTGTTTGCCTTATAATCCTGAAGTATTAAGGGATAGCTTTAAGGTATTGCCGGATGGTGGTGAGCTTTTGAGAGAAACAGAACTGCAGTCATTAATAAATCAGGTATATCCTAAAACAGAGAAGCTTGACATAGACTTGGACGCTGTATTTGTAGATGGGAAATGGAGGTTGAAAGAGCTTTGGCATCTTTCGAAGTCTGCACTGATTGAAAAACTTGATATCGATTCTGTAGTATGTATTACACAGGAAGATGATGAGGGTGGTAAGTATAGAGAGGCTGATAAGGAAGAGCGAATTTTAATGGAAATTCCGGTCAGATATAGTTCTTTGAGATGGAAAAAATTGAAACAATTGGATGTTGGCTCTCATCCTTTTGTCGTTCCGGATATTGCATATTCTTCGGAAAGAGGATTGGATTTAGCTAAAACCAGAGCAGAAAATTATGATACTAATTATCAAATATGGTAGCTTATGTATGCAACAACTATAGGACGCACATTTTTAAAAGCTTATAATTGTAAGTTTAAAATAGAATATACAGCAAAGTCTTTTTTTGAAGACGTGTTTGTGCCGTTATTTTTTGATCATCATAAATATATGATGACTGCCGGTAATTCTCCACTGGAGAATCCCAAGTTAAGTTGGGATGATATGATTAAAGGGAAAAAGCCTTTTGAGACTCCGGAGCGTAGACAAGAGAGAATCAATAAAATGATTCATAAGATTGAAACAGAGAAGGCTGATGCAAGTATTGCTATCGGCTATGGAGTTGTTGATGCTACAGCTGCCACTACCGGACAAATTTCAAGCATCGCTTTTCCTGATAACAAAGAAGATATTTATCTTTCGTGGATTGGTGCCGGACTTGGAATTGGGGTTGTAGGTGGATTAACCATTCTCTTTAATCATGAGCAAATCCTATTGGATATATTTGAAGGTTGGCATTATTATCGACAATATTTGGAGAAAAATCCTTTATTGAAAGGGAACCAGATAAATACATGGAATGGACGCTGGATCTCACAACGTTATGGCCGGGAATATGATTCGGATGATCCGTTGATGAATTTTAATCCTTTGGTGCCGATGAGCGATGGATTGTTCAATTTGCAGACGGTTCCCTGGGCGGAGGTAATTGCAGGGATTGCCCGGAATAATCGGACGTCAAATATGGTGGGATATCTGTATAGTATCGGACAGACAAACACTACCGTTGGTTTTATTCCTTTTAAACTTCAAGATATCATACGGCCCAGTCAATTGTATGCAAAGATATTTGGTGAATCTGTATGGATGCAAAACCGGAAGAAGGTAGAGGCATTATATGGAACTGCCATAGGGCTTAGGGCAGCGTGTCAAGCCGGATGTATCGGGATACCTGCTATGGAACCTAAAGGACTTAGAGCTTTTTTTCCGACAGAAAAAGGCATGAAAAAGATCTCATATAAAGGTGACGAGGAACAAAAAATAACGTTTAATACTTACTTAATTTGGATATTAGCCATGTTGAACAACGAAAAACTATGGGATATGTCCCGTGAATTTGCAGAACTGCTTTTAAAATATGAAGCAGGTGCCGGAAAGGGCAGAAAGGATAGAACAAATAATGTTAATCAACTGCTTGAATCTGTTTCGACAAAACAGTTTCTTTTGAATCTTATACCTATTGTAAAAGATGAAGAAGAAAGAACTGGATATGAAAATATGGGCAAAATGGTAAATATGATGCCAAAGGATAATTTTCCATATTTTAATACGCTCATTAGATTTCAATATGCATTACTGAATAAATAAAAATATTATTACTATGAAACCTTACATTTATTTGAGGGGATTGCGTCATGTAGACCTGTCCGTATTTTGTGTAGAGAGTGGTCAAAAATCATATTGGGATCCTGTATTCAATGTGCGGGTGCCTTTTTCTAGTGGTCAACAAGTGAAAAGGAGTATCTTAGATACTATAAACAGCGAATTGCAAGTAGATCCTTCTTCGGTAACTTTTGTTTTTGATGTGAACAATAAGGGAGCTTTAGGAGAAGGAGAAGTTCTTTCGCTTTGCGATCCTCAGTACTATGACCAACTTCTTGGAGGTTGGATGAGAGCTGCCAAGGGAGGGAAGGAGAGAACTCTTAAAAGAAGAAGCCCATTTTCTATTTCTGCAATGCGCCTGCTTCATCCTTTGTTAGGAGGACGATTTTCAGAGAATGCAACCTTTGATCGGAGTGACAAACCTGAAATTCATAAGGTTGTTGTAAGAGACGCATCAGGTAAACCTATGTCCGAAGAGGCAGTTGAAGAATTATTGGCAGGTACGGATAGAAGTTTATATCGTAAATGGATTCCTGATAACGCAAGAGCTACCGGATTGTTTGTTTATGACGTAGCCATTGATTTACGAACCTTGTTTGCTGTTTCTGTCAATCAAATGGAACCGGAATTGACAAAGGAGAAAATAGAAGAATTGAAAGGGAAAGGATGGATAAGTTCCCGAAATATATTTGGAGAGTGTTTAATTATGCCTAAAGAGAGTCGGGATAAAGCAATACCAGCTATAGCAAAGGCTTTAATCAATTGGCGGATTTCCAGTAATCAATCAAGGACGTTCAGTCTGATGGAAACATTAGCTATTGCAATTAGTGATAATGCGAATACTTTGGCTGGAGCTATACGTGCTAAATTAATTGATGATTCGGAAAAAACAAAAGCTAAGCCCATGGTGGATGAAACGGCCGGAGCAGAGTTGTTTGTAACCCTGCCGTGTTCCGGATATATGGTGACTGAAACAGAATCTGCAGATGCATTACAGAAAGCGGAAGAACGTTTGATAGAATTACTATCTGCTTTTGATTACGAAAATCAGAAATAATACTCTTTATATTTTTAGGCAGAGCATTTTACTCTGCCTGATTTTCAAAATATAGGTAGAAGATGAAAGTAACTGGTACTCATTTTAATTATTATCAAGTTTGTAAACGTAAACTTTGGTTGTTTGCTAATGGTATAACAATGGAGCATACTTCAGATTTAGTCTATGAGGGGAAACTGATTCATGAGGAATCATATCCACGGCGTTCGGCCAAGTATGAAGAAGTTGAGATAGATGGCATTAAAGTTGATTATTATGATACCGGAAATAAGATAATTCATGAGATCAAAAAGTCAGACAAGATAGAACGGGCTCATGAATGGCAGTTGAAATATTATATATACATATTTGAGCAGAATGGAATGAAAGGAGTAACCGGAATATTAGAATATCCGGTTTTACGCAAAAAAGATCTGATATATCTTAGTGATATTGACCGTGAAATGATTTGCGAAATGGAACATGATATTTTGCAGATAATAGAATCGGATTCTTGTCCATCGTTGGAAAAGAAGAGGGTATGTAAAAATTGTAGTTACTTAGATTTTTGTTATAGTGGAGAGGAAGAAGAATGAAGAAAACATATTATTTATTTAATCCGGGACAATTAGAACGAAAAGATAATACTCTGAAATTTACTCCGGTCGTTGAAGATGGTAATGGCGAAGAGTCTGTCGGGGCACCGCGATACTTACCTGTCGAGGATATTAATGAGTTTTATGTTTTCGGTTCTTTGCGAGCTAATAGTTCGCTATTTAATTTTTTAGGACAGAAAGATATTGCTGTACATTTTTTCGATTATTATGAGAATTATACTGGATCCTTTATGCCTAAAGATTCCTTGTTGAGTGGCAGAATGCTTTTAGCACAAACATCTGCTTTTTAGAATAAGAAAAAACGACTTTTGATTGCTCAGAAATTTATAGAATCTGCCGCTTATAATATGATTAAGAATCTGCAGTATTATAATCGTCGGGGGAAGGACGTGGAAGATATAATTGATATAATAAAAGGATATGCAGCAAAACTTCCTCAAACTGTTTCTGTACAAGAGCTGATGGGGACGGAAGGCATGATTCGTCAGACCTATTATGATGCTTTTAACTTGATATTAAATGATTTTGAAATGGGTAGCCGAACCAAACAGCCTCCTCAGAATGAAGTAAATGCACTGATATCTTTTGGAAATATGATGTGCTATACTTTATGTTTGCGTGCAATTCATCAGACTCAGTTGAATCCGACTATTAGTTTTTTGCATACTCCGGGTGAGCGACGTTATTCCTTGGCATTGGATATTGCAGAGGTTTTTAAACCTGTAATTATTGATAGGGTTATTTTTAAAGTATTGAATAAGAAAGAAATTCAGGAAAAACATTTTGATAGAAAGTTGAATAAATGCTTGCTTAATCAATCTGGGAAAAAGATATTTGTGAAGGCTATAGAAGATAAATTATTAGAAACAATAAAGCATCGGACTTTGAATCGTAATGTAAGTTATAGACATTTGATAAAATTGGAGTGTTATAAGTTGGCAAAACACTTACTGGAAATTGAAGAGTATAAACCTTTTAAGATGTATTGGTAGAGTATGTATGTCATTTTAGTATATGATTGTGGAGAGAGAAGAGTAGCTAAAATGTTGAAACTGTGTCGTAAATATTTAAACTGGATACAGAATTCTGTTTTTGAAGGTGAAATATCTGAAGTACGCTTAAAAGAACTCTTATCTTCAGCTAAAAAGTTTATAGATGAATCTGAAGATAGTATCATTGTTTTCAAAGGACCTAATCATAGCTCTTTGGAAAAAGAAATAGTAGGGAAAGAACGGTGTAGTATAGATAATTTTCTGTAACTTAGTTGTCGATGATTCTAATACTAGCTTCCTTCCCAGGGAAGATACTTTTTAAGAGCTCTTTGACTTGTTGATTTACAGCAATATAAGTGTAGTGTCGATCTCCAGTACTTTTTATACTTTTAGGGATCGACACTCTTTTGTTCTTTTAAAAAACTTTTTTAGAATTGTAACTTACTCATTTATAATGGTGATTGTTGGATTGATGAGAGAGTATTAATTGGACCTTGCGGAATTGAAACTGATTTAAATCTGTCTCCAAATGTTACTCCCTTCTGTATTAATTGGACCTTGCGGAATTGAAACAAGGATAATTCGGGCATCAATACCTTCGGACTTCCCGGTATTAATTGGACCTTGCGGAATTGAAACATTCGAAAGTTATTAAACCTTTTTGCTGCAATCTGTGTATTAATTGGACCTTGCGGAATTGAAACACAACAAAGACAAGAGCAAATAGAACTGCTAAAGGTATTAATTGGACCTTGCGGAATTGAAACCTTTGAGAGACTCATCAACGATCCCTTCCTCCTTGTATTAATTGGGCCTTGTGGAATTAAAACTTGTGATTTCGTTTTTTTGATTGATTGCTATTCTGATACTAATGAAAAAGACTTTAACTGGCTAGAGTGCTTTATTTTCGATATTATTTTATACATGAAGGTGACTTCAATTATATACTGATTCTTGAAATGTAGTTTTATAGAATAATAAGGTCAATCTTTGCTTTTAGTTTATTTGTTGTAGTTTGAATAATAATAAAAAAGATTTTTACCATTCATAAGAAATACAGATCTGAGGCACCCATTCCCATCTTTTTTGTATGGTGTTATATTGATATTGTACACTGGTTTTCAATTTCCAGCCTTTGCCTATTTTTAAAACAATGTCGCTGCCTAGTGTGGTTGGTATTGCTTCAGAGGAAAGTCTGCGGTATCTTCGGGTGTCCAGATTTTGTTCACCATATATGCTGAGAAGCCATTTTTTAGAGAGCTTATAATCCATTTGAGTTTGGATATGAAAGTGGTTTGAGCTTTCACTAAAGTTACTTTTACTATGCAGAGTGATATTTTTGTTTATTTTGAGCCGTGAATAAGTGGGTAAGAAAGTAGAATTGGTCTGTCGAAAGATGTTATGAGTATGAAAAGGTAATTTCGGAGATATGATTGTTGATTTAAGAGTCGGTAATGTTGGATCAAAGTCAACAAAGGGTTTTGTATGATATAACATGTTTTGTTCTGTCTTCTTTACGAATTCCTTATTGATTCTGATTTCTTGCTCAGAATTTAATGTTTGCTGTAGCCTCAATGAATCTTGTTTGCTCCACTCTTGTCCTGCTACGGATAAGGGGAGTAATAATAGACAAAGAGTACCTAACTGATATTTATAAGCGTCCATATAGTGTGCTAGTATAGTTTATTCTATGGACGGTGAAAAAGTGAAAATGCTGCTTTATGTAATGAATAAATAATAGCTATTTTACATAATATGAGAATACTTTTCTTTTTTTGTATAGGTGTATTAAGCACATTTATCGTCTCCTGTCGCATCTATGGAAACAAAACCTATATAGTTGTTTTTTATGTATTGAGTGATAAGTTCTAGTTTCTTGATTGGTTCATTTTTCATAAATCTTGAATGATGTCGAGAGAAAAAATGAGGTGGAAAATATAGATGGCATAGTTACAACCATTTCTTTTCTGAGCATTGCAGGACTCATAGTTCTTGTTATCATTCTGTGATGTTTGTATTTAAGATAATCTTTTTGCTTTAAATACCGGTTCTATCTTCTGAATCTCCGATTCAAATCCGAACCAATAGCCATGTCCTGCTTCGTCAATAGGAAGAAAACATAACCGGAGGTTCTCACGATATGAACCATATATAATTTCCCAATTATCGGGAGGAACTTGGCGTTTTGTCTTTACTTTTTCAGCGGGGATTTTTTTTAACGACATACCGGCTTCTATCCATGCAATACTGACTTGTGTCACGTAATCGGGATAATGATTCTTGCAGAAATTATAGAGGATAAGTCCCCTTTTTTCTAGACTCAAAGGAGTGTCGATGACATCTGTCTGTATTAGATGGTCAAGTAACTCATGCAGGAAATGCGGATTATCCAAAATGAGGGTACGAGTCAGACTTCGCCATGTAGGTGTATTATAGAATCCGTCTAAAAGACGGGACAGATAGTGGGCGGTTTGCAATTCTTCTACGGAAATTTTTTTAGTCTGCAAAACTTCGTAGGGAGGGAGAGGAGAGTATTGGATGCCTAACTCTTCCGCCCTTCTTCGCATTTCCGTGCCGGGAAGTAATTTTAATGATTCCAGTTGTATTTCCCCTGCACCATATTCGGCAAGTGTACGAACGTCTTCAAATATTTCGGATAGGTGATAGAGAGGAAGACCGGCTATTAAGTCAGCATGTGTCTCCATGTTCTTAAGGGAACAAAGATATTTCAGACCTTGAAGGGCATCAGATAATTTTCCGATACGTCGGCTTTTCTCTAATACGGGTTCACGAAGGCTTTGAATACCTGCTTCGAGGTGTAGCAAACCATTAGGTAAAATAGCGAGTTCTTCTTTTAATTCTTCGGAGAGAAGTGCCGGGTGAATTTCCAAATGGAAACAGATGTCCGGGGCATATTCACGGAAGAGGTGAAGAAGTTCTTTGGCTCGCTTATTATTATAGTTGAAAGTGCGGTCGAGTACACGCACATTTTTGATGCCATGCTGATGGATAACATTCAGTCGTTCGCGGATTGCCTCCAATGAAATGGTGCGAACCGGTTTCTCACCTCCGCTGACGCAGAAAGCGCATGTGTTGAAGCATCCTCGGGTAGTTTCCAGTTGTACGAAAGGCTTGCTCCAATTAAAAAAACGACTTTTCTCCGGTGAGACGAGCTGAGAGAAGTTCATGACACGGGCAATACCGTTGTCTTGATATTGGTCTGATTCGTCCAGATAACATAATCCGGATATCTGATTCCACTCATTTACAGGGTGATTCCATACTTTTAACCAAATTGGGAATACTTCTTCTCCTTCTCCCCGAAACACTCCGTTGACAAATTTGTTCTTTCTTAAGAAGGCTTCGTTATTTCCTAAAAACTCCGGACCGCCGAGTACGATGCAGCAATGAGGTAGCAAAGCTTTAGCACGTGAAACGATATGCAACAGTTGCTCGTGATTAAATAGCCAGTTGGTAGCAGCAATAATATCCGGTTGATGGTGATAGATTTGGTTGACTACCATTCCGGTATTTTCGTTGATGGTTGCCGATACTGTACACCACTCAATGGTAGTGTCATCTGCTATTTGAGCATGTAATGCAGGCAATGCCAGCGATGAGTGCGCATAGGAGCTATTTAAATCAAGCCAAAGAAGTTTCATGTGTAAATTTTACTATTAGTGGGACAAAGGTACAAAAAACTTGCATCTTAAGGCATATAGTAAAATAAAAACGCTAATTTTGCAATAATAAACGCAATAAACTAGAAAATTATGAAGAATTTGAAAAAATACGTAGGTGTTCTCATGTTGCTGACTTTATTGGTCGGCTTTACTTCGTGCGAAGATGATGAAACTATATTTGATCACATAGTAGGGCGTACATGGGTTGGTGATTTAGGATTTTGGGTAGATAATAGTCCGGTGGAAAGTGGAATAACCTTTAAGAGTAATGGTTTTGGTGTAGATGAACAATGGTATTATGATTGGGATAGAGTAGCGGCTGTTTTAGATGTCCGCTGGTGGATTGAAGATGGAGATTTATTCTTGGATTATGGTAATGGCTATCCTTTATTAATATTAGCAGATGTTTATGTTGAAGGCCGATATCTTACAGGGCGTTTGTATTCAAATAATATAGATCAAGGAACCGTTACTTTAGAAATGAGTAATTAGTGAAGATCTAAAAAAGAATTGTGGAATTGGAAAAAATATCGATTTTTTTATAAAAGTTCCCCTTATTGAAGGCTAATCTATGTACAGAGTTGTCAGCAAATAAGGGGAATTTTTATTATTTTATTTCTTCAGGAACAACTTCTTAAACTCTCCCGGATAAGGTGTCTCAAACTCCATTAAATCTCCCGTCACCGGATGATAGAAACAAAGTTTGAAGGCGTGGAGTGCCAGTCTTCCGATCGGGTTAAGCGATTCTTCGCCTCCATATCTTCCGTCACCTATAATAGGATGTCCTAAATCCTGCATATGTACACGAATCTGATTCTTACGTCCTGTTTCCAGATCAAGTTCTAACAGTGAATAACCGTTAGCACGTTTGATTGTCTTGTAGTGTGTGATGGATTTTGAACCACCATCATCGTAATCGCTGGAACTTACATAAAGAGTTTTATCCGTCAGCCAGGAAACCACAGTGTCATAATCCTTCTCCATTGTTCCCTCAACAACAGCTACATAACGGCGGTCAGTCACTATTTCATGCCAGTTGTCACGTAATGTCCGTTGTGTTTTTTCGTCTTTTGCGAACATCATTAATCCTGATGTATCCCTGTCCAGACGATGTACGATAAACACACGGTGCTGTCTGCCCGAGCGCTGTACATATTCATTCAGAATCGTATAAGCGGTGCGCTCTTTTTGTCGCTCGGTATTGACAGATAAGAGTCCTTGCATTTTTTCCACTACAATGATATAAGCGTCCTCATATACAATTTTCAGCAGTCTGTTATGAAATTCCTTCTTTCCTTTTTCCTTGCTGATTTGTACTTTCATTCCGGGTTGCAGCGGGAAGTTGAACTGAGTGGTGATTACGTTATCTACCAATACCACCCGTTTGCTCAGTAATGACTTCAGTTTCGTGCGGCTTGCGTCCGGCATTTTGGCAGCCAGAAACTCCATTAGTTCCATGGGCTCTTTGACTGCATAGTTCGTATATTGGGCACGTGCTTTTTCTGCAGGAGTTCTTCTCGGTCTTTTTTCCATTTCTTTTTTCTTTTGCGAACAATTCAACTAACGTATTATCGAAGCTCCAGCAACACTACATTTTCCACATGATGCGTATGCGGGAACATATCTACAGGTTGCACAGCTTTCACTTTATATTTGCCGTCAAGCAGTTGTAAGTCGCGTGCCTGCGTAGCCGGGTTGCAGCTTACATACACAATCCGCTTCGGTTCGGCAAACAGAATAACATCAACCACATCCTGATGCATACCTGCACGTGGAGGGTCGGTGATAATCACATCCGGACGTCCATGCTGATTGATAAATTCCTGAGTCAGCATATCTTTCATATCTCCGGCATAGAACAAGGCATTCTTAATCTCATTAATCTCGGCATTTACCTTTGCGTCTTCGATAGCTTCCGGTACATACTCGATACCAATCACCTGACGAGCCTGGCGGGATACAAAATTGGCAATGGTTCCCGTTCCGGTATATAGGTCGTATACCAGTTCCTTTCCGGTCAGCCCGGCAAATTCGCGGGCTATCTTATATAAATTGTATGCCTGTTCGGAGTTGGTCTGATAGAATGATTTCGGACCGACTTTGAAACGCAGTCCTTCCATTTCTTCAAACATATGGTCTTTTCCCTTGAATACATGTACATCCAGATCATTGATCGTATCGTTGCACTTATTATTAATAATGTATAGGAGAGAAGTGATTTCGGGGAATGAATCGGCAATGAACTGCAGCAGTTGCTTGAATAGTTCCATTTCATGGTCTTCCGTAATCTTGCAGATGACAATGACCATCAGCTCTCCTGTTGATGAAGTGCGGATAATCATATTCCGTAACATACCTTCCTGAGTACGCAGGTTGATGAAGGAGTAATCATGCTCGTAAGCATAATCGCGTACAGCATTACGAATACGATTGGAGATGTCGTCCTGTAACCAGCATTTTTCAATAGCCAGCACTTTGTCGAAAGCTCCGGGAATATGAAAACCTACAGCATTCATCTGATCATACTTCACATCCTGCCGAACTTCATCGTTCGTGAGCCAGCGTTTGTTCGAAAAAGTGAACTCCAGTTTATTCCGGTAGAACTCTGTTTTGGCAGAACCCAGAATCGGTGAAATTTCCGGAAGTTCGATCTTTCCGATGCGTCTCAGATTGTCTTCTACTTGTTTCTGCTTATACCTGATTTGTTCCGAATAGGGGAGTACCTGCCATTTGCAACCGCCGCATACGCCGTAGTGTTGGCAGAAAGGAACGGCACGTACGGGCGACAGCTCGTGGAATTTCACAGCTTCGGCTTCGGCGTATTTGTTCTTTTTGCGCTTGATCTGCAGGTCTACAACATCACCTGGCACTACATAAGGAACAAAAATCACCAGGTCGTTTACTTTTGCGATGGCTTTTCCTTCGGCAGCCACATCCGTTATTGTTACCTTCTCCAGCAGGGGAAGTTCTTTTCTCTTTCTTGCCACTTTTACACCAATCTAATAATTATGATGCAAAAGTAGGTATTTTTTTTGGAAAACTTTCGTGTCTATGAAAATATTCCAGATTGTAATGTCGAAATTGCATTTTAATAGAAAGTTTTTTCTCAAAAAGTTTTCTGGTTTGCGAAATATACTTAGATTTGCGAACAGAAAAAAATCATAATGTAACTTTAAACACAATATTATGGATAAAAAAAGAGTTTATACCTTTGGAAATGGTCAGGCAGAAGGAAAGGCCGACATGAAGAATTTGTTAGGTGGTAAAGGTGCCAATCTTGCCGAGATGAATTTAATTGGAATTCCCGTTCCTCCCGGATTCACAATAACTACAGAAGTTTGTACGGAGTATAATACGTTGGGACGTGATAAAGTGGTTGAGTTGCTGAAAGATGAAGTAGTAAAGGCCATTGCCCGTGTAGAAGAATTGATGAAATCTAAATTCGGTGATATCGAAAATCCATTGTTGGTTTCTGTACGTTCAGGTGCCCGTGCGTCTATGCCGGGTATGATGGATACTATTCTGAATCTGGGTCTGAATGACGAGGTGGTGGAAGGTATCATCCGCAAGACTGGTAATGCCCGTTTTGCATGGGACTCTTATCGTCGTTTTGTACAGATGTACGGTGACGTTGTTCTGGGCATGAAGCCGACGAACAAGGAAGATATCGATCCGTTCGAAGCAATCATTGAAGAAGTAAAAGAATCAAAAGGAGTAAAGCTTGATAACGAACTGGAAGTAGCAGACCTGCAAGAGCTTGTGAAGAAGTTCAAGGCCGCTGTGAAAGAACAGACCGGAAAAGATTTCCCGACTTGTGCTTACGAACAACTTTGGGGAGCTATCTGTGCCGTATTTGATTCATGGATGAACGAACGTGCTATCCTTTATCGTAAGATGGAAGGTATACCTGATGAATGGGGAACAGCTGTAAACGTACAGGCTATGGTATTCGGTAATATGGGTGACACTTCTGCAACAGGAGTTTGCTTCTCTCGTGATGCCGGTACAGGTGAAGACCTTTTCAACGGTGAATACCTGATCAACGCACAAGGTGAAGATGTGGTAGCCGGTATCCGTACTCCACAACAGATTACGAAGGTTGGTTCTCAGCGCTGGGCTGTACTGGCAGGTGTGACAGAAGACATTCGTGCTGCAAAATTCCCTTCAATGGAAGAAGCTATGCCGGAAATCTATAAGGAACTGGATGCATTGCAGACTAAATTGGAGAACCACTATAAAGATATGCAAGATATGGAATTCACCGTGCAGGAAGGTAAGTTATGGTTCCTGCAGACTCGTAACGGTAAACGTACCGGTGCGGCTATGGTGAAAATCGCAATGGACTTGCTCCGTCAGGGAATGATTGATGAAAAGACTGCTTTGATGCGTGTAGAACCTAACAAACTGGATGAACTTCTTCACCCGGTATTCGATAAATCTGCTTTGAAACAGGCGAAAGTGCTGACTCGCGGTCTTCCGGCTTCTCCGGGTGCTGCAACCGGTCAGATTGTATTCTTCGCTGATGATGCCGCCGAATGGCATGCTGCCGGAAAGAAAGTGGTAATGGTACGTATCGAGACTTCTCCGGAAGACTTGGCCGGTATGGCAGTTGCCGAAGGTATCCTGACAGCTCGTGGTGGTATGACTTCTCATGCTGCTGTGGTAGCTCGTGGTATGGGTAAATGTTGTGTATCCGGTGCAGGAGCATTGAATATCGACTATAAGACTCGTACAGTAGAAATTGACGGCATTGTTTTGAAAGAAGGCGATTATATTTCTTTGAACGGTAGTACAGGCGAAGTATATAATGGTAAGGTAGAAACTCAGGCTGCCGAACTTTCCGGAGACTTTGCCGATTTGATGAAACTCTCGGATAAATATACCCGTCTGCAAGTACGTACCAATGCGGATACTCCTCACGATGCGGAAGTAGCACGTAACTTTGGTGCAGTAGGTATCGGTCTTTGCCGTACGGAACATATGTTCTTCGAAGGTGAAAAGATCAAGGCAATGCGCGAAATGATTCTGGCAGAAAATGCAGAAGGACGTCGTAAAGCACTCGCTAAGATTCTTCCGTATCAGCAAGCCGACTTTAAGGGCATCTTTAAAGCAATGGCCGGTTGTCCGGTGACTGTTCGTCTGCTCGATCCTCCTTTGCATGAGTTTGTTCCTCATGATACGAAGGGACAGCAGGAAATGGCTGATACGATGGGTGTAAGCCTGCAATATATCCAGCAACGTGTAGAATCGCTGTGTGAACACAATCCGATGTTGGGTCACCGCGGTTGCCGTCTGGGAAATACATATCCTGAAATAACTCAGATGCAGACACGTGCTATCTTGGGTGCTGCTCTTGAACTGAAGAAAGAAGGAGTAGAGACACATCCTGAAATCATGGTTCCGTTGACCGGTATTTTATATGAATTCAAGGAACAAGAGAAGGTGATTCGTGAAGAGGCTGCCAAGTTGTTTGAAGAAGTGGGCGACAGCATTGATTTCAAAGTAGGTACTATGATTGAAATTCCTCGTGCAGCTCTGACTGCTGACCGTATTGCTTCATCTGCTGAATTCTTCTCATTCGGTACGAATGACTTGACTCAGATGACCTTCGGATATTCTCGTGACGATATCGCTTCTTTCCTTCCGGTTTATCTGGAAAAGAAGATTTTGAAAGTAGACCCGTTCCAGGTGCTCGATCAGAATGGTGTAGGTCAGTTGGTACGTATGGCTACAGAAAAGGGTCGTGCTATCCGTCCGGATTTGAAATGCGGTATCTGTGGCGAACATGGTGGTGAACCGTCTTCAGTGAAGTTCTGCCATAGAGTAGGTTTGAATTACGTTAGTTGCTCTCCGTTCCGGGTGCCTATCGCAAGACTTGCAGCGGCTCAGGCAGCAATTGAAGGATAGAAAGATAAACTGGTTAGAAAGTTAACTTTCTGATAATTGGGCTGTAATCGTCTCGTGAGAGAATGATTACAGCCTTTTTTGTTGGATGATGTTATTTTTAATTGTATTTGTTCAGCCCTGATAATCAGCCATTAATAATGATTTGTTTGGTGATTATTATAAAAAACTAACTAAATATTTGTTTAAGATGAAGAAGTAGCTTAATTTTGCCCCCGAAAACAAAACATGTTTTTATTTTATAACTTAAAAAGAAAGAAGATGAAAAAGGGTTTATTATTGGTAGTTGTAATGTTAGCAACTATCGCTGTAAAAGCACAGGACATTTACGTAGGCGGATCATTGAACGTATGGCGTAACAGCACAGGCAACACTACTTCTTTTAAAGTTGCTCCGGAAATCGGCTACAATTTTAATGAAACATGGGCATTGGGTGCTGAACTGAACTATTCACACGAATATGTGAAACAAGTGACTGCAAATTCAGTTACTGTTGCTCCGTACATCCGTTGGTCTTACTATCAGAATGATGCTGTACGTCTGTTCTTGGACGGAACTGCTGCTATTGGTTTCGTGAAAATCAAAGATGGTGATACCACTAAAGCAGGTCAGATCGGTTTGAGACCGGGTATCGCTGTTAAACTGAACGATCATTTCTCTTTTATCGCCAAGTATGGTTTCTTGGGATATCGTAAGAATGTGAACACTTCCGGAGATTCTTTCGGTCTGATGTTGACTAGCGAAGATTTGTCTATTGGTTTCCACTACAATTTCTAATCGAGTAGTAGATAATAAAAAAATAGGAAAGGGGATTCTCTGAAATAGGGAATTCCCTTTCTTTGTGTGTAATCTCTATATTTTACACGTTTGTTAACGAAAAAGTTGTTTGATATATATATCAATCATATATTTGCATTGTTAATTAAACAGATGATTTAACTATAGTATTAATTAAAACTTTAGAATTATGAAAAAGAGTGCTTTATTTATTTTATTTGCGCTGATCTCAGTTGCTGGCTTTTCACAGATTACAGGTTGGAATGCTAAGGTAGGAATGAACATTAGTAATTATACAGGTGATGCTGATTTGAATGCAAAGATTGGCTTTAAACTTGGAGGTGGTTTTGAATATGCTTTTGATAATACTTGGTCATTACAACCATCATTGTTTTTGTCGACTAAAGGAGCAAAAAAGGATGGTAATAGCATAAATGCAATGTATTTGGAATTACCAGTTATGGCTGCTGCTCGTTTTAATGTTGCGGATAATACAAATATTGTGGTTAATGCTGGTCCTTATTTGGCATGTGGTATTGCTGGTAAAACCAAAATTGATTTGGGGAATGATACGGAACGTAAGTATGATACATTTGGTGATGATGCTTTAAAACGTTTTGATGCCGGTCTTGGTGTTGGAGTAGCTTTGGAATTAGGTAAGGTTATTGTAGGATTGGATGGTCAATTTGGTTTAGTAGATGTAGAAAAAATAGGTAATCCTAAAAATACAAACTTTTCTATTGTATTAGGATATAAATTCTGATAAGAAAATTACTAAAAAGTAAACCGCTGTAAAAGATTACTTACAGCGGTTTCTTTATTTATGATTGTATATAATATTCGAATCGATATTTCTTAGTCCGCCAATTTCTTTAACTTTTTGAAATGCTCGATCACAGCCAGATAATTCTGATCCAGACAGGCATCAAATTTATTCCAGAGATCCCCCAGTACAACAGCCCCTCCAAATCCGAAATCTTTTATTTCTAGTAGATTATCTTCATTAATACCTCCAAGTGCCATTACTTTTGAGTCAATGATCTTAGCTTTCTGTGCCTCACGAAGTTCTTCTGCCGTATAAGTAGAATAGTAATTAACCTTCGAAATACTATCGTAAATGGGACTCATGAAAACGTAATCATAGAAATGCTTTCTGTTCTTCACCTCTTCTACGGAATGGCAGGAACAACTGACGTGTCCGGCATAGTCATGCGGTTCGCTCGGATTGCGTGCATTCAGGTGGATACCCATCAGATTGAACTCTTCTTTCAGATAAAAATGTTCGTGTGTCACAATGCGGCGATGATATTTTTCCGGAATCAGCGTCAGTAATCGTTCGGAATACATGGCCGGTGTCTCAGGTTTTCTGAGATGTAGAATATCCAGTCCCTCCTCGAAAAGAGCGGTAATGATCTTATCTTCTTCAACGAAGAACGTGGGCGTGGTAACTACAATTAGTTTCATTTCCTGTGTAAAGTTGTAAAGTTTAGCAAAGTTACTAATTAACTATTTCAGAAACCAACGTTTATAGTGAAAATTTGTTAGATTGCAATGTGCGCAAGTCAATAGTCCATAGTTTACCTGATAATACTTCGCCAAATCCACAGATAATCTTCAGCACTTCCGTTGCTTCGATGCTTCCTGTTACCGCAGGAGTAATGCCCATTACACCTTTGGGAGGCAGAGGCATTCGCCTCATTTCTTCTTCGTCCGGATATAAGTCCCGATAATTTTTTTTCTCTTCTCCGTAATGAAAAACGGATACCTGACCTTCAAAGCCGCAGATTGCTCCATAGACATACACTTTCCCCATTTCGGCACAGATGTCATTGATAAGATAGCGGGTAGAAAAGTTGTCGCAGCCGTCTACTACTATATCATACTGACTGATAATTTCCTGTGCGTTTTCCTCCGTTAAACGGATTGGATAAGTCCGGATAGTTATCTCGCTGTTTAGTGCGGAAAGTCGTTCGGCGGCACATATTGCCTTGGGTTTACCTAATTCTTTCTCCGAATAGAGCACTTGCCGTTGCAGATTACTGATGCTGACTACATCGTCATCTACCAGTCCAATGCAGCCTACTCCTGCTCCGGTCAGATAGAGGGCTATGGGAGAGCCTAGCCCTCCCACGCCTACAATAAGAACCTTTGCTTGCTTCAGTTTCTGCTGACCGTCTTCTCCGATTTCGGGAAGGATCATTTGCCTGTCGTATCGCATCGTTTTATCTTTTAAAGTCAAAAGACTGGTCCCAATCCTTCCAGACCGGTTCACGTCCTAATTTCCTCAGGTCACGTTCCACTTCTACCGCTTTCCGTTCGTCACTCACATGGAACTGCTCCAGTGTTTGCGGGTAGCTGTAATATCCGCCCGGTTCTGTCTTGCTTTCGGCACTCATGGTTGTCACGCCCAGTGTTGCCATGTGATTTCGTATCTCGGCGCTTTCACGGGTAGAATAGGAGATATCTACATCATGATCGAAGATTCGCATGGCGAAAGTAAGCTGTGCAAGTTCCCGGTCGTTCATGATAACATTGGGTTGGAAGCCATCGTTTTCGGATGGACGCATACGGGGGAAGTTGACGCTGTATTTGGTCTTCCAGTAGTGTTTCTGCAGGTAGCGGAGGTGGTAAGCCATCATTGTCACATCTGTCCGCCATTCCTCCAGACCGATCAGGACACCCATGCCGATCTTATGGACACCCGCCTGTCCCATACGATCGAATCCATCGACACGCCATTCGAATTTGGACTTCATGCCTCGCGGGTGATACTTTTTATAGTTCGCCTTATTATAAGTTTCCTGAAAGCAGATGACTCCGTTCAGCCCGTGATGGGTGAGTTCTTTGTATTCTTCCGCTTTGAGGGGCATCACTTCAATCTGAAGGTTACTGAAATAAGGTTTTGCCAGATCGAGAGCACGGGCGATGTAAGGTACACCTGCTGCTGCCGGATTTTCACCTGTCACGAGTAAAAGATTCTCAAAAGGAGCCAGCCGTTTGATTGCTTTGTATTCGTTGATGATTTCCTCCTCCGTCAGAATCGTTCTTTTCATCGGATTACTGATATGGAAACCGCAATAGACGCAGGAGTTGGTGCATGAATTGGTGATATAGAGCGGCACAAACATAGAGATTGTTTTGCCGAACCGCTCCATCGTATATTTCTGGCTGAGGCGGGCCATCACTTCCAGATAGGGAGTGGCGGCAGGTGAGATCAATGCCATAAAATCGTTGACATCCAGATGCTCTTTTTTGCCTAATGCACGGCGCACATCGGCATCTGATTTGGAATAGATGGCTTTTGTCGTCTCTTCCCAGGATATTTTTTCTAATTCGTCTGAGAACATTTTAATTAATTGAAAGTTGAAAATTAAAAAGAAATGAGGTTGTGACTTGGTTTGGGGATATTCACAACTCATTATTTATCACTCTTGGCATTTTTCTTCAGATCACGGGATAATCTCATGGCGCAGAAATTTGGTCCGCACATCGTGCAGTATTCTCCGTCAATGTGATGTCCCGCGCGGAAATATCCTTGTGCCCGTTCCGGATCGAGAGACAAGTCGAACTGATCTTTCCAGCGGAACTCGTAACGGGCTTTGCTCAAGGCATTGTCGCGTACCTGTGCTCCCGGATGCCCTTTGGCAAGGTCGGCAGCATGAGCGGCAATCTTATAAGTGATAACCCCTACACGTACGTCTTCTTTATCCGGCAGGGCAAGATGCTCTTTCGGAGTGACATAACAAAGCATAGCTGTACCTAACCAGCCGATTTGAGCAGCTCCGATGGCAGAGGTAATGTGATCGTAGCCAGGAGCGATATCCGTCACTAAAGGGCCGAGTGTATAAAATGGCGCATCATGGCATTTCTCGATCTGACGTTCCATGTTCTCCTTGATTTTATGCATCGGTACGTGTCCCGGACCTTCGATAAATGCCTGCACGTTCTTTTCCCATGCACGAAGTACCAGTTCTCCCATCGTGTCCAGTTCTGCAAACTGTGCTTCGTCGTTGGCATCATGGATAGAGCCCGGACGCAGTCCGTCTCCCAATGATACGGCAACGTCGTATTGAGCTAGAATATCACAGATATCGTCAAAGTGTTCATACAGGAAACTTTCCTGATCGTGCACCAGACACCATTTGCTCATGATGCTTCCTCCACGGCTGACAATGCCGCACAGACGTTTATCGGCAAGATGAACATTATGACGGCGGATACCTGCATGAATCGTAAAATAATCTACTCCCTGTTCGCATTGTTCGATCAGTGTGTCCCGATAGATTTCCCAGTTAAGGTCTTCCACTACACCATTCACTTTCTCAAGTGCCTGATAGATAGGTACAGTGCCTACCGGTACAGGGCAGTTGCGGATGATCCATTCACGTGTCTCATGAATATTTTCTCCTGTTGAAAGGTCCATCAGCGTATCACCTCCCCATTTGCAGCTCCATAAAGCCTTTTCCACTTCCTCGTCAATGCTGGAAGTGGTGGCGGAGTTTCCGATATTCGTATTGATTTTCACCAGGAAGTTACGGCCGATAATCATCGGTTCGGCTTCCGGATGATTGATGTTGGCAGGCAGCACTGCACGTCCTTCTGCTATTTCTTTACGGACAAATTCGGGAGTAATGTGAGTTTCAATTCCCAGTTCCTCACAGTTCATATTTTCGCGGATCGCCACATATTCCATTTCCGGAGTGATGATTCCTCGTTTGGCGTATGCTATCTGAGTGATGGCTTCTCCCTTTTTGGCACGATAGGGAAGGGCAATGTGTTCAAAGCGGAGATGATCCAGACTTTTGTCATCACGTCTCATTTGTCCGTATTCCGAAGTGATTTCGGGGAGTTGCTCTACGTCACCGCGTCCCACAATCCATTCTTCACGTAAGCGGGGAAGTCCTTTCTTGAGATCAATGCTCATTGACGGGTCACTGAACGGACCGCTGGTGTCATATACGTATACTTCCGGATTCGGAGTAGCTATCTTTTCTTCTCCTTCGAAGCTGACACTGGGCACTTGTTCAACTTTCCGCATGGCTACACGGATGTTCGGATAGAGTTTACCCGGCAGATACACTTTCTGAGAACGGGGGAATTTTATTTTTTGTTCCATAGAATTTTATTATCGTATTATTAAGAATAGTGAAACAAACACTACTCCCTACTTATTACCTATTACTTATCACCTATTACTTATTCCAAAAATGCAGTTAAAGGTGAACTTGCTTCTGCTATAAAGTTATCAGCCTGCAGACCCAGTCCTGCTTCGTATGCCCGTCTTCCGGCTTCGGTGGCGGCTTTGAAGGCCAACGCCATTTCTACCGGATTGCCTGCTACGGCGATGGCGGTATTTACCAGTACGGCAGAAGCTCCCAGTTCCATTGCTTCGGCAGCGTGGCTCGGTGCACCGATTCCGGCATCTACGACAACGGGGATACCGGCCTGTTCGATAATAATCTGCAGGAATTCTTTGGTTTGCAGTCCTTTGTTAGTTCCGATGGGAGCGCCTAGCGGCATTACGGTAGCGGCACCGGCTTCTTCCAGTCGTTTGCAGAGCACAGGGTCGGCCTGGCAATAAGGTAATACGATGAAGCCCAGTTTAACAAGCTGTTCTGTAGCCTTCAGGGTTTCGATAGAGTCGGGGAGCAGATAGCGCGGATCCGGATGGATTTCCAGTTTCAGCCAGTTGGTACCAAAAGCTTCACGTGCCATCTGTGCGGCGAAAACAGCTTCTTCCGCATCGCGTACTCCCGATGTGTTGGGTAGCAACTGGATATTCGGATGAATAATATGTTTCAGCATGTCGTCTTCTTTGTCATCCATGTCGATGCGCTTCATTGCTACGGTTACCATTTCAGTGCCCGATGCCAGAATGGCTTGTTCCATTACTTCATTGGAATTGAATTTTCCTGTACCCAGAAAAAGGCGGGAGTCGAACTCACGGCCTGCAATTACTAACTTTTCCACTTTTCAATTATTTTATTTGATTATACATTTCATGTTCAAAATCTTTCGTGTTTCCGCTGCCGGATCCTCCGCCCGAAGAATCGTTCCGGAAAGCGCTATTCCGTTCACTCCGGTTTCGAGTATGGCGGGTATATCCTCACAGGTGATTCCTCCGATGGCTACTACCGGCAGTTCGATATTCGCTTCCTTCATCTGAGATAAAATAGCGGCATAACCTTCCAGTCCCAGAACAGGACTCAGGTTTTTCTTTGTAGTGGTAAACCGGAAAGGACCGATGCCGAGGTAATCCGCTCCGGCACGGTAGTGCTGTACGACATCTTCGAATGTATTTGCCGTACCTCCGATAATAAATGCTTCTCCAAGTAATTGTCGTGCCTGATCTATCGGCATGTCTTTTTTGCCCAGATGCACTCCGTCCACTTCCAGCTTTTTGGCAAGTTCGACGTGATCATCCAGAAGTAAGATCGCTTCTTTTTCTTTACAGAGAGGCTTTAGTTGGAGGGCAACAGCTTCCACCTCTTCATACGGAGCTTCCTTCATGCGTAGCTGAATCCATTTACATCCTCCTTCAAGTGCCATGAGTGCCGATTCGAAATAAGTATACCGATCGGTCTGGTGGGTGATAAATTGTAGACTTACCATACTTTTACCCTCCACAAGCCGCTTTGATGACCACGAGGTTATCATTCTCCTGTAACGCGAATTTCTCCCATTCGGAACGTGGAATCATTTTGTTGTTTACGGCAATAGCGATGCCTTGTGCCGGAAGTTCCAGTTGGGCAGCCAGTTGTGTAAGGGTAGAAGCAGGAGTCATCTCCACCTCTTTGTTGTTAACTTGTACTTTCATTGTCCTATCAGTATTAATAAGTTGAAAGTAAATACAAAGAGCGTGCTTATATAGAAAGGCGATAAGAAAGAAACACAATCCCTACGTCAGTGCTAACTGCCTCAGGTTCCTAGGGTATAATCTCAGCCCCTCTTTGGGGCACCCCTTTGTCTTTACGGGAGCAAAGTAAGCGAAAAAGAAACAAAGATTCATCAAATTATCCGTTTTTTTTTCGTTTTTCTTCCGATTCCCGCTTTTTGATAGGATGAGAAAAGACAAACCGTGCTCCGTTCTTATAATTCTTGTCAATCCAGATATCGCCTCCCATGCGTTGTATGGTCAGTTTGCAGATTGCCAGTCCCAAGCCTGTTCCCTGCACAAATTCGTTGAGCTTCTCAAAACGCTGGAATACCAGTTCCTGCTTGTCTTCGGGGATGCCCGAGCCTGTATCGGTCACAGAGAACAGCATACACTGGTCTTCTTCATCTATTTCATAATTCAGCGTGATACTTCCGCCGTCGGGAGTAAACTTCAACGCATTGTTCAGTAAGTTGATGATAACCTGCTGCAAACGTAGCGGATCGGTATAGAGCATATAAGGCTCTTTCGGCATCTGAAGCCTGACATCTATATCTCTTGTCCGGTTCTTTCTGGTCAGTGTGATCATGTTCTGGCAATGATTTACCAGTTCGCACCATTCATACTTGAACAGCAGTTTGCCTGATTCCAGACGTGATACATCCAGTACATCACTGATCAGTTGCAATAACAATTCGGAATTAGTCTGGATGATATCCGCATATTCCTTCTGCTCGTCCGTTGTTTCCACGGTATCGATCAGCAGGCTGGAAAAGCCGACAATGGCGTTCAGCGGTGTCCGTATTTCGTGGCTCATATTTGATACGAAGGCACTTTTCAGTTGATTGGCTTCTTCGGCACGCTCTTTGGCATGACGTAGTGCAATTTCCGATAATTCCAGTTTCTTTTTATCTTCCCTTAGTTGGGCTGTAGTCTTCTCAAGGTGATTCTTTAAGATTTTTGTCCGGTAATAATAATACAGTGAGATAAACAGTCCGCCTATCAGTACAAGGAAGGTAAACAGGATGAATTGCACTTCCGTCCGATATGCCTGAAAGAAAGGCACCTGTTGGTTGATGATAAGTGAATTGAAAGGTAGTTTCTTGTCCTGAAATCCCCATTCATGCAGTTTGTTGGCATCAAATTTGTATCTGTTGGGCAACAAATGAATGTGGCCGACATTGTTTTTCCCCTTGTCCAGAAATTGATAAGCCTGTTCTCCCATGCTTTTCCCTATTCCGTCGTATTGGGGGATATATCCTCCGATTGCCCAATAACCGATGGCGGTAGCAGTCAGGCTGAAAACAGGCAACTCTGGATTCGCTTTGGAGAAAGCATATACAGAGTTGTTCATATACGTTATGCCCCGATTGTCAATTCTCCAGATACCCAGTAGTGCAACCGAATTTTTGGGGACATCGCGTAGTTGTTTGACGGCAGCATCAAGGGTGTGGATACGGCCGTCAATATAGGTCGTCGATATTTCCGGATAGCGTTTCATATTCTTTTTTACCCACGCTTGTTCGGCAAGTCCGTTGTAGGTGTTGTCCGAGATGAACACTAAATGCTCCATATCCGGATAAAAGCTTCGCATCATTTCTATGTCCTTATCGATATCATATTCATATGTGTTACAGTATATTATATTGTATTTGTTCATTCTTTCCGTTAAGTCGAGACTCTGAGGTTCATAAGTCCGTATATCAATAGAGTCTTCCGGAATACGGATGCCGTTGCGCGATGCCATAGCGCAAAATACGGGCAGTTGTCTGTACTTCTCGTCTTCGAGGTGCAGGAAACTGCTCCACGCTTCGCCACCCAGCAGGATAACCAGCTTGGCGTTCGGATGTTTGTCCAGAATGTTGGTAAGTCTTTTTTTCCATTTTCTGGATTGATTGAGGTCGGTAACATTCATGTTTTCTACGATGGTGGAATACTTGCCACCCAGTTGGCGGTACGTTTCTACGAACGTGTTGATATTATCGTAGGTATATTTAGTATCGGAATTATAGGACGTCACGAAAAGAATCTCCTCTTCCGGTTCTTCCGGAATAGCCGCATTGCCTGTAAAGGAGAATAAAAGAAAGGAAATAACGTAGACAATGCGCCATTTTTTATTTTTTAGCTGAAGTGTCATAATTGTCTGTTTTGATTTTCGGCTATTGCAAAAATACAAATTATGCCTTTGAAATACAATAGATGGTTTAGTTTTTTATGCTAGAAAAAAGGCCGCTGTGAAATTCACAACGACCTTTTCAATAGTATAGTTTAGCTTAATTTTAATGAGTCCGGTTACATTCGTTTTTCTACCACATCCCAGTCGATGATGTTCCACAGGGCGTTTACGTGGTCGGCGCGGCGGTTCTGGTAGTCCAGATAGTAGGAGTGTTCCCACACATCAAAACCCAGAAGTGGTTTCAGTCCGGCGCGTACAGGGTTACTGCCGTTTCCTTCTTTGGTGATATGCAGTTTACCGTTCTTGTCTACTGACAGCCAGGCCCATCCTGAACCGAACAATCCGACTGCTGCTGCATTGAATTCTTTCTTGAAGTTTTCAAAGCTGCCGAAATCACGTTTGATGGCTTCTCCCAGTTTGCCTGCCGGTTCCTTTTTCGAAGGTTTCGGAGCGAATTGGAGGAAATATAAATTGTGATTCAGCACTTGGCCGGCGTTGTTGAAGATAGCTCCATCGGGAGCGGTGGCAACGATTTCTTCTACCGTTTTGCCTTCATATTCTGTTCCGGGCACAAGGCTATTCAGATTATTTACATATGTTTGCAGATGTTTTCCGTAATGGAAATCTATCGTTTGCTGACTGATTACAGGTTCCAGCGCATTGTTTGCGTAAGGAAGTTTAGGCATTTCGTAAGTCATGGTCATAATTATTAAAGACATTAATATAGTATTCATATTGTCAAAACTTTAAATGGTTTTGTTATACTATAATAACAGCCATAGTTCGCAAAAGGTTCACGGTATTTTATTTTTATTTATAAATGTACTGTATACGTTCCACTTGCTGCGGGTTGTCATAGCTGGTGCGGCATATCCATTGTCCCGTATTGTCATATTCGTAATAGGAGTCACCGTCGATCCGGTTTCCGTACTCGTCGTACAGGCAGGTCAGGCAGCCGGACGTCTTCTGGCTGTTGCCGAAGATACGTTGGTAGACGATGCGGTATCCGTATTTATCATATTCATACAGTTCTTTTTGCGAGAGAATCTGGTTGGGCGAATTGACAAAGAGCATATTCTGATGCTGAGATTCGGTCATTCTGCCTTTGTCGTCGTATTTGTTGACTGTATATCCCTCCATTTCCCCGTTCTTGTTGTACTCTTTGGTTTCCGTCAGTAATCCCTGCTTGTTGTAGCTGCTGACGGTATATCTGCCGTCCATGTATTTTAGAGAATCGCTTTCGATGCTACCATCGATACCGATGCGGCGTGCACGGCGGTAAAAGTCCGTTTTGGTTTTCGGATTAGTTTTCACTTCGAAGATGCAGTGGCCTTGCGGGTCGTACAGCCTGCTGGTTTGCACCTCGTTGATGGGGTGCCCGTTCTTTTCAGTCACGGATAATGTGGTGGTAAGTTGCCCCTTGTCATTGTAGGTGTAGCTGGTCGTAATATTGCCGGTGCTGTCGGTTTCGCAGCACTTTATCAATCGTCCTTGAGTGTAATATTTCACGGTAGTCGGGGTGGAAACAATGGCTTGCAGGATAAATGGAGCACGCAAATTTTTTGCCTGGTCACGAAATTCCTTATACTTGTGTGTTTTGAGGAATTCCTGCAATAAACCGAGCGATTCGGAGTTGACTATTGCCGGTTTCAGAAGCTCGAAGTCTGCCTTTTCACTGAGATATTCAAGATCGTTCAGGTGAGTCCGTGCACCGGTGGCCAGATAAGGTGTATTCTTATAATCATCGATGATCTGCCGGATGGCGGTGGCATTTCCTTCTTTTTTCAGGCTGTCGATACGTTGGAAAAGGAAATCATCATATAAGGTACGGACCTCGGCAAGATAGGGGCGCGGACCTCTGTCTTGATAATACTTCTGCATTTCGGGGTCTTCAAAGAAGGCTTTGAAGTTTTCAGGAGTCGGGGTGGTCTTCACTAGTTGGTAGAGCCGTACGTTTTCGGAGGCGTTGACTTGTGCGATAAATTTTCCGTTGGGATACTCCTTGACGTAAGTCTGGTAGATGATGGGAGTGGGGGCTTTGAGCATTCCTTCCAGCAGTGCCACCTCGCGGATGTTCTGCAGTCGTTGCAGCATGGCGGAGTCAACCGGATATTCGGTGGCGTGAATGCTGTCCAGCAGTGCCCGGCTGAAAGGAATTTTATCTTTCGAGGCCTCCAGCAGGTTGATAATGGACTGGTCCGCCTTGTCCCGTATCTGAGAAAGCGGAATCTTTTCCCCTTCACAGATACCGGGGAAGTTATTTTGGGCGGCTTTCTCGTAGCAGCCGAAATAGAGGGTGGCTGCCTGTTCGCTCTGTCCGTTCCACAGGTCGTTGAGGACGTCCATCAATGATAAATCTTCGGCATAGTACGCCTTTGTTTCGTCATCCAGTTTTTCCCTGTTCTTCTGCCATTTGTCGGCGTCATTGTCGTTCAGATACCTCAGCAGCTTTTCCATGCGGCTTTGCTTTTGCGCCATTGCTTGCTGTGGTATGCAGGCGACAAGGCACAAACATAAAATAAATGATAAAAATATACTCTTTTTCATTGCTTTGAGTGATTAGGTTAAATAGTTAGTGATGAAAAATCATAAAAATATCTTCATTGTCAAATGAATGTTATACTTTTGTCGTATTGAAACAAATTTGAACGCCAAGGGTTTGTTAAAAATCCTCATTGTTTTTATAATGCTGTTATGAATACCAACTATATAGAGGAATTAAATGAGAGTCAGTGTGCAGCAGTGACTTATAACGACGGGCCTTCGCTGGTGATAGCCGGTGCAGGTTCGGGAAAGACACGTGTGTTGACTTATAAAATTGCCTATCTGCTGGAAAACGGCTATCAACCGTGGAACATCCTCGCACTGACCTTTACCAATAAGGCGGCGCGTGAGATGAAAGATCGTATAGCCCGTCAGGTGGGCATGGAGCGGGCACGTTATTTGTGGATGGGTACCTTCCATTCTGTCTTTTCCCGTATTCTCCGTGCCGAAGCAAAGTATATCGGATTCACTTCCCAATTTACTATTTATGATTCGGCGGATAGTAAAAGTCTGATCCGTTCCATCATCAAGGAGATGGGACTGGACGAAAAGACATATAAGCCGGGGATGGTGCAGGCCCGCATTTCGAGTGCCAAAAACCATTTGGTTTCTCCTACGGGATATGCCGCCAACAAAGAAGCGTATGAAGGAGATATGGCAGCCAAAGTGCCCGCTGTCCGTGAAATATATACCCGTTACTGGGAAAGATGCCGTCAGGCGGGAGCTATGGATTTCGATGATCTGCTGGTGTATACGTATATTCTGTTCCGCGACTTTCCGGAAGTGCTGGCCCGTTATAGGGAGCAGTTCCGTTATGTGCTGGTGGACGAGTATCAGGATACGAATTATGCCCAGCATAGCATCGTACTCCAGTTGACGAAAGAAAATCAGCGTGTTTGTGTGGTAGGCGATGATGCGCAGAGTATTTACTCTTTCCGTGGAGCGGATATTGATAATATCCTTTATTTCACGAAGGTTTATCCTAACACGAAAGTCTTTAAACTGGAGCAGAATTATCGTTCTACGCAAACCATTGTCTGTGCTGCCAACAGTCTGATCGAGAAGAATGAACGTCAGATTCGGAAAGAAGTATTCTCTGAAAAAGAGCGGGGCGAACCGATTGGCGTGTTTCAGGCTTACAGTGATGTGGAAGAAGGGGATATCGTAGCCAATAAGATAGCTGAACTGCGTCGGGAACATAGTTACGGCTATGCTGATTTTGCCATATTATACCGTACGAATGCGCAGAGCCGTGTTTTCGAGGAGGCTCTTCGGAAACGAAGTATGCCCTATAAAATCTATGGCGGACTTTCATTCTACCAGCGTAAGGAGATTAAGGACGTCATTGCTTACTTCCGCTTGGTAGTGAACCCGAATGATGAAGAAGCATTCAAGCGAATCATTAATTATCCTGCCCGTGGCATCGGTGATACGACGGTTGGAAAAATCATCTCCGCTGCCACTGAAAATGGTGTCAGTCTTTGGGCGGCGCTTTGCGAACCATTGAGCTATGGGCTGAATATCAATAAAGGTACGCACACCAAACTGCAAGGTTTCCGTGAACTGATAGAAGGCTTTATGACCGATCAGGCAGACAAGAGCGCGTATGAGATAGGAACGGATATTATCCGCCGGTCCGGCATCATCAATGATGTCTGTCAGGATACTTCGCCGGAGAATCTGAGCCGCAAGGAAAACATTGAGGAATTGGTGAATGGTATGAACGATTTCTGCGCTTTGCGGCAGGAAGAAGGCAACCCGAATATTTCTCTGACAGATTTCCTTTCGGAGATTGCCTTGCTTACTGATCAGGACTCGGACAAAGCGGATGATGGAGAAAAGATAACGTTGATGACCGTTCATTCGGCCAAGGGGCTGGAGTTCAAAAACGTATTCGTAGTGGGGCTGGAAGAAAACCTTTTCCCCAGTGGCATGGTGGGCGATTCTCCGCGTGCTCTGGAAGAAGAGCGCCGTTTGTTCTACGTGGCCATTACCCGTGCCGAAGAACATTGTTATATTTCTTTTGCCAAGACCCGTTTCCGTTATGGAAAGATGGAGTTTGGAAGTCCCAGCCGTTTCTTGCGCGATATCGATGTGAATTATTTGCGGTTGCCGCATGAGGCGGGAGTCAGCCGGTCGGTGGACGAAGGTGCGGGGCGTTTCCGCAGGGAGATCGAAGGTGGATTTACACGTGCGGCATCTCCTACACGAACGCCTTATGGTACTAAATTTTCTGATCGTGAACGTCCGAAGGCTCAGGTGATTGCACCCAGTGTGCCGAAGAATTTGAAGAAGGTCAGTGCAGTGAGTGGAAGCAGTACACGGTCGGCTTCAGCCGGTTCGGCATCTGTAACAGGAGTACAGGCGGGGCAGATGATAGAACATGAACGTTTCGGCTTGGGCGAAGTGATCAGGGTAGAAGGAACGGGTGATAATGCAAAAGCAACGATTCATTTTAAAAATGCAGGGGACAAGCAACTATTGTTGCGTTTTGCACGTTTTAAGGTGATAGAGTAATCATAGTAAAATTAGAGATGATCATGAGGAAACAACTAACTGTAATTCTGCTTTCTGCTCTGATGTTGAGCGGATGTGCATCGGGACGTATGGGAAATCCCGGAGCAATTGTAGGTGGTGCTGCAATTGGGGGAAGTCTGGGAAGTTCGATAGGCGGACTTATCGGAGATAATAATCGTGGCTGGAGGGGCGGATATCGCGGCTCTGCCATTGGAAATATTGTTGGCACCATTGCCGGTGCAGCGATAGGGAATGCGCTGACTGCTCCGAAGCCGGACCCGATAGAGGAATATGCTTACGTTCCGGAAGTCAGACAAGGGCAGTCTCACTCTAAGTTTAAACCTCGGACACAGACTCAGCAGCAACTGACTCAGTTGAAACTGCGCAAGATTCGCTTTATTGACGATAACCGCAATCATGCGATAGACGGGGGAGAAAGCAGCAAGATCATCTTTGAAATCATGAATGAAGGACGAAATCCGGTTTATGACGTGGTTCCTATTGTAGAGACAGTCGGGAAAGTAAAACATATCGGCATTTCTCCTACTGTAATGATAGAAGAAATTCTTCCGGGTGAGGGTATCCGCTATACGGCTACGGTCTATGCCGGAAGTAAGCTGAAAGATGGCGAAGTGACTTTCCGCGTAGCGGTGTCCGATGAGAATGGAGTAATCTGTGATTCTCAGGAGTTTACGCTGCCTACACAGCGGGCGGACTAGGACAAGAATAGCTCGAAATATTTGATTTGTTATAGTGACAGTATGTGCTCGGGATAGTGACACCATCCTTAGTACATAGTGTCACTATGTTAATGGGATAGTGACACTATCTTAAAGGGTATATTTATTGCCATAAATAGTATTGATCCACATGGCAAAAAACTTGTCGGTAACCGAATATACTTTATTGATTTCTGTAATAATATCTTTTTCAAGCAGTTTTTTAGTTGCGGACTGTACAGAGCTTGCCGATGTCAGACTGTATCGTTTGATAAATTTCGCTGATGTGACGTTTTCTGCTTCACCTACTTTGGCAATGGCATAAAGCAATTCCTTTTGCTTTTCGGGAATATTAGATAAGATTTCCCGAAAGATTGTATCATTATATGCAATAAGGTTATCTATAGCTGTTTTGATAATTTCCAGTGTACATTCTTTCCCTTTCGGTGTATCTGCAAAAGCTTCATTGAATGTTTTTTGGATATAAAAGGTATGTCCTTTAAATAGCCGATATACTTTTTCTATATTTTCGATTTCAATATGCCGTTTTCTTTTTTGGAAATGGTCTGCGATAAATGGTATATAGATTTCCGGTGCAATGGCTTTCAGTTCCAAAATATCGGCACTGTGGTAGAATGGACGGGATGAAGATAGAAACATTTCCTGCATCATATGCCGTTCACTTCCGGCAAAGATGAAGTTGCTGTTTTCTATCTTCTGTATGTGTGTGCGTAGTAATGCTTCTATATTTTTCTCGGGATATTTAGCAATTTGTTGAAACTCGTCGATGGCAACGATACAAGGTTTGTCTGCTGCTATCAGACATTGAAATATTTCTTCCAGTGTATATTCGGGTCGATCAATATCCCCCAGTTCCAGATTGAAAGTAGGTAGATTGGTCAGCGGGTCAAATCCGAATTTACCATTGATCGATTTAAGTGTCTGGATAAACAGGCTCGCCATTTTCTTACTGCGGGGCAATAGTGTTTCATAAATTTCTTTGCCAAGCAGATAAGTGAATTCTCTTAAGCTTGATGTATGGAGTATGTCAATGAAGAAAGTATAAAATTCTTCTTTTATTTCAGGTTTCTCATAACAGAAACGGATTAGTCCTGTTTTACCCATTCTTCTGGGTGAGATAATGACAAGGTTATTGCCATTGGTTAATGATTTAACCAGCCTCTCTGATTCTTTCACGCGATCGCAGAAGTACTCGGGTTCTATTTTTCCAGTTACTATAAATGGGTTAATTTCTTTTGCCATACCTGTTTCAATTTTCCGTAAAGGTAGTTATTTGAATAGAATTATGCAAATCGAATAATATTAATTAAGTACCTGGTCTTGTTTTATGCTTATCGGATATTGAATATTGTTAACAAACTTATTCTTTTAGCCTTTATATGGTCCGTTTCTTTAAAACCAACGACCCGTTGGTTTTAAAGAAACGCCCTTTTGGTTTTAAAGGAAAAAAGGCAATTTGTATAAGGTTTATAATCAGGTATTTATGAAATTGTATTTTTGAACTTGTGGAATTGAGAAATATTTAAACAATCATGGCGCAAAGAACCAAAGATAATGATACGGTATTATTTATATTATGAACATTATTGGGCTATAATACCACTTTTGTACTTAATTTTGTAGAATGAATTATATCTTTTAAACGAAAAGATTTCAAATGTTATGAAAGATGTTATCTTTGTGTTGTAAAACAACATAAATTAAAATAAAATGAGACCTAAAAGCATAATTCTGTTATCTGTTATAGCTTGCATTGGAGGAATTGCATTCTTCTTCGCTTGTAGATATACTTATAAATCCAAAGTAGCCGAACTTAAGGAGAAAGCAAAAAAGACTTTTGTTGAGGCGGTGGATCAAGAGTTAAAAAGTAGAAATATGGATGGATATTCTTCTCTCACTATTAAGTTAGATACTGTGATAGTTGATATTCCGGATACTGTTTATTTGGAAGATGAGTCAGGAAAATACTTATATCCATTAAATCCCCAAAAGAGTTTAATGAATATATCTAATAATACTAATGTACGCTTTTTGCATTCTATTGCATTTAGAAAGAATCCTCTTGTTTCAGATTCATTGAATGCTAAATGGAGAGAACATCTACTGAAGTCAGATGTTTTCTTTGAATCAGCTTTGCGTATCTCTTTGATAAATGCAAATAGTAGCGTGAAATCCCCAAATACATTTCAGAGTGAATGGTGCAATTCTTCAAATTTAGTTTTTACTTTTTATATTGGTTATGTGTGTGAGATAGAGGTAATGGGTTATTTGCATTATACTGTGTGGAGTCTAATATATAAGGAGATGCTGCTATATGCATTGTTGTATATAATTGGGGGATATGGATTTTATAAGTTTTATAATGTTCTTCTTCGAAAGAAGCATTTATTACGTAGCAATGAAATAGTAGAGGTCGTTAGAGAGATTCCCGTAGAAATTATAAAAGAAGTTCATGTAGAAAAACAAGTAATAAAAGAAGTACAGAGAGTGGAGAATATTCCTTTATGTTCTTACATATTAGGCGAAAATATAATATTTTATGCAGATCAAAATATCATAGAGGTAGATGACATTAAGCAAAATATTCAGCCTCAATCAGGCCTACTCTTGGAGCTATTTTTTTTAGAGAAAGATAATAGATACACATTAAAGGAAGACTTTATCATAGATAAATTGTGGCCTGATCATTCAGGCAATGATAAACGAATGCATTCAGCAATTGGACGCTTGCGTTCATTGCTCAAAAAAATAGATCCTTCATTTAATATAATAAATAAAAATGGTACATATCAGTTGATTATTCCTGAGAAGACACCTCTTTCATGAAATAGCCAAAAATGTCGATGAAATGGGGATTTTTACATTTTTACTTGACTCTATATTGCAAAAAATAGTGCTAGGTTAGGATTGGTTAGCGATATTCTTTCCTTGTTTGTCATTTTCCTACTACTTTTACACCAAAATTAATCTTTAACGCAAAAGTAGTATGAAAAAAATTCTTTTTCTATTATGTATTATAGTAGCTGTTTTGTCTACTAAATATTTCGCTTCTCATAAAAGTGGGCAGAGTGTTTTGCTTCTATATAATATAGAAGCTTTGGCTGCTGATGATGAGTATCCTCTCGTTAGCCATTGTTATGGGTCAGGGACCCTTGATTGTCCTGTAACTCATAGAAAGGTTGAATATATTGCTGGAGGGTATAGTCTTGAAGATCTTTATTAGCCTTCTTTTCTTTATCTGTATTTCTTGTGGAACAAGAAATAAGGAATATGCAGAGAATGTGTTTCCTTATTCTGAATTTCCACATGAGAAAGAGTTAAAGGGAGAGGTGATAAAGCTTGATACTGCCTTATTTCGCTGTCCATTTCGGATACGAGTAGAAGGAGATAAAGCTATTGTAATGGATTTGCATGGCATCGATTATTATGCTCATTTGTTCAAATATCCTGGCTTTCAATATTTATCTTCTTTTGGAAGGCGCGGTGATTCACCAACTGGAATCTTATCAATGGATAATGTTCGCTTTTACAATCATAAAGTATGGACATTAGATGCTAATAAAAGAGAATTAACACGGTTAGGTTTTTCTTCATCTGGTGATTCATTGCTCCGTGACGAAGCGGTGACATTGGATGAAGATATTTTAAGACCACTTGATTTTGCTATATATAATGATACTACCTTTATAATTCCTGATTATTCAGGTGAAAACCGATTATGTTGGCTTAATGATGATGGGAAACTTATAAAAAAGATAGGCACTATCCCATCGATTAATAATCAAGCGTTACGAAAAGCTCGTCCGGCATTAGCACAGGCATGGCGTAGTTTCATTGATTATAATTCTCATAACGGTGTATTAGCAATGGTGACTCAACTAGGTGAAGTTTTTGAAGTCTATAATTTGAAGGATAGAACGGAAGTTATTCGTATTGGTGAAAACGGGGAGCCTAAGTTTAAAATATCCGATGGGTATGGAATACCTACAGGAATCATGGGTTTTAGTGATGTACAAGTTACAGATAGTGCTATCTATGCAGTATTTCATGGAACTACATTTAAAGAAATTGCGAAGCAAAATGGTCATCTTCTTGATGGTGGAAAGTATATTTATGTATTCAGTTTGAAAGGAGAGCCATTATGTAAGTATGTACTTGACCATTATGTATATGGTATTTGGGTGGATGAAGCTACTAAAACGATTATATCAACGGATGTAAACAATGATCAACCAATAGTGAAGTTTAACTTCTAGGATGAATGGGATAATTAATTGATAAAAAAGAGCAGGGAATAATGGTTGGCTGATACTTGAGTGTAGCTTTGATTGAGTAAAATATTAATTCAATTAATAAGGAGTAGAAGGATAGGCTTCTAGATGCTTATATGGTTTGCTCCTTGTTTTTTTATAAGAAAGGAGGTGAGGAATATATAGTATTAATTATGATATTGAATGTCCTTATTATTTGTTGTGGACTCGAAGAAGATAAAGTAATAGTAGAATTAAATTTAAATTAAAATGAAATATTTTCGAATGAAAAAGAATATTTTAAAAGCAACATTGGTTGCTATATTTAGTCTTTTGGGAGGGTATAATATATACAATTCTCAAAAAATAGAGAAATTGTCAGATTTAGCTTTGACTAATTTGGAAGCATTAGCTGATGATGATGAAAGTTCCTCTGTAACATGTATATCAGATAAAGGGGATACATGTGTTGTAGGTAATACAACTGTCCCTGACTATGATGAAGGATGTGCTAGCTGGTTCTGGGGATGATAATTTTATAAATCAGTTATTGAATTCTGTTATGCTTCATTAACTGAGGTGCTATTATTTAGTTAATATATATCAGAAGGGAAGTATACATTTGGTTAGTATGATAAACTTCTGATATATTTAAGTTTGATAGAATAATGAAATATATACATATATTAATATTGACTTTTGTTTGTTTTGGATGTACACATACAACTGAAATAAGCTTAAATGAGTCTATGGTAAAATTTAGTGATTTTCCGTCTAATGATTCTTTGATGTTTGTGACTATGTCAGATGAAATATTAGATGAGCCTGCCAAAATATTATTTAATGGAAATACCCTAATTATTAAAACGTTTTGTAGAGGCAAGGATAAGCATCTTGTTGTATATTCTTTGGCAGAGAATAAAATTATTAATGAATTGATTGAGTATGGAGATGGACCTGAAGCGATGCTTAGTTGTGAGATTGGTTTTCTTGACGATAAATTATGGTTGTATGATATGAGTAAAATGAATATTGGATTAGTGTCAATTGATTCACTTTTATTGGCTCATCCTAATATAGATAGGTATAAATTAAATAGTCATTATTATTATAGGACTGCTATGCTTAATGATTCGATTATGCTTGGAACGAATGATATGTCTAGTAAGTCCAAAATAGCTTATGTTAATTTAAAAACAGGAGTAGTAGCAGGGCGAGGAGATTATGCGTATTTAAATGAAAATATTAATTTAGGAACATTAATTGATGCATGTAGTTGTTATGTGGATATAAATCCCAAGACAAAAGACATTGTCTTGGCATATCGTTATACAGACGTAATAGAGATATATAATTGTAAGGGGGAGCTAAAATATTCTTTGCATGGGCCTGAATGCTTTGATATAAAATTTCGCTCTAATGGTGTAAGTATGGTTAAAACAAAAGATACACGAAAAGCGTATGTGAATAGTTATGTAACAGAGAAAAATATATATTTATTATATTCTGGATGTAAGAAAAATGAGGCTAATTGGGCGAATGGAACTGAACTTTATGTTTTTTCTTGGGAGGGGCAACCACAAAAAAAGTATATTTTAGATCAACCAATCTATACATTTGCTGTTGATGAGGATAGGGGAGTAATATATAGTTATTCTATACAAAAAGACGAATTGGTTAAAGCTTATATATAACTTTTATTTTATAATATGTTTCTGCAGCAAGAAAGAATTTCGTTGATTAATAAGAAACGTAATTCATTTTTTAATAGATTAATGAATAATTTTTATTTTCCATGGAAGAAAATAAAGAAAAGTTTTTCATCTAGAAAACTAATAGTCGGAATACTTATTACAGAAAAATGTAATTTAAATTGTGTTTACTGTTATGAGAAGTATAAAACAAATAAAACTATTACATTGTCAAAAATGCAAGAAATAATTTCATATGTAATGAATGCAAATAGTATTTGGACGGATATAGAATTTCGGTTATTAGGTGGAGAACCATTTATTGCATTCAACTTGATTCGTGAAGTTGTTGAGTGGACATTTGCTAAAAAATGGCCCAAGCGTTGTTCGTTTAAGATAACTACTAATGGCACATTGTTAGATGAAGAAATGAAGAGATGGTTGAGGCAATATAGGAATAGAATATGTGTAGTTCTTAGTTTAGATGGACCGGCTTATGTACATAATAAAAATAGAAATGATTCATATTCAAATATTGATTATGCTTTTTTTAGAGAAATATGGCCCCAGCAATTTATTAAAATGACCGTTAACAAAAACACAATAAGTGAGCTGTTTAATTCAATCGTTTATATTCAGGATTATTTGGGATTAAATGTTTCATTTAGTTTGGCAGGAGGTGTGAAATGGGATAAGAAAGATTTAGAAGCCTTTGAAGAAGAACAAAAAAAAATGATGATATTTTATACAGAGAAAAAAAATAAATTACCTCCTTTGTATGATATAGACTTAGCTCGTATATTATATCCTCGTAAATCAAATAGACAATGTGGAATAGGACATAATGTTGTAGCGTATGATACAGATGGAAATAGTTTTCCATGCCATTTATTTCTTCCGAATGTAATTGGGAAAAAGAATATTCCTCAATTTAGTGAATTAGCTAATGACCAGTTTTTGGTTGATGATTATTGTAAGGGGTGTATAATTGAAAATATCTGCCCAACATGTTATGCGTTTAATTTTATTGAGAGAAAAAACTGTAATATGAGAGATCATAATTTTTGTGCTTTTTATAAATCAATAATAAAGTATTCAGCGTTACATAAAATGAATCGTTATTCTAAGCAATTTTATTTCAATAGAAATGAATTAAAGGAAATAGAGGCTATTTTATTTTTAAATGAAAATCTGTAAGTTTTCATTTACTATAGTATAACTGTAACTCAGTGTCTTTTTTAATATGCTAATGTAAGAGATGATAAAATATTACTTTGCTTTATTTTTATTGTTGGTATTGTTCTCCTGTAAAAATACGCATCGCGATAATGTGTTTTCAGTATTACAAGAATGGGAACAAAGAGAAATACAATTTCCGTCTCATTCGTTTTTTACCATACAAGGTAAAGATACTATTGAATATATTCTGGAGAGTAAGTATAAAATATTAACTTATGTAGATGCAATAGGATGTGTGAGTTGTAAATTATATATACCGGGATGGAGGAAGCTGATTCAGACGGTTGATTCATTAGCCCCTAATACAGTACAGTTCCTTTTCTTTTTTTCCCCTGAGAATAGAAGAACAATCAATAGATTATTATTAGAAAATAAATTTAATTATCCTGTTTGTGTGGATGAACAAGATTCTATTAATATTCTGAATCATTTTCCAGAGGATATGCAATTTCAAACCTTTTTGCTAGATCAAAATAATAAAGTGATTGCAGTAGGTAATCCTGTGCATAATTTTAAGATAAGAGAACTTTATCTTAAGATTATATTAGGTGAGGATTCTGCATTAATACTAGATGAAAAACCGCAAACTGATATTAGATTTGAACAAGAGTCTATTGACATGGGAACCTTTGATTGGAAAAAAGAACAAGTTGCATACTTTGTGTTATCCAATACAGGGAAAGAATGTTTGGCTATTGATGATATAACAACTTCTTGCGGCTGTATTACAGTTGAATATCCTAAAGAACCAATTCGACCAGGCCGAAGAATAAGTTTGAAGGTCAAATACAAATCTGATCATCCAGAGCATTTTTATAAAACAGTTACTTTGTATTGTAATGCAAAAGGGGCTCCCTATAAATTTAAGGTAAGTGGAAGAGCAGAATAATTAATGCAAAAATATATGTCAAAGTTTTGGAAAAACATAAAGAGTGGCTTTGTAATGTTATTAATTGTTGCATTAGGGAGTTTTATCATTAAAAAAATGATTTATAGGGAAGAATATGCGTCTTCTTTGGAAGTTGCTTTACGTGCTGCAAAAAGTAATCGTTCTGAATTAGAGAAAGTACTTCATCATTACCAAAGGACCCCAGATGATAGTCTAAAATATAAGGCAGCTCGTTACTTGATAGAAAATATGCCTTTTTATTCATATTCAGTAGGAGAACAATTGAATAATTATAAATTGTATTATCTTTGGCTAAAGGAGGGTAAGGGCAAATCCCCTGAAGAAGTGGCGGATTCTGTTAAAAAGGTATTTGGTCCCATTGGAAGTACGATTAGAAAACGTGATATATTGGAAATTGATTCAGCTTATTTATGCAACAACATTGAGTGGGCATTTAAGGTTTGGCAAGAGCAACCTTGGGGAAAGAATATATCATTTGACTGTTTTTGTGAGTATATACTTCCTTACCGTATTGATGATGAAGCATTGGCTTATTGGCGTGAGATTTACTATGAAAAGTATAATTCATTATTAGATTCATTAAGAATTTCTAACACTTTAGATAAAGAAGATCCGGTGGTTGCTGCTAGCTATTTGATCGAACGATTACCAAACAAAGAACATATTTTCACTTCTGTTACTCCAACTGCTTTTGGACATATCGGACCGGAATATGTGCAATATTTATCTGGATCTTGTCGGGAAGTTACAGATTTTGGAGTATATCTGTTCAGAGCCTTAGGAATCCCTTGTGCTATTGATTTTATCCCAATGAGCGGTTCTGGGAGTGCCGGCCATTTTTGGTTAGTAACCTGGGATAAAAATGGGGAAGACTATAAAATGGATTTCCCGGAACCATTACAATTGGTTCGTAAGAGTTGGTGGTATGTAATGGATATGAGTGCTAAGATGTACCGATATACTTTTAGTGTAAATAGGGAGCTATATGAATCAATGGCAATTTATGGGGAAGAATTATATCCTTTTTGGCGGCTACCGAAGTTTAAAGATGTGACTCATGGGTATGCCCAATATTATAAGAAGGAGATGAAGATTCCTTCTGAACAGATATATAAGGAAAAATGCGATGGAAAAATAGCCTACTTATGTCTTAGTAGCCGTGATAGTTGGATTCCGGTTGATTGGACAGAATATGATAGAAACAATCTGGTATTCCGAAACTTGAAGAAAAGCTCTATGATGAGGGTAGCTACTTATGAGAATGGGTCATTGCATTTTGTGACTGATCCTTTTATAGTGGATGGATGGACGAATAAAAGCCATTATTATTCAGCTGGTGGAGAAAAACAAGATGTGGTATTGTATGCCAAATCTAATATCGATACGGAGAATCTTTTCAGAGACAGGATGATAGGAGGTGTGTTCGAGGGAAGTAATAGGGCGGATTTTGCAGATAAAGATACTCTGTTTCTTATCCAGAGTAAACCTTATCGTCTGAGAACAGTAGTTAAAAGCTGGTCTGATAAAAAATATCGTTATCTCAGATATGTAGGTCCTGAAAATGCCAGTTGTAATGTTGCAGAAATAGCCTTTTATGAACCGAATGATACTATTGCCTTGAAGGGGAAAGTGCTGGGAACTCCCGGGTGCAGCCAGCAGGATGGAAGTCATGAATACACCAATGCATTTGATGGCAAAACATGGACGTCTTTTGATTATATCGAGCCAACCGGAGGGTGGACCGGACTGGATGCCGGAAAAGAAGTACAAGTAGATCGTATTGTTTACACTCCACGAAACAGAGATAATTATATTCGTCCCGGAGATACCTTTGAACTTTTTTATTGTGATGGAGACTGGAAATCTGCTGGTATGATGATAGCAACTACCGATTCGCTCGTTTATAGGAATATCCCTAAGGATGTACTTTTGCTATTGCGCAATCATACCCGAGGGGTGGATGAACGGATTTTTGTTTATGAAAATGGTACTCAGGCATGGAAGTAAGAAATAGAATCATACGGAAAACAGTCTTGTGGATAATACCAATAGGTGTTGTTCTGCTGATATATGCTTGTCATCATGTTGAAAAGGAGAAAGTACTTTTCCCACCTGTTTATGTAGCAAAACATACCTTAATGACACTTTCACCGGATTTTACGATGGAGGCTGACAGCACGGCATTGTATAAGCAATATTTGCGATTACGCACAGGAAAAGAGTTTCCCATGATCGGTGTTTTGCGTGTCAATGGAAAATCATATCGTTTTATAGGCGGTGACTCCTTGCGTATTGCTCCTATAGCATCCATTTACAGCGGTGAAGGATGGAGTGGTAAATATTCATATTTATATCCGGGAGTGGGTTGGGAAAAACAAGGATATGACGATTCGCAATGGCAGGATGGAACTGGTGCATTTGGCGTAAAAAATATATATTATCCGGTCCATACTTTGTGGGGAGCGAATAATATTTATGTACGCAGGCATATTACCATTGATGATAAAGAGGCTTTGGAAGGACGAAAAATGTATGTCCGATATATATGCGATGGTCAGATCGATCTTTACTGCAATGGAGAGCATATTCCACATATTGATAATCAATCTATGCAATTGGAATGCAGGCAACTATCCGGTGTGATTGTCAATCATTTACAGAGTGGGGATAATGTGATTGCTGCTTTTGGGCATAGTAAAGGAGGAGGATTTGCATTATTGGACTTTGGATTGTATGTGGAAAATAAAACCTATTGCGAACTGGATACGGCGACTCTGAAACAGGTGGATGTGCAAGCAACTCAAACTCATTATGTTTTTCAGTGTGGAAGTGTGGAACTACAGCTTGACTTTATTTCTCCCGGCTTACTGGATGAGCCGGATATGAGGGGATGTCCGGTAGGACTTATTACATATCATGTAGTTCCCCAAGAAGGTGAATGTCCTGATGTTGAGATATTATTTGATGTAGATATGGAATGGTCTTTTGACCGTTTTTCTGTTGATATGAAGGCCGAAGGCAAAGAATATTCTTATGAAGGCGGACATGCTGTGTTCTCTCAGAAGTTAGGGGGAGAACAGATGGATTTTGGTGCTTTGCTTATAGGATATGAGGAAGAAAGGACGATGCAGTACGAGGGGGATAATATATATACTTGTTGGAGTAAAGGGGGAGAGAAAACAATAAAGGATATGATGAGGCTTGTTGGGGATCAATGTTGGACCTTAAAGGACAAATGCGACGAGACGGATAATCTTTTAAAAGAAAATGCGTTTCGGAATGGATATAAAAAATTAGCACAGATACTGCCTGTGTATAGGAATTTCATGGCTAATCACAGACTCGTGATGAATGCTGATAATAAGTTCTATTGTTTCGGAGATACTTTGGGTAATATAAGGGAAGCTTGTGAATGTTTTCCTGCACTGTTACTGTGGGGGCGGGTAGATTTGATGAAAGGATTACTAAACTCAGTTTTTGAAACATGTGAGAATGGTGATTGGGTAAAAAAATATCCTCCTTATGATATAGGAACCTATCCGATATCGGGACGTCAGTCGAGTGTAGAGGATCATAGTATTGAGGTTGCTGCCGATATGTTGATGATGACTTTAGCTATTGTAGAATTGGAGAATGATTTTGACTATGCGGAAAAGCACTGGGGACTGTTACAGCAGTGGGCTGCTTATTTGGAGGCATGTATTCAGAATGAACCTACTTTTCCTTCTGAATTACTGAATGGAAATGATGAACGTGTGAAAAGAGTATTGGGATGGAAAGCTTATCAGAAACTAATACAATGGAGACAAAATAATGGGTAACGTGAAGCAAAATATAAAAAAGGTAGTAATCAGGCTTCTGGATATATCGTTTGTAGTATGTTGCTTGATGGGATTGATGTTTCTAGGGCAATTGTTCTGTTTCACTTCATTCAAGATACCATCGGACTCTATGGAACCGGCACTAAAAGATGGCGACCGGATATTGGTGAACAAGATGATCATGGGGGCAAGACTGTTCGATGTGTTTGCTGCATTGGAACAAAAGGATGTGAATATCTATCGATTACCTGCATTGGGAACTTTGAAGAGAAATGATGTGATAGTATTCAATTTTCCTTATGAGGAGTTTCGGTGGGACAGTATCCGGATGAATGTAATGCAGTATTATGTGAAACGTTGTATAGCTATGCCGGGAGATACTTTAGAAATTCGGGAGGGAATTTATAAAGTGAGAGGATGCAATGAACTGTTGGGGAATAGCAATGCCCAGCAATATCTAGCCGGTCTGCAACACCCGGAGGAACAAGGTATTGTAACGGGAACATTTCCGAATGATTGGCGACTGGGATGGAATATTCGTGAATTTGGTCCGCTTCCAATTCCACGGGAAGGGCAAATGGTGATGATGGATTTTACTAATTATCTTCTATATAGACAATTAATTAGTTGGGAACAGAAGAAAAAAATACGAATGGATGGTAATTCCGTATTGTTGGGAGACAGTGTGATTTCTCAATATCGTTTTAAGAAGAACTATTATTTTGTTTCCGGTGACCACATGGCAAACTCGCAAGATTCCAGATATTGGGGAATGCTGCCTGAAGAATATATTGTGGGAAAAGCTACTCGCATATGGTATTCAGAAGATAAATTTACGGAGCGTACTCGTTGGAAGAGAGTTATGAGGAAAATTGAATGACATTAATGGCGTTTATAATAGCTAATACAATAATAAGGAAGGTGGTGTTAATATAGAAAGAAAATGTGAATTAAAAAACTTATTTTTTGTGTCTTGCTAATATGCAAGCATCGGTTATAGTGTATAATAATTTAATTTAAACGAAATGAAAGTAAAGACATTTGTAATATCTGTATTTGTTGTAATAACAGTTTTAGCAGGCTATCATTCTACTGTGAAAAATAGTAAAATATCATTATTGGATTACTCGTTAGCTTCGTTGGAATCATTAGCAGGATGTGAAACGTCACCTAATCATAATGATAATAAGGGATATTGCTCTTATATTTATGGTGGTAGTGGTGGATCTTGCGTTACATCAGGTTCTGGTTCCGAACCACGCTGTAGTGGGAATTATTGATTAATATTAAGGCAATAAGGGGGATTTCCCCCTTATTTAAATTTATAAAATTATGAAACGAATAGAGAAAATGACAAAAGTACTTATAGGCCTTTCTTTTTTATTTTTTTATGCATGTTCTGGGGATAAGGCTCATGATAGGGTGGGAGAGAAACTTTACACGTTCGACTCTGGTAAAGATAAAATGATTTTTTTAGATTCTATGACAACTCAAGAATCTAATTATATACAATTGATTGATGATGACCGATTAGCGATTTATAATAAACCAGAAAATACTATTTGTATATTTAGTATTAATGAGGGAAAAGAAATAGAAAAAAAAAGGTTGTATAAAGAAGGTCCCAATGCAGTTTTAGGTATTCAAGGTTTTTATTACCAATCAAAAGATTCAGTTTGGCTATATAGAAGTTGGGAGCAAGAATTTGTATTGGTCAATGAATCTGGTGAAATAATAGAGAAAAAAATATTGGCAGATAAATTACCACCACTAGATAAGCAAGTGCCATATTCAGTATCTCCATTACCATTAGGAGACTTGCCTATCTCGAAAAACGGGAATATGCTAATATTGCAGGGTATGAATGGACCGGGAGTTGAGGATGGATTACAGCCTGCTACGACTATCTTATATGATTTAAATTCGGATAAAGTGCGAGTGGCTAATCCATATCCAGCTATTTACGGAGATATGGATAAGATAAATGAGCGCTGGGGCACTTTTTCTTATAGGGTAACTCCATATACATTGAACGACAAAAATGAGATGATAGTAAGTTTTCCGGCCAGTGATGATATTAGTGTCTATAATATAAAAGATGATTCGTATCAGAATTTTTTTGCGGGTTATTCCTCGGAGACTGATATTACTTCTCTTTCATTAGGTAGTTCTCAAACGGATTTACATAGGCAATATTTAGAACAATATCAATATGCGGGAATACTATACGATAAATATCATGATCTTTATTACAGATTGGTAATGTTGCCAACTTTTGATTATGACCTTCGTATTCCGAATACTCAATATAAAGAATTAGCCATTATTATATTGAATTCCTCTTTTAAAAAGGTAGGTGAATATAAATTGGGAAAAGCTGGATACAAATATAGGAATGTTTTTGTTACTAAAGCTGGATTGTATATTAACGTTCCGTCAGACGATGATGATTATCTTAAATTTATAACATTTAAAGTTCGGAAAAATGAAAATTAATCTTTTGGGTATATTTGTGTTGATATTCTTCTGTTCGTGTAGGAGCGGGGTAAACAGCTTGGATAAGGAGTTGAATCAACAACTACAGGAATATTATTCGGCATTATTATCACAATATTCACATATTGTAATAATTCCGCGAACAGGTTGTCATTCTTGTGTTAATGAAGCTGATTTGTTTTTTCAGAAAAATAAAACGAATAAAAGTTATTTGTTTATTTTTACGAAGTTAGTTTCTGAGAAGCAGTTAAGGATTGAACTTGGCTCTGAGTCATTGTCACTAGAAAATGTGAAAATAGACAAGCTTAATCATTTTTGTTTTCCGGAATTTATAGAAAGTGAATATCCTTTATTGTTGGAGAAGCAAAGTGATGGTAACTATAAATACGAGGTATTACAATGACTGTAGATTATAGGTTAGATTTGTATAAACGACTGTATGATGAAAAAGAAGCTTACGGTCATGGGCTGTGACAAATGAAAGTGAAATTAAAGTTGATGCGAAGGATAAAAGAAAATATAGCAAATGTGGTAGCTTTTACAGGAGTTACGTCAATTCTGTACGTAGTAGCTTTTGCTACTACAAATGATATTCCTGTCGGTGAAATGGCGTATCAAAAGCTATGGCTGGGGCGTATGAGCTTTATTTTTCTCGTTTGCTTCTTGGTTTCCTTTTGTTTGGATAAGAAGTTATCTTTGCGTTTTCCTTCCTTTGTGACATGGTCATTAATTATATTGGGAGGAATTGAAGCTGCTTGGGGATTAGGACAAATATATGGTTTGGTCGTTTCTAACCATTCCTCATACGTATTAACGGGTCCTTTTTATAACCCGGGACCTTATTCGGGATATTTAGCAATGATATTCCCACTCTGTCTGCATGAATGGTTAAATCTGAAAGAAAAAACAGAACGTACATATTTTGAACAAGGAAAATATTATTTTGTATTGGGAATCGCTCTGTTGATTCTTTGTGTGCTGCCAGCGAGTATGAGCCGTTCGGCATGGATTGCCACCGCAGTATCAGGCGCATGGGTATATGGGATGCATGCTTCGTGGGGAAACAAGTTAAAGAAACTGGGACAAAAATATAAATGCTGGGTAGTTTTAGCTTTCTTTGTCGGAGGGATTATATTGATGGTAGGTGGTTACGTACTTTTCCAGTTGAAACCCGCTTCTGCCAGTGGACGTTTGTTTATGTGGAAGATAAGCAGTCTTACTATCGCTGAAAGTCCGATTGTAGGGCATGGAACGAACAGTTTTGCTTCTGCCTACGGTGTGGCTCAGGAGAATTATTTTGCAAAGGGATACTATTCGGAAGTAGAAGAATTGGTTGCGGGTAGTCCGGAATATGTATTTAATGAATATCTGCAAGTGGCGATAGAATATGGAATTCCTGCATTATTCGTCGTTTTATTGGTAATTGCTTTTTGTTTATGGAGTGGAATGGTTAATAAACGGATAGGTGTCTGTGGCAGTGTGATTTCGGTCTTAGTATTTGCTTTTTCTTCTTATCCGATGCAGATTCCTGGATTTGCCATGGCATTTTACTTTTTATTGGCAGCTTGCTTAGTAGGATATTCACGAATATACACTTTACTTTTTACTGTTATGATTGCGCTGTTGGGAAGTTATTATTGGAAGTATAACCAGTATGATGCTTGTGAGGAATGGAGTAGGTGTAAAATGCTCTATAATATAAGTGCTTTTCAATCCGCCAAAGAAAGTTACGAGAAACTCTATCCCAAGTTGAATGATCGGGGAGCTTTTTTGTTTGAGTATGGGCATTGTCTGCATAAGTTGAAAGAGTATGAAACTTCCACGATAATTATGGAAGAAGCCATGGCACATAGTTGCGATCCTATGATTTTGAACATAATAGGAAAGAATTATCAGGCTATAGGAAAATATGAAAAGGCTGAAGAGTATTTCATACGATCCACTCATCGGCTTCCGGGACGAATTTATCCATATTACTTGTTGGCAAAGCTTTATGCGGAACCGGAATATCAACACCCGGAGAAATTAAAACAGGCGGTTCAGATTGTATTGACGAAGGAACCAAAGGTACAATCGACTGCAATAAGGGAGATGAGAGAAGAAGTGAAACTGCTAAAATAAATGGGTGAAGAAAAAAAATGACTGTACAAACTTGATTAATAGATATTTTTGTCTAAATTTGGCAAACATGATGCAAACTTACATACAATATATGAGAAATTATATGTGAGATAATTTAGAATAAACAAACCAATAAATACGATGAAAAATAATTCTACATGGATTTTATTGTGCCTTGCATGTATGATGACGCTCTCTTGTTCCGACAAGAAGAATACTGCAGATGAATCGGAGAAAGGCGTCTCCACAGTCCTTCCGGATACGAAGAATGAAGTAGCTGTTCAGATATTGAAGAAGCGTGACTTTAATCACGAACTGGTGAGTAACGGCAAAATCAGTGCCCGTGGCAAAGCCGATCTGCGTTTTGAAACCGGTGAAGTCATCGCTCATATCTATGTGAAGAATGGCGACCGTGTACAGAAAGGGCAGAAACTGGCTGATCTGGATAAATTCCGCCTGGAACAGAAATTATCCCAGTCGGAAGATGCTTTGCTGAAAGCCGAACTGGAATTGAAAGACGTACTGATCGGGCAGGGATATTCTCCTGACGACTTTAGTAAAGTCCCTGCCGAAACAATGAAAATCGCCAAAGTAAAAAGCGGGTATGAACAGTCGAAATCCCAGTATGAACTGGCGAAAAGAGAGATGGAGCATGCTACGTTGATTGCTCCTTTTGACGGTGTGGTAGCCAATTTATTTTCGAAGCCTTATAATCCGGCAAATACTTCTGAAGCATTCTGTACTATTATCGATTCCAAAGGAATGGAAGCTGATTTCACGGTACTGGAAAATGAACTTGCTTTTATCAGGATGGGAGATAAAGTGGTAATTACTCCTTATGCCGGAGGAGATGCGTTTGAAGGCAGTGTATCAGAGATAAATCCATTGGTAGATGCCAACGGCATGGTGAAAGTGAAAGCATTGGTAAATGCGGGAGGAAAACTGTTCAGCGGAATGAATGTAAGGGTAAGTGTCCGCCGTTCGCTGGGAGAGCGGCTGGTTATTCCGAAGAGCGCCGTTGTATTGCGTTCCGGCAAACAAGTGGTATTTACCCTGAAAGACGGCAAGGCAATGTGGAATTATGTGAATACGGGACTGGAGAATGCGACAGAATGTGTCGTCTCCGACAAGTCGCAGAAAGGCATTGAGGATGGTCTGCTGGAAGGAGATACGGTGATTGTCACCGGAAATCTGAATCTGGCGCATGAGGCGGAAGTCTATGTTAAATGAAGAATTAAGAATTAAATAATGAATCTATGATAAAATTCTTAATTCAGCGCCCTATTGCCGTATTGATGGCCTTTACCGCCTGTTTCATCATCGGACTGGTGACGTACTCTACGCTACCTATATCGCTGCTTCCCAATATCGCTATTCCTGAGATTACGGTACAGGTGGCGTCTGCCAATACCTCTGCCCGGGAATTGGAAAACACGATTGTCAAACCTTTGCGGGGGCAGCTGATTCAGGTCTCTACCCTGAAGGATATTCATAGTGAATCGAGAGACGGGGCGGGCATTATCCGCTTGTCATTTGAATATGGAACGAATACGGACCTTGCCTTTATCGAGGTAAATGAGAAGATAGATGCCGCCATGAACTATCTTCCGAAAGAAGCGGAACGCCCGAAGGTAATCAAAGCGAGTGCAACGGATATTCCTGTATTCTATCTGAATCTGACACTGAAGAATGACAGTGCTTACGGAGCTACGGAACAGCACTCCTTCCTTGAATTGTGTGAGTTTGCCGAGTCTGTCATTAAGCGCAGGATAGAGCAGCTTGAAGAAGTTGCCATGGTGGATGTGACCGGAATTTTGGAACGGCAAGTACAAATAGTGCCCGACAAGGACAAGCTCGCCATGATGGGACTCTCCATTGGAGATATCGAATCGGCTTTATCTTCTAATAATGTGGAACCGGGCAGCATGACAGTGCGAGACGGGTATTATGAATACAATATTAAATTCTCGACATTGCTGCGTACGGCGGAGGATGTGGAAAATATTTATCTGCGTAAGGATGACCGCATCGTACAGTTAAAAGACTTCTGCAAAGTAAGCGTCGTACCCGTAAAGGAAAAAGGAGTATCCCTATCCAATGGCAAACGGGCGGTGAGCCTTGCCGTCATCAAACAAGCGGATGAGAACATGGATAAGATGAAGCAGGCGCTGGTAGGCACGATGACCTATTTTCAGTTAGTATACCCGGAGATCGATTTCAGCATCAGCCGTAATCAGACGGAACTGCTGGACTACACCATTTCTAATCTGCAACAGAATCTCTCCCTTGGTTTTCTCTTTATTTGTCTGGTAGCGGTTCTGTTTCTGGGAGATGTAAAGTCTCCGCTGGTCATCGGACTCAGTATGGTGGTGTCCATCGTGATCAGCTTTGTCTTTTTCTACCTTTGCAATATGTCTCTCAATATCATTTCACTTGCTGGATTAATCCTGGCATTGGGAATGATGATTGACAGTTCGATTATTGTGACCGAGAATATATCGCAATACCGTGAACGGGGATACTCCTTGCGCCGTGCCTGTGTGACGGGAACCAGTGAAGTGGTCACCCCCATGCTGAGTTCTTCTCTGACGACTATTGCTGTTTTTGCCCCACTGATTTTTATGAGCGGTATTGCAGGCGCTATTTTCTTTGATCAGGCTTTTTCTGTCACTGTAGGACTAATGGTGTCTTATCTCACCGGTATCATGCTGCTTCCTGTGCTTTATCTGCTGGTTTACCGGACAGGTGTCCGCACCCGGAAATGGAAGTGGCTTTCTTTCAAAATTAATAACCCGATCAAGGACCACACGCTAGACCGATTCTATGATGCGGGTGTCGACTGGGTATTCCGCCATAAAACGTTCAGTGTACTGTTCTGTGTGATTTCCATTCCGCTTTGCATATTCTTCTTTTTCTTTATAGACAAAGAACGGATGCCCGATATCGAGGAGAATGAACTGATCGCCCGGATAGAATGGAATGAGAATATCCATGTGGATGAAAACAAACGACGGGTGGATGAACTTTTCAAGGAACTGAAAGATGAAGTACTGGAGCAAACAGCCTCTATCGGCAGACAGGACTTCATCCTCAATCGGGAACGGGAACTGTCTTCTTCCGAAGCGGAACTTTATTTCCGTACGGAGACTTCCGACGCTATTGCTCCTTTGGAACAGACGGTATACCGGAAACTGAAGGAACGTTATCCACTCTCTGTCATCTCTTTCTCTCCGCCGGAAACGGTCTTTGAGAAACTCTTTGTGACGGGTGAACCGGATGTGGTGGCGGAATTTTACACCCGTAATAAAGCGGAAGCCCCCAAAGCGGAAGCAATCCGCAGCGTGGAACAGGAACTGGGACGAAAAACCGGAATCAATCCGACAGGTATCGCCTTCGAAAACCAGTTGAATCTGAGTATCAGTAAAGAGAAACTCTTGCTCTACCGTGTTTCCTACAACGAACTGTATCGGGTACTGAAAACGGCTTTCCGGGAAAACAGTGTGACGATGCTGCACTCTTATCAGCAATATTTGCCGATCAACATTGCCGGGGATGAAAAGACTGTGAACGAGGTGTTGCAGGAAACACTGGTGCAGACGCAACCGGACAACCGTGGGAATGTCGATTTTATCCCGCTTCGGGAATTGATCAACGTAGCTCCCGCCGAAGACTTGAAAAGTATTACTTCCGGACGTAATGGCGAGTATGTCCCGTTCGACTTTTACGGCGTGCAGGATGCGAACCGGCTGATGCGTGAAGTGAAACAGGTGGCGGAGGAAACGGGGGACTGGGATACGGGCTTCTCCGGCAGTATCTTCTCCAACAAGGAGATGCTGGATGAACTGGTCGTGATCCTGTTGATCTCACTGCTGCTGATGTATTTCATTCTTGCCGCACAGTTCGAGAGTTTTCTGCAGCCGTTGCTGGTACTGGCGGAAATCCCGATTGATGTGGCATTTGCTTTACTCTTGCTCTGGATATGCGGGCATACGCTGAATCTGATGTCTGCCATCGGTCTGATTGTGACCTGTGGTATTGTAATCAATGACTCTATCCTGAAACTGGATGCGATCAATGAACTGCGCAAGGCAGGCGTTCCTTTGCTGGAAGCTATTCATGAAGCAGGCCGCAGGCGTCTGCGTCCGATTATCATGACTTCGCTGACGACCATCTTTGCCATGGTGCCGTTGCTGTTCTCCTCGGATATGGGATCGGAACTGCAAAAGCCGTTGTCTATCGCCATGATAGGCACGATGTCCATCGGTACGGCGGTCAGCCTCTTTATCATACCGCTGCTTTACTGGTTTATCTATCGGGGAAAAAGCGGGAATCACAAACCAAATGAAAAACATGTTGAATTATGAAGAAATCATCCGTTCTTTTTGTATTGATGGCAGCATCGGGGATATGTTTCTCTTCAGTATATGCCCAGAAACGTCTGGTGCTGGACTTGAACCAGACTATCGCTTTAGCTAACGACAGTTCGCTGGAGTCATTCCGCACACAAAATATGTATCTGTCCGGTTATTGGGAATACCGGACGTACCGGGCAAACCGTTTGCCGAGTCTGACAATGGACCTTACCCCGGCACAATATAACCGGGATATCACGAAACGTTATGATTCGGGACAGGACCTGGATGTCTACCGTACGCAACAGTCATATTATGCCTATGGAGGATTAAGTGTCCGTCAAAATCTGGACCTGACCGGAGGTACGTTCTATCTGGAGTCAAACCTTGCCTATATGCGTAATTTCGGGGATAATAGTGCGACGCAGTTTACCAGCGTCCCGATACGGCTCGGTTATTCGCAGAGCCTGGTTGGGTATAATCCTTTCAAATGGGACCGGAAGATCGAACCGCTGAAATACGAGCGTGTGAAAAAGGAATTTCTTTATAATGTGGAAAAGGTTTCGGAAACGGCGACGAATTATTTCTTTTCGCTGGCGATGGCGCAGGCGGAATACAAACTGGCAAAGGAGAACCTCGCATCTACGGATACTTTGTACCGCATCGGACAGCAACGGCACCGGATCGCCGCTATTTCACAGGCGGACCTGTTGACTTTAAAGCTGGATAAAGTGAATGCACAGAATACATTGCAGAATAGGGCAAGCGCCTTGAAACGGGCAATGTTCTCACTGGCATCTTTTCTGAATCTGGATAAGAATACCCAGATCGAACTGGAGCTTCCTTCACGCCCAAGTATGATGGAGATTCCGGTGGATGAGGCTTTGAGATGGGGAAGGAGCAATAATCCGCAGTTGCTGGAACTGAAGCAGAATGTACTGGAAGCGGAGCGGAATGTGGACAGAACAAAGAAGGAATCCCGTTTCAATGCCAGCGTGAATGCCAGTATCGGTTTCAACCAGGTGGCGGAAAACTTCGGAGATGTGTATCATAAACCGATGCAGCAGGACTTGGTAGCGGTCAGCGTATCGATTCCGCTGCTGGACTGGGGCGTTCGTAAGGGCAAATACAACATGGCACGGAATAATCTGAATGTAGTGAAGATTTCGGCACGTCAGGATGAGATCAGTATTGAGGAGGAAGTCATCATGACGGTGAGTGATTTTAATATCCAGCAGCAGTTGATTGCCAGTGCGGAAGAAGCGCTGGACCTGGCGATACTGGCTTATAATGAGACAAGGCAACGTTTTATTATCGGTAAAGCGGATATTAATAGTCTGACGCTTTCGCTCAACAGGCAGCAGGAGGCGCAGCGCAACTACATTTCTGCCTTGCAGAACTACTGGCTGAATTATTATAAAATACGTCGTCTGACTTTATTCGATTTTGCTACGAAGCTTTCTCTTTCGGATCGTTTCGACTTTAATGGAGGAAGACTGATTAGATAGTAATTTCTTTTGGGATATAGACAAATGAATCATGCAAGATATAGGTTCTGAAATTAAAAAGTCATCAAAGGCTTCCGCTTTTACGCTCATTGTCGCTTTTATCAGCGTGGCGTTGGTCGGGCTGGCACTTGTTCCGTTGCTGCCGGTGAAGCTGAATCCGTCACGGACCTTACCCGGATTTTCTGTGTGGTTCGGCATGGGAGGGACTTCGGCGCGTGTCGTGGAGATGACGGCTACCAGCAAACTGGAGGCGATGCTTGCCCGTGTCAAGGGAATACAAAGCATATCTTCGACTTCCGGCAATGGCTGGGGAAGTATAAATGTGAGTCTGGACAAGCATGCAGATGCGGCTGTCGCACGTTTTGAGGCTTCGACCATCATTCGTCAGACTTGGCCGGAATTGCCGGCGGGAGTTAGTTACCCGTACATTCAGATGGCAAGTCCGGAGCAGAAAAGTCAGGGACCTTTTATCGCATTCACGATTAATGCGCCTGCCACTCCCAGTCTGATTCAGAAGTATGCGGAGGAACATATAAAGACACGCCTTGCGCAGCTTCCGGGAATCTATAAGATAAACGTCAGCGGAGCCACACCGATGGAATGGCGTCTGGAGTATGATTATGAGCAGTTGCGTGCGTTGGGGGTGAGTACGGATGAAATTAGTCAGGCAGTCGGTCTGCATTATCAGAAAGAGTTTCTGGGGACTTATGATGTGGAACAGGCGGCTTCGGGCAAGGAATGGATTCGGTTGGTGCTGATGCCCGAACATGATAACTGGGAGTTTGACGCCGGGCAGATACAGGTGAAAGTGAAGGATGGGAGAATCATCCGCTTGGACGAACTGGTGAAGGTCGTCCGTATGGAAGAGCAGCCTCAGAGCTATTACCGGATCAATGGGCTGAATTCGATTTATCTGTCTGTTGTCGCTGAAGAGGCGGCTAATCAGCTGGAACTGAGTAAAAAAGTACAGGCGTGTATGGATGATATCAGACTGTCGCTTCCGGCGGGATACGAGATTCATACCAGTTATGATACTACAGAGTTTATACATGACGAGCTGAACAAGATTTATTTGCGTACGGGAGTGACGGTGGCTATCCTGCTCTTGTTTGTACTGCTGATTACTTTCAGCCCCAAATATCTGTTTTTGATTGTCACCAGTCTGACCGTGAATATGGCAATAGCCGTTATCTTTTATTATGTCTTCGGGCTGGAAATGCAGTTATATTCTTTGGCGGGCATCACGGTTTCACTGAACCTGGTGATTGATAATACGATTGTGATGAGTGATCATTATCTTCGATGTAAAAACCGGAAGGCGTTCATGTCTGTATTGGCGGCTACACTGACAACAATGGGAGCGTTGGTCATCATCTTCTTTCTGGACGAGAGGATTCGTCTGAATCTGCAGGATTTTGCCGCAGTGGTGATGATTAATCTGGGAGTTTCATTATTGGTTGCTCTGTTCTTTGTACCTTCTTTGATTGATAAAATCGGGTTGAAACGACACAGGAAGTCTTCTCTGACCGGAGTGAAGAGAAAATGGAAAATGGGGAATACCCGTTTCTTAGGATGGCTGCGTTCGAAGATGCGAAGGGGGCCGGTCTATTTCAGTCATTTCTACAGGTGGCTGATACAGAGGCTTTGCCGCTGGAGAGTAGCGGTTTGTCTGTTGCTGTTGCTGGCATTCGGATTACCGGTCTTTCTGTTGCCGGAAAAGATGGATGGGGATGGCAAATGGGCAGAGATTTATAATAAGACACTGGGGACTCCTACCTATAAGGAAAAGGTGAAACCGATAGTGGATAAAGCGTTGGGAGGAAGTCTGAGGCTGTTTGTGCAAAAGGTGTATGAAGGGAGCTACTTTACCCGGAATGAGGAGGTGGTGCTTTATGCCAACGCCAATTTACCGAACGGCAGTACGCTTGAACAGATGAATACACTGATCAAGCGAATGGAAACTTATCTGAGCGAGTTCAAGGAGATCAAGCAGTTTCAGACATCGGTAGAAAGCGCCCGCAGGGCATCTATCAGCATTCGTTTCACAAAGGAAAATCAGAAAAGCGGGTTCCCATATACGCTGAAAGCTAACATGATCAGTAAAGCTCTCCAGTTGGGGGGAGGAGATTGGAGTATCTATGGATTACAGGATCAGGGATTCAGTAATAGTGTACGCGAGAATGCGGGATCATTCCGGGTGAAAATGTACGGATATAATTATGATGAACTTTATAGCTGGGCTACAAAACTGAAAGAGGTCTTATTGTCTCATCGCCGTATCAGGGAAGTTACGGTCGGTTCCAATTTCTCGTGGTGGAAGGATGATTATCAGGAGTTTTATTTTGAGCTGGATAAACAACGGATGATCGGAGCGGGGATCGGAGCCGGAGAACTGTTTGCTGCTATTCGTCCCATATATGGGCGGAATCAGGAAATCGGTTCCGTTGTTACCGAAGATGGAACGGAAAAAATCAAACTCTCTTCCCGCCAGTCGGATCAGCGGGATATATGGGCCATGCAGTATTATCCTTTCCGTGTAGGCGATAAAGAGTATAAACTGGCGGAACTGGCTAAGGTAGAGAAGGGACAGATGCCGCAGGAAGTGGCGAAGGAGAATCAACAATACCGCTTATGCCTGCAATATGAGTATATCGGTGCGTCGGAACAGGGAAATAAGCTGCTGAAAAAAGACCTGGAAGAGTTTAATGAACTTCTCCCGATGGGATATAAGGCGGAAGCGGAAAGTAATAACTGGTCATGGGGTGGAGGTGCCAACAAACAGTATCGCTTGCTCCTGATTGTGATTGCTATCATTTTCTTTATTACAAGCATTCTGTTCAATTCGTTGAAACAGCCGTTAGCGATCATCTTTGTCATTCCGATCTCTTATATCGGTGTGTTTCTGACGTTCTACTGGTTCAAGTTGAACTTTGACCAGGGTGGTTTCGCTTCGTTCATTCTGCTCTGCGGTATCACAGTGAATGCCAGTATTTATATTTTAAATGAGTACAATGCGATTCGAAAACGCTTTTCCTGCCTTTCTCCTCTTCGTGCTTACGTGAAGGCATGGAATACGAAAGTGATCCCTATTTTTCTGACGGTTGTTTCTACCATCCTTGGCTTTATCCCCTTTATGGTGGGAGCAGAGAAAGAGGGTTTCTGGTTTCCTTTGGCTGCAGGTACTATCGGTGGGCTGGTAATGTCCGTGATCGGCGTGTTTATTTTCTTGCCGGTACTGACTTTGAATAAAAAGAAGATGATGGTGAAGAAGCCTTGAAGAAATAAATTAGCTATTAGCATATTTCGATTAGCTAATAGCTAATTTGTTTTTGCTAATAGCTAATCGAAATAAGGTATAGGAGATAATTCACCAGTTATTTCCTGCATTGCTGCTGCCGATCAGCATTTCTACCCGTTGCTTATACAAGTTGGCTCCCTCAGCGATGTTCTTTCCCGCATCTGCGGTTCCCATTCCGTAAACAACAACAGGCGTTTGCCACGACATCCCCGAATGAATGGCACTAACCTGATAAGGACGTAAAAGCTCATCCACTGTGAAGCGGTTTCTGCCTCCGCTGCGGTATGCTTCATATTCGGAACCTGTGGTGGTTACTACTGTCAATGGTTTCCCGGCTACTGCCGGAGTCTTGGAAAGGAAGGTGAATACTTCGTCCTGCCATTTTTTGAGCAATGACGGCGCAGCCATCCAATGAAAGGGAAATTGATAAATGAGGGCGGAAGCATCGGAAATGATTTTGCTCCATTCGTCAACATCAAAAGAAGCGCCTTGCTGGTCGTAAAGATTGAATACTGCTACGCCTTCAATATCACTCACAGCATCAATCAGTGCTTTGTTTGCTTGTGATTCCTTCATATTGGGATGCGCCAGGAGAATCACCACTTTTCTTAAATCTTTATTCATAATCAATCGGGTATTTAGGATGAAACAACTACATCTATAATATAAAGGTCTAAAAATAAGAAAAAGTTTTCGAAACTCAATATCTTAATTAAAAATAAAAGAATCTCTCTTTGCTTTTGAATTTGTATTTTTGCAGGCACGTCCGTAAGGCGTTATTTTAGATAATAAATTTATATATGATAGATTTCACCCAATTTCCTTCTCCTTGCTATATTATGGAGGAAGAACTCTTGCGAAAGAACCTGTGTCTGATAAAAAGCGTAGCCGACAGGGCAGGAGTAGAGATTATTCTCGCCTTCAAGTCATTCGCCATGTGGCGTTCATTTCCGATATTCCGCGAATACGTGGAGCATTCCACTGCAAGTTCTGTGTATGAAGCGCGTCTGGCATTGGAAGAATTTGGAAGTAAAGCCCATACTTATTCTCCTGCGTATACGGAACAGGATTTTCCGGAAATCATGCGTTGCAGCAGCCACATCACTTTTAATTCAATGGCACAGTTCCGTCGTTTCTATCCGATGACAGTGGCCGAAGGAAGCGGAATCTCCTGCGGTATCCGTGTGAATCCCGAATATTCGGAAGTAGAAACAGAACTTTATAATCCGTGCGCACCTGGTACCCGTTTCGGAATGACCGCCGACTTATTACCGGATACCTTGCCCAAAGGAATCGAAGGTTTCCATTGTCATTGTCACTGCGAATCTTCTTCTTTTGAGCTGGAACGTACTTTACAGCATCTGGAAGAGAAATTCTCCCGCTGGTTCCCGCAAATTAAATGGCTGAATCTGGGAGGCGGGCATCTGATGACCCGAAAAGATTATGATACAGAACATCTGATTAAATTATTGCAAGACCTGAAAGCGCGATATCCTCATTTGCAGATCATCCTTGAACCCGGTTCTGCTTTTACATGGCAGACAGGAGTCCTGACTTCGGAAGTGGTAGATATCGTTGAGAGTCGCGGTATCAAGACGGCTATTCTGAATGTGAGTTTCACCTGCCACATGCCCGATTGTCTGGAAATGCCTTATCAGCCTGCCGTTCGTGGTGCGGAGATGGGGAATGAAGGAGAATTTATTTATCGTTTGGGAGGTAATTCTTGTTTGAGTGGTGATTATATGGGAGTATGGAGTTTCGATCATGAGTTGCAGATCGGAGAGCGGATTGTGTTCGAAGATATGATTCACTATACTATGGTCAAGACAAATATGTTTAACGGAATCCATCATCCCGCCATCGCTTTGTGGACAAAAGAAGGGAAAGCGGAAATATACAAGCAATTTTCTTATGAAGACTATCGGGACCGAATGAGTTGATAATCAAAACAATTGTTTGTTTGCGGAAACAAAGTGTGCAGATTCTTGTGAAAAAAAGATGCAGAATGTTTGCAGAATTACGGAAAATCCCTACCTTTGCAACCGCAAACGAAAAAATGCGGAAATAGCTCA
>ENA-OPRW01000267-OPRW01000267.1-human-gut-metagenome-genome-assembly--contig:-NODE-267-length-60299-cov-6.383490_pt1 | contig 60299 bp, 87 predicted proteins | sample MGYA00241898_ERZ501890 | MGnify/ENA primary metagenome ERZ501890 (study PRJEB25962, sample SAMEA2042216) | human gut metagenome | biome: human gut; feature: human-associated habitat; material: faeces... | reverse complement strand
CCCTTCCGGTGTCCAGCACCGCCATCACGCCGGGCCAGCCCTGGGTCCGCTTCACAAATGCCGGATCGGCTCCCTGCCGGACGGCTCGCTCCATCTCCTGACGGATCTGCTCCTCGCTCAGCCGCTCAGGCTCCCCCACGCTTCCGGGCTCGATCACGTCCGGTCCCATGGCCACATCATACCCCATCCCGGTCAGTATCTCGGCCACCCGGGCGCTGGTTCGAAATTCCCGCCAGCCGTTTTCTGGGTATTTATGGAACTCTCTCCGGTACTCTGTTAACTGGTTCATGCTATCCCTCCACAGGTTTATTCCACGCTGTGTTCCAGCGCTTCACTCAAAATTTGGACACCTCGTTCAATGTCGGCATCGCTGATATTGGAAAAGCACAGCCGAACATGACCGCCGCCCTCATAGCCCTTCGGGTAAAACAGGAAGCCGGGCATAATTAACAGCCCGCGGCTCTCCGCCTCGTGATACAGCCTGCGTTCATTGATGCGTTCTTCGAGATCACACCAGAGAAGCAGCCCACCCCGGGGCTTGGTATAGGTAATCCCCTTGTCCGCAATCCCGTCCAGACATTGGCAAAGGAGATCCCGCTTGTGCGCATAGTGCTTCACCAAGTGTCCGATATGGGTTTGATAATATCCGCGCTCGATATACTCATTAAGAATATATTGCCCTAGGCTGCTTACAAAGGTCTCGTCCACAACAATGAGCCGTTCCAGCGTTTCGATCAGGTCGGTAGGCCCCACAATATACCCCGTCTTAATCCCATAAGGAAAGGTCAGCGTGAAGGAGTCGATATAGATCACCGACCGGTACCGATCCTGAGCGTACAGGCTGGGAAGCCGGTTTCCTTCGTATCGAAAATCCCGCTGGGAGTCCTCTTCGATGATGGGAATACAATACCTTCCCGCCAGCTCCAGCAGCTTTTTCCGTTTCTCCAGGGACATCACAATGCCCGTAGGATTGTGATAGTTTGGCATGGTATAGATGAATTTCGGTGCGTATTTTCGGATCGCTGTCTCCAACTTGGCCAGATCCATCCCGTCCGGCTCCATCGGCACTGTTACGAGGTTGATCCCCTTGTTGCGGAAAATGCTGGCGTTGTCGGGTACCACCGGCTCCTCTGCTATCACGTAGTCCCCCTCTTCCAGATAGAGTGTCATGATATGGCTCAGTGCCTGATTGGTCTCGGCAACCAACTGAATATTCTTTGGGCTGACGTACATGTTCTCCTGAAAAAGTACAGAACAGATGTTTTTCTTCATCCGTTCGGCCTCGTTTCGCGGCTCCCGGGACATGTTCTGCAGAATCTTCTCTACGCCCTCTCTGGGATAAGCCGCATCATCCATGATGATCCCGCCCATCGAGATGCATTCCTCCCGCTCCGACCGGCTGAAGATGTCCAGAAACAGCTTCTCCTTGTCCGTAAAATGATAGCGAATCATTTTCTCCAGCGGGAAAAAGCGCTTGAATGGCACTCCGTCGTCGGCAATCTCCTTGACAAAGTAACCCTTCGGCCGCTTCGAGGAGACGATCAGATATCCCTCGTCAACCAGCTCTCCATATGCCTTGATGACGGTATTCCGATGTATATCCAGCTCTCCGGCCAGCTTTCGCTCTGCCGGCATCTTGTAGCCAGGGCTGAGCTCCCCCGATAAAATCAAATTCTGAATGGCGCATTTTATTTGGAGATAGATGGGGGTCTGGCTGCTGCGATTGATCCTGATGTTCATCCTTCTCCCACCTGCCGCCCAGCCCCTCTCTTTTGTGAAAAGTGTCTTGTGCACTCTCCAAGTATGTCTAACAATTTGTGAGAATTATATCAGTATCTTTCCTCAAGCAAAAGTACCATATTTATTTTTTGGTATAGTCCAAATCTTTTGCTGTATACCAAAATACCCCCAGAGATAAAATTGATTCAAAATTGTACATAATAATACCCTTTAAAGTTTCTGTCCCAGAACATGGTATCCGGGGTGTGTCATAATTACTGGTACCCACATCAGCGGATTGAACACAAAAAGAAAGACACGACTTTCGTCGTGTCTTTCTTTTCTGGTGGACCAGAGGGGAGCTTAAACGAACACTCCGCCTGTGCGGAATTTTCGATATTATCTACAGCAGAGGCGTCCATTGGAATTCTCACGGTATTCTTTTTTCCAGAGAAGCTGAAGACGATCTTCAACTCATCATCATAAACATACACCGCGACGAGGAAGGTGTCAAATAGGCGCGCCTGATATTTTTTGTTGCAGATGTCGCCATCTCGGTACATTTCCAAACCGGCAATCAAGTCATCTCTGGAAATTTCCACAATATCGCTCTTGGCGATAGCGATTTTCGCCTCGATGGACGAACGATCCGCCTCAAGCTCCAGCAGCCGGCCCTTGGTCGTCTCAGTGATAATGCCCTGCTCAATGGCAGCCATGATGTTCTTGATGCTGCGGTTTGTATCATTGAGCTGATCCTGAAGTATGCTGATGTGCCCGTTCGCTTCCTTGCGCTTGTTATAGGCAATCGTGCTATCTGCGATCCATTCGATAGTTTCGTCTTGCAGCACATATTTTCTGATCGCCTCTGCAACGATCATCTCAATATCATCTCGCCGCACATTTTTCTTGTCGCACAAACTTCCTGTACGGCGGTTCTGGCAGGTGTAGTAATAATGCAACGCCCCTGTTTTGCTGGTCCCGGATATGCCAACCATCGGGGCCTTGCACTTGCCACAGAAGAGCTTTCCCGTCAGCAAGTAATCCCCGTTGACACGGTGCCGGCCTTGCGGATTTTTTTTCGTAGTGACCACCTCCCGAACTTTGTAAAAGAGCTCGTCGCTCACAATTCTCGGCACGCCGCCTTCGATGCGAATGTCTCCCCAGATATATACTCCGCGGTATCTTTCGTTGGCGAGCATTCGATGGAAGCTGCTTCTATTCCACGCCTTTCCGGTAGAGGTTTTTATCCCTCTGGCGTTCAAATCGTTGATAATATCCACAAACGGCTCGAGGGAGGCAACTCGCACAAAAATCTCGCGCACGATAGCTGCCTTCGGTTCGTCCAGCGCATAGCGGCCATCCTCGCCCTTTTTGAACCCGAGCCCCAATGCCCCGTTTACCTTGCATTTCGATGCATTATCCTCGAGGCCGCGCTTGATATCCTCCGCCATGTTCTCGCTGTAAAACTGGTTGACATTCATCATCGAGCGGGCGGCGAAGCGGCCAGCTGCGGTGTCGTCAAAATCTTCCTCCACATAGAGGACGCGAACACCCAGCTCCTGAAGCTTGGCCTCGTTCACCAAGGCCTCCAGCATATTCCGCCCCATCCGGTTGGACTTCCATGCGATCACATACTTGAATTTGCCCTTGGCGGCATCACGCATCATCCGCTGGAAGTCTTTGCGCTTGTCGGTGCGGCCGGTGACTGCGCGGTCACAGTAGTGCTCAACCAGCCTGATCCCGTACTCCCGTGCCAGCTCCTCGTTTTTGGCGATCTGCTGCTCAATGCTGAGATCCTTTTGGCTGTGGCTGCTATACCGGGAATAGTCGACACCGTCTCCGATGATTTGAGACTTGGCGCCCCTCTTTGGCTTTGCCGGCTGCTTCGTGGTACTTCTGGCCAACGGTATCGACCTCCCCTCTTCTACTGATAGTCTTCCCTATGTTGTACTCAGATTACAGATATACAGATACAGTTACAGGTACAGTAACAGATACAGAGACAGTGCGCGCCCGATCGCGCGCACACGCACGCGCGCACGCGAGGTATCGCTACGGTATGGATACGGTATAGATACCCTATCCATAGGGTATCAAATTCCAAGCAGTTGTTTCTTCTTTGCGTCGAACTCTTCCTGTGTCAAAATGCCATCATCCAAAAGTTCTTTTAAGCCGCGAATTTCCTCTACAACAGAGACGACCTTCTTTTCGCCGCTGGTTGCACTTTTTGCATCCTCGGAATAATTTGAGATATAATCTCGAACTTGCAACGCAGTTTCCAAATCAGCCTTGAGAAAAAAGAAGCTCTGCTCCGCTCCAAGTGCAGCGCCGATCCCGCCGAGACTAACTCCAAATGACGCAGCTTGAGCAGTGCGGAATGAAATTGTCCCGGGGTTAAGCAGCCGCGGCTCCTTCAGAGAGAACGACTGGATTTTGGACAAAGGGAATGTTTCTTCTTTGCGCTTTGACTCTACGACCAGATTGGACCCTATGACATGGAGCGTAAAGCCATTCATACAGCGCAGAGTGATTTCTGGATTGTTCATTGCGGCCTCCTCTACACGGACTATCCCATATACAGGATACACCGTGTCGTTGTCAGTCGAAAGTGATTTTATTTCTTTTCCGGCAAAAGTCACAACATCAGTGCTATAATAGGCATACAATGCCAGCAAAACATCAGCAAAGGGGTTGAGAAACATGGGGGGAAACGCAGAGTACGTGGAGATATTACGCATCCTTGCCAGCCTATCCAAGAAGGAAAAGTTGCAAATAATCAGTTTCCTGCACGCTCTGAAAGGAAGCGAAGATAGTTTACCGCCTCACGCTTCTGCTCTGGAGATAAAGACATGATGAGAGAAGCAATTTCTACATCAAGTTTGCTGGCCTGCCCGCCCTCTAACATGGGGGCGGGCTTTTCTTTTTCCTGATCGCCCACAAGGAGATCAACCGGCATATCATCCACTTGGACAAACAGTTCTGTCAACGAGATGCCGAGCCCCTGTGCGATTTTCTGCAGCGCAGGCAGAGTCGGCGTGACCGGTGTCTTGGTCTTTGGATTTTCCCCGCGTTCCAGCATGGAAATATAGCCGTTAGAGAGCTGACAGGCAATGGCAAATTGACGCTGGGACATCCCGTGTTCTTTCCGATATTCCTGTATCAGCTCACCAAGAGTCATAAGTCTTACCTCCTCGAAATGTTTAATCTATTATACACGCGCGCGGGAGAGCTGTCAATCATGAGTGTGAAATTTATTGAACAATTTTTGTTAAATCCACTTGACAAGCCCTAATGCTCGCTGTATTATGGCTGTGTAATCGGTTGAACAATCCGATGCAAAACGAAAGGAGGTGTCACAGTGGGTTACCGCATCAAGGAAGTTCGGGAGGCCAAAAAAATGACCCAGGAAGAGCTTTCCAAAAAGAGTGGCGTCAGCCGCGGCACTATCTCTGCACTTGAAAATGGGACGGTTCGCACGACCACGACCAAGACCCTGGCCAGAATTGCTCTGGCCCTCGATACGAAGGTAGAAAATATTTTTTTTGCCGACAGTGTGTAATCGGCTAAACACTTGACCGGAAAGGAGGCATTTTGTGAACGAATCGCGGCGCGCATCGCTTCCGGAAGACGATGGCCTGGCTGCTCAAATCAAAGTCGATACCACTGCCATTCCTGACCATGTACGGGACGCACTCGCAGCTTCGACCCTGGATCTCATTCACAGCATTCTCGCAACCCCCGGAGGCCGGGAGGCGCTGGACGCGAGGATCGCCGCAAAGAAAGCGGCCCGCACTGCCGGATGAAAGGAGCTGAACTCATGGCAGAGGAGCTGAGGGAGCTTCGGATCGAGAAGCAGATACCCGCCAAAGAGATGGTTGCCGTTGTGCAGACCCTCTACCCCAAGTACGACAAGACGGTCCAGTCCAAGTGCGAAAACGGTGACGCCTATGGGGTCAGCATTCGCCCGGACGCCATGAAAGCTCTGTATGAGCGGTTTGCCCCTGAGCGGCTGGAGCCGCCCAAGAGGACGCGGCACGGCCAGCACCGGCTTACATGTCGTATCTCGGGGCGTCTGGAGGATAGCGTCTACGCGGCGTTGCAACAGCACATGGAGGCTGATGGATATGCCACCGCTCAGGAATGGATCACGGCTATGGTCCTTCGGTATATCGCAGAAAAGGAGGACGGAACCAAGTGAGTCTGAGATACCTTCCAGACCACCCCATCGTTCAAAACATGGAACGCACCGGCTACCCGAACGGGAAAGAGCCACAGTCCCCGCGCTGCCCGATCTGCGGCGAGGAATGCGAAACCATCTACAAAGACCGATACGGCGCATATATCGGCTGCGATGTCTGCGTGGAAACCAAAGATGCGTGGGAAGTTGAAGATTGCTTCCCAGAAAAGGAGCGAGAATGAGCAAGTTTTATTTCACCTACGGCACCGATGGCCAGCCGTTTGTCGGCGGCTGGACGGAGGTGGTGGCACCGAACCACGGAGCGGCCTGTGACGCATTCAGGGCTTACCACCCGAGCAAGACTGATGGCCTATTGAATTGCTCCGACGTATACGACGAGGAGCGGTTCATGCGGACAGAGATGTCCGCCAAGGGTAATTTCGGTGCCCGATGCCACGAAATCATCACCCTGCAGCGTGAGACTGCCGGAGATAGGGGGAGCAGCCGATGATCGTCCTGACTATCAGCACACAGAACGAGATGCGCCGGCTCGAATACGACCCTCCCAGCTATGACATTCTGCGGGGAGCGGTCGGCGGCCGGTATGAGCATGTTCACCCGATGGGGCTCGAGCGGCCGTATAGCATGATGGTGAACGAGGAAGGGCTGCTACACGGCCTGCCCTTAAACCCTCTCGGTTCTGCACTCTACGGCACACAGTTTCACGGTCAGCCCATCGTTGGCAACATCGTCATCGTCAAAGATGGCTATTACGATGGCGAGCCGGATGTGGTTGGCATGACCGAAGACGAGGCGCAGAAGCTGGGAGATGAATTCATAAATCTGAGCCACGGCACCGTCCGTTGGGCTGACAACTGAAAGGAGCTATCACTATGATCAGAAACCCTAACGATCTCCACGACGGAGAGAAGAAAATCCGAATGCTGATTGCCGGCTATCCCGGTATTGGCAAGTCCACCTTGGCCCTGTCTGCCCCCAATCCCCTGCACATTGATGTGGACTTCGGCATTGACCGAATTGAACCCCGCTACCGCAAGCCGTACATCCAGCCCAAGAGCTACGATGAGATCCTGGAAGACCTTACCCCGGTCAACCTTCAGGACTTCGATACTCTGGTATTCGATACCGGCGGAAAGCTCATTTCTCTTATGTCTCTGTGGGCCATTAAGAAAGACCCCAAGTATGGCCAGCGTGACGGATCGCTCTCCCTCAAGGGTTATGGTTTCGTCGGCAAGGAATTCGTTCGGCTGATGGATTACTGCTTCTACGAACTGGACAAGCACATCGTAATCGTGTTCCACGCGACCGAGGAGAAGGACGGGGATAACACCAGACTCCGCATCAAGGTTGAAGGCCAGACCAAGAACAATGTCTGGGAGCCGATGGACCTGGGCGGCTTCGTGGAGATGTATGGCAAAGACCGAACCATCGGCTTCTCCAACTGCGAGCGGTATTTCGCCAAGGGTACCCGGGGCATCTCCGGCGTCCTGAAAATCCCCGCTCTCGGCCCCAATAGCCCCAACGATTTCCTGACCAAACTGTTTGCCGAGTACAATGCCAAGGCTGCGGCCGAGGTGGAGCAGAACGCGGCAGATCAGGCTGCATACGAGGCGGCGATGATCGAAGGCACCGAGATTATCGCAGGGATCACCGATGCAGACTCGGCCAATGCGGCCATGCCGAAGTATAAGGCTATCAAGCATGCGCTGACCTCAAACAAGGAGCTCGGCGTTATCTGGAACAAGAAGATCGAGGACTGCGGGCTGTTCTTCGATAAGGTCTTGAAGCGGTACACTCCTGTTCAGAAGGAGCAGAAGGGAGCTGAGTAAATGGCTCGGTATCTGATGACCCATTCCCTGCTATCGTCCTGGCTCTACACCATGAGAGAAAACCCCTACGAGGACATGACCACGGAGCGAGACCCGATGGAAGAATTTCTGATGGTCCTCCGCCGGGAGCCGACACCGACCACAGAGGCCATGCAGAAGGGCATTTTGTTCGAGGACATGGTGACAGCAATTACACGCGGAGCTGGTGACCCCAAAGACCGCTGGTATGGCGCTGCATCCAAGGTAGCAGCCATCGTGGGCGGCGGCCTGCTCCAATATCGGGCGAAGAAGGTGATTGAGGTCGGCGGCATGAGCATCGTCCTATACGGCCGGCTGGATTGCCTCAAAGCTGGAACGGTCTATGACATCAAATTCTCCGGCAGCTATGACCGGGGCAAATTCCAGAGCAGCACCCAGCACCCCACATATCTGGAGATTGTTCCGGAGGCCAAGGATTTCGTTTACCTGGTCAGCAACGGCTCGGAAGTGTGGACGGAGACCTATCGCCGGGAGGACACCCCAGACATTCGCCCCATCATTTCTGATTTTCTGGACTGGCTTCGTGCCGTGGATCTCATGCAGGTCTATCAGGAGAAGTGGGTGGCGAAATGAGCGGCCCCATGCGCGGCCGGCTGGTCGACTTGGCCTTCGGCCTGAACGGACGCCAGCGGATCACCGTCGAGGTAACCCGGGATTTCCGAGAGGACTTCGACCGGCTTAGAGAGGCCAATCTGGATATTGAAATCAAAAAGCACCGGGAAAAGCGATCGAAGTCAGCAAACGCCTATTTCCATGTCCTTGTCAACAAAATCGCGGCTGAACGCGGCGGGAGCGAGGACGCGGTGAAAGAAAGTCTGGTCGTTCAATATGGCGCTCTCGCCAAGGACGATGACGGGTTGACCGTTGGCTTTAAGCTCCCGGCCTCCGTGGATGTCGGCACCATCTACCCCTATGTGAAGTGCTTCGACACCCGCGAAGAGGGCGGCAAGCTGTTCAAGTGCTACCTGGTCTACAAACAGACCCGCTTTATGGACAGCAAAGAAATGGCTCGGCTGATCGACGGGGCCATCGAGGTTGCCAAGGAGCTTGGGATCGAAACTGACACCCCGGAGCAGCTGGCCCGGTACAAAGAAGAATGGAGCAGAACATGAAAGAAGTTTTTTGCGACTACTGCGGCCGCCGAGCTGAGTATGTCGACAGCAAAGTGGTATATGGCAAGAGCTATGGCATGATTTACCTGTGCCGGCATTGCATGGCCTATGTCGGAGTTCACAAGGGGACAGACAAGCCCCTTGGTCGCCTGGCCAATGCCGAACTGCGGTATTGGAAAAAGGAGGCACACGCGGTCTTTGACCCCCTGTGGAAGTATGGCCGCTTCAAGCACCACCGCAACGCCGCCTACGGGTGGCTGGCCCAAAAGATGGGCCTCCCCATTGAAAAAACACACATTGGAATGTTCGACGTCAGCGAATGCCGCCGGGCAATTCAGATTATCAGAAACGAACAGAGAGGAGCGCACCGCCATGAATGAAAAGAAGGAACCCGCAGAGCTGGTTGCTGATTTGATGCTCGACCCCGGATTTGTCCTTGTTCCCCAGGACCGATATGAAGAGCTGGTTCGAGCGGAAACCGAACGCGATCTGCTGGAGCACGCAACCCTTGGCCAGCTGAGCTATGCGGCCAAAGATATCGTGCAGGCCATCCGCGAAGTGCGCCGGGCTGCGTGGAGACCCAGTCCGGTACAGCCCGAGGGTGAAGGGAATGCTGAATAAAATCATCGTCATGGGGCGCCTGACCCGAGATCCTGAACTCCGCCGCACACAATCCGGCACTGCCGTGACTTCCTTTTCGGTGGCGGTGGATCGGGACTTCAAGAACCAGGCCGGAGAGAAAGAAACCGACTTCATCGACGTGGTGGCCTGGCGCAATACTGCCGAGTTCGTCAGCCGTTATTTCACGAAAGGCCGCATGGCCGTTGTGGAAGGCCGCTTGCAGATCCGTGACTGGACGGATCGTGATGGCGGCAAGCGGCGCAGTGCTGAAATCGTGGCCGACAATGTCTACTTCGGTGACTCCAAAAAGGATGATGGGGGCGGCGCCTATGGTGGCAGTTATCCCCAGCAGGGCGGCTATGGTGGTGGATATGGCGGCGGCTACGGCAGCCAACAGCGAGCCCCGGCCGCGCAACAAGGCGGGTATCCTCCGTCTGACTACGGCGATCTTGCTGAGGTCGGCGAGGAGGACGGTGAGCTTCCGTTTTAAGAGCTATGCGGGCCGGCCGCGGAACGGTCGGCCCACGCTATAAGGGGGTGACGCGATATGGCGAACTATCGGAACATAAGCATGGATTTTTGGTCGGACAGCAAGGTCGTTGACGATTTTACCCCGGAAGATCGGTACATCTACCTCTACTGTATGACCAATCCGCACACCAATCTCTGCGGCTGTTACGAAGTCAGTATTAAGCAAATAGCCAATGAAACGGGGTATAACGCGGACTCGGTGGAGCGCCTGCTGAAACGTCTGGACTCCTCTCACAATGTTATACGGTACAGCGCCCAGACCAAGGAGCTGCTGATATTGAATTGGTGCCGCTATAACTGGTCTACATCGGAAAAGCTCAACAAACCGCTGCTGACCGAGATCCGAAAGGTGAAGAATGACCATTTCCGCGAATACTTGGCCGCTCGGTACAACGAGCGTGGATCGGTAAAGGAGCAGTACGACCCTGTCGGAGATGGAAAGCCTGAAGTTGTGAGGCACAAGTACGGCGATCACGGCTGGGTGCGTCTCAGCGACGAGGAGCATTCCAGGCTGCTTCAAGACCTCGGAGAAGCTGAGCTGGACCGCTGCATTGCCTACATTGACGAGTCAGCACAAATGAACGGCAACAAAAATAAGTGGCGCGACTGGAATTTGGTAATTCGGAAATGCCACCGTGACAGGTGGGGGCTCCAGAGGAGCGGCGCTCAACGCCCGTCCGCAAGCGCCGGTGCTATGGATGACCTCAACCAGCTCCACCAGATGTTTGAAGACGAGGAGCAGCCATGACCAAGAAGGAAATGAGCGAGATTTTTGCCGTGTTGCTTCTGGCATATCCCAATGCCGAAACCTTCAAAGGGGGCATTCAAAAGCTCGGGCCAACCATCAGCCTGTGGGCGACCTGCCTCCAGGATGTTGATTTTTGGACAGGCCAGCAGGCTGTCGTGAAGCTGTGCCGAGAATGCAAATTCCCACCGACCATCGCAGAATTTAGAGAAAAGGCCGAAGCTGTCACTTCTGAGGTCAAAGAGCGCATTGATGTTGCGTGGAACCATCTGAAATTCTCGTTGGACGAGAAGCCCCCGGAGGAAGTCTATGCAGCACTCCCGGAGGGAGCGACTAAGGCGGTCATCGCCGCAATGGGTGGGCCGGCGAAGTTGATTGCCCACGGCGAGCACCATTATGGCAGCGGCCGGGTAGAGCCATACGATTATTACGATTACAGCGGGTTTTGCACCGCATATAAGCAACTGCTCAGGCAGGCCAGCGCCCTTGATGGTACACGGGCCAAGGCGATTGGACCCGGGCAAATCGGAGGAAAGATGAAATGAAGAAGAAAAGAGGCGTTCTCACACTTGCGCTGGCTGGCCTTGTTGCGCTCGTGTTCTATGCGGGGCTTCACGCACCAAACCCCAGCAGTCAGCAAATTGTCAGCAAGTTAGAAAGTCCTGAAATTACAGTCATTGCACCGCCCCTGGCTCTGGATCAACCGGTTGCCGATCAAGTAGAAACTCCGGCGCGGGCTGCACAGTATGCCACAATCACCATGACCGACGCGGAGCGCGAGGAGCTGGCCGCTGTCGTGTTCTTGGAAGCCGGCAACCAGAGCGCAGATGGGCAGCAGGCGGTGGTGGAGGTCGTATTCAACCGAGTCCTGCATAGCGGATTTCCGAATACCGTCCACGATGTGCTCCACCAAGGCGAGGACAGTCGGGTGCCGCAGTTCTCCACCATATACCGGATCGGAGAAGTGGAGCCAGCGCAAGAGCAGTATGAGGCCATCGACGCCGCTCTGTATGGGGACACGATTTTGGACCTCGATGTTGTCTTCTTCTCCCGTGGCGGAGAGAACAATCGTGTCTGGGGCAAAATCGGCGATCATGTGTTTTGCCGTGAGTACATTTGGGGGTGACCTGCAATGAAAAAGGTTATCGACATTATCTATGGAATTGCAATGCTGCTGATCCTCGGCGGAGCCCTTCTGGCAGATGGACTCGCGGAGATCCGGCACGGCTTCGGTATTCTGATTGCCATCGTGGGCGTCGGCTGCATTCTGGTTCTTGTCGGCAACTGGCTGGAGGACATCATGTACGCCAGAGCCGCCGCAGAGCTTCGCAGGAGAAAGCGCAGGGAGCAATGGGAGTGAAGCCAAAAGACCCACAGCGTCAGCTGCTGGGTAAAATCGCCCGGGCGAAGGGCGAACAGTTCGAGTCCCGACTTGATGCCGCTTTCGCCTACTACAAGAAGACCGGCTTCGCCGATGTGGAGAAGACCCCGGAGCCGATGAAGCCGATCCAGAGCCTGAGCAATGGCCGCTTCATTGCCTGCTTTGTCAAAAAAGCACAGCCAGACTACAAAGGTATTCTCAAGGGCGGCCGGGAAATCATGTTCGAGGCCAAATTCACAGCGACCGACCGGATGGAGCAGAGCCGGGTACTCCCCGGGCAGTGCGAATATATGGACAGGCATCAGGCGCTTGGGGCGCGGTGCTTCGTGGTTGCCGGCTTCAGCTCCGGCCGCGTGTATCTCATTCCGTGGAATGATTGGAAGTCCATGAAAGCTCTCTTTGGCCGGAAGTACGCCACGGAGAGTGATTTAGAAAAATACCTTGTGCAGACAGCGTGGAATGGAACACTGCTTCTGCTCAAATGAGGAATGAAAGGAGTTTATACCATGAGCGAAATTTCTATGTACGAGGCTCAAAAGAAAAAGCTGCAGGGCCTGTGTGACGAGCACGATCTTATTTACCGCTTCGTCAAGGATCGGTACCCCATCACGCTTACTATCAAGCCGATGCAGGGCATTGACGCCCAAATCTCCATGCTGGAGAACGTCGAGGAGGTCGGCTACCGCAGCCCCGACGCCTCTATGACCTGGATCTTTGAGGACGGTGTTCTGGAAACCAAGGTCACCGGCGGAACCTTCACCATCAGCAAGACACTCCGGGGGAAGATCGAGAATGTCCTGATTAAGATGATCACCTACTGGCAGCAGTATTTCTTCCGCGATGTGATGGAGAAGAACGCTCTGCGGGCTGGCCTGATGCCGGTAATCGACGAGGAGGAGGCCGAGGACGGCGACCGGCTCCCAGATGGCGCTGAACCGCTGGAGGAATTCGAGGAGGATTTGGCCGAAGTTCCGGGCATGGATGATGATGAGGGGGAGAGCCCTGAGCCGCCTGAGGAGGAAGAGATTTCCGAGGCCATCGCTATTGTTCGGGCTGAGAACAAAGCGACCACAGGCCTGTTGCAACGCCGAATGAACATCGGATACGCCAAGGCTGCCAGACTCATTGACGCCCTTGAGGAGATGGGGGTTGTCGGCCCCTATAGCGGATCTGAGCCGAGAGAGGTTCTTCCCTGCGATCTCCCGGATGAGCCCGACGGAGGTGATGGCAATGAATAAGCCCACCTTGAAGCGGGAGGTCTACAAGGCCATTAAGCACATGAACAATGAGGAGCTGACCGCATACATTCAGCGTATTTGGCGGCGCGGGTATGAAGATGGTCTTGCGGCTGCAAAGTCTCAGGCGATCAGCTCCGGGAGCGGGCCAGCCGCAGAAGCGGAGGTCTAAGCCATGGGAAAGGCCGTTCGCCGCGTCAGAGGAGAGGCGCAGAAAACCATTGTCAAACTCATAGAGGGGCTGACAGGTCGGTTCTCTATGTGGGAGGTTTGGCAGGACTTTATTATCATGTCTGCCATCAGCATTGCAAATACCGTTGGAGGTCCACAGCGCGACGCCAGAGAGAAGGAATATCTTTCCCGGGCAGCCAAGTATTCTGCAGCAGAGATTGAGGTCTTTGGCGAGATGCTTGGTGAAGTCGTTTCTGACATGGAGCGTAATCCGGATCAAGATTTTCTCGGAGAGCTGTTTATGGCTCTCGACCTTTCCAACGAGTGGCAGGGGCAATTCTTCACCCCGTACTCCGTATGCAGCGCAATGGCCGCAATTTCCTATGGTGATGATTTCAAGGCAAAGATAGAAAATCAGGGCTGGGTTTCCGTGAATGACCCGGCCTGCGGGGCGGGGGCACTGCTGCTGGCTTTTGCGAACGAGTGCCGCCGCCCTGGGCACAACATTAACTACCAGACCTCGGTTCTGTTTGTGGCACAGGATATTGATTATCTGGCTGGGATGATGTGCTATATCCAAATGAGCCTGCTGGGTTGTCCTGGGTATGTCGTAATCGGCGATACCCTTGCACACCCGAGCACGAGCTACGATCCGAGGGGGCTGCTCCCTATCGGAGACTCGAATATTTGGTTCACCCCAATGTATTTCCGGGATGTGTGGCATTGGCGCAGGATCTGGGCTCAGATGGATCTCATGTGCCGGTCGGCGGCTCCGCAAGGCAAGGCTGAGGAGCCTGCCCCGGAGCCGCCTGCCGTTGAGGCGTCATCGCTGGCCGAAACAAAGACAGGGCAGTTGACTTTATTTTGAGGAGGAGGCGAAATTGAAACGATGGACGCCGGAAGAAGAAAATCTACTCTGTGACTGCTGGGGCACTATGACGGTGAACGGCATCTGCAAGAAGCTCGGCCGCTCTCGCAACGCTGTTATGGTGCGGGTGCAGCGGCTTGGCCTTCCATCTTATTTTGAGAGCGGAGAGTATGTCACCATGCACCAGCTTATCCTGGCCCTTGGATATAGCGGGAGCTCGGATAGCTATAAAATCAAGAGCTGGATCCAGAACAGAGGCTTTCCGGTACGGAACAAGCGACACACTCGGAAAGTTGTCAGAGTTGTCTATTTGGATGAATTCTGGGAGTGGGCAGAGAAGAACCGTTCGTTTCTGGACTTCTCCAAGATGGCGCCGCTGGCACTTGGCGAGGAACCCGATTGGCTGGCTGAGCAACGCCGCAAGGATTATCAGGCGTTCGCCATTCAGAGGAAAGATCCTTGGACGCCGGATGAGGACTGCCGCCTGAAGATGTTGCTGGAGCAGCATAGGTACGGATACGCCGAGCTGTCAGAAATGCTCCACCGTTCTGCCGGGGCCATTCAGCGCAGGTGCACGGATCTCGGCCTGAAGGAGCGCCCGGTCAAGGCGGACAACCATGGGCCAGAGGCGACATGGACACCAGAGGACTTGGAGTTTCTGGCAGATGGCATCAGGCATGGGGATAGCTATACACTGATCGGTCAGGCCATTGGAAAATCAGAGAAGGCTATTCGGGGCAAGGTCTATTTCACCTATCTCACAGAACGCGCGGATAAGGTGCGCGCCTATATTGGGGATGGCCCGTGGGGAACCGGCGCCCCGGAGCCAACCGTGAAGCAGGGCGTACACCTGTCAAGGACGAGGACCGAGGTCAGGAAAAACCTCTCCGCTCTCGATGCCATCCTGCGGAAACGCATGAATGATTTGGGCTACGATCCATACTGGCAACGGTTTATGTGCATGAACTGGGATGATGTCGGAGGATGCTCTGCCGGATGCACCGATTGCGACAGCTGCACAGAATTCCGCAGGATAAAGCCCCAATACTGCGCGCGGTGCGGTGGGACATTTTACGAGCGGAAGGAAAATCGCTTCTGCTCCGCCTGCCGGACCGCCCGGAAGAAACAAGCCCAGCGGCATTGGTGCCGCGTCAACAGTTTCGCCCGATAATTTTAACAATCCCCGCCGAGGGGCAAAGCTCGGCACATGAAAGGAGCAATTCATGGTTAAGAAAAGTTTGAACGACCGCTGCCCGCTGCAGGTCGAGTGCGAACGGAAAAAGTGTGACTTCGTGCATAATGAGCTCGAATGTCCATATTACTCCGCAAACGCGAGGGACGGTTACTACATCTACGATCAAGAGGATATCCGCAATCGGACATATCGTGAGCGTGAGGAAGCCGACTTCCTGGCTTCACTGGAAGGTGAAGACGATGAGACCGAGCCTGGCAGCCATATTGCCGATAGCGGCAAAATGGTCTATCTCCCTATTGAAAAGCTGATTGCACACCCAGACAATCCCCGGAAGGAGCTCGGCGACCTAACCGAGCTGGCCGACAGTATCAAGGAAAACGGTGTTCTCCAAAATCTCACCGTCGTGCCGCGGATCGGGGAGATCTCCGGCCAACCGACTGGCACCTATACTGTGGTTATCGGCCACCGCCGCCTTGCGGCCTCGAAGCTGGCCGGACTGAAGGAGCTGCCCTGTGTCGTTTCGGATATGACCCTCCGCGATCAGGTGCGCACAATGCTCATGGAGAATATTCAGAGAGCAGACCTGACGGTTTATGAGCAGGCCCAGGGCTTCCAGATGATGCTTGATATGGGTGACAGCGTAGACGATATTGCTCGGAAGTCTGGCTTCTCCACTACCACCGTCCGGCGCCGTGTGAAGCTCCTGGAACTGGATCAGGAGAAGTTCAAGAAATCCGAAGAGCGCGGTGTCAGCCTATATGAGTATATGGAGCTGGACAAGTTGAAAAGCCAAGAGCGCAAGAATGAAATGCTAGACTACATTGGTACTGAGAACTTCAAATATAAGCTAAAGCAGGCTATTGATGCCGAGGCAACCGAAGAAAAGCGGCAGGCGTGGATCGACCTATTGAGTTCCTTTGCTACACAGGTTGATAGTCGGAGCGGGTACCGAACGGTCAAAAGTTCCTATGTCAGCAACAAGCCGGACATGGGACGCCCTGAGGATGCCGACACGGTTGAGTATTTCTTCAATATTGAGAAATGGGGCTATGTTGCCCTGATGGTCAGGGAGACTGAAAAAAGTCTCTCTTCAGAGGAAGAGAAAGCGAAGCAAGAGGAGCAGCTGAAACAGGACAGGAAAAATGCGGATCAAAAGGCCTTGTCAGATGTCACCGCCCGAGCCTATGAACTTCGAGCTGATTTTGTGGTCAAGGTTTCCGCGACCGTCATCAAGAAGAACCTTGCGGATATCGTTGCCCTATGGGCCTACGCCGAATACCGGGACGATACCAGCTGGCTCACCGAAAAGGAAATCTCACAGGCTATCGGCATGGAGCCCCACGCCGAGGAGGACGAAGATGGAGAGGACGATGCTGAGCTCACACTCCAAACAATGACTGACGCGATCAGCAAAACACCTGAAAAGGCACTACTCCAACTGATCTACGCGCGCTTGGGTGATGATAAGTCCGAGGGGTACTTCCGCAGTTATTGGAACAGCTACACCATGAAGCACGAGGAGAACGAGAAACTGGATCGCATTTATGCTCTGCTCGTTAAGCTGGGCTATGAGATGTCCGACGATGAAAAGGCGCTCCAAAATGGCACTCATGAGCTATTCCGCACCGGCGGAGGTGAAGTGGATCCATGCGCTATCTGTAAGTCTGCACATCCGACCTGCGACGAATGCTGCAAGGCCTGTGATACACGCTGCAACGCAGTACAAGAATGTCGCAGAGAAAGCGGGGCCGACGAATGAGAGAGGCTGTCTGCAAAAGCTGTGGCGCGGCTATTGTCTGGATTAGGACACCTGGCGGAAAGTCTATGCCGTGTGACGCCACTCCGTGCTATTACATTCAAAAGCCCCGCTCCGGCAGCAAGAAAATTGTCACACCAAACGGAGAAGTCATTTCCTGCGAGTACACTGACGATCCGCACAAGGCCACAGGCACCGGCTTTGCTCCCCATTGGGGGAGCTGCCGGGCAGCCGAGCAGTTTAGGGTAAGGAGGAAAGCCTGATGGATAAATTAACATGGTACGCAGAGAACGGGCAGGTTTACTGCCGTCGTGGGTACGAAGTGGCACTGGCCAGACTGGCCTCTTATGAAGCGACGGGGCTCTCTCCCGATGAGGTCACAAAGATGGGGATGATGTTCGAGGACAGCAAGCGGTACTCCGGTCGCCTTGAGCTTAAATTGGACGCTTTATCGGAGAAAATTCCACAGTGGATACCGGTAACAGAAAGACTCCCGAGAGATCGGGGGAATGTCCTCGTCGTGGCTTTTTGGCATGAGCGGTGGGGTGTTTATATGGGCTGGTGTGCTCCAGAGAGAGCGGAATGGAGTGTCCATGTTGGGCTTGGCGACAGGAGCGATGTTGCTGTTACCCACTGGATGCCCCTGCCGGAGCCGCCAGCGAAGGAGGGTAATGAAGAAAATGATTGATTTTGGAGATTGCACATGGTACTGCCATTGGGATAAAGGTTTGATCTGCAAGCGCCAGTTTCAGTGCGATGGGTGTAAGCACCAGCCCGCCGACGAGGACAAGGAAAACGGCAAGGCCGACCCGGTGCATATCCGCTGGTCCGAAGACTACGATGGGAGCAAGGTGCCGGAGTGCCCCTCCTGCGGCCAGATGCCATACAGCGTGGAGAGGTGCTTTTTCTGCGGACAGAAGTTCCTACCAGATGCCGTTGTAGAGGAATTGGGCACTCCGCCAGAGGAGGTGCATATGGACTGCTTCAACTGTGGTGGAAAAGGGACGCTGGTCGGAACCAGAGATAGAGGAAATGGTCATTTTCATGGGCGATGCACCTCCTGCGGCTGTGTCATGATGGAGTGATTACAGATGAAGAAAAAGAAACGCAAATATATCACCGTTGGCCCCAGCGGTGCAGAGCCGACCGAGGAGGCCATGCCGGCACACACTGGCGGGACGGTTCGGATTGGGGATGTTGTCACCCGCCGGCCGGTGACCTTCGACACCAAGGATGGCCCGCTCGTGCGTGGTCGAGTGGTTTACATCCACCCCAAGAGCCACTTTCATGTGGTGGAGTTCGGCGAAGGGGCGACTGCGGTCAGGGAGAGCTTCATGGGGGTGCAGCGGTAAATGCTGACCATTACCATTCAGGTCAATGCGCGGTCAGGCATGGCCATCGGGATCAAAGAAGACTTAGCTATGTATTTGGAGCGGTATGGGGATGCACGGGTGGTGTCGGTGGTCGAAGAAAGGACAGACTACCGGCAGATGGAGCTGTTCAGCCCAACCCCCAGGCAGCCCAAGGGCAGAAAATAAAGGACAGACAGGGGTGAGCCAAAAATGACACTTCAAGAATTGAACCAGCATCTCGACCTGCTGGAGCAGCTGTCGGAAGCAGAGGAAATGCTGGACGCACTACGAGCTGCGGCTTGCCCCGGAGCACAAAATCTATCTGGTATGCCCCACGCGCCGGGCGTTAGGGACAAGGTCGGAGATCTCGCCGTGGAGATTGCGGATATGAGCGGGAGCGTGGAGAGCCTGCGATCTGAAGTAAGGGAGAGTGAGGCCCATATCCTTCCGTACATCACCGACATTCGGGACAATCAAACCCGGCTGGTCTTTCGGCTGCGGTTCCTGCGGGGCCTCACATGGAAAGAGGTCGCACGGGTCATAGGAGGGCGTAATTCGGAGGACTCGGTGAAGATGGTGTGTTACCGCTACCTTGACGAGTAAAAGCCGTTCTGCCCCGTTGCAACAGGTTTCTTGCTATTCTGCAAGCGGTCTGTTAAGGTTATACTCGTAAAATCTTACATCAAGCCAGACGGTCATCCTTCGGGGTGACCGTCACTATTTTGGAAAGGAGGGCTTTGGCCCCGCGTTTCTCCTTTGCGCGGAGGTCTGCACCGTGTGAGGTGTTCGCCAGCAGCTCGCAGCGGTCGCACCAAACAAAGGAGGAATTCTACAATGTACGGCATCATCGTACTTGCGGCCTACGCGGTTCTGATGGTCCTGGTGACCATCCTCCTCTCGCGCCGCTCACAAAATACCGAGAGCTTCCATGTTGCCGATCGGAAGCTCGGCCTGATCCAAAGCGCCATGAGCATTGCGGCCACATGGATCTGGGCTCCCGCACTATTTACCTCGGCAGAAAAAGCCTATGTCAACGGCACCCCGGGCCTGTTCTGGTTCTTGGTGCCGAACATTCTTTGCCTGCTCCTGTTCATTCCTTTTGGCCGTAAGATCCGCGAGCAAATGCCGCAAGGCATCACGCTCTCCGGGTATATGGCTGATAAGTACCACTCCCGCTCTGTCCATGGTGTATACCTGTTTGAACTGTCGGCCCTGGCCGTCCTTTCGACCGGAGTGCAGCTGCTCGCCGGCGCAAAGATCCTCGCGGCCGTGACGGGCTTGCCGTTCTGGGTGTTGACCGTGGTTTTGGCCATCATCGCATATTCCTACTCGCAGTATTCCGGCATCAAGGCATCGGTGCTGACCGACGCCCTCCAGATGGTGCTCATGCTCGGGTGCTGCCTGCTCTTTGTCCCTTGGGCGCTCTCCGGGGATACCGGCGTTTCTGACCTCGTGCATGGATTTGCCGGTGCCTCCGGCGAATACACCCACCTGTTCGACAGGAAGGGGCTGGAGGTGTTCTTCGCATTCGGACTTCCAACAGCTATTGGCCTGTTTGCCGCTCCCTTTGGAGACCAATGCTTCTGGCAGAGGGCATTTTCCATCCGGAAGGATAAGGTCGGGGCGGCGTTCAAATTGGGCGCAGCTCTCTTTGCGATTGTCCCGCTGTCCATGGGCGTCCTTGGTTTCATTGCTGCTGGGTCAGGATATGTGGCGCAGGACACTGGGCTTGTGAACTTCGAGCTGGTGACCAACCTCTTCCCTGCGTGGACCATGCTCCCGTTTCTGTTCATGGTGATCTCCGGTCTGCTTTCGACAGCTGACAGCAACCTGTGCGCTGTTGCTTCGCTCACCAGCGACTTCGGCGCCGGCATGAAAACGGCCAAAGGATCCATGCTCGCCCTTCTGGTGCTCGCGGTCGGCATCGCAAACATCCCCGGTCTGGCTGTGACAGATCTGTTCCTGATCTACGGAACACTCCGGGCGACAACGATGCTCCCCACCGTGCTCACACTGAAAGGCAAGCGCCTGACCGCGGCCGGCGTCACCGGCGGCGTGTTGGCATCACTCTTTGTTGGAATGCCTGTATTCGTCGCTGGGACCTTTGCAGGCAACTCCGCATTGAAAACGGTTGGCTGCCTGAGTGCCGTTCTTCTCTCCGGAATCGTCTGTATGGTAACTGCCCCTCGGAAGGGGGTGCAGCAAGCATGAGTCTCGGAAGAAAGCAAAGCGTCAGCAACGCCGCTTGGCTGGAAGCTGCTGCCTCTATAGAGAGTGCGATCTCTCAGGCTGAGATTGATGAGCTGGCTGCTGAAACGGTCAAGGAAATCGAAGCCACTGTGGCCGGGAGACGCGCAGCTTACGCCTGGAGCGCTGGTAAGGACAGCATTGTTCTTGGCAAACTCTGTGAGGCAGCGGGTGTCACCGACTGTATGATCGGTGTGTGCGACTTGGAGTATCCGGCCTTCATGGCATGGGTCGAGGGGAATAAGCCTGCCGGGTGCGAGGTCATCAATACGCACCAAGGAATAGATTGGCTGGCCAAGCACACCGATATGCTGTTCCCTCAGTCTTCGGAGAAGGCTGGACGGTGGTTCTCTATCGTCCAGCACCGGGCACAGGCACAATATTTCAAAGCGCATTCTCTTGATACCATCATCCTCGGCCGGCGCCGCGCGGACGGTAATTATGTCGGCCGCAAGTCCAACATCTACACGGATGGAAAGGGCGTCACCCGGTATAGCCCGCTCGCAGCCTGGAGCCATGAGCACATCCTTGCCTACATCCATTATCACAAGCTCCCGCTCCCGCCTATCTATGGTTGGAAGAATGGCTACCTGTGCGGAACGCACCCGTGGCCGGCTCGCCAATGGACGGGAAGCGTTGAGAATGGCTGGCGGGAAGTCTACGAGATCGACCCGGCCATCGTTACCGGCGCAGCTGAAAAGCTGGAAAGCGCCCGGGCCTTTCTTGAGGAGGTGCGGGCATGAAGGTAACAAAGAAACCTCTTTCCGACCTCCGGCGTCCGGAGCGGAATGTCCGAATGCATACCGACAAGCAGCTGAAGGAATTCCGCCGCTCCGTCGAGATGTTCGGACAGATCCGGCCCATCGTGGTCGACGAGGCGGGCGTGATCCTGGCCGGCAACGGCCTGTATGAAACTCTACTCTCCATGGGACACACCGAGGCTGACTGCTATGTCGTTTCCGGGTTGACCGAAGCGCAGAAGAAAAAGCTCATGCTCGCTGACAATCGGGTCTTTGACCTTGGCGTTGATGATCTGGCCGCGCTGGATGAATTCGTCATGGAGCTGAAGGACGACCTCGATATCCCTGGCTATGACGAAGACCTTCTCCGCGCTATGGTCATGGAGGCCGACGAGGCCGGCGAAGCTCTGCGCGAGTATGGCACCATCGACCAGGACAAGGTTGAGGAGATCCGGGAGACCGGGGAACGGTATGAAGCCCGTGAGGAAGCTTCGGCCCAAAAGGCAGAGCAGTACATCCCGCAGGAAAGCCCCGGGGGCGCTCCGGCGCAGGCCGAGCAGACGCAGCGGTTCGTTCTTTGCCCGAAGTGTGGTGAACGGATATGGCTGTGAAACGAGTACCGTCCGACATGGACGTTGTGACCGCCGCCCGGCAGCGCATCAAGAATGTGTTTTCCAACGGTGTTCCCGTATACCTTTCTTTCTCCGGCGGGAAGGACAGCATCGTTCTGGCGGACCTGGTCTATAAGCTGATCCAGGCCGGCGAGATCGACGCCTCCCTTTTGACCGTCCTTTTCATCGACGAGGAGGCAATCTTCGATTGCATTGAAGCCACGACTAAGATGTGGCGCAAGCGGTTTTTACTGGCCGGCGCCAAGTTCCAATGGTGGTGCATCGAGGTCAAGCATTTCAGCTGTCTCAATGAGCTATCCAGCGACGAAACCTTCGTTTGCTGGGACCGGCGCAAGCGGGATGTCTGGGTACGCCAGCCCCCTCCCTTCGCTATTCGCAACCACCCACAGCTCCGGCCGCGGGTGGACAACTATCAGTCCTTTCTCCCACGGGTAACCGGCGATGGTATTATGATCACCGGCGTCCGGGCGGCCGAGTCTATCCAGCGCCTTCAGTACATGGCTGCTCTGAACATGGGAGCAAAGGGCATCACTGGCACCAACACCATCTATCCGATCTACGACTGGAAGACCACTGATGTGTGGCTCTACCTCCGGGATCAGCGGGTGGAGGTGCCGGAAGTTTACCTGCAGATGTACCAGGTCGGGGTCAATCGGAACCAGCTGCGGGTTTCGCAATTCTTCTCTGTCGATACCGTCCCCGTCCTGGTGCATCTCGGTGAGTACGATCCGAATTTGATGGAGCGTGTTCTTCGACGCGAGCCGAACGCATACCTGGCCGTGATGTACTGGGACAGCGAGATGTTCCACCGCACCACCAAGAAGCGGCGGGAGCTGGAGGGCGAGGACAAGAAGGATTACCGCGCCCTCCTGAAAGATATGCTGCTGATCCACCCGGGCGACTTCTTCAACACGCCGCACAAAAAGGATGTCGCCAAGCAATACCGCAAGCTCTTTATCCGCATGGACGGAATGGCTCGGCCCCGCGATTACCGGAAGATGTACGAGGGGCTGGTGGCCGGCGACCCCAAGCTGAGGACGCTCCGGGCCATCTATCAGGATATCTCCTGTGCCTACGCAGCCTATGCCAAGAACTTCCGCAAAGGAGGTGAGGCAAATGGCTGATGTGGACCTGTTCGCGCCCCTTTCTTCCCTACAATGGGTGGACCGCGATAAGCTCCGGCCGAACGACTACAACCCCAACAAGGTCAGCCGGGAAAACCTAGAGCTGCTGACCCGCTCCATCGAAACCAACGGCTGGACGCTGCCAATCGTGGTACGGCCTGATTACACCATCATTGATGGCTTCCATCGGTGGACTGTAGCTGGGGCGGAACCGCTACGGACGCAGCTCGGCGGCAAAGTCCCTGTGGTGATCGTGCGCCATGAGGACGCGTCGGAAGACATCTACGGCACCGTCACACACAACCGCGCCAGAGGTACGCACCTGCTCGAACCCATGAAGGCTATCGTCAAGCGGCTGATGAATGAGGGCAAGAGCGTGAGCGAGATCGGCAAGCAGCTGGGCATGAGGCCCGAAGAAGTATTCCGCCTGTCAGACTTCTCCCGTGAAGACTTCCTGGCAATGATGACCAAGGGGGTCAAGGGGTACAGCCATGCGGAGCTTTTGACCAAGATATAACGAAAGACCACGGAGAGGCGCATACATCGCGTGAGAGCGGCGTATGCGCCTTGTCCTTGGTGCAACCCGGGGACGATGGACGGAGCGCCGCTGTGGACGCGTATGCGCGTTGCAACGGCAGGCAAAAGGTACTGTGACGCCCCGCCCCACTAAGCTGCGGGCGCGTCGACCCCAAAACGCGGTCAGTTATGAGGTTTTTTTCAGGGGTGTTTCCGTTCCGCTTTGAGTGATACCGAGGAAGGAGGAAAAAGTCATGGCAGAAGAAAAGATTACGGCCGATACAGAGGTCAGCACTACGGAGCTGGCCTGTGTCTTGGGCATAACCGGGCGGCGAATTCGCCAGCTTGCCGAGGACGGAGATTTGGACAAGGCCGGGCAGGGTCGCTTCAATCTGTGCGAGTCCGTCCAGCGGTATATCCGGCTCCAGTCAAAGTCATCCTTGTCCGAGGAGGACATTAAGCTGGAAAAGACCAAGAAAACTGCCGATGTCACGCTCAAGGCGTCCAAGGCCCGCATCGCAAAGATGGAGGCCGACGAGCTCCAGGGCAAAATGCACCGCGCGGAAGATGTCGCCGCCATGACCGAGGACCTTGTCTTTACAATCCGCTCCTCGCTGAATGCCATGCCTGGGCGGCTGGCTGTGGATGTGGCGGCGGTAAGCTCTCCGGCTGAGGCCGCCGAGGTGATCCGCCGGGAGGTCCACAAGGTCATGCGCGAGCTGGCCGGGTATCACTACGACCCGGAGAAATATGAGGAGCGTGTCCGAGCGCGTCAGAACTGGAGCGCCGGCGGACGCGATGACGATGACGAGTAGACGTGAAGCTGCCCGGCTGAACAAGACCATATCTGAAGCACTTGCCGGTATGATCCCGCCCGATGACCTGACCGTCACCGAATGGGCGGAGCAGAACCGGCGTCTATCCTCTGAGGCATCGGCAGAACCCGGCCCTTGGAGAACAGAGAGAACCCCCTATCTACGAGAGGTCATGGACACCTTTACAGACCCGAAGGTGCGGCACACCGTCATGGTGGCGGCGTCGCAGGTCGGCAAGTCTGAGGTTCTGAACAACTGCATTGGCTACATCATCGACCAGGACCCCGGCTCCATCCTGTTCGTCCACCCGACCACCATTGACGCCAAGGAGTATTCAAAACTCCGCATTGCCCCGATGATCCGGGACTGCCCCACTCTCAAAAAGAAGGTGGCCGACCCGAAGAGCCGGGACAGCGGCAACACGATCCTCCAAAAGAGCTACCCCGGCGGCATCCTTACCATGTGCGGCTCCACCGAGGCGCACGCTCTGGCGTCCAAGCCCATCCGCTATGTGTTAGGTGACGAGCGCGACCGGTGGGCGACGAGTGCCGGAAATGAGGGTGACCCCTGGGATCTGGCGATGGCCAGACAGACAACCTTCTACAACTCTATGGCCTTCGAGGTGTCCACCCCTACCGTCCGAAATGCAAGCGCCATCGAAGCTGCCTATGCAATGGGTACGATGGAGCGGTGGAAATCCCAATGTCCGCACTGTAAGGAGTATCACGAAATCCAGTGGGCGGACATTCGATTTGAATATGATGAGATCATCGTGGCCGGAAAGAAAACATTCAAGGTTACGAAGATTTACTACACCTGTCCGGGGTGCGGCTGCATTTCGGACGAGGTGACCATGAAGCGAGCTCCGGCGAAATGGGAGGCCGACAACCCGGCAGCCTATGAGCAAGGGACACGCTCGTTCTGGCTGAACGCATTCGTCAGCCAGTGGGCCACTTGGGAGTCCATCATCCTGAAGTTTCTGAATGCGGTCGGCAGCTCCCGGAAAATGCAGGTGGTCTACAACACCTGCTTCGGCGAGCTGTGGGAGGACCGCGGCGATCTGGAGGACGAGGACACACTGATGGCCCGCCGGGAGGATTACGGAAAACGCGAGGATGGCAGCGATGTTGAGCTGCCGGAGGGCGTGCTGGTCTTGACCTGCGGCATTGACACACAGGATGACCGGCTGGAATACGAAGTGGTCGGACACGGTCATTTCGGAGAGACATGGGGTATCCGCAAGGGTATTATCATGGGCCGGCCGGACGCTGACGAAACATGGGCACAGCTGGACGATGTTCTGGATCATTCCTACGCATTCGAGGACGGAGTAACGCTGCGGATCTCCGCCGCTTTCATGGACGAGGGCGGTCACTTCACTATGGATGTTCGCCAGCGGTGCAATGAGCGCATAAGCAAAAAGCTGTTTTGCATCAAGGGCTTGTCCGGGTCAGACCGGCCGTTTACTGCGCCCCCAAAGAAGCAGAAAATCATGATCCAAAACAGGTTCGTTGGAACCTGCTGGCAATATCAGCTCGGCGTTGACTCTGGAAAGGAGATCATCATGGACGACTTGAAGGTTCAGACCCCGGGGGCTCGCTTCTGCCACTTTCCCAAGCGGGATGATTACGGAAGCGCATTCTTCACAGGTCTGCTGTCTGAGGTCAAGGTCTATGACCCCAACAAAAAGAACCCGTGGAGCTGGAAGAAGATCCCCGGCCATGAGCGAAATGAGGCTCTGGACTGCCGAAACTACGCTCTGGCCGCCTTCAAGTCGTTGCCGAACAATCTGGACGCCATCGACCGCAGGCTCAAGGCCCGGCGGGCAGGTGGCGGGGTTGCCATTGCGCGTCCTGCGCCCCGGCGCACCGTGAAAAAGAAGCAGAGTTCCGGGATCGACCGATACTATGACAGCTGGTGAGGTGCTTATCATGGCAGATAAAACAGAGCTGAAAGCGCGGCTCGAGTTCAGAAAAAAAGCGCTTGAAAAGCTGCGAGCCGCCTATCTGGCTCTGCTGGATGGCGGCGTGAAGTCCTATCGCATTGATGACCGAGAGCTGACCCGCTTCGACCTTCCTGCGCTGAAAAATGAGATCGAGGAGATGGAGGGCGAGTTGGACGAGCTGGAAAGCCTGCTGGCTGCGGGGCGACCGCGCAAGGCGTTCGGGGTCATCCCTCGCGACTGGTGACCTTTTTCGTGAGGTCACGAAAATGATATGGGTACAAGCCCGAAAGGGCTTTACCACGGGTGGCCCGGCGGAGTTTGCTGCTCCTTTCGCCGCTGGGCTGTCCGTTTTTTATGCAATACATAGGAGGTGGGCGACATATACCGCGACAAGAAAACCGGGCTATTCCTGCCCGACACAGCACGCCCCCAAGCCAAGGGATACAGCGAGGGCGGCGCCAGCCTGACCAGGAGGGCGCTCCGGGGCTTCGTTCCAAGCAGCGGGAGCCCAAACGAGGACATCAACCATAACAACGCGACCCTGCGCCAGCGGGCGCGGATGCTATACATGAATTCTCCGGTGGCCACAGCGGCCATCAACACCAACCGCACAAAGGTTGTGGGGATCGGGCTTTCGCTGAAAAGCACGGTGAACAGCCGCGTGCTGGGTCTTTCCGTGGAAAATGCCCGGGCATGGCAGGAACAGGTTGAGGCGGAATTCGCCCTGTGGGCAGACGAGAAGCAGAACTGCGATGCCATCGGTATGAACAACTTCAAGAGCCTGCAGCAGCTGGTACTGAAATCGTGGTTGATGAACGGCGACTGCTTCGTCCTGATCACACGGCAAAAGCCGACTCCGCTTAACCCATACTCCCTTCGGCTCCATGTAATCGAAGCGGATCGTGTCAGCTCCCCCAGCAACTTCGGAGCTATTGGGTACAAAGGCATTACGGATGCCACTATTCCGGAAGGCGAGCCCGGAGCAGGCCACAAGGTCTATGACGGCGTCGAGGTCGATGAAAGCGGCCGTGTTGTCGCCTATCACATTTGCAGCAAGTACCCGGGCGAGTGGAGCGATGTATCCCTGAAATGGGCGCGGGTGCTTGCCTATGGGGAAAAGACCGGCCTGCCCAATGTCCTACACATCATGGACAGCGAGCGGGCAGATCAGTACCGCGGCGTTACCTATCTGGCTCAGGTCATAGAGCCGCTGTTGCAACTGCGCCGGTATACCGAAAGCGAGCTCATGGCCGCGCTGGTGCAGAGTTTCTTTACCGCATGGATCGAAACAGACGAGAACCCGATGGGCAACCCGTTCAACGAGGTTGGCGCCGGTGACACAGGCGGCGAAGCGGACAATATTTCTATCGACGAAAACGAATATGAGATGGCTCCAGGCACCGTCACTCACCTGCGGCGCGGTGAGAAAATCGTATTCGGCAACCCCAACATCCCGACTGCGGGCTTTGAAACCTTCATCAAGACGCTCTGCAAGCTGGTCGGTTCAGCACTGGAAATCCCCTATGATGTGCTGATCAAGGAGTTCAACAGTTCGTATTCTGCCAGCCGGGGCGCACTGCTGGAGGCGTGGGAGGCATTTCGAATGCGCCGCGCATGGCTCGTGGATGGATTCTGCGCTCCGGTCTATCGCCTGTGGCTGGCCGAGGCTGTTGCCCGGGGGCGTATCAAAGCCCCTGGCTTCTTCGATGATCCGTTACTCCGCAAGGCATGGAGCGGCGCACAGTGGAACGGCCCCGTACAAGGCCAGCTCGACCCGAAGAAGGAAGCGGAGGCCGCGGAGCTACAGGTCAAGAACGGCTTCAAGACCCGAACCCAGGTCACAAGGGAGCAGAGCGGCGCAGACTGGGAGGAGAATGTCACCCAGCTCGCCCGGGAAAACGAACAGCTTGCCGAGGCCAACGGCGGGGTGCTCCCGGCTCCGGCCCCATCGTCTACACAGAAAGGTGATGGCGATGAAGATTAACCACAACGAAGGGAGAAAACCATGAGCGGATTTCAGAAAAAGCCCGGCGTTAGCATCAAAAAGCCGGTTTATTCCATGGCAACTCAGGATGGAACCAACGCGGAAATCACCTTGTATGGGGACATTTATGAGCAACAGCCAACGAACTGGTACGGAGAACCCGTTGAAGGCCAGTTTATCACGCTGGATGAATTTCTGGAGGATCTGAAGCAGATTGAGGGGTGCAAGGCCCTGACCATCCGCATGAATAGTTACGGCGGCGACGCCGGCGTTTCCAATGTCATCCACAACCGCCTGCGGGAAATGGCCCGCGGCGGCGCGGCACTGACCTGCATTGTGGATGGCGTCGCCATGAGCGGCGGCAGCCTGATTATGTGCGCCTGCGACACCATCAAGGTCAATCCGTCCAGCATTATCATGATCCACAAATGCTGGACATTTTTGTGGGGAGGCTATAACGCGGACGAATTGAGGGGTCAGGCAAACCAGCAGGACGCTTGGGACAAGATGCAGATGGAAATCTACAAACGGAAAACCGGCCTGACCGATGCTGATATTCTCGGGATGATGGCCGAAACCACTCACATGACCGGACGCGAGGCCGTTGAAAAAGGCTTCGCCGACGAACTGATCGAAGATGCCGAACCGCTTGGCATCGCGGCCAGCGCAGATGGACGGACACTGTTCGTTCGGGGGCGGGCCATGCACATCACGGCGGGAATGTTCCTGCCGGACTCCATCCCAACAGTCACTCCAGGGGCCTCGGCCGCTGTTCTGACGAATAAAAAGCCGGAGGAAGTCGCCGGCCAAAAAGGAGGAAACTCTATGACTAAAGAAGAGCTCCGGGCGCAGTACCCGGACCAGGTTGCAGAGGTCGAGGCCGAGGCCAGAGCAGCCGTTGACACTTCGGCCGCAACCAACTCCGCTGTGCAGGCGGAGCGTGACCGCCTGGCCGCCATCGACGAGGTTGCCGGGCTGTTCGATCCTCAGCTGGTGCATGAGGCCAAGTATGGCGACACCCCTTGCACTGCTGCTGAACTTGCGCTGAAGGCGGCGCAGAAGGCTGCGAAGCAAGGAAGCAAGTTCCTGGCTGATGCAGCTGACGACGCCGCAGCTTCTGGCGCCGGTGCAGTTGGCGCCGTACCGCCCGCTGACGGGGATGGCGGCGAGAACCCCATCGAACAGGCGCGCGCTGACGCTAAGGCGTTCAATGCGCGGAAGAAGGAGGTCAGATAATCATGAGCAAGAACCTGATGAACAAGGTCGGCGAGTGTGGACAGGATAACCTGATCGCTCGCCTGTTCCCTCGCGCCCTGACCGTGGGCGTCAAGATCGTTGCTGGCGCTGGCAAACTGGAGCGCGGCACCGTCCTTTCCAGAAAGCCGGATGGCACCTGTGAGGTGATGGACACCGGCGGCACGCCTGCCTATATCCTCGCGGATCCGGTCGACGCCTCTGGCGGGGATGCCGTTGCCGCCGTGGCATACCGTAGCGGCAATTTCAATCCCAATGCGGTCATTGTGGCCAGCGACTATGCGCTGACTGCCGCTGACAAGGACACTCTGCGGAAGTATGACATCGTGTTCACGAACATGATGGCGGAGTAAAGGAGGATATCGGAATGAATATTTACGACACCCTGTATATGCTGGCGGCGGTCGAGGAGCTGGCTCCCGAGCCTACCTTCTTCAAGCGCCGCTATTTCCCCACCGACATGGATCTGGATGTGTTCGGAACCTCTAAGGTTCTGGCCGACTACAAGGAGGGCAACCGCAAGGCCGCGCCTTTCGTCATCCCCCGCGTAGGTCCCCTGCCTGTCGGCCGCGGCGGCTTCAGTACCTATGAGCTGGAGCCCGGCAACATCTCCATCTCCAAGCCCCTGACCATTGACCAGCTGACCAAGCGCGGCTTTGGTGAGAGCATCATGAGCACTGCCACCCCTGAGATCCGCGCCCGCCGGCTCCTGATGAGCGACCTGTCCGACCTGTCTGCCCGCATCACTCGCACCGAGGAGTGGTTGGCCTGCGCGACCATGCTGGACAACGGCTGCATCATGCGCCATCAGACCGACGATCCGGAGATCTATGAGGATGTGCCTGTCAAGTTCTATGACGGCGACAACAACCCCGCGCAGTTTACCCCCGGCGCTGCATGGGCACACGGTAAGGACGAGCACACCCCGGGCAACTGGTATCACGACATCATTCAGATGATCAAGATGGCCACCCGCCGCGGCAGACCCATCACCGATCTGATCGTCGCCAATGACGTTGGCAACTTCCTGATGGAAGACCCCTGGATCCAGTACATGATGGACAATCGCCGGGCAGAGTATGGCTCCATCAACCCTGAGGAGCTGACCGAGTATGTGACCTCTCTGGGACGCTTTAACTTCGGCGGCCGACGTTTGGAAATCTTCGTCAACGATGGCACCTTTGAGGACTTCACCGGCAAGGAGACCCCCTTCCTGGAGGCTGGTAGCGTGATCGTTACCGCCCCTAACTGCGGCAAGGGTCTGTACGGAGCCGTGACGCAGAAGGAGATGGACAACCAGTGGCACACCCACGCCGGCACCCGCGTCCCCAACCACCTGTCTACCATCGTCCCCCCTGCGGATGAAACTGTGGTGTCCAGCCGGCCTCTGCTGCTGCCCAAGAACACCTCCCCTTGGACTTCTGCCAAGAAGGTCTTCGACTGATCGGACAGAGGAAAGGAGATCGCTATGATCCAGATTAAATCCGGCACCTGCGGCACATCGCAGGGATATAAGACCCGAGCAGATGGCGAACTGTCGCTTCCGATCTCCGAGGAAGCCCGGCTGGTCGCTCGGGGCGCAGCTGAATATGTTATGAGGCCCATCAAGGGCAGCCCTACCGGCGTTGCAACGACCGCTGGCGGCGGTTCTGACAATACCCCGAGCGGTAACGAGGGTGAGGACGGATGCCCCGCAGAGGGCGCAGAAGAGAGCTTTACCGACCTGATCGACACCCTCGACATCGTGGACGGTCATTTTACCAAGGAAAGCCTGATGAAGATGGGGCGCAAGGAGATGGAGGATCTGGCCGAAGGGCTGGAGGTCGATGTAAGCAAATGCCGCAACAAGGGCGAGATCGCTGACCTGCTGGCCGCGGTCGAGCTTCAGGTCGAGGAGGATGGCGGCACACCGCCTGACCTCACCACCGAGGAGCCCATGTAATGAGCGGCTTCAAGGACATGGTTGCAGCGGATAACCACAATGTATTTCTGAACATCGATGAGTTTGCAGAGCGGCGGACCGTGGAGTATGACGGAGAGCGGTATGTGGACATCCCCATCGTCATGAGCGGCCTGAAGGAGAAAGACCGGCGCCAGCTGATGAGTGATCACCTGCAGGGGCTTTATCTTGTGTCCTCGGTGCTGCACTGCGCAGCGGCCGACCTGGGAGGCAACCAACCCGAGAAGGGCAACCGCATTCGCATCAATGATACAGAGGGCGACGGAGGATTTTTCAAAGAATTCTACGTCGCCTCTTCTGTCTGCGAAATGGGGATGCTCCGCGTAGAACTGGAGGCGATTGACGAATGAGTGACATTTCGTATTCCGATGCGCGCCGCGCCGTTTACGCCGGGTTGACGGTAGATGTTGCAGAGGAGAGTCTTGGGAAAGCCAACAGGCTCCTGGCAGGCATAACCGGCGGCGTTTACAAGGCAGTTGGCAGCGCACTCACCCGCGCGGCCGCGTCCGGCAAGACTGCGGCAAAGAAGCCCATCACTCGGGAATACTCCATCAGCGCCAGCATGTTCTTGAGGCACACCCGGAATATCAACCATTTCGTCAGAGAGTCCGGCGGCGGTATTTCCGTCGTATTCGGATTTGCGGGTAATGTGATTCCGCTGATTCATTTCAACACCCGCACGGGTGGAGATGGCCATATCGTTACGCAGGTAAAAAGGTCTGGAACAGCTGAAACGCTGGACCAGGCCTTTACTGCACAGATGGGCAAGCACCGCGGCGTGTATGAGCGCATCGGCGTTGAACGATTTCCTGTCCGCGAACTCTACGGCCCTGCCACACCGCAGATGATGTACTCCAACGAGGATGTGCTGGACGAGATCGAGGAGAAGATGGCCGAAACCTATGAGAAGCGCATTGACCACGAGATCCTGCGCGTTTTGAACGGCTGGGGGAGGTAAAGCGCCGTGACCAAGAATATTCTGCTGGAAAAATTGAAAGCCGCCACCGAGGAGGCGACCGGAGACATCATCATGCCGGTTGCCGCCCAAAAGGGCGATACGGAGCCGCCCAAGCCGAGGGCAGCTGAGGTTTATAGGGCCCGGCTCCCAGACAGCCGTTCGGCAAAGAAAAAAGCCCCGTATATCCTGCACCAGATCATAACGGGAAAGGACATACAGCCATCAGGAGAAAAGTCCTCTTCCTCCACTGTCGTCCGCTCCATCTTCTGCGTGTACAGCAATGATGAGCAAGAAGGCGGTCTGATGCTCTTGAACTTGATGGAGCGGCTTCGGATCTACCTGCTCGAGCATGTTGTGCTCGGAAAGCAGTTTGAACTGGATCTCGAAGCCGGAGTAGAAACCCTTGTCTACCCCGATGACACCGCACCCTATTATGCCGGAGAGATGATCTCTACCTGGTCGCTTCCGGCCGTCGAAAGGAAGGTAAATCTATGGTGAAGAAAAGCACCGAAAGCGCAAAGCCTGTCGCCGCAGCTGGCGGTGGCTACTGCTGCTACATCGGCCCGAGTATTCCGGGCCTGATTCGTAATGGAGCTGTTTTCAGGGGCTCCCTGAAGGACGCCTGCGCGCAGGCAGAAGCGGCCATTGAGGCCGAGCCGCTGGTAAAGACCCTGATCGCATCCAGCGAGACCCTGCCGGGAGACCGGCTGAAAGTAAAGACACCCGGCAACGCCCTGTATGTCAACTACAGACGCATCGCCGGGAAGAAGTAAGGAGGGATTGAACCATGGCTAATCCTGGTGTTCATGTCTATGAAAAGGCAACGGCGGTGAGCACTCCTGTCACTGCTGATGTCGGCATCCCCTTCGCAGTTGGCGTTGCACCGGTCCACGCGGCCACCAAAGCCGCAAAGGCAAATGTCCCTGTCCTTGCCACCAGCTGGGACGAGGCTGTCGAGAAGCTGGGCTTCTCTGACGACTGGAAGTCTTACCCTCTGTGCGAGGTCATTTACTCTCACTTCCAGCTGTTTGGCTGCCAGCCGGTGGTTTTCTGCAATGTGCTTGACATTGAGAAAATGAAGACAGCTGCCGAGGCCAAGGACTTCACGGTGATTGACCACAAGGCTGTCTTGCCGTTTGAAATGATCAATGACGACACGCTGGTCGTGATGAGCGACAGCAGCAAGCTGGTGAGGGACGAGGACTATTCCGTTCTGTACGACGAAAGCGTTATGAACGGCAACGAAAAGGGCGCCTGCATTGTAGAGCTGCTGTCCGGCGGCTCTGCCTACGAGGCGACCACACTGAATATTGCCGGAAACATGGTGGACCCTGCGGCCCCCAAGGAGGCTGACATCGTGACCGGCGTGGCCGAGATCGACGCCTGCATGAACCGCGTCGGTGTGATCCCGGACCTGATCATTGCCCCCGGCTGGTCCCACCTGCCCGGCGTAGCTGCGGTGATGGCCACCAAAGCCGCCGGCATCAACGGCCTGTTCCGAGCCAAGGCGCTGATCGATGTAGACTGCGGCGCGTCTGGCGTCAAGCAGTATTCTGACCTCGTCGCCTATAAGGCAAAGAACAATCTCGTTGATGAAAATGAGATTCTTTGCTGGCCTCAAATGAAGCTCGGAGAGCGGCAGTTCCACATGAGTACACAGCTGGCCGGACTGATGGCTCAGGTCGACACCGCCAACGGCGGCATCCCCTACGAGTCCCCCAGCAACAAGAACTTCCAGATGGATACCTGCTGTCTGGAAAGCGGCGAGGAGATCAGCTTGACCTTTGAGCAGGCGAACATGATTTCCAGCTACGGCATTGTGACTGCGCTGAACTTCATGTCTTCCGGCTGGACCTGCCGCAACAACTATACTGCCTGCTATCCCGGCAACACCGATGTGAAGGACTACTTTATCCCTGTGTCCAGAATGTTCGACTTCGTGGCAAACACGCTGATCCGCACATTCTGGGCCAAGCTGGATAAGCCGATGGTCCGGCGTCTGATCGACACGATCCTGGACACCTGCAACATCTGGCTCGGCGGTCTGGTCGGCTCTGAGTATCTGCTGGGGGCCCGCGCGGTCTTGCTGGACAGTGAAAACCCGCTGACCGACCTGATGAACGGCATCATCCGCATTCACATCTACATCACCCCGCCCAGCCCCGCACAGGAAATCGACTTCACCCTGGAGTACGATGTTGCCTATGTGACTGCGGCGCTGGCGGCGTAAAGGAGGGAACCGAATATGAGCAAGCAGCCTGAAGCCTATATTGACTTCGAGGTGTATGAGGACAGCGTGAACTTGGTCGGTGTGGCGAAGGTCACCCCTCCTGACGTCGAGTTCCTGACCGCCTCCCTCACTGGCGCCGGCATTACCGGCACCGTTGAAGCCGTGCTGATTGGCATGGTGAACGCCATGACCACCACCCTCAATTTCCGCAGTGTCACCGATGCCGCAACCAAGCTGATGTCCCCGAAGAAGCACCAGCTGGATTTGCGGGTGGCTGAGCAGTATTGGGACACCGTGAATGCGGAGAAGGAAATCTGGGCTGACAAGTATGTCCTGATCGTCGTCCCCAAGAAGACCTCGATCGGTGAGATTGCCCCCGCTTCTGCTGCCAATGTGTCCGGTGAGTACACCACTTACTACTACGCCGCCTACAAGGATGGCAAGCAGCTTTGGGAGATCGACCCCTTCAACCAGAAGTGTGTGGTCGACGGAGTCGACTATCTGGCCGACGTCCGAAAGGCCCTCGGGAAGTAACGACTACCCGGGGCGGGGTTTCCTGCCCCGGGATATTTGAAAGGAGTTAATCATGAGCGAGATGAAGAACACCGCTGTGGAGAATGATCCTATCGAGATGGCTGCCAAGGCTGCGGAGGAGGCTGTAAAGGCCGCGGGCGGAAATGTCGATATCGGCACCTATACCCACACCTTCAAGCGCCCTTTTTCCTACAACGGGAACACCTTTGATAGCATGACCTTCGATTTTGATGCCCTGACCGGCAATGACTCTCTTGCCATTGAGAATGAGATGCTGGCCCACGGCAAGACGCTGGTACTCCCCGCCTATACCGGAGAGTATCTGACCGGCATGGCTGCCCGGGCCTGCACCGAGCGGAGCGCAGATGGCAAGCGTGTTGTCGGCACCGATACCATCCGCGCCCTGCCGCTTGGTGACTTCCAGGCCATCTGCGGGAGGGCCAGAACTTTTTTGCTCAGAGCGGGACGGTAGTCGGCGATGGGGGCCTTTGGCTCCGCAAGAACTGCATGATCCTCGGGAAAAACTGCGGGACTCCGGTTAGCTACTGGCTCTCTCTGCCGCTCTCCCAGCTCAAAGGCTGGATTGCTGCCAACAACGCCATAGTCGAGGAGGGGAAGTCAGCCAATGGCAAGTAGAAAAGAATATGAGATGCTATTTGCGCTGAATGCTCAGCTCAACGGCGGCTTCAGCAGCACCTTCTCAAAGGCGCAGGCAGAGTTCTCGCGGCTGGGGAAGGAAATTCAGTCCCTGCGCAGTCTCCAGTCAGATATCTCCGCATATCAGAAGCAGCAGGGCGCGGTGGAAGCAACCGCGTCCAAGCTGCAAAATCTCCAGAAGCAGCACGACCTGTTGCAAAAGGAGATCAATGAAACGACCGGATCCACCGAGGCGTTGGAACGGGAGAAACTCAAGCTGGAGCAGCGCATCTCTGACACCTCCGCAAACCTTGAGCGGCAGCGGGATAGGCTCTCTGCCACCGGCGCCAAGCTGAAAGAGGCCGGGGTCGACACGGCAAATCTGGCCCAAAAGGACGCGGAGCTTACCGCCAAGATCAAGAACCTGTCGGCGGAACAGGACAAGGCCGCAGACAGTGCAGCCAGCTTTGGTGAGAAGTCTGCCCAGGCTTTCGGCGCAGTCCATGAGGCCATCGCCGCAGCCGGCATCGCCGTTGCTCTCCGCGAGATCGGCGAGGCCTACATGGAGTGCGTCGCAATCGCGGGGGACTTCGAGGCCGAAATGTCCAATGTGGAAGCTCTCTCCGGGGCAACCGCAGGAGAGATGGGCGCGCTGACCGCACAGGCAAAAGAGCTTGGCGCTACCACCAAGTTTACCGCCCAGGAGTCCGCACAGGCTATGGGGTACATGGCAATGGCGGGCTGGGACGCTACCGAGATGATCTCGGGCATGGACGGCGTGTTGCAACTGGCCGCAGCCAGCGGCGAGGACCTTGCCCTGGTATCCGATATCGTTACGGATAACCTCAGCGCATTCGGCCTCAAAGCGTCTGATACGGCGCACTTCTCGGATGTGCTGGCAGCCGCCGCCACCAATGCCAACACCAATGTCTCCATCATGGGCGAGACATTCAAAATGTCCGCATCCGTGGCCGGCGCCCTGGGCTACACCATTGAGGATGTGGCGGTTGCAGTCGGCCTGATGGCAAACAGCGGCGTCAAAGGCAGCATTGCCGGCACTGCGCTGAAAAACACCTTCAACGGATTGCTGGAGGGCGTGACCCTGACGGGCGCGGCCTTTGGCGAATATGAATATTCCGCAGTCAAGGCTGACGGAACAATGAAGTCCTTCGGCAGCACCATTGAGGAACTGCGCGGCTATTTCGATCAGATGACCGAAGCCGAACGAGTCAACAATGCCATGACCATCGCGGGCGAGCGTGGTTATAACGGCCTGCTGGCCATCCTCAATGCCACCAACGAAGACTATGCCTCTCTGACCCAGAGCATCAACGACTGCTCCGGCGCCGCCGCAAAGATGTCTGCAATCAAGCTGGACAATCTGAATGGCGAGCTGGTGTTGATGAACTCGGCGTGGGACGCCCTAAAGACCACCATTGGCGAGCAGTTTATCCCGGAAATGCGGACGCTCTATGGCGTTGGCACCGAGGTGTTCGGGCAGATGGACGAGTTCATCCAAGAGCACCCGGCGCTGGTCAAGGCTGTCGGTGCATTCGTCGCTGTGATGGCGCTGGCTACCGGCGGGATCGCCGCTTATGCGGCCATCACCAAGGTTGCCATTCCGCTGATGCACCTGTTCACGGCCGCGATCCCCGGCGTCAACATCATCATGGGCGTGTCGGCCGCGATCGCCGCTGTTACCGCCGGCATTGCAGCCCTGATCACCGCAGCCAACGAGGGAGTTCCCTCAGTAAAGGAACTGACCTCTGCTGCACGGGATATGCAGGAGGCGATGGACGAGGCCAATGCCACCTATGCCGAAACTGCAACCCAGACCCTTGCCACCGCCGAGGTTGCAGGGGCGTACATCGACAAGCTGGAGGAGATTGAAGCAGCCACCGGCGGGGCGGTTGAGGGCAACCAGGAATATCACAATATCCTTGCTCTGCTGACACGCACCGTCCCGGAATTGGCCGACAGCATCGACCTGACCAACGATACCATCGAGGGCGGCACCGAGGCCCTGCGGGCGCATACCGAAGCATGGAAAAAGGACGCCGAGGCACAGGCCTATCAGGACTATCTCAATTCCCTGTATGACGAATATGGCGCAGTTATGCAGGAGTCCGCTGAAAACAGCATTAAGCTGACCCAGGCGCAAATCAAGCTGGAAACCGCACAGAAGAATTATGACGCCACGCTGGCCCGGATGAACGAGCTTTCCGCAGAAGCTGCGGAGAATGGCGGCATTCTCTCTCAGGAGTATTATGACCTGCAAAACTCCCTGTATGGATACAGCGATGAAATGTACCAGGCCGAGCGGACCATAAAAAATCTCAACAAGGCCATCGACGAAGATGCTGAGGCGGTCGCGGCCGCACAGGCGGAGATCGACGGCGCCGAGGAGGCTGTTGCGCGCCTGACTGGAGCGACCAACGCGCAGGCGGAGGCTGATGCCGAAGCAGCGGCGCAGGCCGCGGAGCTGGATGGCGTGATTGGCGGGGTTACAGAGCAGGTTGCTGCGCTGACAGAAGCCTACACGGACGCTTACAATGCTGCGTTGGAGTCCATCTCCGGCCAGTATTCCCTTTGGGATGAGGCGGCGACAGTCGTGGAGACCAGTGCAGGCAGTATCAATACTGCGCTGGAAAGCCAAATCACCTATTGGCAGGACTACAACGCCAATCTGCAAAGCCTGACTGAGCGTGGAGCTGAGATCGAGGGTCTGAGCGAGATGATCGCCAGCTTTGCAGATGGTTCCGAGGCAAGCGTGAATGCGATTGCCGGCATGGCCAGCGCCAGCGACGCAGATCTGGCGGCGATGGTCACCAACTGGAAGAACCTTCAGGCTGAGCAGGAGGCCGCAGCTGGCAGCGTGGCGGATCTGAAGACAGATTTCACCGCCACCATGGACGAGCTTCAGGCGGAACTTGCCGCCGATATTGAGGCCATGGACCTCGGAACCGAAGCCGCCGCAAGTGGTCAGGCCACGATCCAGGGCTTCATCGACGGAGCAAACGCCATGCTCCCACAAGTACAGGCGGCTTATGCCAATTTGGCCCGGGCGGCGCAAACTGCGCTGTCACCCGCCGGAGGAGGCGTAGGCATTACGATCCCCGGATATGCAGTCGGCACACAGAGTGCAGCCCCCGGCTTTGCCCTCGTTGGTGAGAATGGCCCAGAGCTTGTGTACTTCAATGGCGGCGAGCAGGTCATGACCGCTCAGCAGACCGCGGCAGCGCAGGCCAAGCTATCTGCAGAGGATATGCAGATGATTGCCTTTGCCCCACAGATGATGGCGGCAATGTCGGCCTATTCCGGGATCGCTGCGGCTCGGCAGGAAAATGCGCTCCCAATCGGAGGCGGGGCCTTTGGCAGCATTCAGGTTGTGTTCCAGATCCAGGGGAATGCAAGCCCGGAAACTGTCGATGCGCTTCGGGCCTATGGGGACGAATTTGCCGAAAAGGTGCTGGCCGTGATCGAGGAGGCCGGTGTTGACGCCGGGAGGAGGGCTTATGTATGAGCAAGACCTATACCACGGTGCAGGGAGATATGTGGGACAGCATCGCCTACAAGCAGATGGGCGATGTTTCCTATACCGATGAACTGATGCGCCTGAACCAAAAGCACCTTGACCTCTATATATTCCCAGCTGGGGTAGTTCTCGCGCTGCCTGAGCCTAAAGAATCTGTCAGCGGCAGTCTGCCGCCGTGGAAGCGGGTGGTCGGGTGAGCAGTAAGGACATGGCTCGCCGCGCATCCTTTGAGGTCAGCTTCGACGGGATCGACATCACCGGCTCCATGCGCCCCTATTTCCTTTCCATGACCTATACAGACAACGAGGAGGACGAAACGGACGATCTGCAGATCAAGCTTCAGGACCGGGAAGGCCTTTGGATGTGCAAGTGGCTCAATGACGCTGTACAGGCGGCGGCATCGACCGCTGCGGCGTCCGGGGGCGGCGGGGCAAAGACCTACAAGGTCACAGCCAAAAGCGGCCTGAATGTCCGCTCTGGCCCAGGGACGAACCACTCCAAGCTTGGGGCGCTGTCCTACGGCGCGGAAGTGCAGGCGTCTGGAATCTCTGGCGGCTGGGCGTCCATCGACTACGGCGGGAAAGGCGCCTATGTCAGTGCCAATTATCTCGCAGAAGTCGGCGGCTCCTCTCAGGAGCCTGCCACAACGGGGCTCAAAATCGCTGCGGTGATCGCCCGCCAGAACTGGCGCGGCGATGGGAAGGATGACATTCTGGACTGCGGGATGTTTGAGCTGGACAGCATCGACGCCAGCGGCCCACCGGCCACAGTAATAATTAAGGCCACATCTCTTCCGTTCAATGCACAGATCCGGCAGACGGAAAAATCAAAGGGCTGGGAGTCCTACAAGCTTTCCGGCATTGCAAATGAAATGGCGGCAGCCAACGGCATGACCTGTATGTATCTATCCGAAAATGACCCGTTCTATCTGCGCGTGGAGCAATACAAGACCAGCGACATCAGCTTTTTGTCGAAGCTCTGCCATGATGCCGGTATCTCCCTGAAAGCGACAAATAAGGTCCTCGTTCTCTTTGACCAAGCAGCCTACGAAGCAAAGCCCGGCGTTCTCACCATCAAAAAGAGCGGCGGGAAGTACACCAAGTACAGGCTGAACATCGGAACGGCGGACAGCCAATATCAGTCCTGCCGCGTCCGCTATGTCAGCCCGTCCAACGGACAGTGTATTACCGGTACGGCCTATATCCCGGACTACAAGGCTGACTCCAAGAAGAACCAACAGCTGGAGATCACAGCCAAGGTTTCCAACGCGGCCGAGGCCAAGGCGCTGGCAGAAAAGCACCTGCGGCTGCACAACAAATTCGAGAAGACAGTCAGTTTCACCTTACCTGGCGACCCTGCCCTTGTGGCCGGAGTGACATTTGTGGTGGAGGGCTGGGGCGCCTGGGATGGGAAATACATCATCAAGCAAGCGACGCACACCATCGGGACTTCCGGCTACACCGTCCAGATTAAGGGGCGGCGCGTATTGGAGGGATACTGATGGACCATGAAATGCAGAAAATTTTATCCGGTCTGGTGCGGATCGGCACCGTGACGGATGTGGACAACGCCCGCCGCATGGCTCGCGTGAAGTTCCAGGACCACGACATGACCTCCGGCTGGCTCTGCGTTCTGAAAAATCAACCGTTCATCCCGGGTTACTCCGGGCTGCAACGGACTGAATTTGAGGACGGAGGCTCCGGCGATGCCGCCTTTGCAAGCCACAAGCACGATCTGATCATCAAGCCATGGATGCCAAAGGTGAATGACACCGTCGTTGCCCTGTATCTCCCGGTGTTCAATGGCGACGGGTTCGTGATTGGAGGGATTTGATATGGGCATGATCGGCTGTCTCGGTGACATCGTGTTTGAGGTGTCCAGCGATACCCTTTTGACCATCAACAATGTGCAGTGGTCCGGCTCTGCCCGGTATGCTGTCCACCAACGGCATCTCACCGATGCGCTGACGGAGTTTACCGGGAGAGACCCTGACAAGATGGCCTTTGATATGCTGCTTTACACCGCCCTCGGAGCAGATCCGATGGCTTCGGTAGTGCAGCTGTGGGGATATGAGCGCAGCGGCCAGGCCGTTCCGCTCTATATCGGAGATAAGGGCTACGGAAAATATCGGTGGACGGTGGTCAGCCATTCCATGAGAATGCAGTCCTTTGATGCGCGGGGCAATGTCACCAGCGCCGTTGTATCAGTCAACCTGCAAGAGTATCTGAGATCGTGAGGTGTGCCATGAGCTACAAAGTATCAGCGGTAGACCTGAGCGCGATCCGGCTCAATGAGCCTGACCCGATAGCTTCTGTGCTTCAGAACATTTCTGTCATCTTGCGGACACAGCAAGGCACCGTTCCTATGTACAGGGAATTTGGCCTGCCGATGAAGTTTCTCGACAAGCCTATCCCCGTCGCAAAGCCCATGCTCTACATCGAGGCCAAGGAGGCCATAGAGCTGTATGAGCCCAGAGCAACGGTGCTGGATGTGTTCTTTACCGAAGACCCCAGCGCCCCAGGTAAACTTATTCCAGCTGTGGAGGTGGAGATCAGTGAGTAGAAATCCAGAATATCAGTTCGTCAGCACGGACACTGCGGAACTGGAAGCTTTGCTGACATCCGCCTATGAGCAGATCACCGGCACGACACTCCAGCCCGCCAGCCCAGAGCGCCTATTCATCAAATGGGTGCTTTCCATTCTGGTACATGAGCGGGAGCTGCACAACCATACCGCAAACCAAAACATTCCGAGCCGCGCGGAAGGAGCCAATCTGGAGGCGCTTGGCGAGCTATTCTATGAAACAGAAAAGCCGGCCGCAAAGGCGGCTGTCTGCACGGTGCGCTTCCATATCTCGGAGCCGCAGGCGAGCGCGATCCTCGTCCCCGCCGGAACAAGAGTAACGGATTCCGGGCGCATCCTATTTTGGGCGACGGTCGAAGATGCCTACATCCTCCCCGGCGCCAGCAGCGTTGATGTGCAGGTTCGGTGCCAAGAAGCCGGGGTGGCCGGCAACGGCTACACCGCCGGGCAGCTGAACGCCATCGTTGATGTGTTCGACTACTATTCCAGCTGCGAGAATATCACCACCAGCGATGGCGGAGCAGACCCGCTCACAGACGATGAGTATTATGCCCTGATGCGCGCGTCCATGGACGGGTACAGCACGGCCGGCTCGCTGGGCAGCTATGTATATCACGCCAAGAAGGTTTCGCCAAAGATCTCAGACATTGTCCCAAACTCCCCCATGCCTGGTCATGTTCGCATTTATGTTCTGATGAAGGACGGTTCCGCTGCAACGCCGGAGATAAAAAACGCCGTTCTCGCCGCCTGCACCCCGGACGAGGTTCGACCCCTTACCGATTTTGTCAAGGTGGAAGATCCGGAATCGGTCAATTACGATATTGACTTTACCTATTGGGTCCATTCCTCACAGACCGTCGGCTCAGCTGAAATCAAGCGGCGCGTGGATGAGGCGGTTCAGGGCTATATCCGTTGGCAAAGCGCAAAGCTCGGCCGGGACATCAATCAATCCGAGCTTGTGAGCCGGTTAATGCAGACCGGTATCAAGCGGGTAGAAGTCCGAAGCCCGCAATTTACGAAACTTCGAGACGGTAAGCTGTCAATGGGGCGAACCTATGATTATGCCGATACTATCCCGCAGATCGCGGTGGCCGGGAGCGTGTCGGCCGTGAGCGGGGGGTATGAGGATGAATAAGAAATATGGGCTGACTGCCGAAAACCTCCTGTCCTCACTTCCCGCCGTTCTGCGCAATGATAAGAATATGTTTGCGCTGGCCGTTGCCACCGCGAAAGCCCTGTCCGCCAGAGCGGAGGAGATCGACAGCCTGCGAATTTACTCCCGGATTGATGAACTCCCCGAAGACCTGTTGGACATCTTGGCGTATGACTTCAAGGTCGACTGGTGGAACGGCGACTATTCTTTGGAGGAGAAGCGGCAAGTCCTGAAGGACTCGTGGCAGGTCCACCGAATGCTCGGAACCAAGGCCGCGGTTGAAACAGCCATCTCTGCCATCTATCCAGGTACGAAGGTTTCCGAGTGGTTTGAATATGACGGCAAACCATACCGGTTCCGTCTCCATATCAACTTGACCAAGAGAGCGGTCATAGCAGATCAGCACTCCCGCGTGTTGGAGCTGGTCGCATATTATAAAAATCTTCGATCCCATCTGGATGAAATTGAGTACACCACAGAGGCGAAAGAAAAAGCTGTGGTTCAAATGGGCGGGCATGTGACCTCCGTTATCACCCTGGCAATCCCGGCGATTGAAGAGCAGTACCTATTCGACTGCACGGTGCGTGCTGGAGGGCCTGTTTCGGCTGTTGCAACACTGCCTATTCCCTGTTCGCCAGACCACCTTAGCTTCACAAGCCTGATTGCCGCAGGCGGTCGCCTCGGCTCTGTCGCGTCCACACCAATCCCCGCCGTTCATGGCGACATCGTTTTTGAAAGCTCGACCCGCGTTGGCGGAAAGAGCGCCATCATCTCGACCACTCCGCTGGCCGAGCTTTAAGGAGGAATTTACATGGATTATGGCTACAAGCTAACGACACACGGCCTTGAGCTGATGGCCGCTTGTATGGCCCAAAAAGCCCCCTTGACCCTGACGCGGGTTGCGATGGGCAGCGGAAAGGTGGCGGAAGGAACCAATCTCGCCGATGTTCATGAACCGGTGAACTATGTCGTAGATGGCTCCATCGGGGAGCGGCACCATTCCGAAAATCGGCTCTATATCACGGTGCAGTATGAGAACCAGGCCCATCCTGATACCCCGATGTTCATCATGGGCGAGTTCATCGTATACGCCCAGCACCCGGTGACTGGAGAAGACACCGATCTTCTGTATGCCACCCTCGGAGATTATAGCCAGCCGATCCCGCCGTATGTGGAGTCGCAGCCCCCCAGCGTTTGGAAGTACCCGTTGGCTCTCGTTCTGTCGAACGAGCTGCAGGTGACTGTCGACGCCCCGGCTGGCACGGTTACCCACGATGATCTGGAGGAGGCTGTCAAGAAGGCCGTCGATGTGCATAATGCAGATCCCGGCGCACATCAGGCAATCATGCGCGAAGTATCCGAGGCAAAGCGCGCTGCGGAAAACGCCCATACGATTGCCGGTGAAGCAACGGATGCGGCCGAGGCAGCCATGGAAGCTGCTAAGGAAAACGCCAAGGCCATTCAGCAGGTTGCGAGCCAACAGGGGCAGCTTGTTTCCGGCATGGTTCGCATGGCTGTCATCGACTTTACCATCCCGCAAGAGGCGTGGATCAAGGACGAGGGCGCCATCGGACGGTGGTTGTACTATGCGGATGTTACGGACGAGCGGATATCTGCGTCACATCTTCCGGATGTGACTTTAGATATGAATAGCATGGAAATTGCCTACGCCTGCGGTATGTGTCCCGGGGTGGAAATCTCGGAGGATACGAAAATCCGGTTCTTTGCGCAGGAAGCTCCTGATGCTGCCATTACAGGAGAATGTGCGCTTTGGACGGAGGGCGGCGGCAGTGGCGGCTCTGGAGGAGGTGTGATTTATGAGCTACCGATAGCAAGCCAGAACCAGCTTGGCGCCGTGAGGATCGGCGAAGGCATTGATGTTACCGAAGATGGAACGATTTCTTCGGATGCAAAGGTGCCGGCCGACCAGATTGCGACGCCAGATGATACATCCGATATGCTGGAAGAAATCTTCAAAGAAACTTGATAGGAGGAAAGCTATATGGCTTACGACGAAAAGAAGCTCGCAACGCTTGGTGATGTAAAGGCCGCGGCTTCGCGAACCAAGCAGGCGTATGAGCAGAAATTTACGGAGGTCGGCGGTTCTCTTTATGAGAGCACCAAGACTGACCCCAACGCTTCCGACACCAGTGTGATCGAGGCGTTCTTTGCCAAAGAGCATGCACCCGTTCCCAAGAAAGGTGATGTGTTCGTGGTGACTACCACGGTGGATGACACCGATTTTGAGCAGGCTGCCTATGGATATAACGGCTCTGCGTGGGTCGCAATGACCGGCAATGTGGACGCAGACAAGGTCATCATGCGGGACAATATCACCATGGCTGGTGATTATACCCAGGTCGGCAACAAGACCAAGACCAGGGATGGCACCGCGCAGTTTTCCGTGAAAGGCAAGTCGGTGGTGGATGTTCTGACTGAGATCTTCAGCAAGAAGCTCCAGCCCACCATCACGGCGCAGCCCGCGGTCAACGGGTTTTCTCTGACCGGTGCCAAGGCTGTCGAGGCCGGCACAAAGGTGGCTGCAGCGCAGTATACGGAAGCCACTCTGGCGGCTGGCTCGTATAAGTTCGGCCCCGCCACCGGGGTTGCCGCCTCCAACTGGAAAGTGGAGCGCGTGACCAACGCCGGGACGGAGCAGATCGTGAGCGCCGATGCCGCCTCTCTGGCTGCCGGCTCTGATGATAACGGCGGCACCGGCTTTATCATTGGCGATGTCGGCGGTGAAAATGTGGTATCCAGCCTGAAGTATCGCGCAACAGCCACCCACGGAGCTGGCGTTACCGCCAAGGATAACTTGGGCGGCGACTCTGATCCCGTGGTAAAAATCGAGGCAGGCACCAAGAACAAGGAAACCGCCGCCTATACCCCGTTCCGGAATTATTTCTACGGTGCAACCGCAGAAAAGCCCGCGCTGGACAGCGCGTATATCCGTAGCCTGACCAAAAGCAACAAGGCGTATGCTGCGGGGACATTCACCCTGTCCGTTCCTGCGGGTACGAAGCGGGTTGTCATTGCCTGCATCACGGGCAAGGCCGGTGTGAAGAAGGTCATCAACGAAACCGCCATGAATGCGGACGTGACATCCACCTTCGTCAAGTCTGCGGTGCCTGTCGAGGGCGCGAGTGGCTACACCGCTCAGGAGTACAATGTGTGGGTGTTCGAGCCTGCCGTGCCGTATGAAAACGCCGCGACCTTGAAGGTCACGCTGGGTTGAGAGGAGGAATGAAGTATGGCGATCAACAATACTCAGAACACTTACGCAAATATGGAATTCCCCCTGGCCATGAAGCGCCAGGATGCTTTTGCTCTCGACCCTACCGGCGTATGGCCCTCGCTCGAAGCTGCTGAGGACTACGCCAAGAACAATCCCACGGCCTATGTCGGTCAGCGCCTTTCTGTTGTGGTGGACGGTGTTTCCACCTCCTATCAGATTAAGAATGCCGCCGGCGAACTGGAGCCTCTGGGCGCAGCGGCAGTCTCCGTTGCCACCGATGAAGAAGTGTCCGAGATGTTCGACGAGGTGTTCGGCGCGAAAGCCTGACCTCTCGCTGAGCAATATTAAAATCAGGAGGAATCATTATGTCTTACGATCTGAAGAAACTCGCTAAGCTGGGTAGCCTGAAGGAGCTGGCCCAGCGTATCAACACCGACTTTGCCAAGAAGTCTGAGCTGACCCCCGTCAAGAATGCTGCCGACGCCGCATTCAAGAGCGGCAAGGTGGAGGGCAACAAGGTCCAGATCTTCACCACCCCTGACAAGACCGGCGCAGCTGCCTTTGAGTTCGACTTCCCTGTGGAGATGGTGCTGGATCAGGCCAAGACCGCCTTCGTTCCCAAGTTCGCGTGGTCTGCCGAAACCTATCCCGGCTCCACTGACCCCAAGCTGGAGGGCAAGCCTGTAATGGTCCTGGCCGTGAAGGGCAGCGACGGTTCCGTCAACTATTCCTTCATGGGCATGGCCGCTCTGGTGGATACCTACAAGGCCAAGGTCGAGGGCAAGGACGCTTCTACCACCGTGACCATCGCCGGCTACGAGGTGGATGTGAAGGTCAACATCAGCAAGGACGAAGGCAACGTCCTGGAGGCCCGCGCTGATGGCCTGTATGTGCCCAAGCCCAAGGACACCGACATCTCCGGCAAGGCCGACAAGGTCGACGGTGCCGTGGATGGCAACTTTGCTGGCCTGGATAGCAACGGCAACCTCACCGACAGCGGCAAGAAGGCAGCTGACTTCGTGGCAGCCGAGGCCGGTAAGCGTCTGATGACTGATGCCGAGGGAACCAAGCTGGATGGCATTGCCGAGGGGGCGACCAGGGTCGAGGCCAGCGAGACTCCCGGCAACATCAAGATCAACGGACAGGAGACCCCTGTCGTGACGATTGCGAGCGACACCGAAGTGAACGAGATGCTTGACGAGGTGTTCGGTCCCGCGGTCTAATCTGGCTCATAAAAAAGGACAAGATGGGGCGGCTTTCGAGCCGCCCCTATCCTAAAACCAGCGGAGGTGATGATCGTGAGCGAAAACACGCCAAAACTGGGCCATCTGCGGGCGCTGGCCGTACAGTGCAAAAGCTTGATCGCCAGCGTCGCAAGTGCTGCAGCTGATGCGATCGGAGAGGTGGCGGCAGCAAAGGCAGATAAGGCGGAGTTTATTGCGACTTCCCTGTCTGCCGAAAACTGGGCCGAGAACGCTGATCCTGAAACTTCGGCAGCGGGATATGCCTACCGCTATGCGCTCCCGGTGGCAGAGGCAACGGCAAAGGATAGCGCAGACTGCATTATTGCCGAACGGCACCTACCAGTTGCTTCTGCCTGCGGCCTGTGCCAGACCACAGATGTTGCGGATGGCCTGATCTACTTCTACGCCGCCGAGATCCCGGCGGCAAACATTTCGATACAGGTGCGCCTTATCCCGGGCGCAGCTTAAAGGAGGATACCCATGAAAGGAAAAGCCAATGTGCCCGGCGCCTCCGGTCTGGATATGGCGAGAATTCAGAAGGTGGCTTCTGATGCTGCAAGTGTGGCAGCAGAGGCCAAAAAAACTGCTGAAAGTGCCAGCACGGCGGCCGGGACTGCTCAGAAGGCCGCAGACAAGGCGCTGGAGGCAATCTCGAAGCTGGCATTCACCATTGATGCTGTTCCGACCCAGAGCGGAATCCTGTCTTATACAGGGAGCGCACAGTCCCCTGCATGGAACAGCTACAACCCGAACACGCTCACTCTGGGCGGCGTTACCACCGGCACGGATGCCGGGACCTATGAGGCCACATTCACTCCCAAGGAAAATTACACTTGGAGCGATGGAAGCAAAGACCCCAAGACGGTGCAGTGGAAGATCGAGCGTGCGGCCATTGCCATCACGCCAACGCAGAGCGGCAGCCTCACCTATACCGGCCGGGCACAGAGCCCGACTTGGAACGGCTATGACGCCGGCAAGATGTCCATTGGCGGAGAAACATCCGCCACCGACGCCGGAGAGCATACCGCTACGTTCACCCCGGGGAAAAACTACCGGTGGAGCGACGGAAACACCGGCGCCAAATCTGTGGTGTGGAGGATCGGCCGTGCCACCATTGATGCCGTTCCTACGCAAAACGGAAGTTTGACCTATACCGGAAACTCGCAGTCTCCGAAGTGGAATGGGTACGATCCGGCCAAAATGACCCTTGGCGGCACCAGCAGCGGAACCGGGGCAGGTTCGTATAATGCCAGCTTCACACCGACCTCCAATTATCAGTGGAATGATGGCTCAACCGGGGCAAAGTCCGTGGCCTGGAGCATCGGGAAGGCGGCTGGCAGCCTCAGCCTGAATAAGTCCAGCCTGAGCCTGAACGACAGCACCCGCAGCGGGACGGTGGTTGCAACACGGCCCGGAACAGGTGCGATCTCCGCGACCTCCAGCAATAACGGAATCGCCACAGTATCGGTCAGCGGCAATAACATCAATGTGACGGGCGTATCCGCAGGATCTGTCACGATTACCGTCAGGGTGGCCGCAGACGATAACTATACAGCCCCGGCCGAGAAGACCTTCAGCGTGGCGGTGGAGTTCCCGCAGGTCTTCGGTGTGTCCTGGGCGAAGGGCAGCTCCACTGCGCTAAGTCGACTGAGCAAGTCCAACGACCCCAACGGCCTTGTCACGGTCAATATTACCTCCGAGCCCAAGGCGGCGGTCGGCACCGGAAGCGGCAGCTCTCCGTTTGATGCCTACGCACCGTGGAAGGACATGGAGGAGTATAACATTGTCAACAATGCAGTCGGAGCCAAGCGAGGCGCCGGCGGCTTCTCCCGCACCAATAACGACACCGTGGTATTCATCCCCGAGTTCTGGTTCAAGATCGTGGAGACCGGCGGGAAGATGTGCTATTACATCTCCAACAAGGCCAAGAGCGGCTTCACCAAGCACCCCGGCTCCGGGAAGTATGTGGGCCGCTACAAGACCATCAATGGTCACTTTTCCAAGTCTGGCGCGGCTCCTCTGGTCAACCAGACCCGGGCGCAGTTCCGCACCGGCGCCAGGAACAAGGGCAGCAAGTGGAGCCAGCATGACTACGCCTCTTGGTGCGCCGTGTGGCTCCTGTATCTGGTGGAGTTTGCAGATTGGAACAGTCAGGCCAAAATCGGCCGCGGCTATGTGGATAGCAACAATGGTGCGCTGGCCTCCGGCGGCACCGACAGCATGACCTATCACACCGGCCGCGCTTCCGGCACCGATGGCAAGACCGCCGTGCAGTACCGCCACATCGAGAACCCCTGGGGCAATGTCTTTGAATGGATCGACGGCGTCAACTTCGACGGTGGAACCGTCTATATGTGTACGGATCGCACCAAGTACGCCGACGATACCGCCAACGGCTATACCAACATCGGGACCAAGTCTCAATCTGATGGATGGATCAAGTCCATCGGCATCCCTGCCGCAGCGCCTTGGGCGTTTTTCCCCACGGCTACCGGCGGATCGGAGACGACCTACATTCCGGATTACGCCTGGTATAGCAGCGGCTGGCGCGTTCTTCGAGTCGGGGGCGGCTGGAACGCTGGCTCTCAGGCGGGCCTGTTTTACTTCAACGCGAACAACGACTCCGGCAACTCGAACTCGAACATCGGCGCGCGACCACTTGTTTATAGCGTTCCCCATTGCGCAGGCTTTTCCACACCGCTCGGTGAAAATATTGCCGCATAGGACAGGGCTCAGTAGGTTTATTCTCGACCAGCCTTGCAGGCAAACAAGGACGAGGGAGGTCCTAATCATGCCGAAGAAGGTCGGCTTCCTGTACGACAAGATGCTGGACCGCGCATTTATCCGAAGCGTCATTCTCGAGGCGGCGCATGGGCGGAGAAGCCGCCACGACATCGCCACGGTGCTGGCCGATTTGGATAATCGTGTGGAACAGGTCTACCAAATGCTCGCAACAGATAGCTATGTGCCATCAATGCCAAAGGTACGCACCATCTATGATGAGAGCAGCCAGAAATGGCGCAATATCAAGATGGTGCCTTTTTGGCCCGATGGCGTGGTGCAGTGGGTCATCGTAGCCGCGATGAAGCCTGTGCTGATGCGCGGGATGCACCCATGGTCCTGCGCTTCCATCCCCGGCCGCGGGGGAAAGAGAGTTCACAAGCGCATCAAAAGTGCCCTGCGGAACGATCCGAAGGGCACAAAGTATGCCGCCGAGCTCGATGTGGCGCAGTATTACCCCAGCATTTCCATTCGGCGCCTGATCTGGGCGCTGGCCCGGAAAATCAAAGACAAGCGGTTCCTTCGCCTGATCTACTCCATTCTGGAGTCCTGCGGCGGAGGGCTGGCCATCGGCTACTACATCTGTCAGTGGCTTGCAAACTACTTCCTGGAGCCACTGGATCGGTACATCATGTCCCTGCCCGGGGTAAAGTACATGACCCGATACATGGACAATATCACGATCCTTGGCCCAAACAAGAAGCAGCTGCACAAGGCCCGAAAGCTGATTGCTGCGTTCATGCAGCAGAAGCTTGGGCTGGCCATGAAGGGTAACTGGCAGATCTATCCCACGGCAAAGCGTATGGTTTCTGCCGTTGGCTACCGCTTCGCCCGGACGCACATCATTCTGCGCAAGCGGAATTTCCTGCGTTTTACACGGCAATGCCGCAAGGCAAAGAAACGGCTTGACGCGGGGAAGCCGGTGGCTTTTTCGCTGGCCTCTGGTCTGCTCAGCCGGATCGGACAGCTGAAGCATTGCGACAGCCACAAAATCCGCGAAAAGTATGTTGACCCCATAGGGGTACGAAATCTAAAGGAGGTTGTGCGAAATGAGAGTAAGAGGCGACAACGCGCCCAGCAACGCCTTTACGCTGGAGGAGCAGCCTAAAAATCCTGGGTATGCCCTTGTGCGCTTCTTCGAGAACCCGAAGGAATTCCAGGAGACCCACGGGGAGCTGACCGTCAAGGGCTGGGAGTATGATGAATACCACCTGGAGCTGGAGCTGTACGACGGGCTTTCCGAGGATATCCTCGGAAACTACGCCGGGTATCTGGCGCAGGCAAAGCTTGCAGAGGCTGAGGGGCGGACGATCCCCATGCTGAAGCAGCAGGTATCCGATCTGGAAGCCGACAAAACCGCGCTGACGGAAAAGGTGACCAATCTGGAGGAACAGGTCACAGATGCTCAGGTAGCTCTGTGCGAGGTCTACGAGATTGCCCTGAGCGGCGCATCCAGTGGAGGTGTTGTGTAATGGCAAAGGTCTATGCCGAACTGATCCGCAAGGGTCTGAAAACCATCGAGGATGTCCCCGAGCGGCTGCGGGCAGCAGTCATGGAAATCCTCAAAAATATGGAGAATGGAGCTGAGGGCTTATGAAAAGCCTTCGGCTCTTTCTTTTATACATTCTGTTCGGGAAGGAGGTGCGAACGATGGCTGTTGTGTACGCAACCCTGATCATCAAGGGCAAGAAGACTCTTGACCAGGTGCCCGCTCTCATTCGGGAGCAGGTCAAGCAGATCCTGGTGGATCTGGAGGTCGAGATGTAACCCCGCTGCGCAGGAGGGCTGGATATTCCGGCCCTCCTGCACTATTCCCCCTTAGAGCATGGGGCATTGAAAAAACGCTTGCTTTGGCGATGGCCGCAGGCAGATTGGATGTGTCGAGTTGACAGGACTGAATGAGTTTGAAAAGTTGTTCGGCGATATTACCGTGATGAATGTTCTGGAGCTTCTGCTTGCCGCCGCTTTCCTTGCTCTTATCTACAAGAAAGTGAAGGACTACCTGGTAAATAGGTACGAGGCCGCCAGAGAAAAAGATCAGCAGCTCAAGGAGGCGCTGGAGGTAGTGAGCAAATATCCCAGCTACCGTAATCAGAGCCTGCGCATCCAGCAAGAGCTGAACGATAAAATCGCCGAGCTTGGCGGTAGGCTGGAAGAGATTGAAAATGAGCGACGCCGCAGCGAGCGGAACAAGCTTCGGGACATGATCATCCAGAGCTACCGGTATTACACGGACAAAACAAGAAATCCGCATCAAGTGTGGAACCGCATGGAAGCTGATGCCTTCTGGGAGCTTTTTCATGACTACGAGGGCTATAACGGCGACGGGTATGTGCATACGGAGGTGCAGCCTGCCATGGAGGCGCTGACCATCATCGAGATGGACGATCTCGACCGCCTTGCGCCACCCATCTTGCCGCAGATCCGTTAAACGGGAAAGGAGGAAACCCTATGGACATCATTACAATTCTGATGATCCTGCCTCTGTTGGTCGTGCTGACCAATATGCTGACCAATGTCATCAAAGGGCTGTGCAAGGTCTTTGCAGACCACGCGCGGCTGATCGCCCCGGTCGTAGCTATTGCACTCACGCTGGCTGCAACGGCGGCATATCTCCAGATCTTTTCGATCCAGGCCACCTGGTACTGGTATGCCGGTGGTGCCGTGGCCGGGTTGGTCGTGGCCTATATCGCTATGAATGGCTACGATGGACTGTATGAGGATCTGATCAAACACCTGAAGGGGCTGGCCGGAAAGAACGGTGATGCGGAATGAGCATCATCAACAACTATCTGACCAAGAACCCCTGCTATGCGTCCGGACGCGTGATCGCCGTGAAGGGGCTCATGCTGCACTCCATCGGCTGCCCTCAGCCCGATCCCATGGTCTTTGTTCGCAACTGGAACCGGGCCGACTATAAGAACGCCTGTGTTCACGGCTTCATCGGAGAGCGCGATACACACATCACGCTCCCTTGCATGGAAACCAAGGGGAAGGCGATGCGCGGGTGGCACTGCGCCAGCGGCCCGAAGGGTAGCGGGAACAACACGCACCTCGGATTCGAGATGTGCGAACCGGCTACCATTCAGTATACCGGGGGTGCAACATTCAAATGCACCGACCGCGCGAAAGCTGTGGCCTATGTCAAGAAGACAACGGCCAATGCAGTAGAGCTGTTTGCCAAGCTCTGCCTTTTCCATGGCCTCAACCCCCTGGCCGACGGGGTTATCATCTCTCACGCAGAAGGCCACCGGCGCGGTATTGCCAGCAACCACGGAGACCCGGATCACCTGTGGCGCCAGCTGGGTATGAACTATTCCATGGATAGCTTTCGGCGCGATGTTGCCGAAGCGATGAAGGAGGATGACGATATGGATCAGGCCAAGTTTAACGAGTTCTTCCGCAATATGCGGGCAGACCTCCAGGACAATGACTGCGGCGAATGGAGCAAGGCGGCTCGTCAGTGGGCCATCGAGAACGGCATCATTGCCGGCGGCGGGCCCGGCCCGGATGGAAAGCCCAACTATATGTGGGCTGACCTCCTGACTCGGGAGCAGGCAGTGATGCTTCTCTACCGCTTCGCGCAGTTCATGGGCAAGGCGTGAACATCAAGGTCACAAAGGGCGAGCGGCCGGAGTATTCCAAGCGGCTGGTGTCCGACATTCGGGCGCTGCTGTGGGTGGTAACGGTCGGCGGGCTGGCTTTGGCCGCCTACTGTATCCACAAAGATTTTGAAGGGTCGCTCCCCTGGGTGTCTGCCATGGTCGGCTTGCCGTGGACCGCCCACGGCGTAGTATGCAGCTTCTACCTGAACATGGCGAAATCCGACCACAAGAGCGGAGGCATCACCTTTGAAGGTGCCAAGGCCAACAACTTCAAAAAGCCGGGTGGAAATGAAAGTCCGCCTATCTAAGATTGAAACACCCCCTCAACAGGACCATCGGAGATCCTGTGAGGGGGTGTTTTTGCTTTTGTGCGTATTTCTCCTGAGAGCGCCGTAGAGCGTTTTTCGCACCTCGGAGGGTAGACGCCCGCCTTCCTCTACTTCATGCCGTTGCAACTCGCGTAGAGTGGCGAGAGAGGGCATTGGGCGGGATGGTCACCGCGTCACCTCTGATTGTCGCTCGGAAAGCGAGCAGCTAAGGCAGTTTCGATATACTCATCAAAGCTCGTATCTGCTTCGCTCCCAATCCATGCATCTGCCAGCTCACCGGCGAACCGGGCCAACACATCTTCTCCGCAGGAGCCGGCCGGCAGGGTGATGTGGCCTGCAGCGTCCATGTAAGCAGCTCGGCTCCCGATCGTCACAAGGAGATTATCTCTCAAGGGGCTTGGCGATGGTGTTTCGGCGTTCAGAAATTCGATTGCCTGGATTTGCGACCAGTCATCGCCTGTGCAGCCGACATTCATGAAATTCCCGATGCGGTAGTATTTCATGATGTCGTTCGGGGTCCCGTTGATCCTCGTGGTGATGGTGTTTCTGTCGGCCAGAGTCACCTTCACCGTATAGATTGCACGGCTGGGGTCGTTCAGCTCATCGCAAAATTCCTCATAGCTCATATTGCCCTGGGCTTTCATGGCGGCGCTGGCCTCTGCCAACTCCTCGGGCGTCCAATCTCTGCTCATTCGCACCTCCATAGCTCCGGGGTCTGTGCAATAGCCCACGCGACCAGCGGCATCCTGTTTCCCAGCATATCCTCCAACGCTTCCTCGGTGCCGCAGGCGTCGCAGATATAGACCGTCGCCCGGCGGCTGAGTGCGTTTCGCGTGACACTTTCAGTATCCATCGCCATCTTCCCGCAGCGGGGGCAGGCAAAGTGCCCGCCCTCCTGCTCCTTGGCAAACTCGGTAATGAGGATCCGCGCCAGCGTTTCCTCGTGCGGCTCAATGGACTCAATGCGCCAGTTTTTACAACCGTTCACTTCAGCGTTGGCACGGGCTTGCCGTGTCGCCTCCTCCAAGGTCGGCGCGAGCACTGCGGCGGTGACGGTCTGGTTTGTCCACCTGTTTCGGTAGACGACGGTCCAGCTTTTATTCTCCATGTCAGACCTCTCTTTCATCGGAGCGGGTTTTCCAGCGCCCATCGAATAGTTCTTCACGAGTGCCGTCGCGCCAGTAGACATTCTTGCGTACCCAGCCGTTATGCTGATAGGTCACATAGATAATCTTCTCAGGGAAAATGGAAATGGTCGTTTCCTCAAACTCGGTATTGACGCCTACAAACATCGTGTCGCTGCGGCCATGCTCATCCATCAAAGCGCGCATCGCGCCGAGGTCGGTAGGGTCGAAAGTAAAGGTTAGGTTTTTCTTTTCCATGGTCATTTCCTTTCTGTCGGGATTTTCCGCCCGACTCGGCATACGAATTACTGCACTTTGAATGTGACCTCGTGGCCGGGGTTTTCCGCGACCAGCTTGGCTTTGAGGTCATCCACCATCATGTTATTATCCAAGGCGGACTGAACCACATCGACCAGTTTCTTGCCGTCCAAATACGCCCAGACGGTCTTTCTCTTTCTTAGGGGCTTTCTCATTTCTCGCCATCCTCCCCGTCAGGCCGCCGGAGTAGCGGCCTTAGCGGTCTTGGGAGTCTTGGCTGTGGATGCGGGTTTTCCTGCCGCCTTGGATGCCGGGGCCTTTTTAGCCGGCGCCTTGACCTGCTCGGTGCCGTTTTCAATAGCCTCAATCTCCTCCAGGTGCTTGACAATCCGACGAGCCTTCTGGAGTTCCCCACGTACCGCCTTCAGTTCAGTCTCCTTGGCGGTTATGGTCTTGGACAGGACCTCGGCAGAGACCAGCTCTGCAGCGTTGGGAATGTCCTTGGCGAGCTTCTGCAGAATGCGGAGCTTGCGGAGGTCGGCACAAAGGGCCTCGGCGGCGGTCATCTTCTCATTGATGGTGGTCATATACTCGGTCTTGGTCATGGTAATTTCCTTTCTCCCCGTAGGCCCGGTAGGTCAGGTTTGATATATTGGTCCGATATTTTCTCCGATCGGGTTACAACTGCTCGAAGTGCCCATCGACACTGTGATCCCACTCGATGCTCCCATCGATATACTGGATAACGCCCTTGGCCGTGAATGTCCATCCGCTTTCGATGTTCTGGAAAACGCCTGATGCGTTGCTGCACCCGCCGGCCGCGTTCCAGAACATGGGGCCGTTGTCGGCCGGTGCTATGCACCGGAAGCAACCGCCGCCGCGGTTGGTATAAACTGCGCCAACGACCGGCTGAATGCGCTGCCCCTTGTCAATAGCCCAAATGCGTTCATTGGTGCCATCAGGGTGGAAGATGACCTCCCGATCCGCGCCGGTGTCCAAACGGGCGATAACGGAAACGGGGACGCCGGTCTGCTGGGCGCGGGCCTTGGCTGCTCCTACTGCCTGCTCTCGGATGGGAGTGATGCCGATTACCTGATCGGCCTGCTTAATGGTGAAGCCGGTGATGTGCATAATGTCCTCCTTTTCCCTCGTGACCTCCGGGGCGGGCGGTAATGTCAGCAGCAATAGAAGCGAAGTTCGCCGTTGACCAGTTCATACATGAATTGCGCGCAGTCGAAGCGGATATAATTCCAATCTGTCGACTCATACACGGGCTTGCGGTTATGCTTAGCGGCCACACGCAGACGGTGGTACTTGTTGACCTCATAAGTGCTGGCCTCATGCAGAATGCGGATCTTCTCGGGAACAAAACCGCATTCATCTGCGATGAACGCCCTGGCTTCCTCATCGGTCATCACGCGCCCAGAGGTAGCCAGATGCTCATAGCTCTCTTGCTCCATGTTGGTGCCGGTGTTCTTGGCGGGCTTCCACTCAAGCTCTATGTCGAGTTCGGTGGTTAGCTGGTCGATGCGGCGGTCACGGTCGGCGATATCTTTTTTGAACTGTTTTTCGGTTTCCAGCATCAAGCTGCGCAGCCGAGCGATCTCGTCAGCTCTGGACTTGTAGATTTTCAGCTCGCCGCCGTTCTTAACGAAGGCCTTGCAGAAATCGTTCTTATCGCCGTCGAAGTCATAGTAAGCATCTTCGATCTTGGCGTACTCCTCAGCGGTGGGTTGGAAGCCGGTACGCTCGATAAACTCGGAAATCATCATTTTGCGTTCCTCCTTGATTTTTTTGCCTTACTCGGTTATAATCAAGGCGGCCGGGGTAAGGCTCCCGGCTCGCCTTTCGGGGTGTTTGAGCGGCGTTCTTGACGGGGCGGCCGCTCATTTTTTATGCCTTGACCTTACTATCCCGAACGATTTGGGCGGCGGCTTCGGCATCCTTCGCGTTCGCTTCAATCAGCTTTGCGATGTTCTCGAGATACTGATTGAGCTCGGCGGTGGTCATTTCGGCCAAGTCCTCACTTCCTTTCGTAAGAGGCTCCCCGTTTCAGGAGCGGTTCACCTCTGCCTTACAAGTATATAGTACATCAATTTGATTTACTTGTCAACCCTTTTGATAAACTTTTTTGATTATCTTTCAAATTTATTTAGTTGACAAGTACGCCTTTTTGATTTACTATGAGAAGTACAGAAATGGAGGTGCTTTGATGGCGATATCAGAAAAGGTCAAAGGGCTGTTGGCACTCTGCGGGAAGAAGCAAATCGACCTGGCAGAAAGCTTCGGTATGAGCAAGCAGTCTATGGGGAACAAGGTGGCCCGAGGCAGCTGGTCGGGAAATGATCTGGCAAAGGTGGCGGAGTTCTGCGGCTGCAAGCTGGCATTTCTTATGCCAGATGGTCAGCAGATTATCATTGAGCCTGAGGAGCAAGAAGAAAAGTAAAGGCCCCGGACGGTTATTCGTCCGAGGCCTGGGAGCGGCTTATCGCTTGATATGTATTTGTACACCGGTTCTGGATTTTGTCATCGGCTCGGGGTTTGGTTCTCGGACGATAAGATCGGAGAGCTCGCAACCCAGCGCCTCACATATCAAGTCGAGATGCTCCAGATTGACCCTTTCGGCAATTTCGTGGTAGAGGTCATTGATCGTCGATGGCCGGATACCCGTTGCCCGTGCAAGGTCAGCCTGAGTCCACCTCCGCTCGCCAAGCCGGGTGGACAGTAAAATCCTAATCATAGCCATGCTCCTTTGCGATAAATTCTAACAATGATTTTAGAATTCCGCTGGCATTTGTGAGAAAATAACGAAATGCGTTATGGCTATGATATGAGAAAAGGCCTTCGTTTCAGGGGGGAACCCCAAAACGAAGGCCTTTTCTATTTTTGCTATTGTAGCGGGCAAACCAAAACGAACAAACCGCTCACCATGTATATGGCTGGCGTTGAGTTCGTCTGGCTCGCCAGTGGTGGAGGCGGGGAGAGTCGAACTCCCGTCCGAAAACCCTTCCATGGAAACTTCTCCGGGCGCAGACGGTTATTCCGGGCGGCGTGACCGCCCTGTTCCCCTCGCTCCAGGCAAGCCGTCACGCCTGGAGGTCAGGTAAGCTTCATGATTCATGGCCGGCTCAAAGCTTTGCCGGCGCACGTGCACCACTAAACGACGCCCCGTTCCGGCTCGTGGTCCTTCCGGACGGGACGGTCACGGCTTAAGCCGCGACAAGCTCAACGTTATCGTTGTTCTTTAATTTATAAGTTGCCCATTTTAAGGATGATAGGCGCATCCGCCCGCTATTCCCGCCTCTACGTCCCCGTCGAAACCAGTACGCCCCCGGCTCGTCGCAAAGTCCGCTTTCTTCTGGGCACCCGCCAAAGGCGGACATCCGTCAGTCCGCTCCCTTGCTCCTCACCTTCCCGGTGAACCCGCTGACGCTGGGCTTCACCGGGAGAGATGAGGTTGCAGGACATTCTGCGTGGAATTGAGTCGTGTCGTTGAGCTCTCCTGAAAATCAGCACTTGGCCGGGGCAGGGTAGTCCACGCCGAAGGTCTCCACAGTGACGGACTTCATCCGCTGCTCCTGCTTGGGCTTATCCATCCGGTCCCGGTCTGCGTTCACGATGGTATCGGCCACGTCCATGCCCTCGATCACCTTGCCGAAGGCGGCATACTCGCCGTCCAGATGGGGGGCCTTCTCCACCATGATAAAGAACTGGCTGCCCGCGGAGTCGGGAGCCATGGTCCGGGCCATGGACAGCACGCCCCGGTCATGGGTCAGGTCGTTCCGGAAGCGGTTCTGGGTGAACTCGCCCTTGATGGAGTAGCCGGGACCGCCCATGCCGGTCCCATCGGGGCAGCCGCCCTGGATCATAAAGCCGGGGATCACCCGGTGGAAGATCAGGCCGTCATAATAGCCCTTCTGGATCAAGCTGATAAAGTTATTGACCGTGTTGGGCGCCGTCTGGGGATAGAGCTCCGCCTTGATGACGCCGCCGTCCTCCATCTCGATGGTGACAATGGGGTTCTGTGCCATAAAAAGCACTCCTTTTTTTGTGAATTTTTGCTTGACCGGCTCGAAAAAGGTCGATATACTATGAAAAGGGAGAAAAATAAAAGATTTTGAGGTG
>ENA-OPRW01000262-OPRW01000262.1-human-gut-metagenome-genome-assembly--contig:-NODE-262-length-60768-cov-21.265742_pt1 | contig 60768 bp, 75 predicted proteins | sample MGYA00241898_ERZ501890 | MGnify/ENA primary metagenome ERZ501890 (study PRJEB25962, sample SAMEA2042216) | human gut metagenome | biome: human gut; feature: human-associated habitat; material: faeces... | reverse complement strand
ATCTGCATTCAGGAAGCTGACGGTCAGTCCGGAAGTCCTAAGTTCTGCCGGAACTTTGCCGATTGCGCTGGCCAGGTCATACTTGTTGCTCCCGCTTGTACCTCCAGTGGGGAAAAAAGCTGACACGTTGAACTCGGTCGTTCCTAATTTCATGCTTTCAACAATATCCTCCAGCATTCCACCAACACGTTCCGTATTGTTTGCACCGTCCTCAACTTCATTTTTGATTACAAGAGCTTGCTGCTTTAAAGATTCAAAATCCTTTGCCATATCCTAATCTCCTAAAATTCTAAATACAGTTCTGTTTGCTTTGATTTTTCCATTTCCCTTGTAAAGTGGGTATTCTTCCTTCCTGTCATCGAGAAACATTACACACTCCTTCAGATAGCGGTCAGCGATGGAAAACGCATCATTATAAGCCATCACCTTCTCTTTGATGTCCGGACGGCTGCTGTATTCATCCTCCTTCTGCATAAGTCCGTATCTGGTCACATTAAAATCACCGTTCTTCACGATTCGTGCATAGGTATAATATGCCAACGCCGTCTTAATACCCATGAATATCTTTTTCTCTCCACACTTGTCCTCATACGTACCTCCATCAAGAAGAAGCTTGTATTTCTCCGGATTCTCCTTCACATCAAGGTACAAGGCATCACCAAGAGCTGACTTTATGTCGATGCTTTCCGATTCACGTATATACGTCTCTATCTTATCTTCATCCACATGCACTGACATGCCACGTGACAAGGATGATACATCATGCGTTGTTATCAGGTACTCCTGCATTTCTTACATACTTTAATGGTTGTACACTAAAATCCATTGACGGGTTTGCTACCTCAAACCAGTAGCGGAAAATACGGTCAAACGTGCGCTCTATCAAGCGTTGTTGCTTGCTGACAATAGAATTATAATACTCAAATGCGTCCTCCAATATATCTCCAGAAAAGCCCACTTTCCCGATACGGATACAATACCACGGTTCCTGACCATAGGCGGAATAAATACGTTCCACCACACTTGCATCCGTAACGGTAAACTCCTTATCATAATTCTGGGTCGTGAATGGGATAAATTCAGGCATTTCTTCGTCATTTTCAAGCGTTACCTCTATAAGCTTCAGAGAATTAGTATCACCCTGTAGCTTTACAAGGCTATCAGAGAACCCGTCATCCTCCGTAATCTTTATTTCATTACCTTTTTCATCGTATCTGACACTATCCGAACCTTTCTTAGTCACGACCATACCGGACGGAAGGAAGTTATTCCGCACATTTCTGTACTTTACGTTGGAAAGCCCCTCATCCGTACTCATCTCGGTAATGACACGGTCAGATTTACCTATCGGATAAGTCTGTTTCCCAGCCATGGACACCCATAACACCTGCCCTTTGTAATATTCTATCCCGCCAGCAGCTTCAATCTGTGCCAGAACAACAGATTTCAACGGATTGAACACATCAATGTAGTCGATATTCTCTTTTGCCACACGTATCTTCTTCCCTTTCCTGCTTTTCGTACCACTCCAGTCAGGATGCACGGCAATCTTAGCCACATATCCGTTATCATCCTCTTCCACCAGGCGGCAATTTTCAAATGGGATATGCTGAATTTCTACAATCTGGCCAAAAATGTTGTAATTAACATGAATGGCAATCCCATTGAAGTCAGCCATATCCCGGCAAACAAGAGAATGTATGTCATCTGCCGTATCTCCCTTTCGGTTTACCACATACTCCGAAAAAGAAACCTCACGGAATCCGTTACCTTCAATGAAATCCGCGAAACGGTCAGCACATTCACTTCCGGTAGAACTCGCTGCAATGATATTTCTTACCGTCTGCGGATAGAGGTTGTCATCCCCGTAAGACTGTATCCCAAGCTGCTGCAAATAGCGTATATCTACCCTTACACTGCTCTTCTTTCTAAGTTCCTTTACTTTCATAATTCCGTGAGGTTTTAATTTATTCAGCGCCTTCTACCGCTTCTCCTTCTTCATCGGTCTGCCCATCAGTAGATTCATGATTATCCCCATTCTCACTGCTTTCTTCACTTCCTTCAGGATTCTCCTGCATATCAGCAAATACTTCCAGAGCCTTGTTTACGTGAGCAGTCAGGACTTTTTTTGTAATAGTCTTTCCGGAGATTTTATAACCCTTGAACTCTTCCTGAATTGACTTACTTGAAACTCCATCCTTCATAGCTTCCACCATGAGAGAGACAAGCTCGTCATTAATCACCACATTTCCGTCCTTTCTGGACTTTACACGTTCTTCCCAGTCATCGGGTTTCTTTGAGAAATACTTAATGTTGTCCGGGTATTTCGCCAGATACTTCTCCGCTGCTTCATCAGTAAGGTTAGCATTCGTATACATTTCGCTACTGCCAAATCCCATCTGCAGGAGAATGCCGTTCTTCAAGCCGTATTCTGATTTTTCTTTCATCTTTCCGTTCTTGTTAAGGTAAACACTCATTTCTATCACCGCATCATGATAGCAGTCGCTACAAGATGTGCGGACAAACTTCTTATCAAGGACAAGCGCATAAAGGTTTTCAATCTCTGCCTTGTCAGAAGAAGAGAGGGAAGCAATGCTTCCCAACTCCTTCAACCTATTAACCACATCAATCACTTCCATATCAAGCTGCTGGTGATGTCAACGTATCGATGGCCGTCTTGGTAGTCTCGTAGTCTGTCTTGTAAAGGAACAAAGCAGACTTTGGCACTTTTGTTTCCTGCAGAGATACTGACCAGCCTCCATCGGTTTCTTCCGAATATTTGTCGTTGCTGATTTCGGCAGCCTTCAAGCCTTGATAATAACCGTAAATCTGGAATGCAGAATCGCCCGGATTCTCTTCCTTCTGCAAGTTCTTTGCCTTGTTCTCCAGGATTACCACATATTCACCGTTTGCCAGCCCGTCAATAATGTCCGCACACACGTCCGGGTCATTGGCAAGAATCACCATGTTCACCGTATTAGTAAACGTATTCTGATACGTACCGACAGCAAGTGCCGTGTTCGTCCCGGTAAACGGAGTGCTTCCAGGCACAATAACCTTATAGGCTTTCTTGCCTTCCTTCAAGGCCAGCGTTTCAATCACATTCTTACGCGTTGCATTGAATGCTACTGTAGCGAAATCTATGTCCTTCCGGTTCATGATAACGCCTTCCTGCTCTACTCCAGGAACGAGCGGGTCATCGCAGCTTGCCACGATGTCCCTTTTTATTGCATAGTCACAGATTCCTGACATAACTCCTCCTTTTCGTTAATAAGCCAACTGGAACAAATCATCCTGACCAATTTGTGTTCCCATCTTACCCGTGGAATACAGATAGTTCATACGGTCTTTTTTATCAAACCAAATATCCAGTTCTGAAATCAGGTCATTAGCTGGAGTTCCGACCAACATTTCACGAGGAGAACCAAACACAGCACGGTGAGGAAGATTAAGTTTCGTTCCGTCATTCTGGTATTTCATAATCATTCTATCCCACACCGGAATCTGGTATACAGGAACACCATTGTACTCTGTCATTTTCATTCCTCCAAATACTTGCTCCCATGTAAGGATTTCCTTATATTCACGCTTCAAGTCTTTTGTCAATGCATCTGCAAGCGTCTTAGTACAGAAGATACCAGCACCTGGCAAACCTGCAATTCGGGCATCTGCATTTTCAAGCATCGCATCGAAGATTCCGATTGCTACTCCAGACTCCTTCAACTTGCTAAACTGTTCGGCCATCGTCGCTTCACCATTAGCTGCAATAGCTGTTTTTTGACCAGCACTGGCAGTTCCAACAGCAAAAAGTCGTTTCCACAAACCGTCTGTCGTTATAAACAATTCCAAATCAGTTCCTGTAGACAAGACTCCAGAGTTAGAATGAAGTTTTGCATCCTTATCTGAGAACCATACAAATCGCCACATCATGCTCATCATCGCATCTTTCAATGCTGGATAAACAATATCATCCATATATTCAGTCGAAGTCAAATCGCCAATTTCAGTCCCTGTTTTCAGACAATATTCAGCAATAGTATTAATCAGTTCTGTATAACACCACTTCAAAGGAACTTGCCAATCACCAATTGACCATTCTTTTTCCAGGAATTGAATGGTTGCACTTTTATAGCTTGGATTACAACCAGAGCCAGCCCAACCGACATCACTCATTGCACCACGATAACCAATTTTTTCACCATTCTTAGCGTTCTGTACAAGAGTGAAGAAGCGCTCCAGTTCAGGGTCGGTAAAAATCTCTGCAATAATCAAATCTTTCAAATCTCTAATTGCACCATTATCAGGTGTCAGATTGCTTAACTGTTCCCACGTCATTTGTTACCTCCTTTTCTTTCTTCTTTGATTTTCTCCAATTTCTGTCCAATCTTGCTCACTTTCTTTGTCTCAGTCTTTTTACCGATAGTAGTAGTACGTCCTGCAGGAGTGTACTTGCTTGCGGCCGCTTTAGTCAGTTTTTCAATTCCTCCAGCCTTAGCCACTGCATCCAGGATTCTGACATCATCCTCTGTCTTGGCGTTGGCTGTCAAGTCAGAAACCTGCTGTTCCAATTCTGCGATACGTGCCTCCAATGCTGCTGTATCATCATTTCCACTTTCAGCTTCACGGATTTCGGTAATTACGCCGTCAGTCACTACGATAGTCTTCCCGTCTGGCATTACGTGTTCCCCATCCGGGCTTGCCGCGTCACCTACTTGCGGTTCACCTTCTTCACGCTCTACTGTCAATGTGTCGCCACCTGCAGTTGTAAGCTCCAACGCTACCGCAGGAACATCTTCGATTTTTGCATAGCCTAACTTGGCCAGCATACGGTCAAGCAATGACTTGCTTACCGTAACTTCATTTTCTTTTTTTCCCATAAATTTATTGTTAGATACTACTTTAGCTGACTTCGGCATAATTACCTCACTCACAAATCCAAGTTGCTTGGCTACCTCACCACCAAACCATGTTTCTTTAGTCATTTGTTCCTCTATCACCGCACGATCAACCCCACAGCGCTCAACATAGATTGAAATCATACGTTCACGCTCTGCTTCCAGCCCAGCTTTTAAGGATTCAAGCGCTGAAATATCAAGAGAACCTTCTACACCAGAACAATAAGGTGAATGAATAAGAATCTTTGCGTGCGGATACATCTTTCTGCGCTCGATAGGAGCTGCCAAAAGAATTACTGTCGCCATTGAAGCACATCTTCCTACTACAGTAGCAGAAATTTCCTTCCCAGTAGCCCTTAAAGCATCATATATCGCATATCCTTCAGCCACATCGCCACCGCACGAGTGTAATTCAATATCAATGTGATTGTCATCCGGAGCAATCCATCCAAGAAAATCCTGTACATCAGAGAAGGACATACCATCAACGCCAGTCAGATACCAGTTTTCCATTTTTTCGGTATCAGCTACAATGTCTTTGTTGATAAATAATTTCGCCATATCTCGTAATTGTTTGAAACAAAGGTAGTGAACGCGATATGGCTATAAGAATTTTTGAAAGGAATAGCACTGACACGCCTTGTCAGTCGATTTTTCAAACAAAAAGAGGTGAGCCACTGCCCACCTCAAAACAATTACATATCCACTTCCGTGGAAAACTTCTTTACAACCCTGTATATCGTCCTCTCATCCACGTTGTATTCGTCCGAAAGGTACTGCAATACGTAGGTTTTCTTATGCCCTTCTTTCATCAGACGGCTGTATTCCTTGTAAAGTTCAAGGAATCTCACGTCCGACGGCTGTACCGGGAGCGTCTGTAACTGCTCCATCACTCCCTTATGTGTGTTTAGAAATTCATACACGTTCATACATTACCAAGATTCTCCAATACTTTTACACGGTTACTCACACTGGTTATCTCTTCAACCGAAACAACCGGACGCATAGACTGAACTCCTTTGGCGACAGCTCTGGCCAGCATGTCCTCTCCGAGAGCCTGACTACTTGTCTGTGTCACGTTGATAGGAACTCCCCCTCCCATCTGATTGAATGATGAGAGCAAAGGAGCAAACATCGAGGTGGCTCTGGCCGTCATCACCGACTCACCGTTACTAAGCTGTGCAGGTATGCTGTCGCTTGTTCCGGTGCCTGGTCCGGTGACTAAACCACCTGTTGCAAATTTAGCACTTTTTACCGTTTTTGTAGCTACAGCAATATTAGAAAGTATCGTTGCTACTGTCGTTGCGATAGCTGCCAAGTTAGCCGGGAACGGGACAGACTGAGCCTGTGCTATACCGGCAGCCAGAGCCTTTCCGGTATTGATGGCAATCTCAGCAAGAGCGAGTGTCTTTGAGAGTATGGCGAAAGTCTTATTATTTTCACCCAATGTTTCAAAGGCGGATGACAGGCCTGATGTTATTGTCTCTATTGCCTGGAATTTTACCTGCTCTATCTCAACCTCCTTGTCTGCAATGGCCTTCTTCGCATCGATATATTCCTGATTAGCCTGAAGCTTACGGTTAAGGAACTCCTGTTCACTCTCCCCTTCCTGCTGCTGTATGCTGTTCAACAACTCTAATTTCTGTGAAGCCTGTTCCTGAAGTATTTCCAGTTCACTTGCACCGGACTGCTGGAGCTGCATAATTTCATTCTCCATTCTCAGTCTGACGGCTTCCTGCTGCTTATCCGATATTTCCTGCTCACGCTGTAATATCAGATCGTCCATCTGCTTGTCATACTTGTCCACGATGGCAAGCTTCATTTGCTCGGTCAGTTCCTTGTCAGCAAGCTCGGCATCACGCTGGGCAAGTAGCTGCTGCATCCTCAACTGATATTCCTGCTCACTACCTTCCTTTACGGCTTCAAGCTGTAAGGAAATAAGCTTAGTACGGTTGTCTATCTCTTTCTGTAATTCCTCCTCAGACAGCTTTTGCAACTCAGCAGCCTTCTGCTGTTCCAGAGCTTTTATCTGGTCGTTAATAGCCTGCCGGGCTTTTACAGTAAGGTCACTCTCCGTTTTCAGTCTTGCGCGCAAATCTTCTATCTGACGGGAATAAGTGAGTTCTATTTCCTTACGTGCCTGCTCACGCTTATCCTTCACAAGAGCCAGCATGGCATCCTCTGCCGCTCTTACCGCTTCCAATTCTTTCTGCTTTGCAGAAATAGCCGCATCCGATTTTTCCTTTTCAGCCGATTTTATTTCGTTAGCCAAAGACACCTCACGACCAAGCAATTCACCCCTTTTATCCTGATACTCAGTCAACGCATTATACATCTCCACCTCAGCCTGAGCAATAGCATCATTGGTTTCCTTGGTGTTCTCAGCCATCGCATTCTGCTGTACCATCAGTTCATATCTTCTCTTGGCCAGTTCGTAGTTCTTCTTGCTGGCTTCCTCCTCCAGTCTGTTAGCTTCCCTGATAGCTTCCATACGTTCCTTTGCAGACACATTCAGTTCATCGTCAGCCTTTGCCTTCAAAGTAGCTATCTGAAGAGCATTCTTTGCGTTCTGCACCTGAAGGTTGCGTGTATCCCTGTCTATTGCCACCTGCTCCTTTGCCATAGCAATGTATCTCTCATTCTCCTTGTTCACCTCTGCCACATATTTACCAAGTACCGGAAGTTTTTCAAGCTGCTTGGTAATCCATCCCATCATCTTACCACCAGCTTCTACAACAGAAAGTATTCCGCTTGCCACAATCTGCAGCACTTTACCCACGGCATCCAAGGCCATTTTCAATGGAGCAAGAACAACATTCCATCGGCTTGTATTTTCCTCACTCGATTTAATACCTTTAGCTACAGCCATAATCACCACGGAAATCGCAGTAAGAATAGCAACAATCGGGTTGGCCAATAATGCAAGAAGTGTCTTTGAAAAATTCTTCACGGCAGCACCTGCAGCCACAGCACCTGCCTTCACACTTCCCATCTCATCCTGAGTCTGCATTAATGTTCCAATAAATGGGATATTGCTTGAAACCGCACTCTTAATCGCTTCCTCGTATTTACCCACATTCCGGTAATACCTCTGCGTTTCCTCCTCTCCACCTTTCAAAGCATCCGTAACCTCGTTTATCTTATTTTTCAGTTCCTCACCACTGGCACTCTTTCTTTCAGCTTCCGAAAGAGCATCATATTCAGCCGTCAAATTAGACAGTTCAGCGCGTAGTGCTTTCAGGCTCCCCTCCTGCTCTTTCTCCTGCTTAATCTGATTCTGTACGGTCTTGTTGATGATACGTATCGCATCATTATAATCTGCAATGGCAATCTTTGACGCTGCCATCTCCTCGTTATACTGCTGACGGGATATTTCCCCATCCTTCAACTGCTTTTTCAGGTTCTTTTCTGCATCCCTGGCCGCATCAATCTTCGTCTGGTATTCCGCTATCGCCTTTACAGCTTCATTGTAATTCACCTTGATGTCAAGGATTTTCTCCACCTTATCCGCCATAACACTATATTTTTAGCAATTCAACTTCGCATATATTATTCTCCTTGGTTTTCACCTTCACAATCGCAAAATATGAACCGTATTGTCGAAGATATACTGGTACTGTCAAATCCAGCTCTTTAAGCTCTACAGGACTTAATCTGACATATTCTGAAATTACTTTAGGGTGCTTCACAATATCCTGATAAGAACTGTAATACTTAGACAATAACGTCCCCCACTCCAACTCCTTAAATGAAGCTATCGTACCATCATTTCCTGAACGGTATATAAGACGTGGTTCTATATCATTCATTTCCAGCTTTCCTTCCGAATTATAGGAATATAAAGGAATGCTTACCATGTTACCTGAATAATCACAAGCAGCAAACGGAAGTGTTATCACGTCTCTTTCATCATCCAACGATTCACTCTCTACAACTATCTTTCCATCATAGTTGCCTTTGACTGTATCATCTTCCTTATACCTAAACCAGTTGTTCTTGGAAAACCCGTTAAGACTGTATGATATTGTTCTTGGCAAATCACCATAATATGCACATACAATCTTCATACTCCAGTCTACAGCCTTTGATTTATTTTCTAAAATAGTATCAAACGAGAAGAAACGTATTCCTGTACCATCCGATTTTGGTACGGCAAAGAGTCCCAACATTGCAGTAATAGCTTTCAAAAAGTCCATCTGCTTAATATCCGGAAGATTTGGTATATGATAGTATCTGTTATTATATCCATCTCCATCATAAGCCGTTACCTCTGAATCAGGTGCCAATGTCATATCCCCAGACAATTCAGATACTACATTCACATCTTGAAGTCCTTTAATGAAGAACTCGATATCTCCATCAATCTTACCATATTTACCTACTATATCGGTAGTACCATTAAGATTAAAAGCCACCTTACTTCCGTTAATGCTATATGGAGATGCTGACATAATCTCAGTTCCTCCAATACTCATTACAAGATACAATTCTTCAGGTATCGTCCCAGATATTGAGCACGTCAAGTTCCATGATACAGAATACTTAGTATTAACAAAATTGTTAATCACGCCTGAAGTAAACGAACCACTAGCCCCTGTTCCTCCAAACGTTGAAAAGAAATAGTTACTGACAGTTGTTTGCTTAAATAATATTTTCTTACCTGAATCACCAGAAGTACCCATTCCATTCGGTACAAGAATAAGACTACATTCTTCTGACTGTTCAGGTGAACCGTTTTTTGTCAGTAAAGGTATTCTTATTTCAGCCAATACACTTTCCCTGTCATATTCAAAGCTAATCCCATTATCTGTTGCTATCTGCCGCATAAGTTCGCTTACCGGAATTACAGGATGATACCATACGCCTTCCTCTGCATCATTGAACCCATAATTAACCATAGGATGCTCCATATCAGGTGTCCTCAACTTCCACCAATAACTCCATGCTCCACTCAGTGGAAGCTCCGTCAGGTCTCTTAAAGTCTTATCACTATTGAGGATATTTTCAAAACCTTGAATATTTCCCCATGAAAGAGCAATCTCTATAGTGTCACTTACTGACATCAATACCACATTGGCTCCATCAACGATCTGTACCCCGTCACGCAATAAAGTACCTACATGAGGAAGATATGGGAAGCTGCTCACTGCACTGGGTATATGAGCACATTCTATCAGCCGAAGGTTATTTTTTGTCTTCGGCAGCTTAATCGTATAGCTGAAATTACTTACAATCTTGCTAATATCAGTCAGGATATTGCTACGGTATTCAAGAGAAACACCGGACTCACCCATATCCACTTTCGTCCCGTCAATATATAACTCATCTCTCATAAGCTCTGCGAAATTGTTTCTGGAAATTCTATCTCAATCTCAAAATCTTGTAATGCCTGAGTGGTACCAGAAATACTTTTTGTAGATATATTCACTGGAACCCAGTTCCCATTAAGATACATATCAACCAAAGGAGACGAAAGAAGGGTAAGAAGCATATTGAATGTTCCCTGGTCCACAAGAGTGGCACATGCCTTTTTCGTCATTTGCATAGATTTGCCATTGTACCTGAAAACACCATAGAAACTATAATTTTCATCAGAAAAATCACAATACAATTTATCACCATTATCTACACCAGCGCCTGATTCTCCCTCCTGAAAAAGCCAGTACTGGTAAAATCCATGCCTGTCTATCCATCTGAGATATATTCCACATTCCGAATCATCCACCACAAGGCGGTTAATAATCACGCCATCACCTACTGGCCGGAACGTGCTGTCAAAGGTATAATCAAAAGTGCTCTCAGGAATCTCTTCATCCAGACGTATTACGCCAAAATTCGTTGCACCTCCAAACAGAGAAGAAGGATTCAGATGCACAAGTCCGCTTCCTGCACTAAAAGTCTGATATTTGTTCCTGTCATATCTTTTCCTCATCGTTGCACCGGAAGCTATATACATGGAAAGCGTGAACGGGAAGTTCTTAAACCACGTAACCGTACGTGACTGATTAAATACTTCCCCTATATTCATAGCACCCCATATTACCTTAGTGGTAAAAGTAAATGAATCTGCCGAGGTCTGAATCTTTACAGTAATCTCTTTGGAAGGTAGCAGTTCCATTCCACCAGCATTAAAAAACGCCTGTGAATACATTGAAATATCAAGTTCCACACTTCCTCCATACGGAGTTCTCTTGTCGGTAAATGACATTGCACCATATGAAATTGTACATGTAACAGTGTTTCCCGTATTGACTTTAATCTTCATCGGGTTAAAGCAGAAAGAAACCTCATCAGGATACATGATGCTCTTATTCGTTTCAAATACTCCCGTTCTCATTGAAATTAAGATTTATATGTTCCACTTCACTCCCGAACAGAATACCGATACCCTGCGATACCCTTTCTACCGTATCCTTCACTTCAGGAGAATAAATATCATCCCTACCGCCATTCCGGAATAGCTGTGTCCCTTCATTGGCTATCTTTCTCGCCACAAGGTAAGCAAAGGAATCAGGCTTCTGTACCTGGATGCCCTTGTCATCCATCCATTGCCGGATTATCTTCCAGAATCCTGCCGGCACCTTACCAGGCTTTCGTCCGGTCTCCAGTGTCCCGAACGGGCTACGTCCCCACAGAACACCGCCATCCTCCGTAACCTCTACCTTCATGCTGGCTATCGTTCTGCCGGAAGCAACCTGACCGGAGTTCTTCTGGTTTTCGATTACCTTCTGTTTCAATGCTTCAAGTTCTGAAGACACAAGCTCCATCACCTTATCCCTCAGCAGAAGTTCCATACACTATCTCCTTCACTGTTTTTGTAGGGCATATCACGATTCCTCTTATTTCCTTCAAAGGAATCTGGATGACAATCCCCGTCACATTCACGTCCAGCTTATCATAGAACACCGAATACTGAATGTCACCCTGTACAGGCTCAAACATTCCGCTTCTGTTCACGTTCAGTATAAACTCCCTGGCCAAAGACTTGCATCGTTCTATCACCATGTCATTCTCTTCACCGGAGAAATCATGCTTCGTTTTGTCCATAAAGGCTATCATGCAGTTAGGAAAGTCTTTCATCTGCATAAGCCCCACATTCAGATTTCCGGAAGCCGGAAGCACATACATCACGGCAGGAAGCTGCATCTTGTCAAGCCTTACATTGGCAGCCTGCCAGTTCTCAAACAGATAGGTAACTCCCATCTGTTCCACTATTTTCCTAACCTTCTCTTCTACTGTCATTTCTTCTTTCCCTCCAAGATTTTACGTAACCTGCGTTCATACCTCATCTTCCTGGCATCCATATCCAGGCATTTATACACACGCACCCACGGAACATATTCTACCGCCTCATGGTCCGTTATTCCCATTCTCAGTGCATAATAGTCGAGCAGTCCGAACGGCCCGAAATTCAATGCTTCTGCCCCAGCCTGCTTCTCCTCCGGTGTAGGAGGAACGGACGTGGAAGCAAACAGCTTGTTTATCCGCTTCACTTCCCTGGCCACCCAGAAGCAAAAGCCGATAACCTCAGATGCATCAGCCCTCATCACCTCACGCTCCGACATTCCCAGAAGCACACGACAGGGAACCATTATCGTTTCCTTCTCCGTACTGATTGACTGCAACTGCATAAGCTCACCCATATTCATGTCATTCAAGGTATCAGGTGTCCTGACCTTTCCTACTTTCCACGGTTTTCTTAGCTTCTCAAGCTCTCCTTCAATACCGTGTGACAGATTACCAACTACCAACAACTCCTTTACCGTCATATATTCCCAAGTTTTGCTTTCGGCCGCCTTAACACTGGTTTTATCCTGAAAAACATCGCCATAATCAGCATGTCAAGATAGTCAGGAGAGCGGCCAAGTATCTCCTTCATCTTTTCCTTGCTGATAATTCCCTTCTTTCTCGTATCCGCATCTATGTGGTCCTGCTTCAACACCCCAAGCTCTTCAATGATTCGTTCCTTCTGTGCTTCCGTACATACTATACGGAGAAGTCGGTTGTTTATCATATCCGCCAGCTTGAAGGCACATTCCGATTTCAGGTTGTCATACTCAGGATTGATGGGCCGTGTTCCTCCATGGAACTCCCTGATTCCGTTCAGATAGCTTTCAAGATAGCTTCCCAATCCGTCAGAGTCCGCTATCATCCGGCTGCGTGGAATGGAACACTCTATCATCATACGCTTCAGGTCTGTCTCGATGGACTTCCCAGTACTGTATTCCTGATCCAGCTTGATATAGCAGACATTCCCTTTCCAATGTCCGGCTATGAAACGGTCACGCCCCTTCATGGCAAGGTCAGCAGAACCGGAAGAATCCCCGGCAGGCTTGACAAACTCATTCGTGAACAGGTCACAGATAGCATCGTAATCACAGAGGGCTGTCGGGTCATTGTCATACTCCCAGTTCCCGAAATACAGACGTTCCTTCGTCACCCTGTCCTTCGTATTACGAAGGCTCTCGATATAGTCCTCTGTAGCCCAAGGGTTATCCTGAACCAATGCCTGAATGAAAGCATACGGTTCTTCCAGCTTTCCTTCTCTCCACGGCTTATAGAAGTCACGGTACAGCCAGTTCTTCTTAGGGTTGCAGGTGATAAGTATCTTTCCAGGTACGCCATAGACATCGTTCATGTGTCGGCCGATACGGGTTTTCAGCACGTCAAAGGCAAGGTAATGCACCTCACCCGCTTCCTCTATCCATCCTCCGGTATATTCCTTTGAACCCAGGCGTTCATACAACGGGTCTTTAACCGGATAATATGTCAGGTCGATATAAACTATTTCGCTACCGTTGTCAAACGCTATCCCTTCATTGTTTGTCTTGTATGCCGTAAATCCGTGTAACTTCGCTACCTTGTTGAATGTTACGGTCACGGACTCACGGCTGTCCTTCAGGTTATTTCTCCCTACAAACCAGCGAGTGCCGGGAAGATAGTAGGCACATTGCATCAGCCACTCACAGCCAAGCCATGATTTTCCACCACCTCCGGCACCGCCATACAGCAGAAACTTCGTCCTGTCATCACGAAGGTAATTGTATGCCAACCTCTGCTTTATATTGACCTTCTGTCCCATATCATTTCAGTTTGTCCGCTTCCGGAGTATAGGGAAGAAAATCGAATCCCTTGAATGGCTTTCCCTGCGTCGTATGGTCCACCTCCTGCTTGTCGGCCAGCCCCAAAGTACGGGCTATGATATTCGCATTGAACGCACCGACACATGCCCCTTCGAACTGCTGGGTCTTGATGGTTTCCTCCACACGCGCGATGACCTCCAAAAAATCTTTATCCCCTTTATTCATGCAGGCAGAACGAAACTCGTTCCACCAGTTTGTAGAAGCGCCCAGATACACGCACAGTCCCATGAGAGAATACGGCCGTGACGTGGGAGTAACCTCCTGCTGTGTGTGCTGCTGGTTCTCTGTTACAATCTCCTTCCCCTTGGTAACTCTTACGGGTACAGTTTTCTGTATGGCCTTTCTGGTTGTCCATGGATTCTCATCGCACCACTGGAAATACTCGCACGCCGCATCCCATAGAAGTTCAGGCGTAGCAAAGAGCTTGTCCCTGCCATGCTTGCTTCTTAACATCCAGAACTTATTTCCTTTTGGTGCTGCCATAATCACAATTTTTCAAAAACGGGTAATATTTCCTTATCCAAATCCCATCTTCTGTTGTTAGGAAGAGGAAGGGTAAATTCGTATCTGAGAGCTTCAGCATATACATCGTGCTCAGCCCTTCTTTCGTTCATGACGGATACCTGAAAGGATGATCCGCGCAGTTCCCGTGACTTGTCTACCTCGATACCCTTATCATATATCCTGAAATCAGAACCGATAAATTCTTCCGTAAGACGGCATACGTCTGCTGTGGAATGATAATGCTGGAAATACCATTCTCCAAAGCGGAAGTTGGCCGTGAAGTTGTTTGCATCCAGAAAAAGTGCTCTAGAACGGTAATCATGTGTTTCCTTTCTCTCGGAAGCCTTCTGTACGAATAGTATCGGAATTCCTGACCAGAAAATCATACCTCCCGGCTTGCACAATGCAGAAATGGAAAGAAGGACGTTCCTTTCATCGTCAAGGGAATTTACGGAGTTCAGGACGCTATCACATACCACGACATCATACAGACCATACTCCGACAATGTCCTGCACACGTCCGCACAGTCCTGACGTATCTCCTTCTCGTCTATCACGTCAGCCCCGTCCTTCCGGTGAAAGAACTCTATCGCGTCAATGAGGTATCCCTCCTTCTTCAGCCTGGTGGCATAGTCCTTCTGTCCGGCTCCGAAGTCAAGCACATGCATATCCTTCGTAATGAACGGAAGCACCAGACGCTCGTACAGAGTCGAATGGCTCCTGCTGCTCGGTACACCGTTTTTCTCCCTGAGACGTGCCTTCTGTGCAAAAGACTGTATGTAAGTTTTCCGTTCCAGATGGGAGTATTCAAAGACACCGTATTCCTGCGAAAAATAAGACAGGGCCAGCTCCTCCTTTCCTTCCGGAAGTACATAGACAAGCAGGTCCATACCCATAAGCTTCACCGCCTTGGCGTATACGGTGGATATGATGACCTTTCCTTCATGGTCGCATACGGCATTCGCAAACTGCCCATAGCGAAGAATCATCTTCGTTAGGTCCACTACGTGTGCGTTGCTCCCACCCTTGGTAATGATGGTTATATCCTTATTCGGTACCATAAAGAAACCTTCCGTTCCTTCAGGAACAGAAACACGTATGTCCGGCTGTACCTCCGACACCTCGCATTCGGCATAGTTGTGAAGCTGGTTGAAGCGTACCTCATCCGTTGAGTTCACGCCATCCAGCACGAAAGCTGGAACATGAGTATATCCAAGCAGCTTCATGGTCTTTGTGCGCTGGTGGCCCGCCATGATTCGTTTGTCAGACCTGCGGATAATTATCGGCTTGATGATGCCAAGCTCCGTTATCGACTTCTTCAGGTTTTCCTGTGCTTCCGGAGTAAGCAGCCTTGGGTTGTACTCTGCCGGATTCAGTGATTCTATGTCAATGTATTCCATCATAAGCCCAGCAGATTATTTACGAAACCAATCATCACTCCGTTCTCTTCAAGATACCCGGCAGCACGCTGCTTCAGCCCTTCAAGCTCCACATCGGTTATCGGTATTTTGTACCCTTCAAATGCCAGGTACTTGATATGCGCTCCCGCTTCGTAATTTTCATTCCGCAGCACATTGTGAGTATCTTCCATCCCTCCGGGAAAATCGTCCAAATCAGGGAAGCTGATGCCTTCTATACCCCATTCCATGAGTTTCCGGCAGTCCCATTCAAACAGTCGGGACATATCCCATTCCCCGTTGCTCACATTGTCACGGATGATGATTTCGCGCTCACGCTCTTCTGTCAGGTTCGGGATAAGCACCGTAGGAACCTCCTTGATTCCAAGCTGCACGCACGCATCATAGCGCTGGTTCCCTGCAATAATTACAAGATGTCCCGTTCGGTCTGACAGAATAATCGGACGTGCTTCAAAATAGTCCGGATTTTTCTGTATGGATTCCTTCAACTTCTGGAGCTGCCCTTCCGATATGGTTCTCGGGTTGTCCTCCAGCTTCTTCAATGTTTCTGTACTTCTGTAAATCACTTCCATATATCTCGGTATTTGCGTTACAGAAACAAATTTACCCGATAACCGCCACAAAGCAGTTACCGGGTATTCACAAAGCACTGACAAGGGCTGTCAGTAAGTTATAAACTCCATATCATCCACCATTTTCGCTTCTTTGCGTATTCAAGTTCTCTCTTCAAATCCTTACAAAGGTCTATCTCTTTTCCCCATTGAGTGTGATAAAATGTCGCATCATCCTTAAGCTTGTTTACTTCTTTTTTAAGTTCCTCGTTCTCCTTTTCAAGCTCGTCTATAATATGGTTTTTCAGTTTCAAATCACCCAATAGTCTTTCTGCCCTTTCAAAGTTCCTTCGGCTGTCTTTTATCAGCATCTCCATGTAAGTATCACGGCTGAATAGCCTTCCCGTTTGATGTCTTTTGTGTTTCATACTCATAACTCATACTCCCAAAAACCAAGTTTTCCTTTCACATTCATAATCGGCTTATCAAACAGTACCGCATCCTTCAGAACCCAGTTCCAGCAACCTTTATCCGCCCAGACTGAAGGATGGTTCTGTACGCAGTCGGCTATTACCACACTGCCGATAATACTACCAAAATCCCATTTCCCGGAAGTGCTTTTCTCGGTAATTAATGGAAATGCTTGTTTCATCTGTTCATCGGTTAGATTTATTTCAAACCTCTTTCCATGACAACCACTTGCATGAATCAGCACCCTTTGTCCGATATACTTCTGAGGGCACTTCCAAGTTCTGTTCTCGATGTCTTTGATACCGTGAGCGATTAGGGTCGCCCACGGCTGTTTGATGGATATTGCTTTCATGCTTTATTCTTTGGGATGTATTCATCTGATTCTTCATCATACACATAGCACTTGGGGCAATAATCCTTCCCTTCAATGTTAGTCCAACCACTTTCATAGGCTGCTTCTGCTGCCATAGTTTCATCACTCCAAGCAACATAGCCATTAAAATCGTCAACATGTGATTTACCACATCCATCACATACGCATTGGTACATATCTACTTCTCTAATCATAATTATTCCTCCTTTATCTTGTTCTTGCTTTATCTCTATCCCATGCATTTAGTATTTCTCTAAAATCATTATTGATTGCATTTATCAGCCTATTCTTTTCTTCTTCACTTGCTAATGTGAAGAACTCAACCATAATTGATTTTAATATACTCCAACATATATCCACTGTTTTCATATCCTTTTTCCTTTCCACCTATCCCAGCAGCCACCACATGACTGCCAGGAACAGGTAATACAATTTCGTTTTCATTTATTATTTCTCTTTCTTTCAACTAATAATTCCAATCGTTTCTCACACTCTGCACATTCGAGTTTCTTTCGCTCCAGTTTCTCCCGGAACTTAACCAGCTCCTCGTCCGTATTCTCATCAAAAAACAGATTGTTCTGACGGTTGTGTTCTATGTATTCATTCATCCTGCGTTCTGCTTTTGTTATCTGGGCTTTTGCAGAAATAAGTTTAGACAGACAACCGCTAACCTCCATAGATTCTCCAGAACGCTTGTCATAGAAGTACAGGCTTGTAGATACAATCTGTTTGGGGTATTGGCACTGTAATTTCGCCATCCTCCATCTGATTACCCATTGGTACCGGAAATACATCTCACGGGGAAGATTGTAGTGATATAAGCTTACTTGTTTTTCTGCATATCCGTAGTAAATAGTTACTTCAACCCATTGCTCAATCTTCAGTTCCCTTTCAGCTTTGTCCAAATCCTTTGCATACTGGAACCAATAGCTCACGCTTTCTTGCTTTCCCATAATATTTTTTCTTTTTCCACTTTACCTATACTTTACGTAAAGTCATTCAAAGTTTAAGGATAGTTGGTTATTCGGTTCTTTATACCCAGGATTTGCAAACATGAAAGACTTTCTCAGTGCTTCGGAAATCCTTTCACGCATAGCCTTGGACACATGGTTTTTGTCAGCTTCGCTGTTGATAAACAAGCATCTTTCAAGACTGCCATTGATAGGCTTCTCATCAAGAAACAAGCTGTACTCCGTGAATATACGGTTCTGCTTCCGACCGTCCTGCTCTTCATCTTTTGTCTGGTATCGTTCGAATACGGTGTCCTGTATTGTTCTCAGACACCTTTGTCCTCTGTCACTTCTACAACCCTGTGCATCATTCTCAAACATGACAGACAAAGCACGTTTTTTTCGAACATTACCTATTCTGGACCATCCATAATAGACTTTCAGTTTTCCCATCTTCATATAGTTGTTACACAATCAAAGTCCTTCCCATACATGATATAGGCTCCACGTTTCCGGAGTTCGGCCACCAGCTGCTCGTTAGTGTATCTGGCCAGCCGTCCATGAAGCCTGTCCTGCTTTCTTCTTTCAGACGTGTGTCTGCTCTCACATAACCGGCACCTGCTGGTGTAATGGGTGCCGGATTTCGTTTCATAGGCACGGAACTTTTTTTCCGGAAGGTTCCGGCCACACTCGATACAAACCTTCATGATGCAGCTCTCCTTATCAGTCCCATGTTACGGTTTACAAGTTCGATTATACGGTTATGGTATGCGCTTGTTTTATTACAGGCCGCTCGTGATTGAATTACTTTAAATGTCTTTAATGATACCTCAACAGTTTCCATACGTTCTCCATTTACTTTTGCTGATAAGATAAGACTATCCTTTTTCTTGTAGTATTCATTTTCATAGACACAGTGATGCATGCTGTCACCTTCATCTATGAACTCTAACACACTCTGTAAGACTTGGATTGATAGTTCTCCGTCTGTTATTCTTATTCCAAAGAACTTCTCTTTTTCTTTTACGTAAACTTTATTCTCCTTTTCTGCTTTTTTGCGCTTCTCTTCTTCTGTTACTTTCTTTTCTATCTTTTTATATGAAGCTAGTGCAATTTCATGCGCTTTGTACAAATCATCTGGGCAAATAAATTTGGGGTTGTGAATGTCTTTCCCGGTCATATTCATGAACGAAAGCGTATCAAAGTATATTGATGCATCAGTTATCACATAATGGTTTCTATGACAGATATTCATTTGCGGCATATATTCCAAATCTTGTTTATTACTCCTTACCATCCAAAGGAATACATCGTACTGTCCTTGTTTTACTATTGTCTCTGCATGCCTTGATACCAGCAGCATCTTCATACACTCTACAACTGACACGTATGGCAACTTCTCTATAGCTTTGCACCATCCGTATTTTCGTAGTTTTCTTGTGATGTTATAGTCTGGATAGAAATAATTACCAGTCACATCGAACACGTCTTCAAATACATAATATCCATTACAGCTTTTATTGTGTTTTCTTATTACATATTCTGTGTCGTAATACCATTTGAAGAAATTTACTCCACGAGTGTACCTCTTTGATACGATTATCTCTTCTCCATCTGGTGATACCCAATTCTGATAAACTTCATTTATGGTATATTTTGTTGGATACCCTTTGTGGTTTATTCGTTGGACATAAAATGTTCTTATTACCTGCCATTTATTGTAAGTATGCGCCACAGAGTAATATTTCGATTCTGTCAGATTATCTTTCCGTGGATTTTGTTCTAATATGAGATGATTCAGGCAGCTGCACTGATACCCTAATTCTAAATCCACCTCCAATATACCTGGAATCTGATATTCTATGTTACCACAGCAATGGCACCACACTTCACCGCTTTTCTTGTAGTATCCGGTTGATGGGAATATAGTCTTTGCATATTCTTTTTCTTTTTCGGATATAGGTCTGAGGTGTGTACTCATTTCAAGCACTAAGTTATTCAAGTTTATTCTTCCCATAGTTACATATCAAATAGTGACAGTTGTCTTGAATCAAACATCTTTTGTAGTTCCTGCTTCGTTTTCTTTCTTGCAGATTTTTGTTTCACCGGCTTTTCTTCTTTGACTGGTTCTTGTACTACTGGTTCCTGTACTGTAGCCGGGGCAACTACCTCCACACGTTCTTTCACATCTTTAACCTTGATGTTGTCCTCATCGTAGTAGTGTACGGCCCATCCATAGACGGTTGCATCATCCACCCCGACTGCATTTCCTCCCTTTGCCAGCTTCTTGGCTTGTGAGTAAATATACTTGCAGCATTCTTTTATGCTCTTGTTTGCTTTCTTGTAGGTTTCGGCAAAGAGAGAATCAGTCTTTGCACGATTCTCCAGATACGCCTGGATTGTTGTTTCAAAACTTGTCATATTGATGTGGTTTTTGGTTATTATTGTCGTCGAGTTTCACCGCCTACATGAACGATGTTAAACATTTCCTTACAGCGGTCTGCAATGTAGATTCCGTACCGTGACGGTATATCATCCAGTTCCAGATTAGTTGTCGCATAAGTGCAATACTCATGACGAAACTCATAGCGAAGCTGTAAAACTGTCTGTATTACGTTCAGTCCCGTTCCAAAGTGCTTTGCATCCGAAGGCTCACGCCCAAGTTCATCAATACATAGCCCTGTGGCGCATTCTCGTTGCGTATAGCGAATTATTCCGTCAATTCCTTGTTCCGCATAGCGTAATGAGATTTCAGCCGCTGAAACGAACGCAAAGCCTAAATCCTTCCGTCCGAAAGCAAACGCATATCTGTTTACCAGACTTTCGTACTTCTGCAGCCCTTTCATGAGCGTGGACTTTCCTGTTCCTATCGGCCCACAAAGCATAATGCCCTTGCACGGGTCAAGACTTCCTCCCATGATACGGCCGGCTCTTTCCCATACCCAGCGGTACAGTGCATCCAACTCCCTGCGGTTTCTGGCATCTATCACGAATCCTGGTGATACACTGGTCATGCACTCTACCAGCTTCTGCTTCCAGAATGATTCCGCCTGTCTTGAATCAGAGTTCAACCGCTTTAAGTTTTCCGGCTGTTGTACCAATGTCGCTTGGTTTATTACCTCCGCAACTGTTTTCAGATTGTTTTCCATGCTGATATTGTTTTGCTTGTTCGTCCATAATCCAGCTGTTCGCTTTGCTGTCCCAACGCTCTATCTTCGCCCCGTTGCTGTTTTTCCAGCCCAAGGCGTCGAAGAAGTAGAAGAATTTTCTTGCCTGATGCTCCCAGTCGGGCAGCTTGCCCTCGAAATAAGCGATTACTTCCTCCAGTGTAGGGTATACGGGTTCGGGCTTTTTAGGTTTCGGCTTTTTCGAATTTCCCTTTTCGGGTGGGAATAACTCACCCGAGTTATCACACTTAGTCTTAGTCTTTGTCTTTGTCTTATTTAACTCGGAAGTAACCTGCTCCCTAACCTGCTCCCTAACCTCGGAAGCAACCTGCTCCCTAACCTCGGTAAATTTTACCAAGGTATACGAAACATTGGCACTTCCGTTCTTTGTTTTGAAGTCAATCAGACCGACCTGCTTCAATCGGTTTCTTGCAGCCGAAAGGGTTTTCAATGACGCTATATTCAAATCGGCAAGAACCTTGCTATTGTTACGGTTAAACGTATTCGCCCACCTACAGAGGTTGTTAGTTTCTAACAGGTAGAAATACAAAGCGGTTTCTGTGACAGTTAGCGAATAGGCGTTATGTTGCAACCAAAAATTCTTGATGTAATCTATATAGGTCATAGTAGATAAGAATTAACCTCGTAAATAAACTCTTGTAAAGAACGGCATACCACATACTTGTTCCGGTACTTCTCGGCTTCTCTCTGCCATTCTTTCTGAAACTTGCTCTGCACCCCTTTTGGGGTTTTCATCTCGATGCAGAGCGAAGCGTATCCCTTTTTGGGGATAAGAAGCATGAGGTCGGCCACGCCTTTTATAACGCCCTCGTACCTCATCCTTGCTCCTGTCTTTGCATCCCTGCGGCCACCGTTCGGAACTGCAAAGAGAAGCAAAGCCAGATTCGGGTACTGAAGCCTGAACCATGTCAGGCAATCATGCTGTATCTGGCTTTCTGATAGCGGTGTAGTCTGCTTTCTCATAACTTCTGACTAAATAAGTTCATGGCCATATCCACCACGCTTTCCTTCACCACATCATCCGTTCCGGTCACACCGTTGGCAATGTTCTTTTTGGTCTGGATCACGTCATACATATAGCGGTCAATCGTATCTTTCCCTAAATAGTAGTAACAGTTCACGTTATTCTTCTGGCCGTTACGGTGCGCCCTGTCCTCTGCCTGCTCGCAGTCTGAGAACGTCCATGGGAACTCGATAAATGCCACACGGCTGGCAGCGGTAAGCGTCAGCCCGGTACCTCCCGACTTGTAGTTCAGAATTATCAGCTTGCATTCCGGGTCGTTCTGGAAACGATCTACCGCATTCTGCTTTTGGGTTGCATTGTCATCCCCCGTCACGGTAACCGCATCAGGGAAATTGTTCTTCAGCTCCATCACAACCTCCTTGAGGTAAGCAAAGACTATCAGTTTCTCTCCACCGTCTATCACATCATGGATAAACTCGGAGAACACCTTAATCTTACCTCTTGCAGATATGGATTTCAGGATTCCCATCTTCACCATTACCTCACCTCTCAGAGCCTTCTGTATCTTTTCATCATCCGCATTCTTGTATGTACGCAGATACTGAATCAAATCGGCTTCCGCCTTGTCGTACTCCTTACGGTTGGTGATATCCACTTCGATATACTGCCGTGACTTGTCCGGAAGCTGCGTGAGTACCTTGGCCTTCTCCCGGCGGAAAAAGCAGGTGGTAGACAGTCTCCAGTTCAACTCCTTCACATTGGAACTCTGCTTAGGTCCGGCACAAAACTTTTCACAGAAGTTCTTATATCCTCCGAAATCTTCAAGCCTACCCATTATCTTCAACTGCTGGATAAGGTCGGTATTGTTGTTCACTACCGGAGTCCCCGTAAGCTCCAGCACGTACTCCTTACCCTTGCATATTCCTTCCAGAAACTTGCTCTGCTGTGTCTTGCTGGACTTGCACTTGTGGCTCTCGTCTATCACTACCGACTTGAACAATGAGATACGCGGGTCGAACGTGATGGAACGCATGGTAAAGCGTGCATCATCCTTTATTCCCTGCACGAAGAACTTTTTCAGGCTCTCGTAGTTGGTTATAAATATGTCGCACAAGGCCGTACCGTCCGCCTTCTTCTGTTCGTAGAAGCGTTGCCAGCTTGACTTGTTCTTGTCATCAAGGATGATCGCCTGCTTTCCGGCAAACTTCTTGAACTCACGCTGCCAGTTTATCTTCAGGGCGGCCGGACAAACAACAAGGCACGGATACGCCTTTGCTATCGTAACCGTGCCTATTGCCTGCAACGTCTTTCCCAGCCCCGGCTGGTCCCCGAAGATACACCGCTTATGCTGCAAGGCATAGGCGATACCTTCCTTCTGGTATTCGTAAGGCTCCAGAAGAAGCCCGTGGGGAACGGTCAGCTTCGGCAAATCAGGAATGGTGTAGTCCGTTACAGCCCTGGAAGATACCGAACGCTGTACGCGGCTGCATATCCTTGCCGATACTGCCCACTCTCCCATCTTATCCACATACCATTTATCTTCAAGCGAAACCTTCCATGCGCGTTCATCAGGTATGTAGGCAGCTTTCGGATTCCTGGCCACACTCGGGATACGGTGTACCAGGTCTTTCAGTGTGGGATGATAGGGAAATGCTATCTTATAGCAATTCGGGGTTTGCGTTACACAAAATGGGTACAACATAGTATTATGATGCTAACTGTGTGGTCTTGTGACGGCCGGAACTTCTGGGCTTGATTTTCTTCCCGTTCACCTCTATCGTCACTTTCGAGTTATCAATTATCTTCTGAAAGGCTTCAATATCCGGACTGGACGGAGCTGCCGTCTGTGCTTCCGGTATCACATCAGCCTGAACATCTGCAGCAGCCTGCTCTTCGAACGGAAGTTCCTGCTGTACCACCTTCCATTTTTTGTTGAAGATATACTCGTTCACTTCATAGCTGCATGATTCTATGGCCTGCTCCAGCTCAAACTGAAACGCATAATCCTCATTTTCGTCTGTAAACTTGGTGAACGGTGCGTTCAGGTTCAGCACCTTGTTGCTTTTCAGGAACCGCTTTCCGGTCAGTGTAACTCCCCTGCTGTCACCGTCACCTTCCACCGTATATCCGGTCACCTCAAGGATGCTGTCAATGTTCTCCGGCATATCTTCCAGAAACTCCTTACCGTCCGCTTCCTTCTGTTCACAGAGGAAAGCCATGTGGGGAACCAGAGCCTTGAAAGCGTTTATCAGGTCATTGGTCACGAGATTCTTTCCCTCTACCGTCACCGTACCCGTTTCATCCATGTAGGTTGCAACGAGGGTATTATCCTTCGTCACTTTTGCTTTTGTTATATCCATGTCCTTATCTCCTGTATTTATATTCGTTAATAAACTCCTGATAGTACAAGTCATCCGGAAGAGGAAGCGAAATTCCCAGCTCAGCCGCCGCATCCGCCTTCACTTTATTAAGAAAGTCCGTCATCTGCAAAGTGTTCAGACGTGACGTGCTTCCGGCAACAACCGTCTCCTTTCCGTTTATTACAGCCGTCCGGCGAAGGAAAAGGCTGCAGTAGTAGTCATGTACGTCCTGCTTGTCCGTTCCGGTCTCCTGCTCGATGCACGTAAACCAAAGCCACATCAAGGCATTCTGACTGATAGTCCGTGGCTCCGTATAGCGCTCGATGACGACTTTGTAACGTCCGTTCCGAAGCTGGCTGCACATGAAGTCGAAAGGCTTGTCAATCCTCACCACTCCCTTTTCCTTCACCAGAATAGCTGTCTGACTCATTGTCCAAAAATCTTTTTATCAGTGATTAATTCTTTGTTAGCTTCCAAAAACTCAATGAAACGCTCTACATGGGCTGTGAGCAACTTTACGCTCTGCTTATGATTGTAGGTATAGTATTCCGGATAACGTGTCCCAGAAATGAGCGGAGTTCGGCTGGTACCGCCTTTCAATGCAAAGGCCGTATACTCAAATGCGCTTACGCTCTCCATCTCTCCTGAAGCTATCAGGCAGTAAGGATACACATGCCGCTGCCAGCCGTGCTCATACTTTCCGAAGCTGTACGAGCTTGTCGTCTTGATGTCATATACCACATCACGTTTCAATTCATCAATGAATCCGTAAAGCTCCACATCACCATACCGGGTGGGTAAGATTGCAGAGACATACAGCTGGCTTACCGCCCCATCGAAATACTTGGCCTGCTCAATAACCCAGGTGCGGTCAAAGAGGAAGTTCCGCATGGGTGCCAGCTCTGTAGCCGGGAAAGTTACCTGAACGGTATTCGTTTCCCTGTCTCCGATAATGGAATACGGAGCACGCTCACTGGGAACGTGCGGCTCATTATGGATTGCCATGTCCACAAGCGCATTGAAGGCCGTACCCTTGTCGGCTGCTTCGCTGGCAAATGGTACACGGTTAATCGCGTCAATCAGGGACTGTTTCAGTTCCGCTTCAACTTCTTCCGGAGAGCGTTTGTACTCTCCGGTTTCATTGTCTATGTTGAAGAAGCTCTCCACCTCTTCATCCGCCCTCAGATAAGCTTCAAACTTATCCAGAAGTGACGGATACATTCTGTACTTAGGCTGCTGCATATTCCTTCTTGATTTTGTCAAACTTCAAACCCAGTTCCTTGCATCGTTTGTTAAGAAGCTGTCCAGCCTGCAGCTTGCTGTCAAAAATGTGCTGCATACCTGCAAGGGATTTTGCCACGCTGTTGGCCGACTCCACGTCATTCACAAGTTCCACCTGCGCCTTGATTACTTCCAACAGGTCTTCGTATTCGGAAGAAAGCTCTGTCTGTTTCTCCTGATATTTCGAATAGGTATTGATGATATTCGTCATGAAATTGTTCTCTCCGGTCACATCACCCTTGTCATTGATAATGATTGGAATCTCCATGCGTTCAGGAAGATTGCAGGTGTTCTTTCCGTAGAACTTCTCGCAAGGATTGAAGGAAATGGTACGCTTCTTTCCGATAGCTTCCATGTAACCGACCAAATCCAGCTCCTTAATCAGGTCACCGGCAGATGAACCACCGATTTCCGGACGTATCTGCTTTTCCTCACCGTTCTTTTCCTCACGTTCATGCGCAACGAATATCACCGATTTGCCCATAAGGGATACCTGATTTACAAAGTTGATGAACATGTTCTTTCGTACTCCGTAGCCCTGCAGGCAAAGAGTACCATCCGCCTTGCGCATCTTCTGATTGTTCTGCATGATATACTTGTCCATGAAGGAAAGCATCTTTCCGGCGGTATCAATTACGAACGTAGCATAGTCGGCAATCTCAGGCGACTGCATCACTTCATCCACTTCTTCCCATTTCGTTATCTGTACCGTATCCACACGGTGGGCAGCGTTCACACGGTGTACGCCACCGTCAAAGTCCAGAAGAAGCGGATGCGGTGCCGACAAGGCCAGTGTGGTCTTTCCCATACCTGGCTGTCCGTAAATAAGTGCTGACAAGGTTTTCTTTACCTGCAATTCATTTGGTTTCTTAATAAGTCCCATAATCAAAAAATTTAAGTGGTTAATAAACTGATATATCTTTTGTCCTGAAAGGCGGCCAGACCTCTCAAGGTTATTTTATCCGATAGCTGCTTTTAGTTGTGCTGACGGACCATATTTCAGGTCATCCAACTGCTTTATGGAAAATATTTTCGGGGAATTCTGATACACTCCCTTCCGTATCCATTTTGCAGCACCAATGGCTATCTGATGGTCCAACCATCCTTCACCGTACCTGCGGCACGCTTTGGAATAGGTTATCTCGTCAGAAGTCGGGTTGCTGCGTCTGATGTATTCCTCCACCGCTTCCTTTGCGGTCTCACGGATAATCGTCTTCAACTGCCATGCGTCAATCTCCATCTGCTCTCCTCCTTACTACTCTGGTTACTCTTGCTCTTGTCTGCATCCGGCATCTTCTCATGTCCACATGGTAATCTGTTACCGCCATGAGGATAAAAAGGAATGAGAAGAACATTTCCAGCCCATGTTTACGAATCTCCTTCAGGTCGAAGTTGATTTTCAGCTTTTCGCAGAACATATACAGAACAAGCTCTGTATCCTTGCTGATACCCAGCTTCCGGTATATGTCGCGCTTCTGTGCCTTGATTGTCCATGTAGAGCGGCCAAGACTGTCGGCCACCTCCTTATCCGCAAGCCCCTTGCAATACTGCTCTGCAACCAGGTGCTCACGTTCAGATAAATCATTCATGACACACGTTTTACCTTGAATTCTCCATGCTTCCGGTCTATCTCTCCTACCCGCTTCCAGTCTGCCCCTTCCACGCACATTTCCAACCGAAGTCTGGAAATGGTTGTATTCACTGACGAAATAGAGGAAATGGGGAATATCACAGTCTCACCGACCTTCATTCCTCGCAAGGTCGATGCCCAGTTTTCTGTTACTTTTACCATATCGCTTACTTTTTAATGTTTGTGGAGCAATCGGGATTCGAACCCGAACATCTATGACTTCAATTAGTCATAGCAACGCCCGCCATGTTTCCTTGCTCCTTAAAAGAAATGCCGAACTTCACAGCCCGGCATCTACCCATTTTCTATAACCCATAAAAACTAATCGACTAAGACAACTAACGATTTGACTAAGTTCTTGAAGTTGTCAAACTTCGATTCAATCTTTTTCTCTTCTTCCATGTAATACAGCATTGATTTTCTGTATTCTTCGGATTCGCGTTGCAGATTCTGTGTGTATGCCACGAGTTCATCATGCGTCATAGCTTTCAATTCTTCATTTGTTTTCATGTCTATTCTTTTTAATGTTATTGATTTCCGTTTCTATCTCCTTATCGAACAGCTCCCGTCTGTCCAGTTCCCTTGAGCGTGCCGCCAGAATGGCGTTGATGTCTGCAAAATCATCGCAGATGCTCTTTATTACCTTTTGAAGCTCTTCCATCCTTATCCATTTTATAAGCGGCCCAGAAGCCAGTTATTACAAACCCTGAAAATCCAATCCAATAGACCGGATTCAAATCCTGATTGAAGTGCATCACCAATACGGACAATGCACATAAAGCAAGTAGTATTTTCATGTTATTATTATTTGATTCGTGCCCCGATAAGCTCTCTCTGCTCTTTCCACCGGAGTTATCAGCTACTATTCTTCACTGCATGACCGTTCGGGACATTTGCCATTATTTAGCCAGGCTGCTTGCATCGACCTTGCGGCTGCTTGCTTCGACCCTTGAATCCTCGCGTCCTCTATGCTGGTAATGAGGGTATGCGCCAGTATCGCTTTCTGGAACGGACTGCTTAGGGCAGTCACTCCTTCATGTTCCCTACCTCCGCATCAAAGGGTAGGCTCTATGGCCGGATAGGGATTGCGTTATCCTGATTAGTCTCCGCAATATTTCGAACCAAGGTAACCTCTGTGGTTGTCCGGATAAACGGCCGCTTCCGTTACACCAGACCAGTCGTAGCTGACCGCCTTGCAGGCTGACTTCAATCCTGACAAAGGCTGGCTTTTTGAATCCATGGCTTTCTTCATTGACACCTGGAGCTTTGCCATTTTCCATGTTGATTTCAGAACTTCACCGAAAGTCTTTCCTTTCTTCTTAGCAACATATTTATATGTTCTCCAAGCATCCTTCATTATCTGTTTCAAATCATACATTCTCATGGCGTTACCTCTTTTTAGTTATCACTTTTATTTGGCGGTTTCCCGTTTTTTCGTTTCCTTTGTTTATTGTTTATTGTTTGATGTTGCAAAGATAGATTTAATATCTAATTTATCAAACAATAAATCTAATTATATTTAGATATTAACTCTAATTAACTCTATTATGGCTGGATTGAAAGAACGACTCTTCTACTTTATCGAATACAAAGGATTAACCGTACAGTCATTTGAAAAAACAGTTGGCTTAAGCAATGGTGCAGTATCTAAAATGGGAGATAATACCAGACGTTCAACAATAGATAAAATATCTAACTTTTTTGGTGACTTAAACAAAAACTGGTTGCTTACAGGAGAAGGAGAAATGCTTATTGGTGAATATCCTACAGGAAATGATATTACAATACACAAAAGAGATACTGGGAAAAAAGTCAATGTAAAATCAGAATACATCACCTATCTACTTCCGATGTCAGCTATGGGAGGTTCATTAACTGGATTTGCTTCTCCTAGTGTTTTCTTGAAGGATTGTGAAACTATAATATCTCCCATAGAAAATGTAGATTTTGCAATTACGGTATATGGAGATAGCATGTCACCCGAATATCCATCAGGCTCGCGCATTCTTATAAAAAAGATAAATCCCAATATTTTCATTGATTGGGGTAAAACTTATGTACTCGATACACCCAACGGTGTTATAGTAAAGGAGGTACACGAATGTAGAGAGAAGGAAGGATACATAAAATGCCACTCTATCAATCCAGACCCTAAATTCTCAGATTTTGATGTACCTCTTTCAGAAGTATACGGTATGTATAGAGTATTAATGTGTTTATCTGCTAAATAATATAAACTATGGACTTTAAAGACGTAATCAAACAGCTTGCCGACAGAGTTGAAAAGCTGAAAGAAAACATTCAGACAGAAGAAGCTACTAAGAACGCATTTATTATGCCTTTTATAAATGCACTAGGATACGATGTATTTAACCCTCTTGAAGTCATTCCTGAAATGACTTGTGACATCGGTACGAAAAAAGGAGAAAAGATTGACTATGCCATCATGAAAGATGAACAGCCAATTCTTTTAATTGAGTGCAAGCATTGGAAACAAGACCTTAACATACACGACAATCAGCTACTTCGATACTTTAATGTATCTAAAGCTAAATTTGGACTGTTAACAAACGGAATCATCTACCGCTTCTATACAGACCTCAAGGAACCTAATATCATGGATGATAAACCATTCCTGGAAGTTGATATTACAGATCTCCGCGATAACCAAATCGAAGAACTCAAGAAATTCCATAAATCATATTTTGACGTTGAAAATATACTCAGTTCTGCAAGTGAATTAAAGTACATGGGAGAACTCAAAACTATTATACAAAACGAGTTTTCAAACCCAAGTGCAGATTTCGTAAAAATGTTCGCAACCAAAGTATATGATGGTCGTATGCTGCAGAATGTCGTAGACCAGTTTACCCCATTGGTAAAACGTGCCATATCATCACACATCAATGATATTATCAATGAACGTTTAAAAGGAGCACTAACTGTCAGTGATGCAAAACCAGAAACCCAACAAACTAAGGTTGAAGAAACAAAAACAGAACCCCCAGTAGAAGCACAACCAGATTCAAAAATTGTTACGACAGAAGAAGAACTTGACGCATATCGTATCATACAAGCTATTTGTCGTCAGAAAGTAGATGTGTCAAGAATAGCATACCGTGATGCACAAACTTACTTTAGTGTGTTGCTTGATGACAATAACCGTAAACCTATTTGTCGCATGTACTTCAATACGGGAACCAAATATGTAGCCACCATTGACGAAAACAAGAAAGATGTAAAACATGCTATTGAAAGCCTTGATGATTTATTCCAATATACTGAAGATTATTTCAAGGCTATAGACATGTACGAAACCAAAGAATAACCCTTTAATTGACTTATAGGTAGTTACCAATTCATTTAGTAGTAACTACCTGTACTTCTATGTAGTTTTTTAATTACATAGTAAAAAATGCTATATTTGTAAAGAATGGATAAGATTATAGAAAAACTGATAGAACTGATGCCGCTTTGGACTGTAATAATCATTGCGATAATGTTTGTCGTAATGAAATTTTACTACACGCGGTTCAAGGTGCTGGAAGATAAAACCAAACATGCAGATTGTCAAAACAAAAACAATAAGATTGACGAATTGTCTTCTGACATCAAACAAATGAAACAAGACTTTGATAGCATAAAAGAAGACATTACAGCAATCAAAGCCGTCTTGATACAAAAATTTCCAAATTCAGCAAACGTATTTAGTATGAAAAAAAGTCCAAGAAGATTAAACGAATTAGGAGAAAAGATATTTAGCCAAATACACGGAATGGAATTCCTGAACGAACACAAGTCTTTCTTCTTTTCGAAAATAGAAAGCATGAATCCTAAAACAGAACTGGACGTAGAAAACGCAGCCAATTTTGCATGCTCCGGTTTTACAGATAATGATATATTCAATGGAATTAAAGATTTTGTTTATAACGCTCCATCCATAACTATCACAGGTGAAAATGGAGAAAATAAATCTTATGACATAACTCTTGGAGATATATGCTACATATTAAGCCTCCCTCTTAGAGATATGTATTTGGAGGAAAAATTCAAAAAATAACATATACTGCATAATTATTTATTTGTATTGTATTAGCAATCATATCGGTTGCATTCTATATATAGAATATACGGAGACTCTATCAGAAAAGAAAAGATTAAGAACATACGTTTCTATGAATACTGATATTACTTCATGTGCAGACACGTACACAACATCAACTTACTGTCAGCTCTCCCCGACCTGCAAAGGATGGGGATGCCGGTTCCTGACAACACCCATCGAAGAGATACCAGTAACAGTTCAGGAAAAAGCCAAACTGTTCTCAAAGGTGTATCGGGAAGCGAAACGGAAAGGAGTGCTGGAATGCCCGCATTACCGCTCGATGTTCATTGATGAAGTGCTGGAAAATATAGGAATAAATTAAGCCGAAGGTCACTCCTCCGGCTTTTCTTTTGTATAGAAGCTCCAGTCGAACAAATCCAGAAGCCTTCTGTTAGCGTCCCAGAGCGGCTGAAAATCTTTCTCTATATAAACCCTCGCAAGGGCCATTTTCGGGTCACTGTGGTTAAGCATTTCATCCACACGGGCTATATCAATGCCAAGCCTGTTGGCACAGATGGATGCCATGGAGTGGCGGGCATAATAAAAATTCAGGTCAGGAACACCAATCTCACGACCGATTCTCTTCAGGCCAATATTCACCATGGCATTAAGCATGTCGGACGTCACATAATGGTCACTAAAACAGAAAACCGTTCCATTTCCCCTATATTTTTCGATTAGAGGACGAATCTCAGGTTCAACGAATACCTTTATCAGCGCCTTGTCTTTTCTTCGCGTACGCGTCTTTCTACGCTGATAGGTGAGCACATATCCGGAATACTCACAAGCTTCATACAAGTCAGCTGTATTCATCCCCATAAGCGCAAATGAAATCAGAAACACATCTTTGGCTATATTGAAAAGAGAGTATCCCTTGTTTTTATTCTGGTAAACGTACGGAAGGTCTATTATACGCTGTATCTGCTCAACAGAAAGCACGCGATGCTCCACAGAAACAGTCACCTCCGGTATCTTGTACTTTGAGAATGGAGATAAGGGTATTCTCACCATTCCGGCTTCTTCATCATTGTATTCAAGCTTGGCGTTATTGAATACAGTCTTCAGGAATGAGATGTAAGACGACACAGCCCTTCCGGCTTTCGGCTTATCAGTTGTAACCACACCTCCAGACTTTGTACCGCAAAGTGTAGGTTCCTCACGAAGAAAACGCTCATAGGATTTCAGGAAAGACACCGTTACCTGATTGACGTCAAGATCAGGGCCAGCAAAACGTTCAAGGGCATTCATGGCCACCCGATAGGACTTTGCAGTTCCAGTTCTCCCCTGCTTCTCCAAAGAATCCGCATAATCTTTACCATACTGTATAATATTCAGATAAAATCCGTCTGAGGAACCGGTAAGATATTCCACAATCTTGTCCACGTCCCAGGATTCAGCCTGAATTCCAGCGGCAGTCAGTTTTCTCCTATAAGAAAGTACAAGTTCATCCATCAGGTCTATTATGGCCTGATTCTTGATTTTTATCTTTTCTACACCCTTTTCCTTCTTTCGTGAAATATCCTGCGCAGAGACAAACTGAGAAGTTTTTATATACTTTGATTTTCTTGCTTGAGTGACACGTATCTTTACATTATACGTACCATCTTCCTTTTTCTGATGAGGAAGAACCACTACCTTGAATGTTGCCATTTGCTGAAAAACATTTGTAAAACATTTCACCGCAAAAATAGCGTTTTTTCATGGAAAGCAAAGAGAGGAATCTCATATTTTATCCCCCCCAGAAATCCCTCTGGAGGTATATCACGCTGATAATATGGAAATTACAAAACAGATAGAAACGAATATAACAAAGATATAACTATTCTCGCTTTCACACAAAAAAAGTTCCTTCCATATTTAAATGAAAGGAACTTTTATTTAGCATTTTATATCTCAAAAGATAAATTATTTCTTGAAGAAGTCCTGTACTTTTTCGTTAGGAACCATTTGTTCATCAAAAACGTAAGCACCAGTTTTCGGAGACTTAACCATTTTGATAACCTTAGTATAAGAACGTCCTTCTTTACCTGTCTGAAGGGTTGCGACTGTTTTCTTTGCCATGGGTTATAATTATTTAATTTCTTTGTGAACTGTTACTCTTTTCAAAATAGGATTGTACTTCTTAAGTTCCAATCTTTCAGTGGTATTTTTTCTATTTTTTGTTGTAATGTAACGAGAAGTTCCCGGCATACCACTATCCTTCATTTCTGTGCATTCAAGGATTACCTGTACTCTGTTTCCTTTAGCTTTCTTAGCCATAGTCTTTCTCTCCTTTTAATTAACCAATAATTTTGATAGTTTTCCAATCACAATAACCTTTTGCTACCGCTTCGTTCAGCGCTGCATCCAGGCCTTTTTTGTTAATAACTCGCAAGCCGTTAGCGCAGATGTTCAGGCTAATCCAGCAATCCTGTTCTACATAGTAGAATTTCTTTGTAAACAAGTTCACATCAAAAGTTCTTTTTGTTCTTCTCTTAGAGTGTGAAACGTTGTTGCCTATCAAGGCTTTCTTTCCGGTAATTTGACAAATTTTCGACATTTCTATCTAGTTTTTATAGTTTTATTCCATGGTTCTCTCAAACGGAGTGCAAAGTAAGTGATTTTATTTTATATAAACAAATCTTTTTCCAATAAATTGAACTTTTACTCCTCTTTTCCCTGATTTTGGCATAATTCCAACAACAATTGGAGGGTTTTTGCCGTTGCAGCCTGAATATTTTTCTCACGGCCTTCATCTTCGGTCAATTTAGCTGTAAGCACCGCATCTTTTGTTCCGGCTGCTACCCAAATCGTACCGACCGGCTTTTCCGGACTTCCTCCGCCAGGACCGGCAATTCCGGATGTAGCCATTGCATAATCCACATCCAAAGCCTTGATGGCACCCTTTACCATTTCCACAACGGTTTCTTCACTTACCGCCCCATGCTGTTCCAGTGTTTCGGCATTTACATATAAATGCGTTTTCTTTACCTCATCTGAGTAGGCAATAACCCCACCTTTATAGAAACGAGAACTACCTGGGATAGCAGTTATGATGGCTGCCACGTTACCAGCCGTACAACTTTCTGCAGTAGCCAATGTATAGCCTTCTCTCCAGAAAATTTCACTTATCTCCTTACTTAGTGTTTTGGTTTCTACTGACATAATCTGTTTTCTCTAAATTGTTACTTAATGGTTACCCGTGAATAAGCGGGTTTGTCTATAGTGCAAAAATCCTTGTCCAAAAACTTATAATATCCCGTAATGGCGATCATGGCCGCATTGTCGGTAGTATACCCGAACTTCGGTATGAAAATGTTCCAGCCATATTTTTTCGCATGTTCACGGAAAGCGTTTCGCAGGCCGTTGTTTGCCGATACTCCTCCGGCTACGGCCACTTCCTTGATGCCTGTATCCTTTACTACCTTACGTAATTTATCCATCAGAATGTCTACAATCGTTTTTTCCAACGAAGCAGCCAAATCCGTCTTATGATGTTCTACGAAATCGGGATCTTCTTTCATCCAGTCTCTGAGCGAGTACAGGAAAGAGGTTTTCAGTCCGCTAAAGCTATAGTCATAGCCCGGGATATGCGGTTTGCTGAATTTAAAGGCTTCCGGATTACCCTGACGCGCCAGCTTGTCGATAATCGGACCACCTGGATAGCCCAGCCCCATCACCTTGGAACACTTGTCGATAGCCTCTCCTGCCGCATCGTCGATAGTCTGTCCCAGCACTTCCATATCATTATACGCATTCACACGGATAATCTGAGAGTTTCCTCCTGAAACCAGCAGGCAGATAAAAGGATATTTAGGCTGTACGTTTTCACCGTCGGGCTCCTGAATAAAGTGCGCCAGCACATGGCCCTGCAAATGATTCACCTCTACCATCGGAATATCCAACGAGCGGGCAAGTCCTTTGGCAAAAGACACTCCTACCAGCAAAGAACCCATCAGACCCGGTCCGCGAGTAAAGGCAATGGCACTCAAATCTTCCTTTGCCACTCCGGCACGTTTCAATGCTTCGTGCACCACCGGAACAATATTCTGCTGATGTGCACGTGAGGCCAGTTCCGGAACCACTCCTCCGTAAGCTTCGTGCACCGCCTGGCTGGCAATCACGCTCGACAGCAATACGCCATCCTTTATCACTGCCGCAGAAGTATCATCACAAGAAGATTCTATTCCTAATATTATTGTACTCATAACATTCTTCTATTATTAATAGGTCAATATTTCAAGTCCCTGCTCCGTCATTACGAAAGTGTGTTCCCACTGTGCGGAAGGAAGCTCATCCTCCGTCACCACGGTCCATCCGTCTTCTTCGTCAATGAAGACTTCCCAGGTTCCCATATTAATCATCGGTTCGATGGTAAACACCATGCCCGGCACAAGCAACATACCTGTACCCTTCTTGCCAAAGTGTTCTACATCCGGTTCTTCGTGGAACTCTACTCCCACACCGTGACCGCACAAATCACGGACCACTGAAAATCCGTTCTTCTTCGCGTGTTTCTCTACGGCATGGCCGATATCTCCCACAAAGCCGAAAGGACGGGCTGCTTCCATACCGACTTCCAGACATTCTTTTGCCACACGCACCAGTTTTTCTTTCTGCGGAGTGGTTTTTCCGATAATGAACATACGTGAAGCGTCGGCATAATAACCGTCCAGAATCGTCGTACAGTCCACATTAATAATGTCGCCTTCTTCCAGAATTTCCTCTTCGCTCGGAATTCCATGGCAAACCACCTCATTGATGGAAGTACAACAGCTCTTCGGAAATCCCTCATACCCCAAGGTTGCCGGAATGGCTCCGTGGTCCCGGGTATACTCATACACCAGCTTGTCTATTTCGGCCGTACTCATTCCAGCGTGGATTTCCTTTTCCACCAGGTCGAGCACTCCCGTATTGATTACGCCGCTACGACGAATTCCTTCAATCTGTTCCGGAGTCTTAATCAACTGGCGAGTCGGAACCAAATGCCCTTTATCCTGATAAAACAGCACTTTCTTGTCCAATTCCGTCAGTTCCGCCCCTTTGGGCACCCTCCAGTTTATCTTATGTCTCTTCATAATCGTCTTTTTTACTTATGTGCAAAGGTATAAGAAAAAAATGGAATAGCGTACGGGAAGCGATATAAAAAACGCTGGAATTTGCAGGCGCATTGTCACATTTCTGTAATATTATCATTAAAACAATTAAGAGAAAAGAAAAACACGCCATTCCAATATTATTTTGTTAGCATAAGATTTGTTACAACAACAAATTTTTATATCTTCGCTCAGCTACTACATTACAATAACTACATTATTTTTGGAATTATGATGAACAAAAACCAAATCGGAACAAATGCGGGTATCGTGTGGAAACTCCTTTCCGACAATGCCCACTGGGAGTACGACAAGCTTAAACACGCATCCGGCCTGTCAGACAGAGACCTGAATGCGGCTATCGGATGGCTGGCCCGTGAAGACAAAATAGATTTTGACATTGACGAGCAGCACGACCGCTTGTTTTTACATGTCAATGTCTATATCGGCTAACACAAAATACCATCAGAGAAAAGGCTCTGGTGGTATTTTGGTTTTATGTCAGACAATCCGGTTCACCGTCACATCGGGAAACTCATGAAGCATCATCAAGAGCAATCCTTCCTCATTCACTCTTTTTGCCCTGATTACCATTGTGATGCGATAGGCTTCATGGTTGTTCTCATACACCTTGTTCATCTCGTAGGAGGTAATCTGAAAATTCTCGGAACTGAACTTGCCGGAAAGGGCTTTCAAGGCCTCGGAATTCTCTGCCGTAAGCTCGATAATCATACTTCGCATTCCTATACTTTTAAAACAGTAGCTGAGAACCTCCAATCCTGCTAATACCAGGAAAGTAGCCAGAATACCTATCATATACATGCCCGACCCTACCGCGAGTCCGATTCCGGCCGTAGTCCACACACCGGCTGCCGTAGTCAGCCCTCGCACCACCTGCTTCTGCAACAGGATAATGGTACCCGCCCCAATAAAACCGATACCACTGACCACCTGGGCAGCCAGACGGCTCGGATCCAGGCGCACCAAATCCTTCTCCAGCACATCCATAAAGCCGTATTGCGACACAATCATCAGCAACGCACTGCCCAGTGCCACCAGGAAATGCGTGCGATAACCCGCCTCCTTTGCCCGGTATTCCCGCTCAAGCCCGATAAGCACTCCCATCAGGCCGGCCACAAACAACCTTAAAGAAAAATCTACGTAAATATTCATATACTTTCAGCTAAAAGTTCTTTCCGAAAGATACGAAAAAAATAATATCCCTCCAACAATGGCCGACAAATGTCCGGCTTCAATGTAAAATTCAAAGACGATGACATTCTTCCCTTTTTCCGCAAATAAAAAACCAGCCTTATGCTTTCAATTCACAAACGAATAAAGCACAAGGCTGGTCGAAGAGCCTCTAAAGACTACTATTAAAGTTTTTCAGGAATCAATATCCGGGATTCTGCCGCAAATTAGGACAAGACAATAAAGCCGATTCAGGCACAGGCAGGAACCAGTTCTTTGGAGTTTCGAAACCGTTCACTCCAAACTTCATAGAAAGAATTCTGGCATACGGATAAGATTGTCCTGTGCCATACAATTTCGCAACGAATTCTTGCAATGTACCTTCTACTTCATCTATACTTACAGGAGCATATCCATATGAAGCAAGCAGTTCATTTACAAACTGTAAGGCTTTATTTATCGTACCCATTTTAAAGTTTGCATAAGCTGCCATAATCAGCACTTCTTTATACAACAAGGGATGTATGTATTTTCCGTCCGCATAGAAATCACCATAAATCACTTCTTTACTTTCACTGGATGACACCATAGTATGATCCAACTGAGGTTCAAGGCTGTAAACACCCGAAGCAATCACTTCTTCACAAGAATAAGCCGCTCCCTGCCAGTCCTGTCTTAGCAGATGAACCTTAGCCAGCATGACAGACAATGCATAACGTCGGTTTCCATTTATATACATTGACAAGCTTTCCATCTGTTCAATCAACTGATCTTCCGGAATTACAGAGCCGCGATCAACCATTTGTCCGTAATATCCATACAACTGGGTATACACCAGCGACAAATCCATCAATATGTTTTGTTTCAGTTCAAAATATTGTTCCTCAGTACTATTCGACAACACATCGACAAATTGATTACCCTTATTCACCAGGTTATAAGCTTTACTCCACAAGCTATCTGAAAGGCTCCCTACCTGAGAGTAGTCAAAATTTGCATAGCCCTGTACCAATTTGCTCTCCGCTTCCACATTATACCGCATATAATCTGTCAGTACGTCTTTCCACGCTACGCGCACTGAATCGGCATCCGGAAGTTCTTCCGGCACTTCGGGTTCCGCAATATCTGTGGTCATATACACGGTCTTTGTAGATGCTTTAGTATTATTTTCGTAATCCACGTAATAAGGCAAGGCAAAATCCACCTTATCTTCTTTAGTAAACTTCCCGTCACCGTTCAGGTCCACATACATAAACTTTCCTGTATTATCTATGCCACCCAGCAGATAATTGTCATATTTATCACTATAGTCGGCTTTATAAACATTGAACGCGATTAGTTTCTCTGTATGTTTGACCACGACCTGCCCTTGCTCATCAGTTTTCCATACGCCCAAAGAGTCGCCTTTCGTATAAATAATCCCCAATGAATCTTTTTTGGCTTTATTCACTACCACCGTCACGTCCTTCAACGGACTTTTGGCACTATTTCCCTGATTAATTGCATACACGTTAATCGTCGTTACATACACATTGACAGGCTCAGACTGCTGTTCCATCACTTCAGGTACTACGTACACATAGCTGTTGCCTGCCTGGATAGCTTCGCCTTCTATCACTACTCCATTAATATAGATATCTTCGCCCGCTCTGGTCACATACAAACTCTCACCGCTAATGCTTTCCAGCACTTTTCCGTCCGTCAGGTCCACCTTTCCATAACGTCCTTTGGCAATATGCCTCTTTATTGAAGCAGAATCAAGAACGGTACTTCTTGATGCAGCGGCCGATGAATTACGTACGGCAAATACCGTCAATTCGTCTTCTTCCAAATCAGCCACATTTACGTTTTTCAAGACCTCCACAAAATCGCTGATCTCATCGTTTTCTTCTAAGACCGATACAATCTCCTTCACCTCTTCTTCCCCTTTTGAAGGCGGAGTAATTTCTGTTTCTTCCGAACATGCTACAAATGTAAGGAGCATGCCAATCAAATAAAAATAAAATTTTCTCCTAGTTTTAACTAGATAAAACATTAATATTAAACGTAATAGATTTTACAAAAATAAATAAAAATATCCTACAGTTCATCACTTATTCAAGCATTAACGTATATTAAAAGCAGAAGAATTCTTTCTTCAAAACGCAAGAATCCATAACTCAAGTGCATCAACAAAATTATATGCTTGTCTATTGTATGTTTCTCCAACCGGAAACGTATGTTTTCCGAAGCCAAAACTTACATTTCCCACCAGAAAAACATAAGTTTCTGCCTTGGGAAACATAAAAAGCCGAAAAGCATTTTTCCCATACCTCACTAGCATCTTCTCAAGAGCGGTATCCTCCAGCCAAGATTTATCTTTCCGCTTCCACATTTCCGTAGTTTCGTTTTTTTCCGTAATTTTACGCTCGATTTTACAGCATAACTTTATGAAATATAAATTATTAGTATTAGACCTCGACGGAACGCTTACCAACAAGCAGAAAAAGATTACCCCTCACACCAAAGAAACACTGCTCAAGATTCAGGAGCAAGGAGTGAAAATTGTACTGGCCTCGGGAAGACCCACGTACGGCATTGCCCCGCTGGCCGAGCAACTGGAACTGCAAAAATATGAAGGCTACATTCTGGCTTACAACGGCGGAGAAATCATCGACTGGAAAACGAAGGAGCTGATGTACAAGAACCTGCTCGACCACGATGTGCTTCCCTACCTTTACGAATGCGCCAAGAAGAACGACTTTGCCATTGTGACTTACGACGGGGAATACGTACTGACCGAGAAACCAGACGATGAGTATGTGCTCAAAGAGGCGTTGCTCAATGTCATGAAAATAAAGAAGGTAGACAATTTCCTGGATGCCGTGAAACATCCGATTGCCAAATGCCTGATTGTGGGCGAACCGACCCGACTGGCCGAGCTGGAGAAAGAGATGTACGAACATCTGAAGGACCGCATGGGTGTTTTCCGCTCAGAGCCTTACTTCCTGGAACTGGTCCCTAAGGGCATCGACAAGGCCCAGTCGCTGGCCGTTCTCCTGAAGGAAATCGGACTTACCCGTGAGGAAATGATTGCCATCGGCGACGGATTCAACGACCTGTCCATGATTCAATACGCCGGACTGGGTATCGCCATGGCTAATGCACAGGAGGTAGTAAAAGAAAACGCCGACTTCATCACTTTGTCCAATGAAGAAGACGGCGTGGCCTACGCGGCTGAAAAATTTATTCTGTCTTAGGCTTCCGGTCGAAGAACGGATTTTTGGATGATGCACTCACGGGTATGGCGTACACCTGGGTGCATCCATCCAGCCAGTCCAGTTGCTGGGCCGCCAGACCGGCCGAGAACATCACACGCGTATCAACCCGATGGTCGGCCGCTACCGAACAAGCCGAACCGATGGCAATTCCTACATCCACACTATTGATGGCACAGGGCACTCCCTTTTTGCGGTCTCCGCAATGTTCATATCCGCAATGTCCGCAATCCAGCCCCTGCGGAAGCGAGCGCGTACCTATCAGCACCACACACTCTGCCTGGAGAATGTTATCTGCATCGCGCAGGAAAAACTTAAAACCATTGTCTTCGTACATCTGCTTCATCGTATCAGAAAGGATACGGATGTTGCTTTCCGTCACCATGGCCACTTCAATAATGTCTACCCCCTTTCCTTTGGGAGCTGTACGTGCCGCCGTCATCATTTGTTGCGCCACCTGCAACACTTGTTCATGACGGCTGTCTCTTTCATTCAGTATCATATTCCATTAAAGTTAAAAACATACATACAAAAAGGGTTATATCCGAGCTTTTGCCATAAGGCATCAGATGCTCTAAATATAACCCTTTCTCGATAAATCCGCTACGGATTTATTTCTTTTTTCCTTTTTTCAGGTCATTTTCATGAATGGCCTCTTCTACTTGATAAGCCGGAGCATGTTTTTTATGCATACCCTTCGGTTTTTTATTACCGGCAGCTCCCATAGTAAATACCTCCTTTCAATTCCTTAAAAAGGTCAATGTAAAAATGTGATTATTTAAGTATATCCAATTGTTTGAAACACTTAATCAATTTTTCAATAGCGAAGTCCACCTGTTCTTTGGTGTGAGTAGCCATCAATGCAAAACGCACCAGCGTATCCTGAGGAGCACAAGCTGGAGGAATTACCGGATTGATGAACACTCCTTCGTCGAAGGCCAGCTTGGTTACTTCGAAAGTCTTGTCCGTGTCGCGTACGTACAAAGGAATAATCGGACTTTCTGTTTCACCGATTTCAAAGCCTGACTCACGGAAACGTTTCAGAGAGTAGTTGGTGATTTTCCACAAACGTTCCTGACGTTCCGGTTCTGTCTTGAAAATATGGATGGCTTCTCTTGCTGCAGCCGTAGCAGCCGGTGTGTTACTTGCCTGGAATATATAAGAGCGGGCATTGTGGCGCAACCAGTTGATTACGTCCTTGTCACCTGCCACGAAACCACCGATAGAAGCGAGTGATTTACTGAATGTACCCATAATCAGGTCGATGTCTTCCGTTACGCCGAAATGGTCGCACACGCCTCGTCCCTGTCTTCCAAACACACCCAGACCATGTGCTTCGTCCACGTAGATGCTGGCATTGTATTTCTTCTTCAGGCGAACGATTTCCGGCAAGTTAGCCAAATCACCTTCCATAGAGAACACGCTATCCACCACAATCAGTTTGATGGCATCCGGTTCACACTTCTGGAGCTCTTTTTCCAGGGCATCCATGTCGTTGTGTTTATACTTCAGCTGGGTAGCAAAAGAAAGACGACGTCCGTCCACGATAGAAGCATGGTCACGGTCATCACAAATGATGTAATCGCCACGTCCGGCCAACTGAGGAATCACACCTTCATTAACCGTAAATCCGGTAGAGAAACACAATGCTTCATCTTTACCGACGAACTCTGCAAGTTCTTTTTCAAGTTCTACATGAATATCCAGCGTTCCATTCAACAGACGAGAACCCGCGCATCCTGTACCATATTTGCGAGTAGCAGCAATAGCCGCGTCGATGATTCTCTGATCATGAGTCAGACCCATATAGGAATTTGAACCGAACATCAATACTTTCTTTCCGTCCATCATTACCTCTGTATCCTGGGCACTGTCTATTTCACGAAAGTACGGATAGACACCTCTTTCCATGTACATCTGAGGTACTCTGAATTTACTTAATTTTTCTTGTAATAATCCCATATTCTAATATCTGGTAAGCATCCCAGCTTACATTAAACTTCATTACTTTTGCAACCGTTTCGTTACAACATTTTCATTAAGAACGTGCAAAGATACAAAAAACTCAAAATTCCGATACGAATCCCTGAAAAAAAATAACAAGAGTATCAATTATAGGGGCAATTTGCCCTAAACTATGAAAGATAATATTATTTTTGTACTCCCAAATTTTAAGGAAACAGGTTTATGGAGACAAAAAAGCGAATCACCTTTGTGGTAAACCCCATATCCGGTACTCACGGAAAGGAATTCATCCTACGACTTATTGAAAAAGAACTGAATCATTCTATATATGATTATTCTATCCGGAAAACGGAATATGCAGGTCACGCTTCCGAGATAGCCGCACAAGCCGCCGCCGAACATACGGACATCGTAGTGGCCATCGGCGGAGACGGTACCATCAATGAGATAGGACGGGCGCTTATCCATACCAATACTGCGATGGGAATTATTCCATGTGGTTCGGGAAACGGACTTGCACGCCATCTGCATATACCTATGGAACCGAAAGGGGCCATCAATGTGCTCAATGCTGGAAATGTGAAGACGATAGACTACGGTATCATTGACAACCACCCCTTCTTCTGTACATGCGGAGTGGGATTCGATGCCTTCGTAAGCCTGAAATTTGCCGATTCCGGGAAAAGAGGTCTGCTGACCTACCTGGAAAATACCCTGCACGAAAGCCTGACGTATGAACCGGAAACGTACGAAATAGAGAACTCTACAGGTACCGTACGCTACAAGGCATTCCTGATAGCCTGTGCCAATGCATCGCAATATGGCAACAATGCCTACATCGCCCCGCAAGCCTCGCTGACCGACGGAATGATGGACATCACGGTGCTGGAGCCGTTTACCGTGCTGGATGTGCCTTCTCTTTCATTCCAGTTATTCAACCGGACACTCGACCAGAACAGCCGTATCAAAACGATGAAGGACAAGAGCATCATCATACACCGTGCACAGGAGGGAGTGTTCCATTTTGACGGAGACCCGATGATGGGCGGAAAAGACCTGAAGGTGGAAATCATTCACCAGGGGCTACACGTTATCGCGCCGATACGTCCCAAACAGATGCCTTCTCCCCCGCTGAACATTCTCCAGCACTTCACCGACTTTATCGGACGACGTCCCATCACTTCGGCCATTGCCCAGAAGCACAAGCAACTCCTGATGCTGAACCATCACATCCTGAGACGCTTGTCGAAGAAATAATCATTTCATCTTACAAGGCCAGATAGAAATCTCTGGCCAGTTCACTAAACTCCGGTGTATAGACATGACGCTCCGTCTCGATGGGAAGGTGCGTGATTTCCGTCTGCGCACAAGGATGCTTCACGAACGCCATCAGCACACGCTTGGCGGGCAATTCCTGGCGGGGATGCACCCAGGTCTGCCGCAAAAGATGCAAACCTTTCCCGAGGGCTAAAGCCACAAAATCGGCCGATGCCGTAGCCGGAAGTACCACCGAAAAACTACCTTTTTCGGACAACAAAACCGAGACTTTCGATAACAAAGCGTCAAAGTCCAGTTCATCGGTATGCCGGGCCGTATTTCTCTGTGCCTGAGGGCATTTCACGGACTCCACAAAATACGGAGGATTCGACACGATGGCATCAAAACACCCGTTCCATTCTTCCGGTGCCTTCCGTATATCAAGCCGCTCTACCTCCATCCGGTCAGACCAGGGCGTACGGGCCACGTTTTCACGGGCCTGCTCCACGGCCGCTTCGTCAATATCAACGGCGGTTACAAAGGCATCCGGATTCCGCTGGGCCAACATCAAGGCAATCAATCCGCTTCCGGTACCAATGTCAAGCACCTTCCGTGCCCCGTCCACTTGCGCCCATGCGCCGACCAGCACGCCGTCGGTGCCTACCTTCATGGCACACTTATCATGAAAAACTACAAATTGCTTGAATTGAAAATATGGATTTGGCATAACTTATGTCTAAAAATTTACGCCAAAAATAGTGAAATCCCCATAGAAAACGCTTCAACCTGCCATTATTTTACATAATAAAAGAGGTATTTGACACAAATAGTTTCCAAATTACATGCGGAATGATTAACTTTGTGCCGTTTTTGAGTAATAAAAAAGCTTCTTAATTCAGAAGAGAAAACAAGTATGGTAAAAAAGACAAAAAACAACGAGATTCTGGTAAGTGCAGAAGGTAATGACATTCCGATGATGGCAGAAATTGAAACGCTTCCGGTGGACAATGCAACGGATGACCTCACGGGAGAACTGCCCGTCATGCCCCTGCGCAACCTTATGATATTTCCCTCTATTGTCATGCCCGTCAGCGTAGGCCGGCAACCCACATTGAAATTAGTCAACCAGGCATTTCAGAGCAAAGAGCCTATCATCATTACCACGCAGAAGGTGAGTGAGGTAGACTCGCCCAAGCAGAAGGATTTGTTCCCCATTGCGGTAATCGGCAAGGTGCTCCGGGTGTTCGAAATGCCGGGAGGAACCATTACGGCCATCCTTCAGGCTACGGGTCCGAAGGTACAACTGGAAGAAATCACTTCTACCCGCCCCTTCCTGAAGGGTAAGGTTTCGGTGATTGAAGAGGACATGAAGGACGAGAAATCCGATGAGTTCAAGACACTGATTGACACTTGCAAGGAGTTGAGTGCCAAGGTAATTGAATTGTCCGATGAAATTTCGCCCGACACTTCTTTCGCCTTGAAGAACCTGGACAACAACGAGGTACTGGTCAACTTCATTTCCGGCAATTTCCCCTTCCCTATCAACGAGAAGTACGAATTGCTTCAAACGAACAACCTGAAAGACCGGTTGTACCGCCTTATCCAGTTGCTGAACAAGTACATCCAGCTGGCCACTCTGAAACAGAGCATCCAGATGCGTACGCGTGAGGAACTCGACCGCCAGCAACGTGAGTACTTCCTCCAGCAACAAATCAAGAACATTCAGGATGAACTGGGCAACGGACAGGATGACGAAATTGACGAACTTCGCAAGAAGGGAGAAAAGAAACGCTGGAAACCGGAAGTAAAAGAGACTTTCGAGCGTGAGCTGTCCAAACTGGAACGTATCAACCCGCAATCGCCCGACTATAACGTGCAACTGACTTATCTTCAGACATTGCTCTCACTTCCGTGGGGCGTGTATACACAGGATGTCATCGACATTCCGAATGCCAAGAAGATACTCGATAAGGAGCATTACGGACTGGAGAAGGTGAAAGAACGTATTCTGGAGCACCTGGCCGTGCTGAAGCTGAAAGGTGACCTGAAGTCGCCGATCATCTGCCTCTACGGTCCTCCGGGAGTAGGAAAGACTTCTTTGGGACGTTCCATCGCCACGGCTCTGAAACGGAAATACGTGCGTATGTCACTGGGTGGCGTGCACGATGAAGCCGAAATCCGCGGTCACCGCAAGACGTACATCGGTGCCATGCCGGGACGTATCATCAAGAGCCTGATCAAAGCGGAAACATCGAATCCGGTCATCATTCTGGATGAGATTGATAAGTTGAGCAGCGATAGCCACGGCGACCCGAGTTCGGCCATGCTGGAAGTGCTCGACCCGGAACAGAACAACACGTTCCACGACAATTACGTTGACATTGACTACGACTTGTCGAACATCATGTTCATCGCTACGGCCAACAACCTGGGTACCATCCCATCGCCGTTGCTCGACCGTATGGAGCTGATTGAAGTGAGCGGTTACATCACCGAAGAGAAGATTGAAATCGCCCGCCGTCACCTCATTCCGAAAGAGATGGAGAAGAACGGACTGAAGAAGGAACACGTGAAGTTCAGCAAGGCGGCCATTGAATACATCATCGAGAACTATACCCGTGAAAGCGGTGTGCGTGAGCTGGAAAAGAAAATCAGCAAGGTGATGCGTAAAATCGCACTGGAAATTGCCAGCGATGAGTTTACCGGTACCCATGAGCTGAAGCCGAAAGACATCGAGAAGTTCCTCGGCGCACAGGAATATTCCCGCGACAAATACCAGGGCAACGAATATGCCGGCGTAGTGACGGGACTGGCCTGGACGGCCGTAGGCGGTGAGATTCTGTTCGTAGAAACCAGCCTGAGCCGTGGAAAGGGACAACTGACCCTGACCGGTAACCTGGGCTCGGTAATGAAGGAATCGGCCATGCTGGCACTGGAGTACCTGAAAGCACATAGCCACCTGCTGGATTTGCCCGAAGGTATCTTCGACAACTGGAACATCCATATCCACGTACCGGAAGGAGCTATTCCGAAAGACGGACCTTCTGCCGGTATCACCATGGTTACTTCATTGGCTTCTGCACTTACCCAGCGCAAGGTGAAAGCCAACCTGGCCATGACGGGCGAAATCACCCTTCGCGGAAAGGTACTTCCCGTAGGCGGTATCCGGGAGAAAATCCTGGCGGCCAAACGTGCCGGCATCAAGGACATCATCCTGTGCGAGGAAAACCGCAAGGACATCAATGAAATCCAGCCGATGTACCTCACCGGAATGACTTTCCACTACGTGAAGGACATCAAGGAGGTGCTCCGCCTGGCACTGACCGACGAGAAGGTGGCCGATGCCATCGACTTTACCATCAAAGAAGATAAAAACAAAGAAAACCCTGCACAATGAAATTTGAATTACAATATACGGACCCCAAATCGAATGCCCGCGCTGGTCTGATTACAACAGACCACGGGCAGATTGAGACCCCTATCTTCATGCCGGTGGGCACACTGGGTACGGTGAAAGGCGTGCATCTTCACGAGCTGAAGAACGACATCAAGGCTCAGATTATCCTGGGAAACACGTACCACCTCTACCTGCGTCCCGGACTGGACATCATCGAGGGGGCTGGCGGACTCCATAAGTTCAACGGATTCGACCGTCCGATGCTGACCGATAGCGGCGGCTTCCAGGTATTTTCTCTTTCTGGCATCCGCAAGTTGCGCGAAGAGGGCGTGGAGTTCCGCTCGCACATTGACGGCTCGAAGCATTTGTTCACTCCCGAACGAGTGATGGACATCGAGCGTACCATCGGTGCCGACATCATGATGGCTTTCGACGAGTGCGCCCCCGGTACTTCCGACTACAACTACGCCAAGAAGTCCATGGAACTGACTCACCGCTGGCTGGACAGATGTTGTGCCCGCTTCAACGAAACGGAGCCCAAGTACGGCTACAACCAGTCACTCTTCCCCATCGTGCAGGGATGCGTATATCCTGACTTGCGCCGCCAGTCAGCCGAATATATCGCCTCGAAGAATGCCGACGGTAATGCCATCGGCGGACTGGCCGTGGGTGAGCCTACCGAGAAGATGTACGAGATGATTGAGGTGGTCAACGAGATTCTGCCTAAGGACAAGCCCCGCTACCTGATGGGTGTAGGTACTCCAGTCAACATCCTAGAAGGCATCGAACGCGGTGTGGACATGTTCGATTGCGTGATGCCGACCCGTAACGGACGAAACGGCATGCTCTTTACCAAAGACGGTATCATGAACATGCGCAACAAGAAATGGGAGAACGACTACTCGCCCATTGAAGCTGACGGAGCATCTTACGTAGACACGATGTATAGTCGTGCCTACCTGCGCCACCTGTTCCACGCACAGGAGTTGCTGGCCATGCAGATTGCCTCTATCCACAACCTGGCCTTCTATCTCTGGCTCGTAGGCGAAGCCCGCAAGCACATCATCGCCGGCGATTTCTCTACCTGGAAACCGGCCATGGTGAAACGTTTATCTACCCGATTGTAATTGTAGTTTACGACGATAAATATGAAACACAATGTGTTCCAGTTGTTCCGTTCCTACCTGCAAGCCGGAAAGGAACAACTGAAAAATTTAAAAGGAAACCCGTTCAAGAAGAAATGGTTGAAACGGCTGGACAGGTACATCATCGTGAAGTTCCTGGGCACCTACTTTTTTGCCATCGCCCTGATTATCTCCATCGCCGTGGTGTTCGACATCAATGAAAACATTGACGACTTCATCAACAACAAGGCGCCTATCAGTGCCATCATCTTCGACTATTACCTGAACTTCATTCCTTATTACACGAACCTCTTCAGTCCGTTGTTCGTATTCATTGCCGTGATTTTCTTCACGTCGAAGCTGGCAGAGAACTCCGAGATTATCGCCATGTTCTCCACCGGAATGAGCTTCAAGCGCCTGATGGTGCCCTACATGATTTCGGCCGCCATCATCGCACTGGTCACCTACGTGCTGAGTACCGAGGTGATTCCTACCGGTAGCGTCACCCGACTGAAGTTTGAGCAAGTGTACAAGAACAAGAAGCGGGCAGACTATGTGCGCAACATCCAGCTGGAGGTAGATACGGGTGTCATTGCCTACATGGAGCGCTACGAGGACTACAACAAGACGGCTTACCGCTTCTCGCTCGACAAGTTTGAAGACCACAAGCTGGTATCGCACCTCACGGCCCGCCGTATTACGTACGACACCACCACCGTGCACCGCTGGATAATCAAGGACTACATGATTCGTGAGATGAAGGGCATGCGTGAAACCATTACCCGAGGAGAGCGTATGGACTCCATCATCAACATGGAGCCGCAGGACTTCCTCATCACGCGCGGCCAGCAGGAAACGATGACCAGTCCCCAGCTACGGGAATACATCGACAAGCAGAAGCAACGAGGCTTCGCCAACATCAAGGTGTTCGAAGTGGAATACTACCGGCGCATCGCCACCTCGTTTGCGGCCTTTATCCTGACGGTCATCGGGCTCTCGCTTTCGTCACAAAAACGGAAAGGAGGTATGGGACTTCATCTGGGAATCGGTATCGCACTGAGCTTCTCCTACATCCTGTTCCAGACCATCTCGTCCACCTTCGCCATCAACGGAAATGCGCATCCGAACCTGGCCGTGTGGATTCCGAACATCCTGTATCTGTTCATTGCGATTTATCTCTACCGCAAGGCACCGAAATAAATACAAAATCTCCTCACAAATCACCACGATGCATGGGTTTGTGAGGAGATTCTGTATTATAAAGATTCAATCGCTTCTATTGAATGAAGTTATTAACCTGACTCTGCGGATTAAGAGGAGTCTGATCCGATAACACCAGCGTTTTGATCATGTGCCTTGTCCCTTGTTTATATTTCTGAAAATGCTCCGATGCAATATGTAATTTATAAGCCTGCTCACTTGCATAGGTTTCAAGAATCGTAACCTTACACGGATTTTCCTTTTCGGCAACGGCATACATGGTCAATACCCCCGGTTCAGTGCGTAATGAAATCTCACCCACTTCCACCGCACACTGCATATATTCCTTTATAAACTCCGGATACACTTCTATTTTCGATAACCTCACAATACCATCGGGCGACATCGGAAGTTTGGCACACATGCCAGGCTTCTTGTCTAAGTTCAAACACTTGCCGATTATTTCTCCCGTGGCAAGATACGAGTACGTCGGAAACTCAAACAACACAGGTTTCAATCGGGTATAATCCAGTTTCCCATCTTGACCGAGCACTTCTGGAGCTGCATAGGTATTAGCTATGGAACAAATAAAATTGTCAAATCCCTCGGTTTCATAAATATCCACCACATCACATTCCATGGTTAATGGTGATTTGTCAATAACCGGAGTACCATTCTCTCCAAAATGATAGTCAAACACCGTCGATTTATCCACCGAATTTCCACTTACACTTCCCACATAATCAGCCGCAGGCAACATTTCACGGCTCACAAGGTTTACAGACAATTTCTTTGACCTCCTTATTCCCTGATTGGTATAATGATGTTTACTCATACTCAGAAGAATACGGTCATGCCCAATAATTCCAGTATGTCCCACTACAAGCCAGTTTACTTTTTCATTGACTACCGCCCCAACCACCGTCATCGGTTTGGGATAAAGCGCCAGTACCGAACCTAAATTTTTCTTTTCCATATCCGTTTCATTTTGCAATATCACACTTTCTTCATTCCTCGTGCTACAGGAGCACACAAGGAACAACAAACATACATACTGAATAAATTTTAGCATAGCATTCTTATTATTTCTGTTACTTATCAATCTGACTCTCGGTAAACGGATCGGCACGATGCCCCATAAGGTCTATTTGTGCATACTCCCTCTCAAATTCCTCCATCTCGTAAGCCGTAAGCCGCACATGAGCCGCCCCCAGGAAATCATCGAGGTGGTTCGGATTCGTTGTGCCAGGGATGGGAGCAATCCATGACTTACGCGAAAGCATCCACACCAAGGCAAACTGGGCAGGAGTAATATTCTTTCGAGCTGCCCATTTACGCACAAGTGACACAAGCGGCATATTATGCTTCAAGGCTTCAGGCGTGAATTGCAGCAATGTGGCCCGCCTATCAGGTTTCTCAAAACGGCTTTCCTCATGAATCACTCCCGTAAGAAAGGCCCTTCCCAACGGACAATATGGAACGAAACCAATGCCCAGTTCTTCCAGCGTAGAGAATATTTTGGTCTCCGGTTCGCGCCACCAGATGGCATACTCGCTCTGTACGGCCGAAAGCGGACAAACGGCATGTGCCCGACGAATAGAACGTGCACTGGCTTCCGACAATCCCCAGTGCAAGACTTTTCCTTCCTGCATCAGCTTCTTTACCGTGTCTGCTACCTCCTCCATCGGCACCTTCGGGTCTACTCGGTGCTGATAAAGTAAGTCTATGTGATCCGTACGCAAGCGTCGCAATGAACCTTCCACTGCCCGACGAATATGGTCAGGCCGGCTATTCAAGGCCGTGGGCTGTTTCTCTTCCACCCCGAAACCAAACTTTGTACCGATTTTTACTTTGTCACGAAAAGGAGCAAGTGCCTCGCCTACCCACTCCTCACTGGTATAAGGGCCGTACACCTCTGCCGTATCGAAAAAAGTAACTCCCTGATCATAAGCCCGACGAATCAAGGCAATCATATCCTTCTTTTCATACCGTCCGCCATAGTAGCCTACCATGGGAAGGCATCCCAGCCCGATAGCCGATACATCCAGTCCGCCCAAATTGCGATGTTCCATATCTCCACGTACAGACTGACCCTTACTATCCGATGACTGGGAGAAAACCTTCGATACACCGGTCCATGCACATACCGCAGAAAAGGCGGCTACAGACGACATCTTCAAAAAATCTCTTCTATCCATAATCTGAATTTTTTTACGAGCCGCTACGGCTCAACAACCCTCGTAATATTTCCATTTCGTTATCCGTGAGGCGGAAAGGAAAGCTCTCCTTTTCGGGCGCGGGCCCCCCGGCTTCCTGCACTAAAAAACATTGCATCATTCTTTCCGTAGTCGTGCGATAACGGTCGGCCATGAAGCAGACCACTTCATCCTTGTATAAATTGGCGGGAATGTCTATTGGTTTATCCATCTTTCTTGTTTTCTTGATACGGCAAAATTACCCCTGCACGGGCAGAAGAGCGTAACAATACCACGGAAGGTCGTACCGTTTTTACGGATTTTGCCTGCTCACGTGCGGCCAATTGGCTGAGATAATGTATTTTTGTGAAGGGACATCCCGACGAAAACAAAAGAATGGTTATGAGCAAGATTTTGAAAATAAGGAATGTAGGAGACTATAGCCAGTGGGTGGGACACACGGACACACATCCGCTGGTCAGCGTCATTGACTATGCAGAAGTGTCTCCCGTACGCCATTGCCTGAACAACTATAGTGTGTATGGCATCTTCTTTCACGACGAGGCGAACATCGACCTGGCCTACGGTTGCGGCAAATACGACTACAAGGAAGGAACCGTCATTTGCGTGGCTCCCGGACAGATAGGGGGAAAGGAGGACAACGGTGAGCTGGTCAACCTGACGGGATGGGCCTTGCTCTTCCACCCCGATTTGTTGCAGGGCACGGCACTGGAGAAGCATATCAGGGAATATTCATTTTTCGACTACCGCGTGAATGAAGCCCTGCACATGACCGACGAGGAGCACGACATCCTCGTGTCGCTGATGCGCCAGATAAAAGATGAGCTACAGAAAAAGCACGACGCGCTTCAGGATGCCATCCTCGTGGGTTACATCGAACTGATGCTGAACTTCTGCCAGCGTTTCTACAACCGCCAGTTCATCACCCGCAAGCTGGTCAACTCGGACATGCTCATGAAGTTCGACCAGCTCCTGCGCGATTACTACGAAGAGAAAATCCAGCTTACCTCGGGCATGCCCACCGTGCAATACTGTGCCGACAAACTATGCATGTCGGCCAACTATTTCGGCGACCTTATCAAGAAGATGACCGGGGACACGGCCAGTAACTACATCCGCCAGGACCTCATCCAGCGAGTGAAGAACGAGCTCGCCAGCGGGGCAAGCATCTCGCAGGTAGCCTACGAATTAGGCTTTGAATACCCCCAGCACCTGAGCCGTATGTTCAAGAAGTTCTGCGGATATACCCCGACCGACTACCTCAGACAGATACAGAAAAAGCCCGGCTGCTGAACCCGTCAGCCACCAGGCTATTTCTCCTTCAGGTGTCAGTCACCGGCTATTTCACCACTATCCACACACCCTCTCCGCGTGCCTTCGCTTCCACGATTTTCCGTTTCAGGCGATACACCCAGAGACGGGAATCAAGCAACAAGCCGGGTTTCCGGCGGCATCCCACGAGGATGCATCCTGCGGTGTCGTGCACCGAGTTGCCTGCATGAATGCGGATGCCTTCGAACAAGGGAACGTGAAGGAGCAGCGGAAGCCACTCGCCAAACCTGGGCGAACGGGTGATGACCACCGGATAGCGGCCTTCGGGAATGGCCGTACGTCCTTCCACCTTGCGCCCCCGGTGTCCCCACCCTACGTCGCGCCAGGTAGGTTCCAGTGTATCACAGAACGGAGTTCCGTCTATCTCTATCCGCCCTTCCGTATAATCCTTGTTTTTACATACACGAGTCAGTATCAGTTCCATAAGCTATAATCTCTTTTTAAGCGTTTGATTTATCGGGCTTAACCACCTTCCCATCCTTGCGGTATTTAAGCTTTGAGTAATTGTCATTTGTCACAATTGTCACGTAACGCCGGTGCACCCACTGGCGGAGCATGCCGTGTACCCCTTCCGCATCCATGCCCTCCGACTGGCGCACACGTATGGCGTCGGCCAGCGAGAACTCGTCGGGGAGCAGCTCCAGCAAGTTGCGCCGCCCCGGTGTGCGGGCATCCGCACCCCCTCCCTGCGCTTCCTCGATAGCGGCTCCGAAAAACTCCATCTTGCACCACATATCATACTGAAGGCTCCAGCGCACAAAATCCTCTATGGTCTTGTCCCAGCGGTAGCCCGAGGCCACGAAAAGCACGCAGGCCTTGAGCCAGGCAATGACGTTGGCACGGAACGACAGATTTTCGTACACCCGGCTTTGCGAAAGGCGGGCAAACTCGGCATTCTCCTCGCGAAGCTTCGCGGCCAGACGATAGGCCTGCGGACAATCTACCCTGCCGTGTGCCTTCGTCAGGTTCTCGATGAAGGGACGGAGCTGCTCGTCGAACGAAGCGTCGTACGTGCCATACACGGGCATGTCTGCCCCGATTTCCCGCTCGGGGATAGTGCAGAAGTTGATGCGCGACACAGGTCCGTCGGTCAGCACCCGCGAGAAATAACGCTTGCCCTTCTGAATGGTGGTGGCCGCATTCCAGTTAAAGCGGATGGTCACCTTCTCGGTCACACTCTGCGTGCCCACACGCGTCTGCCCGTAACGGTTGCCCGGATCGAACGCCAGACACATAATCTGGAACTGCTGGCCTCCCCGTCCGCTTCCACGAAGCGCGTCGAACTGGTCAATCTCGTTCAGTTTCGTATAGAGGAAATGCCCCTCCGCCTCGGCGGTACGCATCACGAAGGCCGGATTCGTCATGTCCGCATCGATTTCCTGAATCACCAGTCCCTCGGGACGCTGGCGCTTGTCCTTGTTGGCTCCCTTCGAGTTCACCTCCTTCTTCCATTCCCGCTCACGGCGCAGGTTCTCCTCGTCGCGCAGGCGGATGTCGGCCATGATACGGTTGATAGGTTCCGAGATACAATCTTTTCCGGCACCCGTTCCGGCCATGAGCACGTTCATCAGCGTAGCCTCGTGCTCCACATTGTCGATGTAGCGGAACCTCACCTTCCAGAGGTGGGCGGCCAGCGAGGGAAACACGGCATGCGCCACGGCCGGACGGTAGATTTCGGGCGTGCGGCTTACGAGCAGACGGATGAGCGGCGGAAGCTTGCGGGGCATGGGCGGCGGAACGGACTTGCCGGAGTGGACCTCCGTTTCGGTGTGCATCCTTTCCTGTTCCTCCTGACGGAGCACGTCTTTCATCAGGCGAGGCATGGAGCAGAACTTCGACGTGCAGGCCGAATGGATGAGTGCCCGCATTTCCTCCTCGTCGAGCCCGTAGCGGGGCATGATGCGCAGAAGGAGCGATTCGTCGTTGTCGGTAATGTAACGCAGGTGAGAAGCCAGGCGGTGAAGGCGGTCGTTGCGCTCACCCGCCACGGGCTCCCCTCCCGTCAGGCGGAACCAGCGGGCGATGAGGTCGGCATAAGGGATGCCCTTGAACGAGAGCTCATCTACGGAATTGCCCGCCGGATTACGGGCGGAAGATATGCTTCCAATGTCCGCTTCTTCGTGGGATTTCGCTTTCTGCACTTCCCGCTCACGAAACAATTCCGCTTCGTCCAGGTAAAGGATGTAGTCGGCAGGCACGGCAAACGAGCTCCGCGCATAGTCCTTCACGCACTGGTCGTAGGTGCCGTCGTCCAGCTGATGCGACATCCAGCGCTGGGCTTCCTCCAGCCCCATGCCCGGTGGGATGACAAAAAACAGGCGGAGTCCTTCGGTAGAAGGTGTGACGTGGGCCAGCACGATGCCCAGCTCGCGAACCCGTGCGGCCACGTGCTCGCGGAAAAATTCGCGCGGGGCAGGGATATGGTCCACATCGTACATCGACAGACCGCTGGGCACGGCATCGGAGTTCAGGCGACGTCCGCCAGGAAACGTGGCATGAGGGGTAAAGATGGGAAGCTGCTTCTTGCGTTCACTTTTCAGGGTATCGAAATCTTCCGGTGCCATTTCGCCGCGCCGCATCGCCTCAAGTGCATCGGCTATCTCGGCACATATCCTGCCCACCAGCGGCGAGTGGACTACCTGGTGGAAGAGCTCGGGGGTACATACGCGCACCACCCGGCTTCTGACATTGTTGCTTATTCCAAACATATAATGATTTGAGTTTATGAATTAAAAAATAATGTAGCTTACCATCCGAAAGTATCATTGAACGTATCGAGCGCACTATCCACAAAATCGCTTGCTTGGCGGCTTTCATCGGTAATAGCATCAGAGGGCACAACGCCCGCTTCGTCAAGACCAATACTAAGAGTAAGCCGGACCCGTTCGCCTCCCACCGAAGCCCTTCCGTGGCGCAACTTAATGTACTTCGTACCCGGCGCAGGAGCCTGGCGTACATGTTCATTGAAATTACCTTCTGTAGGGCTTACCAGTCCGATAGTGCCCTGAATACGGCCGTGTCCGGCCAAAAGACGCCGATAAACGGTATCTGAAATCTGTAAATTAATCGTCATAAAATTCCTGGTTTATGGGTGAAGAGAGAAAGAAGGCGGCCGCCAGTCTCATGAGTTTCTCCCGTCTCCGCAACCCGGTTTATAAATAAAAAAATTCCGCAACCACCTGTGTGTCGGTGATTACGGAAGCAAAAGTAAGTAACGGGCCCTGGCCTATCACTTTACCTAAAGTTTACCTAAAGTCATTTTACATCATATTTCTTTGCTTTTTCCATCATTTTCTCGAATATCTCTATATAGTTATCATTTTGTTTAGACGCATTAAGTAGTTGTGAAAGATTCTTGTAATCTGCATCAAAAAAAACTCCAAGTTCCTCTATCAACTTCTGCTTATTTGAAGCGATTTGCCCATTTTCATCTTCAAACATACGTAACTCAAACATGGCACTGAGAATCTTGGCAAAGTTCGTTTTATGTTTCTTCGCAATCCGGAAGTGACTTTTTCCTGGTTTTATTTCCTGCTGCTCCAATCCATCCTTGTGTAATACTTCATAAATGGCATCTGAGAGAAACATATCACTCTGCCAATACTGTTCCATCCGTTCTTTTAACCGATGCTCCCCCATTCGCCAAACGAACTTATTCATTTGCCTCTGTATCTGTTCAAGGTCTTGCATAGAAGTATGTTCCTGAATCACACATATCAAATCCAATGCTAATGTACGATGTCTTACGTTATCGACTAATAACAAACATACCACCAGTAATGCCATAGTAACAATTATAGCATACGAGACCTCTTCTTCTGATGCCCTCTCATCCATTGAGCTTATATCATACCAAAGTTTATTCCAGAAAGTCTGACATAAATAGCGAGATTCTTCCGGATTTTCCTTTATTTCATCAAGCATTCCAGCTATTGCTACTGCCATTTCTTCTGGAGAAAGCCGAAGCACAGGCATCTTAAATGAAAAATGCAAAGCGACATCACAAACGAACCGATAAAGCAAACCATTTTCAAACTGCTCTTCGATATTTTCTCTTTCTTCCTTCTTTAACCGGCGTAATATTTTCATACTCTTTTGTTTGTTCGCGTATATAATCTAATTTGTTTATTAATCCAAAACAAGTACCCTCTCTATCTCCAAGCACACTTTGTCCGTTAATAAAATCATCCAGCAAACCTTTATCTATATTGTAAAGTGCACGTATGACGTCACCATTACGATATACCCCAAATTGTTCAAAATGTACGCTGATATGATATCCATTATTACAACAAAGTGCAACCATTTGTGCTAAATCTTCTTTCGTGCGGTCTAAAGTCAGTGTACCTTCTTTATCAGCATCAACCTTAAATGAACTTCGTGCAGCTCCTGTAGCTGAAGCCAATGATGCTAAAAAACGTAAACGATCAGTCATAACAGGAGAAGCATCTACAGGTCCAACCTTATCCGGATTAGGAAATTCAAATACGACTTTCTGTATCCGCTCGTTTTTCTGGGTCATCTGCTCCTCTATCGCTTCCCAGAAATCACGTGTACGAACTTTTGCCCGTATTTCTATTGAGAACCCCAAAGGTGCAAGCACAGCATGAAATGATTCCTGAAGAATATCACGCACCTTATCCGTGTTACTATCAAATGCTCCAGAACGTTCTATAGCTATTTGTCCGATACCAAAACGATTATCTATAATCACAAAACAATAAGGATTCGACTCTTCCTTATTTTCATGATAATCTTGCCAGAGTGTTACATGTTTTACATTACACACACGCATCAGCGTTACTCCATTACGTGTCTTAAGAATTGAATTAGGAAAGCATTGAGGCAATCCATCCTTATTAGAGACTTGATATAAATTAAGCTGATTAGCATTAAATAAATTTCCAAAATAAACCTGAGCGTTGTCATATACACTCTTATTTTCCTGGAAAAGTTCTTTTGTGTTTGTTTTTACCAGTTCGTATTTGTAGATTGCAAATTTCATAATCTGTCGTTTTAAATAGTTTATTTTTTCATCTTTCCATTTGCATGTAGTTTGTTTAAAAGACAGCCTATCAGATTTTTCTTTAAGGCTCGTATATAAGTTTCCATCAACGTATAATCAAACGTAGAGGAAGAAGTCACAGGTAACAATACGGTATCAGTTTGTATCTTTTTATTCGAAATGGAGTTTCCCCATGAATATTTATGCGAAAGACTTTTATATAAAGCCGCAACAAAAAACAATTGGATATTCTCTGTTCTTCCATTTTCATCATTAAAGCGAAGAACAAGATTGTGACTATCGTTCGAAAAAAAGTCTTTGGGCTGATAAGTTATGACCAATGTTTTTCCGCCAATCATAATCGAATTTCCTTCTTCTTTCATTTCATCATCATATGAGACATATGAAACAATAGAATTATTACCTTCACTTGCCGTAACATAAGGGGTATTTCCACTTCCTAATATAATATCAGATTTCAATATATTATGGGAGTTTCTGACATCAAAAAAGTCTACTATACTTACCTCTTTCATCTTTACTTTACCCTCATTTATACGCCTTAAAGCTTCAGCTTCATCATCAGTAAGTGTACAATCTTCATAATTAGTGTCCAAACTTTCCTCGTGCACATTGTCATTTCTAATGATTTCCCCAATTTGCCATGCCAAGTAATCTTTTACAACTCGCTGAAAATCTTCTGCTACTGGACGAACATCTACATTTCTATGCTGGGCATATGTCCAGTCATTTCCATCTAAAGTGATATAATCTTCCACATAGCAATCCTGATAGTATTGTAGATTTTCATCGTGTGCTCCACGTCCGTAACGTATTAGACGCACAACTTCATCATAACGTTCCGTCGCATGGTCTGTATTACGTAAGTTTACACTTTGACTTGATTTTTTTCGGTTCTGACGCGTATACCCATCATTGGAAAAATCTATAAACTTCACAACCTGATGTATATCATGAGGGACTCCAACCTTAAATACATAAATAGCCGTTTGCACACTGGCTTTTCCACAAAAAATATCACTCATGTGGATAGAAGCCACCAATGTATTGTTTTTTAGAATTTCACGCGTGTAAGGCAAGCCATTCCCGCTTCCTGCATTCTCCATAATCAACACGGCTGCCATACCACCATGATGCATCATACTTAATGCACGGTGCACAAAAACAAAGCCTTTTCCCGATTTTGAATATGGAGGATTCAATAAAAATACATTTGCAGGAAAGGGGTTTCCATTGTATTCACCTTGTTCATAGTTCCCTTCAAACTCTGTCAAAGAGTCTCCATGAATAATGTTCGAACTTCCGTCCTTCATCAGAATCATGTTGAGTACAGCCAACATATAAATATCAGCAAGTTTCTCTATACCCAAAAGCTGATACATTTTGATATGTGTAATCTTACGGTTTAGTTCTTCAGGACTACTAATTTTTTGTTTGGCATCTGCTATCATTTGATGCATAGACGAAATAAGGAAACCTGCCGAACCAGTAGCAAAATCCCACACATAGCTGTCCATATTGACTCCACATAATCGAGCCATAAGTTCTGTAATATAGCGAGGTGTAAGTACAACATCATTTTTTGCACCATCAGGTACATCCACCCATTCATTTAGAACATTAAACAAACGACCTGTAAAGTCTATATTATGAAGTTCTCCCGTCAAAAACGGAATGATATTCTGCCGTACATCTGCATAAATTGTATGAAGAGCACTTTCGCCATCTTTTGGTTCTTGTAACTTAGAATGAATAAAAACGACGCGTAAAACCTCTTCAATCATTTCTATCTTTTGACGAGGGAGTTGCTTTTCACTAAGATAGTCGGAAATTTTATTCATGCTGAATTCAACTTGCAAATGCAACAGAATTCTGATTAATAATTTGTTTAAATT
>ENA-OPRW01000260-OPRW01000260.1-human-gut-metagenome-genome-assembly--contig:-NODE-260-length-61144-cov-5.811226_pt1 | contig 61144 bp, 66 predicted proteins | sample MGYA00241898_ERZ501890 | MGnify/ENA primary metagenome ERZ501890 (study PRJEB25962, sample SAMEA2042216) | human gut metagenome | biome: human gut; feature: human-associated habitat; material: faeces... | reverse complement strand
GGCTTTCCTCACGCTGGCGAGCCACGAGCCGTGGGGCGTGCCTTATAGTCGTATCAAGGGCGACACGATTGCCAACGCCTTTGCCTATCTCGATGACTGCATCGGACGTTTCGTGGCGCAGTTGAAGCTGACGAAACAATGGGACAACACGCTGGTGATTATTCTCCCAGACCACGGCATCGGCTATCCTGCGGGCATCAGCGATACCGACCCGCGCCGAAGCCACATCCCGATGATCTGGACAGGAGGGGCCGTGAAGGAAGCGCAACGCGTGGACCTCATCTGCAACCAAACCGACCTGCCAGCCACCCTGCTCGGCCAGTTGGGCCTTCCCCACGATGATTTCCGCTTCAGCCGCGACGTGATGAGCCGCACTTATACGCGTCCGTCGGCCGTTCACGTTTGGAGCGAGGGCATCTTCTATATGGACGATAGTGGCGTGTCGGCCATCAACCTGCTCGCGAAACCGCAGAGCGTGTTCAGCGAAACGCCGCAACCTTCTCCCTCACGCCGCCAAGCTGCCAACGCACTGTTGCAGGTGGCATACGACGACCTGGGAGAGAGATAATCCACGAGAAGGCAGGGCGTGCAGGGCATCACCGTCCCTCTTCGCGCTGTTTGTTTCGAGCAATCGTCAGCAGGCAGGCCCCGCCATCGTCCCCCGCTACTTCTTTTTGTGCCAGACGTTTGGTGGGGTCAAACGAAATGGCTACATTTGAGGGTAGGTTTTGAACACCGCTCAAAGCCAGACAAACCATTTCCATCAAGCCACAACTCATTATGGAAGAAAAAGACCCGCGAGCCTGGAAAGTGCTCAAAAGCGAATATCTCTACCGGCGGCCTTGGCTGACGGCACGGCGCGACACGGTGCAACTGCCGAACGGCGTTGTCAACGATGAATATTACATTCTGGAATTTCCCGACTGGGTCAACGTCATTGCCCGGACAACCGACGGGGATTTCATCTTCATCAGACAATACCGGCCGGGACTGCGCCGAACGTGCTACGAAATCGTGGCCGGCGTGATCGACCCCACCGATGCTTCGCCGGAGGCCGCCGCACGGCGCGAGCTCTACGAGGAGACGGGATATACGGGCGGCACATGGCGCGAAATCAGTGTCATCTCGTGCAACCCGAGCAACATGAACAACCTCGTACACTGCTTCGTGGCGGAGGGCGTGGAAAGGACATCGATGCAGCATCTTGAAGCCACGGAGGACATCACCGTACACCTGCTCTCTGAAGCTGAGGTGCGCCAACTTCTCGAAAACGACGAAATCAAACAGGCGCTGATGTTGGCGCCGCTGTGGAAGTATCTCTCTACGGCAGACAAACAGTGACGGATTATTCCAAATTCCCTTAACAGCACATTGCCCAATACCATATAAAACATGACCATTTCTGAAATCATTGCCAAGCGCCTTGACCTGCGCCAGCAACAGGTGGAAAACACCATGGAACTGCTTGAAGGCGGCGCCACCATTCCTTTTATATCACGCTACCGCAAGGAAGCCACTGGCGGACTCAACGAAGTGCAGGTGGCACAGATTAATGACTTGAACACACAGCTGGGCGAACTCGTTCATCGCCGCGAATATATCCTCGAAACGATTGAAGCTCAAGGCAAACTGACGGATGCTCTGCGACAGCGCATCAGCGAGTGCTGGGACGCCACGGTGTTGGAAGACATCTACCTGCCCTTCAAGCCCAAACGCAAGACGAGGGCGGAAGCGGCGCGACAGAAGGGACTCGAACCGCTGGCACAACAGCTCATGCTCACGCCGCACGTCAATCCGATGAAGGCCGCAGAGAAATTTGTGACGGAGGAAGTGCCCGACGTGGAAGCTGCCTTGCAAGGGGCACGCGACATCATTGCTGAGCATGTTAGCGAGGACGAACGCACGCGACAGACATTGCGCCACACTTTTGAGCGCACGGCTGTTATTTCTTCAAAGGTGGTGAAATCAAAAATGGAGGAGGCTGGCAAGTTTCGCGACTATTTCGACTGGCAGGAACCGCTCCGCCGCTGCACTTCCCATCGTCTACTGGCCATGCGCCGCGGCGAGGCCGAAGGTTTTCTGCGCCTCTCCATCGCTCCTGCCAACGACGAGGAGACGCTCTCACGCCTTTCACGCCATTACGTGAAACCTGGCACGCCTGCCGCACCGCAAATGCAACTGGCCCTGGCGGATGCCTATAAGCGTCTCCTGCGTCCAAGCATCGAAAACGAATTTGCAACATCGTCGAAACAGAAAGCCGACGACGAAGCCATCCTTGTCTTTGCCGAAAACCTGAAGCAACTGCTCTTGGCGGCCCCTCTGGGACAACGCCGCATCATGGGCATCGACCCAGGCTTCCGAACGGGCTGCAAGGTGGTGTGTCTTGACGCGCAGGGAAATCTCCTGCACAATGAAACGATTTATCCCCATCAACCGCAAAACCAGTGGGGACGCTCTGCCTGCCGCATCGCCACGATGGCAGACCAATATGCCATTGAAGCCATCGCCATCGGCAACGGAACGGCGGGACGCGAAACGGAACAGCTCGTGCGCGAAGCGCATCTGGAGAATGTCGACATTTTCTTGGTGAGCGAAGACGGAGCATCGGTTTATTCGGCCTCTCCCTTGGCACGCGAAGAGTTTCCAGACTACGACGTGACGGTGCGCGGCGCGGTCAGCATCGGCCGTCGACTGGCGGACCCCTTGGCCGAACTGGTCAAAATCGACCCGAAGGCCATCGGCGTCGGACAATACCAGCACGACGTTGACCAGGGTGCGCTCAAGAAATCGCTCGACCAAACGGTGGAGAGCTGTGTCAACACGGTCGGCGTCAACGTCAACACGGCCAGCAAGAGTCTGCTGACTTATGTGTCGGGCCTCGGCCCTTCTCTGGCGCAAAACATTGTGGACTACCGTGCCGAACACGGCCCGTTTGCTTCGCGCCGCGAACTTCTCAAAGTGCCGCGCCTGGGAGCGAAGGCTTTTGAGCAATGTGCAGGCTTCCTGCGCATCGTTGGCGGCAAAAACCCGCTCGACAACACGGCGGTGCATCCTGAACGCTACGAACTGGTGGAACAGATGGCGAAAGACGCGGGTTGCACCGTGGAACGCCTCATCGCCTCCACAGAAACGCGCAACGGCATCGACCTGAAGCGCTATTGCAGCGGTATGGTGGGCCTCCCGACGCTCAACGACATCATGGGCGAACTTGCCAAACCGGGGCGTGACCCGCGCGGCACAGCACAGGTGTTTTCCTTCGACGATTCCATCCACACCATCGACGACCTCGTGGTGGGCATGGTGGTGCCAGGCGTTGTCACAAACATCACGCGCTTCGGCTGTTTTGTCGACATGGGCATCAAGGTGAAGGGCCTCGTTCATGTTTCGCAAATGGCGGAACGCTTCGTTAAAGACCCATCGGAAATCGTACACATCCAGCAACAGGTCATGGTGAAAGTCATACAGATTGACCCAGAACGTGGCCGCGTGGCGCTCTCCATGAAAGATGTGGCGGGATAAGTTGTCTTAACCTACTTAACACCATTGGCCCCACATAACCTTTGAATGCAATGACAGACGAATACTATATGAAACTGGCGCTCAAGCAGGCGCAGATGGCCTTCGAGAAAGACGAAGTGCCCGTGGGGGCGGTGGTGGTTTATCGCGACCACATCATCGCACAAACCCACAACCTCACCGAAACGCTCAACGACGTGACGGCGCATGCCGAGATGCAGGCCATCACCGCCGCCGCCAACGCCTTGGGCGGGAAATACCTCGATGTGTGTACGCTCTATGTCACGGTGGAGCCTTGCGTGATGTGTGCCGGCGCCATCGGATGGTCGCAGATGGGCCGCGTGGTGTATGGCGCCGCCGACCCCAAGCGTGGCTTTGCCGTTTTCGCGCCCAAAGCGATGCACCCCAAGACGGAAGTGGTCAGCGGCGTACTGGCCGATGAATGTGGCGCACTGATGAAGGAGTTTTTCCGCCGCAAAAGGTGAGCGAAGGAGCATCGTTCGCTTTTTCAGTATTACTTAGTAATGGCGAAATTCACCACTACTTATCTGACCTTCTGAACCCAACTTGCCATGCTCGACTATAACGAAAGAGGACACGAGGGCGAAGAGCAAGCCTGTCTCTTCCTCGCCGCGCGAAACTACAGAATCCTGGCGCGAAACTGGCGCAGCCACCACCACGAAATCGACATCATTGCCGACCAATACGGCGAACTGGTGTTCGTGGAGGTCAAGGCACGACGCAATGAAAACTATCTTCCAGCCGTCGCAGCTGTTGACGAGGAAAAACGGAGGAATGTGCGCGAAGCGGCGAAGCATTATATGAACCTACACCGCTTCGACGGCCCTTACCGCTTCGACATCATCACGGTGGTGGGCGAGGAGAAGCCATACCGCTTCCAGCATTTTGTTGCCGCCTTCTGAGAATTTCTTTTCCCATAAGTAATTGGCAATCATTACGAAAACATTCATCATCATGAACATCGAACGCATCCGAGAATATTGCCTCTCCAAACCACTGGCAACGGAAGACAGCGCCTTCGGCCCTGAAGGTGTCTTGTTTCGTGTGTACGGCAAAATCTTTGCCTACCTCGACCTTGAACGCCCCGACTTGGTGGTGTGCAAATGCAACCCCGACTATGCCATTGACCTGCGCGACAAATACAATGGTATCTGCGGGGCGTGGCATTGGAACAAACGCTATTGGAACGAAATACATTTCGATGCCGACGTTCCAGAAGAACTCATCCTACACCTCATCGACCATTCGCTCTCTGAGGTGCTCAAGAAACTTCCCAAACGCACCCAAGCGGAATATGCACAGGTTTGCCTGCAAAAGGACTGAGGCTTGGGCTATAAAGCATAAATAGCCTACTTATCCAGACTCCCACTTACCTACTCAAGACATGAGATTCATCACATCATATCCTCCCGAATGGGAACACTGCCACGTTGACGAAACGGCGTCGACGATGCTCGACCTCCAGCAACCGCCATACGCCAACGCCACTGCGCCTTTCTTGCTTCTAACGGCCAACTACCAAACGGCGGGACGCGGCCAGCGCGGCACGCACTGGGAAGCGGCACGCGGCGAAAACTTACTCTTCGGCATCCGCCTTCACCCCCACGCCGTCCGCCCCAGCCGCCAGTTCTTGCTTTCTGAGGTGCAGGCGCTGGCTGTGGCAGAGACGCTGGAGGAGATTGTGGGCGGCATTCGCGTGAAATGGCCCAACGACATCTATTGGCTCGACACGAAGATCTGCGGCATGCTCTTGGAGCATACGCTCGTCGGTCCACAAATCGACACCACCATCACGGGGGTCGGCCTCAACGTCAACCAGGTGGTCTTTGAAAGCGATGCGCCAAATCCCATGTCTCTGCGCCAAATCACGGGCAGCATTTTCGACCGGGAACAGCTCATGCGACACATCGCCTGGCGCTTCCACCGCCTCTACCGCCGCCTGCTGAACGGCGGTGAAGGCACCATCCATCGCGCCTACCTCCGTCGCCTCTACCGCCGCGACGGACGCCGCCACCGCTTTCGCGATGCCAACGGCGACTTTGAAGCGGAAATCAAGACGGTTTTGCCCGACGGGCGCCTCATGCTCCGCGATGAAAAACAGAAACTCCGCACTTATGCCTTCAAGGAGGTGCAATATTTAAAGGACGCGCCCAACCTGCGCTTCCGAAACGCCACACCATGCTGAAGGCGCAACATAGTAAAGTTGGTGGTAAGTAAATGCTGAGCATTATTCATTAGTAATGTACTATCGGGATATATCTACCCCCTAAAACCTCCCCACATAATCCCCAAAAGCCATGAAGAATAACATCACCACCCGCCAGGGCGACCACGGCACGACCTCGTTGGCCGACGGCACCATCGTGACGAAAAACGACCAGAAAATTGAAGCCTGCGGCACACTCGACGAGCTCAACTGCCACGTTGGAATGCTCCTCACCATGAACCTCCCCGAGGAATACTCCGGCATGCTGGACACCATTCAGCGCCGCCTCTTCGCCATCGGCGCCTCCATGTCGGGAACAACCTATCCCAAAGACTTCCCCACGGAAATGCACATCATGCAGATGGAGCAGTTTATCAACACCGCCCCCACCTTCCACGGCTTCATCCTTCCCGGCGGCCATCCGTCGGCAGCCCAGTGTCACATTTGCCGCGCCGTTTGCCGCCGCGCCGAGCGACACGTCGTGGCTTGTTGCCGCACCGACCTCGTGCCCTACCTTAACCGCCTCTCCGACTTTTTCTTTGCCTTGGCCCTGAAATTAAATATTTTTTACGGTGTGGCTGAAAAAAATCTCTGAGAAAGAGCCTGTAATAAACGAAAAATTGTATTTTTGCGCCCAAATATAAGCGCTGGCATAAGCAAACCGCCATCGCCTGGCAGCCCATCCTAACCGCCTGCCGCTGTGTGTAAAAGTATTATTGAACTATTACTTGCTTCGAACAAGTAAACTTATCTTACAACCATTATGTATTGGACTCTTGAATTAGCATCTAAACTTGAAGATGCACCATGGCCTGCAACCAAAGACGAACTCATCGACTACGCCATGCGCTCTGGCGCTCCTATGGAAGTCGTTGAGAACCTGCAGGAACTTGAAGACGAAGGTGAAATCTACGAAACCATTGAGGATGTCTGGCCAGACTATCCAACAAAAGAAGACTTCCTCTTTAACGAGGACGAATATTAATCGCTCAAAGCAGCTATCCAGTATAGCTCAAAGCATTGAATATAAGCGGTATAGGAATTGCGTAACAACATTCCTATACCGCTTTTTCGTTCTCTTACCACCCCAAGACAGTGCAAGCCGAACGCAATGAAGTTTACTTCAATTGCCGACTTATACTTGACATATTGAAGTCTGGGCACTTCAATATGTCTTTCTATGAGACAGGATGCACTTCCATAACAGGCAAATCCACAAATTGTATAATAAAATAGCCACAAATTGTATAATGATTTTGCCACAAACTGTATAATGAATATGGTATAATGGGTACACTTTACGATAAAGTCTACTCATTTTCAATAGTTTATTTGTAACTTTGCCTACAGAATCAAAACGATAAGGGATATGAAGCAATACAGACCTCGCATAGCAGACGGAATGTTAAGTCGCAGACTTATGGGAGTCGGCGCTGTTCTGATACAAGGCCCTAAATGGTGTGGCAAGACAACGACAGCCGAACAACAGGCAAAAAGTGTCGTGTATATGGATGATCCTGAATACATGGAGCAAAATGTAGAGTTGGCAAGTCTCTCCCCCAAAAAACTTCTTGCTGGCGCAACACCACGCTTGATAGACGAATGGCAACTTGCTCCACAACTATGGGATGCCGCCCGTTTTGAAGTTGACCATAGAGACGAAGAAGGACAGTTTATATTCACAGGGTCTGCCGTTCCTGCCGATACAGATAAGATACACCACTCTGGTACGGGTAGGTTTGCATGGCTGACGATGAGAACCATGAGTCTTTATGAGTCAGGAGAGTCCACTGGTGAAGTTAGCTTAGGGGATTTGTTCAGTAAGCCTGGTGCGGATATTTTTGGGACTAACAATCTCAATATAGACTCTATAGCATGGCTCATTTGCCGTGGAGGATGGCCAAGAGCTACCACCATAAACAAAGATGTGGCATTGGATATGGCGTACAGATATTATGAAGCCGTTGTCAACAACGACATATCACGTATTGACAATGTAAAACGTGATGCCGAGAGAACCAAAAGAATTCTCCGTTCCATAGCAAGAAATCAATGCGCACAAATTTCAGTCAGTACCATTTGTGCTGACATTGAGAACAACGATACAAATTCAACCAATCGTCTTACGATAGCTTCATACATAGAAGCCTTGAAAAAAATATTTGTATTAGAAGATTCTCTTGCTTGGAATCCTAATTTGAGAAGTAAAACAGCAATAAGAAGTTCTGAAACCCGGTATTTCTCCGATCCTTCGATTGGAGTTGCAGCATTGGGTGTCGGTCCCAACGACCTCATAAATGATCTTAACACTATGGGGCTCTTCTTTGAATCAATGTGTGTCAGAGACCTAAGGGTCTATGCTGATGCATTGGAAGGTTCTATCTATCACTATCGTGACAGTAATGGCTTAGAGTGTGATGCCGTCTTGCATTTGAGAAATGGTAGCTATGGACTGATAGAAATAAAATTAGGTGGTGAGAAAAATATAGAAGAAGGGGCGAAGAACTTGAAGCTCCTTGCTTCTAAAATCGACAATACAAAGATGAAAGCGCCATCGTTTCTTATGATACTTACAGGCACAACAAAGTATGCCATACGACGCGAAGATGGCGTATATGTAGTTCCTATAGGATGTCTGAAACACTGACCAAGACTTTGGTCATCAATCGAAAAGGTTGATACGACAATATCATCATCTGAAACTCAATACGCCTTGCCCCTCTTCAACGAGGACGAATACCAATCGCCGACGAGCTGACTCGCTCAGTCTGCGGACATAGAATACAAAGCGGTATAGGAATCCCACAGCAAGATTCCTATACCGCTTTTTCAGTACCACTTGATTATCCGTAAGTAGGTGTTAAAAATTAATCTTGAACACCTACTTACGATAAAAAAGCTTTCGGAAAAGTTGTAGCGTTTTTCTATATAATGTATATTTGCACCTAACAAGTTCGGAAAAATGTCATGTTTGGCACAAATCAGAAGTAATTAGTGCGGCTATGAGAATAGAAAGAGATATCGTGAACAGATTCAAAGAGTGGAAAGATGCCGAAAAGCATAAGCCAATTCTTTTGAAAGGAGCCCGTCAGATTGGCAAGACGTGGGCTATGGAGGAGTTTGGAAGGGAATGTTTCGATTACACGGCGAAGTTTGACTTTGACCGCCAGAAAGAATTGCAATCGGCTTTCACTGTGTCAAAGGAGCCGGCACGCATAATAAAGGAACTCTCCCTTTATAGCCAAGTTCCTCTTATTCCTGGCAAGACACTGCTCATATTCGATGAGATACAAGAATGTGAAGAAGCGCTCAACTCGTTGAAATATTTTTGCGAGGATGCTCCCGAATGGCATATTATTGCAGCAGGTTCGCTGTTGGGAGTGGCTGTGAAAAGGAGGAGAATGACCGTACCAGTGGGAAAGGTGCAGGTTATGCGTATGTATCCGATTACGTTCAAAGAGTATTTGCGAGCCAGCGATTCCCAGACATTCAATTTTGTAGAGAAGATAGAGCGGCCAGAGAAACTGCCTCTCATCATACTTGACAAGTTGAAATCTGAATATCGTAGATATATGGTATCTGGAGGAATGCCAGAAGCTGCCGTAGGTATGCTTGAAAATCAGGGCATGCAAGCAGTGGACGACATATTGCAAGGCATATTAGACTTGTATGAGCTTGACTTTGCCAAGTATGCAGAACCTCGCGAGATACCGCGCATCCATGCCATTTGGCATTCACTTCCATCTCAACTTGCCAAAGAAAACCGCAAGTTTATTTATAAGGTTATAAAGAAAGGAGCAAGAAGCCGTGACTACGAGGATGCTTTGCTGTGGCTTGAAGACTCTGGTATGATATATCGGGTGAATGCTGTGTCGAAACCGGGAATGCCGCTGAGTGCTTACGAAGAACCAGACATATTTAAAGTTTATGCCAGTGACTGCGGACTGTTGCGGCGTTTGGCTGGGCTACCAGGAAGCATCGTCATTGACCCGACAGCCAACTATACCGAATTCAAAGGCGCAATGGCAGAAAATGCCGTGTTGCAAAGTCTGTTGCCATCGTATGGTTCAATGCCTTACTACTGGTCTTCGGAAGGCAAAGCAGAGATAGAGTTTCTGTTACAGCGAGAGGATGAGATAATTCCAGTTGAGGTAAAGGCCGAAAATTGTGTCAGTGGAAGAAGTATTGTTGTTTATAATGAACGCTATCAGCCCCAAAACCGCATACGTTTCTCGTTTCTCAACTTACAGCAAAACTGCGGGATGTTAGCTTGCCCCTCGCCTTTAGCTGAGTGGGCTATGAAATGGTTGAACAAATAATAAGCGCCTCAGAAATTCGCTTTCTGTTCTTCATAACTATGTCTTTCGCTCCCATCTTACTACTTTTTAGCGAACGCCCTCCTGCGTTCGATCGCGTCTCGCCCTGCGTTCGATTGTGTCTCGTCCTGTGTTCGTTCGTGCCTCGTTCCGCGTTCGCTAAAAAGTATAGGGACTGAAACGAGAAAGACGCTTCTGTTACTGGCATCTGCGGTTTCGGGAAGATACAGATGAAGGGGCAGCGTCGCAATCGCCATGCTATTGGGCTCAAAATCCAAAAAGAATCCCGCACAATTTTTTACCAAATAAACGCCATAACTCACAGATATTTTGCAACAATTATATGCATAATGTATCGGAATGGAAATCCTGTACGATTTTAAAAATGCAGTTTATAGGTAAGCGTATCCGCGATGCCGCCTTGTCCACTTTTATAGGGATTCGCATTTGAAAACCCCTAAATCTTCAGTTCAGAGGATGAAAAATGCGGGGTAGCATAGCTACCCTTGGTTTTCAATGTACTTCTTGATGGTTTCCTGACTGACATTTTGGGCTGATGACACAAAGTAACCATCTGTCCAAAATGTGTTTTCCTTGTAAAATACATGTTTAAGGTAATATGGTCTTTGTCGGTTTCCATGACCTCAATGTTAAAGTCTGACAGGTCTGATATGTTCTGCATGATTTGCTTCATGTCATATTCCATTGCTCCAATGAGTAGCATCTTCCTGTATTTGCATACAAATATCACGTGATATTTGATGAGAAAGTTAGAGTGGTTCTATGAAATGTAATCTTTCTGTATCGTGGTCTCATTTTAAATCGTTACTTTTGTCATATGTTACGTGCCTACAAATTATACCAATTTCTTCCGCAACACCAAAGCTTTCGGTTTCCCACGCTTCAAGAGCCGCAAGAACAAGCAGAGCTTCCTTTGTCCCCAGCATTGCCGTGTGGATTTTGAAAAAGGGACAATCACCATACCGAAAGCCAAAGATATTCCTGCTGTATTGCACCGCAAGTTCAAAGGTATGGTGAAGACCGTTACCGTCAGCATGACACCTTCGGGGAGATACTTTGGCTCCGTATTGGTTGATAAAGCGATTGGGGAAATTCCTGTACCCCCCATACAGGGCGATACGGCTTTGGGTATTGATTTAGGTATCGCCGTAGGGGATGCTTCTTTCGGAACATTCCTCACCCAGCTCGAATACAAGTGCCGTTGGTACGGTGTGAACCTCATAAAGATAGACCGCTTCGCCCCAAGTTCGAAGTCCTGTGGCAAATGTGGCTATGTGTATAAAGGATTGAAACTGAGCGAGCGCAGTTGGACTTGTCTGGAGTGTGGCACACACCACAATCGGGATTTCAATGCCGCCTGCAATATCAAGGAATTTGGCTTGAAAGCCCTACCCACGGAGCGTGGGAAAGTCAAGCCTGTGGACTGCCCAACGGTGGATGAACGACCCCGTGTCCTAAAAAGCCGTGGCAGTAAGAAGCAGGAAAAGAGAGGAGGTATTGGTATCTCCGAAGCCGCTAAATCTTTAGTTTAGCGGTGGCTCACTATCGCAAACTTGATTCTCAATTATGCGAACATTGTATTCGCACATCACGTTTATCTTTGCAAAAAAATATCATAATATGGCGACAAATAAGAATGCTTTAACAAGATACAAATACCTTGATGAAATGCTGTCCGACAGACATCATTTCTATGACATTCATGACCTTACAGAAAAATGTAATCAGAAACTTATTGATGCAGGATTCCCTGAGGTATCTCAACGATGTATAGAAAAAGACATAAACTATTTAGAATACGATCCATTCTATGCAGAAATAGAACGCTATAGGGTTAATGGCCGTAGATGTATTAAGTATAAACACCCTTCCTTTACCATCTTCAGAAAAGAACTGAGTGAAGAAGAAAGCAACTTAATATCGGAGGTCCTTAATACAATAGGACAATTCGATGGCTTGGCTCATTTTGAGTGGCTCGACCGCTTTAAAATGGGGACTTGGGTTAAAAACACGTCCACGTATCATTAGCTTTAGCAATAACCCATACCTACAGAACTCTAACTTATTGGGTGTACTATTTGATAACATCTCAAATCAAGTTGCCGTAAGATTGGTGTATCATACTTTTACAGATGAGAAAACTAAAGAAATTATCTTTCACCCTTATCTGCTTAAACAATACAATAATCGTTGGTACTTGATTGGTGCTGCTGATGATGCCAAGATTCTCAATTTTGCCCTTGACAGAATTGATGCTGTGATAGCTCTTCCTGAAGTGAAATACAAACCATGTAATGGAGACTTAACAGACCGTTTTGATGACATTATAGGTGTAACCCTGTATGAAGACAAGAATGTTGAACATATCTTGTTTTGGGTAAGCAATTTATCTATGGACTACGTAAACACAAAGCCTATTCATGGTTCGCAACGCCAATATAAAGGTGAAAAAGAAAAGGAGTTCCGTAGCCAATATCCATCACTCAACGAGGGTTCATTCTTCTCAATAGATTGCATACCTAATTATGAGTTAATACGTGAACTATCCTCCTTTGGCAAAGAACTTGTTGTATTATCACCTTCATCCATCCAAGAAGATATTTTTAATCGAATAAAATCAATGCTTGATAGTTATTTTGAAGTGCGAACATAGAGTTCGTTTCTTGCATTTACCTTTGCAGCAGAAATAATAAAGAACAAGCATTATGAACGCTCAGGATACCAATAACGTTTTTGTTTTCGACATGGACAACACATTAATAAAAACGGACAAAGCCAACAACCTCGCCTATTCCGAGGCTATAAATTTGGTACTGGGTGTTAAATATGGTATTGGCCATAGCGAGAGATTTACAAGAGATAAGTTAAAGACTGTATTTCCGAATTTGACAGAAGCTCAATTTAGCGAAATAGTTGCACATAAAGAACAGTGTTTTGTATCGTATATTAAAGAAACAGAATTAAATCATAATTTATTCATGCTTTTGAAAAGTCTCCATCATGAAGGATGTCATACTATTTTGTTGACTAATAGCCGTTCAGAAAGAGCAATTAACCTATGTAACTATTATGACCTTACGAAATATTTTGTTCGGCGTTTCTTTTATGAGGATTGTATTGACAATATTTCAATATAAAGCCGTAACTATCTGATAATTAACACTCATTACACGATTAACAAACGACGGGAAACAATACAGAAACAAAATATCAAAGAAACAACATTTTCGCATTTTCCTTGTTTCCTATTGTTTCTTTGGTTTCTGTTGGTTGCATTTTAAGGCTTAGCTGAAAAATTCATCTGTCTATTTTAACCGTATGCTACCTTCAAACAATCCCAACTGATTTTGACGGAATCATTGATATTGTCATGCAGACTAAAAGAGAGAGAACCAAAGAGTCGTCTTGGTTTGCGGCAAGAACAATGCCATTTCGAACCTATGCATCAGTTGCCATACTGTTGCAAAGGTACATAAAATTCTCCATATATATACTTTACTTTGGTTTAGCCTATATATAAAGGCTAACCCGTAAAGTGAACTATTCCACATAAACCATACTGCCATTTGTAGAGTTGCAGCCAAAAGAGAATATGCGTATAATGCTTGTGCGTACCTTTCTCTTTTCGCTGCAATCATCCCATTTTACACCCTTATCCCCACATTTACAAAAATCACTTCACATATATACTTTACTTCGGTTTAGCCTATATATAAGACTAACCACGTAAAGTGAACTATTCCATATAAACCAAACTGCCATTTGTAGGGTTACAGCCAAAAGAAAAAGCTGCGCATAATGCTTGTGCGTAACTTTCTCTTTTGGCTGCAATCGTTCTGGTGTACAGTTGATATTCCATTTTTACACCGACCACCTTTCTTTTCGCTGCATACTTGGGGACTTGTAGATAATAATTGTGTTGCAAAGGTACTTCTCATGTCTTCTGCCTTGCAAGGTCTGCGCCTTGCGGTTCATCGGAAAAATCTCCACCTCGGTTGACACTGAGGTCGTATTTTACCATGAAACCTTGCATGCAGGTACATGAGACCTTTTGAGGCAACAAAATTTTATCAAATCCCCAAGTAGCTGTAGCTATAAGAGGGAAGTAATAAAACTTAAAAACAAACGATTATGGCAAACTTATGTGACACGCAGTACAAAATCACAGGTGAGAAGAAAGCCGTTGCCGACCTGTGGAACACGCTTCAAGAAATGAACGTAAACGAAAAGAATATCTGGCTCGGTGATTTGGCGAACCATTACGGCATCGACTACAAGGCAAAAGGCTTTTCCGTTCGTGGTGAAATCTATTGGGCGGAATATGAAGAATATAATGACTATGCCTTGTTGTCGTTTGACACGGAAACGGCTTGGGCTGCTTGCAACGACTTCTTCGATGCTCTGAACGAGAAGTTTGAGGGAGCGTTGTCTATCAGCTATCGGGAAATTGAATGTGGCTGTGGCATTTTCTATGTTCACGACGAGGGTGAGCATTTCCCTGAAGAATGTTGCGTGAGTGCGTACGGAGAACCGTTTGAAGCAATGAATGAAGAACCTTTTGACACCGTGGCTGACGCAATAGAGGTATGGTGCGAGAAAACCAGCATCAATCGTGGCGAACGCTCTGATGAGGAGATGCTGGAATACATTGCCCAATACGAGTACGAAGACGAAAAAACATTCTTCTTTATCAATAATTTTGAGTTTGAATAATATTATAGGAGGAACAAAATATGATTGATTACGATGAGTTGGACGGAATTGTAGGTTGCTATTGCACCTTAGTTTATCCGTATCGAGGACATTCAGAGGGTACGGTTGTTGCCGATTATGGGCAAGAGATTATTGTTAGGCTGAATAACGGCAAGGAATTGACCGAGTATCGGAGTGACGTACTGATTTACGAATAAAATCTAAAAGAATAGCCTGCTCACATTCTGTGGGCAGGTCTTATTATCCAAAGCAATAGCCTTTTTATCCTAAGAGATTTGGGCAACGCTTGTCTGCGTCGCCTCTTCCTTTTATACTCATATCTGTAAATCCATTCGCCAAACGCAAAAGCGTACAAAACCGCCTTATACTTTTGGATGACATTCTTCTCTTTTTAATGCGGCTGCAGCTTATTGCAACTCCACTTTTCCACGACGCTACTTGTTTTGTGAATCATACTTGCTTGATGTGCAATGTCAATGCTTACATCTATTCATTATTGTACTTGTACGTCTCAACTGGAGTTTCCCCTTTTTCATGTCAGCACCAATGTGCTCTACGTCATGACTCATGTTGATGATAAATATCTGCAATGGTTCTCTCCATTCTTCTGGTACGGCTGCTTTGATAACTGCTTTACGCTCCATAGTGTACGTCTTCCGCAAGCCTACATTCCGTTACTTGTTGTTCATGCGCCTTTTCTGAATTTGTTCTTCCGAAGCCACTCATTTTTTCAGTGCAAATTTAGCGTGATGCTACGATAACTGCCATTATCTTGTGAGGTCGCTTCGCTGTGACCAATAAAATAGTCGATAATCTTCCTTTTTCTCCTAACCGCCAACAGAAAACGAGTATTATAGCCGATTTTCATGGTGCTTTCCTCATGTGCCACATCTCTGCTTTGGGTTGCATGTAAAAATTAAGTTTAACTTCAAAAGCAAATTCAAAATGAAAAAGATCGAGAACAACTTCACAGTAACAGGTTTCGTAGGCAACAATGCGGAAATCCGCCAGTTCACCACAGCAAGCGTAGCTCGCTTCTCATTGGCAATAAGCCGTCAGGAGAAAAACGGAGAGGAAACCAACCGTGTATCGGCTTTCATCAGCATGGAGGCATGGCGCAAAAACGAACACACCGAGTCATTTGACCAGCTGACAAAGGGAACCCTCCTGACAGTTGAGGGTTATTTCAAGCCAGATGAATGGATTGATCAGCAAGGCACCAAGCACAATCGCATCGTTTTCATCGCCAACAAGTTCTATCCAGCTTTGGAAAAAGAGAAACCTGGTGCAGAAAGCACTGAGCAGCCTACCACTAAAACAAAGAAGAAATAGTCTTCTTTCTGATCTACAGACAAGGCGGTTTCGACCGCTTTGTCTTTTCTCATGTTTGCATATTCCACTTTTATCAAATCCTTCTCCTCTTGTACATACCATGTACCTCCTTTTTATAATCAGTCAGAAATATTTTGTCCCAACAGTCTTGGCTTCCGTGGCATCCACAACGGATGCTACTAAAGGCAAGACCATTGCGCCAAAGGTATATGCGGAAACACACTTGCCGTAAACGTCAAGAGAGTTTCCTTAATGCATATACCGCATATTTCCAGCTGTCCTATCTTTTATATACGGATAAACCGTAAGCCGATATTCATACAACTACGTCCCACACCAAAAGCGAAACCGCACATACTGTTTGTCAGAAAGGCTTATCAGCCACTCTTCCAAAGGCAAGCATGCACAGATTGTGGTTTATTGACAACGTGAAGCGGCATATGCCGTTTTCATGTCGCCAACAAACCACAAACAGTGCATCGAGAAGCTTGCTGGCAGTAGCGCAGTTTCACACCCGCCCTTTCCTCTTTTATATTCTTCATCATCCTTTTTCTTTTTACAGTATTATACTTCTGTTGTAGCCATATTGGTTTCCTGTCAGCTTTGCCACTTCGGATATTTACCGCAAAGGTACAAGTTGTCAGGCATACGTCAAATCGGGCATCTATGGATGCTTTCGAAAAATCTTCCTCTGTATGTGCCATATAGAGCGTATTTTTCTCTTCCGATTTGTCTTAATGCTTTCCAACTCCTTTGCATGGCGGAAAAATATCCCTCGGACAAGCCAAAAGGCTCCGAAAAGAGGGAAATAAAAAATTCCAAGACTATGGCAAAGGTAATAGACGAGAGTATCAAAAAACAACTTAGCAAGAGGATGGATTTCTTCTTGAAGTATTTTCCCGTAAGGGTTCGCAACGTCGGTGAGGATGCAGTGGAAGCACGCCAACTGATATGGGCTTTCAAGGATGCACGTGACAACGCTTTTGAGAAAGTGGCACAAATGACGGCTACACACCTTATCAAGATATGCGGTGAGAAGATTAAAGACATTGTGTTTGTGTGCGTCCCTGCAAGCACGCAAGATAAGAACGAGAGCCGTTACAAGGCTTTCTGCAATCGGGTAAGCGAGTTGTGCGGCATCCTTAATGGCTATGCTCATGTTTCCGTTTCGGGTGAACGCCTCGCAGTGCATGAACACAGAAAGGATAAAGAAAAGATGCTCGTCAAAACACAAGTGATAGAGTTTGACGAAGATTTTTTCAAGGGCAAGGACATTTATGTCTTTGATGATGTGGTAACAACCGGCGCAAGCTATGCACTTTTCGCCAATCAGTTGGAAACATTTGGCGGAAACGTATTGGGAGGGTTGTTCTTAGGTCGTACACACTACAAATACAAAAAATAACATGGAACAGACTTTTTACATAAAAGCCAATTCGGTAGCTTTCACGGGACATCGCTCAGTTCCCGAGTCCAAGAAAGATGAATTGAAAAAGAAACTGAGGGGAAAGATAAGATTGCTTTATGCAATGGGCATACGAAACTACTATTGTGGTATGGCTATCGGTTTCGATATGCTTGCAGCTGAGGTGGTTCTATCGCTAAGGTCGGAATTGCCATATCTGAAGCTTATCGCTGTTGTTCCGTTCAAGGAACAGTCAGCGAGATGGAATTATCAGGAGCAAGCAAGGTATAAGAGATTACTTTCTCAATGTGATGATACTATTATGTTGAGCAAAGCCTACTATAACGGCTGCTTGTTAAGACGCAATGACTATATGCTTGCCCATTCATGTGGCTTGATAGCCTTCTTTGATGGCAAACCGAAAGGCGGTACGTTTTACACTTATCGAAAGGCAAAGTCATTGGGAATGGATATTATAAATCTGTTTTAGTTCATAAATTCATCTATGGAAGGTTCTTCGTCGTGAGATGCGGAGCCTTTTTTCTTTTCATCTTCATGATGACGCTTACATAGTCCACGTATACGTGGACATCCACACTTCTAACACAATAACCAGGGCATTGGTTGTTGTCTTGCTTTTTTCAGCGGTCTCGTCTGTAGTCAGATGCCTTGAAACCACCCCACAATGCACGAAGGACGATTTTGAGGACATAAAAGACAATAAAAAAGATAAGTAAATCTTTCATAAGATGAATTTTTATTAGTTATTTAAAACGTTATATGTTATACAAAGGTACGATTATTTGTTGAGAAAGATGAATTTTATACGTTAATATTCAATAAGTTAAGCTTGATTTATGCAGTCGTCAAAACCTACCATAAGCCAAATCAGGCAATTCGGTCTTTACCAAATCGTATGACTCTTTTATCCATTCTTCAATCATGTCGTTAGGAAAAGTCCCCTCAATAAAAATGTCATTCCAATGTTTCTCGCATATGTGGTATGCTGGAGAAATTGCATTGTATCGTTCACGCAGCTCTTTACCACGCTCAGGCAACAACTTAACAGTAATGGAAGGGATAGGAGCTTTTAACCATACATACAGGTATATGTTTCCTTCCATATGGAAAACCAGCAAATTTTCTCCACATGGCATTGCTTTCTCTGTGTTTGGTAATGACTGACAGTAATCTTGTATCTCTTGAATGCTCATTGTTGTTTTTATTCTTTTGTATTATCGTCCTTGGGCTTCCTTTTTCCAAGAGAACCGCTGAAGTTACCACGATTGAGCTTCACCCCATACTTGTTGAGTATGCGGAATATGGAGCTTCTACTCTTAAAGCCGCATACCGAATATATGTCATCAAGCGTATGTCCATTGTTGTACATGCTTACAATCATATTCTCACGTTCCGCTTTCTCCTTTGCGGTAAGCGTTTTGAACTTTGTGGGTTTCATATGTTGCTGCAAATACTGTACATGGGCTTCGGCACGACGCAAAACCATAACTTCTTCAGGTAATGCTCCAAACATCTGTAATATTTGCATCGTACTTGTTTGTGGAAAGAGTTTATCCGCTGTATCAATCTGGTCTTTTATCGAAATTAAACGAATAACCTTGACACGGCAATACTCGAACAAAGTGGATAGTTCACGTAGCCCTTGTACTGCATTGCTGAACTTAGAAACAACCAACTCGTCACCTCTATCCAGATTTGCCAACAGCTGCTTCCATTGCGGGCGCAGCTTCTCTTGTGCCGTTTCTTCCTCGACAATCTGTACACATCCATAATCAGACATCCAAGCCTTGACTTCGGCTAAGCTATCATCATGCGATGTACAATATATATAACCTACTTTTGCCATTCTTTTCTATTAGTTTTGGAAAACAAACGCAAAGGTACTTGTTTTCTCCGTACTTCAATCATACTTGCGATGAAATTATCAAAATCGCACTTGTTTCTCCCGATTTTTCTTCACTTGTTTTCAATGCAAATAATACTTGCAAGTATGATATAGAAATATGCTTAAAGTTTAGCAGAAATGACTTGAAATACAACTATGTATGCTTATCTTTGCAACGTTTAATTCCAATTTACAAGAAAAAATAAAGCATCATGCAAATGAACATACACCACTTTCAAGTACGAAAAGGAACAAGTAGTACAGCTCATAAGCCAAGTATGAAATCTGTTCGTTTCAACTTTTCTAAACGCATCACAGCAGCATCTGCCGTTTTTGCAACCATACTTGTGTGTACATCATGTGGCAGCAGCAACAAATCACAATCGTACAATACAAGCCAAGAGGCTGTCAACGCCTATAGTTCCTATCTGTCAGAAGTTAAAAACAAAAAGGAGCTGACTTCCGACAAACTATTTGTGGAAGTAGAAAAATGGCGAGTAATACGCGACTCTGTTGTTACATGTCTACGCAAAGACACCATGTCAACCTTACACCAGGACTGGCATCAGACCTATCAGATGATTCACGATTCGTTACGGAAGGAGTTCTGCCGCGTCGTATTAACCAAACCACGCACATACAATGATGTGCTTCAGCTGAAAGAGGTTGCTTCATCTTATATGCAGGACGAGGACTTGAAACAAGCAAGAATTGAGGCGCAGCCATTCTTCGATTCGTTGGACGCAACCCCAGTTTACGGCATCACTATGGTAAATCTGATGAATCGTTACCGCAACTTCTTGGCTCATGTGCAATCAAAAGGTATTCACAGCAAGAATGACCTTTTGGACTTTATCAAAGAGGAGGATCGGCTTTTCCGTTCTGTACTATTGCATCTCAGTGAAAGTGACAAACAGAATATGCAGGACATCATTCAAGAAACTGACAGATGTTGCCTACAAGTCTTCCGCTCAGCCAACCAAAAGGAGTTGTCGCACCGTGATGCTTTAGTATACATGGCTATGCGTACAAACCGCCGTCTTATATTGAACGCAGCCCAGTGTATTGGCGACACCAAAGCTGGCAAGGTAAAGAACGAGAGAGTTGCCCAGGCTTATCTTTGGATGTTGGTGCAGCCATACACTTCCATTGACGGTTTGAGTTTTGCCATATTGTCGGATAAGGACAAGAAACTCATTTACAAGGTTGCAGATGAAACACCTGCTACTATCGACAAATTGGGCAAGATTCTACGAATGGACAAAGAACGCACGAAGGAACTTCCTGCACTCTTCATGAAAATAATCGTCACAACTTTCTAAAATTGATAATATGCTTAGACACTTCTACAATGAATTCATGGCATTTGTCCCGTTACAACTACCGCAGTTACTCAATGTGGCGACAATGGAACAACCGCAGTTCTACAATGACTACGTGTTACTTACATTTCCATTGTCAACGCCGATCGATTTGGAGGAGGTTATGGATATACTGGAGGATGACATGGAGCTGATCATGTTGTATCATCATATTCCGTCACAACACACCAAGTTTGGACAAGCCTCATGTGCTTATTCCAATCCTTCTTTCGGACAGATGTTCAAAGTAAATGTGATGACTGACGGTAATGAAATGGTGAATGCCGTCAAGGTTACTATCTATGACTCACTTGAAAAGATGTGTGCGGATGTCAATCTTGATATGCGTTTACATTCCAAAAGCGGACTCTTTCGTTACAAAAGAAATGACAGTGAGGTACTAATGGACTTTTTATGAGAAGTGATATTTACTGCCGTATAGTCTTTCTGATAGACGAGCATCATACTTGGATTAATGTGGACAATGCCAATCAATATGATGTGTGCGACGTCAAACTTGCAGAACGTCGGGTGCCATGTGTATGTCGCACATTAGCATTACGTTCGCTTTTCCGTTATGGTCAATACCCCAAAGGTTCCATCTGGCAAATACCTGAGAGGGAACTTGACCTGGCATTGAACAAACTTCGAAAGAACAATAAAGGTTTTGCCAAACGGCTAAAGCAAGGAGCTGAACATATCAGTTATAGTGATGTCAACGCTCTTGTACAATCAGCTACTTACGGCATCATCAATCTTGAACTCTCCGATTATTGACATAGCGACTATTCAAACAATCAATTATGACATGGATTTTTCTTCAATTGGTTTTCCCGTTACTGCTTCTCATTGTACCAATCGTGTTGTACAAAAGCAGTAACAGCTATATGACAAGGTTTTATATAGCCATGCTCCGCAATAAAGCTGCACGTAGACTGTACTTGCAGACATTGCTCATTGTACTGCTGTTGTTCCACTATACTTATGTCAGTGGACATTTCGGTGAATTTGGAGTATTGTTCTCTACCATTCTCTGTGGCATACTCTTCTCACATAAACGTGCGGAGCGTTGGCTGCACTTGATGAAAGCACATCGGCAACTCTATTTCAGGATGGCGGTGCTGTCAATGGTAATGGTAGCCATACCGCATCTGTATACAATGGCTGTAACTGTTGCGTTTCTTCTTTTGGCTGCTACGTTTTATCCGTCTGCTTCCATCTTGTACGAATGGAACGACAGGGAAAAACAGGAAAGATGGAGAGCAGACACTCGTGCGCTTGCCGAACATTATTTTTAACTCATCACTCTATTGTGCCAGAAGATGTGGACAATGGCACTACTAATCAATCCACAGCATTATTCAATAATACAGATAAAACAACATGAAGCATAACAAAGAAAAACCTACAACCGTATCGGTAGACATCGGCTTATTTATATATCTTCAGGAAAAGGTATGTGAACGTAAAACAAAGACAGAAGCCTATTGCAATTTGTTGAAAAAGGCATCTGAGAATTTCGTATCTCCCATTTTGAGGAACCGCAATCAAGATCTCAACATAAACCAATGTCATGTGACCATAACAGACCTGTCGGTGGAATGGCATTGGCATCGCTCCACTGTTCGCTCATTTCTGGAGACATTAGAGGAATATGGTCAGATTGAAATCATCAGGCTTCCCAAAAGTTTTCTCATTACAATGCCTGTCGGTATCAACGGCAATGCCGATACAACCGCCACTGAAGACTTTGTACTTACCAACAAACTGCAAACGGTTCTGTCAAATTGGGAATCGGACAACATGTCAACTTTGGAGGCTGGGGAGAAATGCATGAATCTTCTTAAAGAGGACATTAAGCATTTCACCGAAGTTTATCAGACGCAACAGAAAGATGCTATCGGCAATCTTCAGCAAGCTAAAGAAGCCCATTTTAAGATTGCAAAGCAGCAGTATCTGGAAAGTATGGCTATGGCGGCATACCGCAAAGTCATCCGTCGTTCAGCAAACAGTTCAACAGATGCAATGGTTCAGTTCTACGACAATGACCTTGACGGTGACTCTTCTGCTCTTTTAGAGGCATCGCAAGTACTTGCTGAGCTGCTGATATACGGTATGTCTTCGTCGTTGACGAATGAAACACCGCAAACCAAGGCGCAGTTCCATAACCTGCTTGACGCATATCGTTCTCTTTTAGCCCAGTCCATTGGACATACAGAGCATTTATAATTTGCATAACCCGTAATAGTGCGTTACCGTCTTGCTGTTATACCATTCCAACACTCTTATACCACACCGGGCTTGCCCTGTGTCCAAATAGAGGGAAGTAGAGGTAGCCTAATACCCCATGCATCTGTCGATGATGGGAGGGGTGTCCTCTTAACGGCAAGCCGGGACAAAATACATGTACAAACAAAAAATATAAAAGGTATGGCGAATAATGCGAAACAGGTTATGGACATCCGTGTTTCCAAGGGGATAACAGTGGCACAGAGCAATGAGCATCTGCGCAACTGGACGGAGAAGGGGTGGAACCATGCAACGCAGACGGGCAATTACGACCCGACTCGTGAACATCTTAATTTTGAAATTGTCAAGGGTGGCTTGGTAGCTCCAATCAACAAGGCGAAGAGCATTCCAGAACGTATGGCTGAGAACTTACGTGAAAGAGGCATCAAAGATCCGAATGATGGACTTTTGGAGCCCAAATACCGAACTGTTGTGAATTGCATTTTCGGTGGTTCAAGAGAGCGTATGCACGAACTTGCGTATGGTACGCAAAAGGTAAACTTCGAGCATGGAGCAGACAATAGCCACATTCAACGATGTGAGGACATAGAGAAATGGGCGAAGGATGTTTATTCCTTTGTCTGCGAAAAATATGGAGAAGAGAATATCGCTGCTTTTATTGTACACTGCGATGAACTGAACCCTCATATACACTGCACTCTTTTGCCGATTAAGGATGGACGTTTTGCGTTCAAGAAGCTCTTTGCAGGAAAGGACAAATATGAATACAGTGCCAAGATGAAGCAACTGCATAGCGACTTTGCAGAGGTTAACGCAAAGTGGGGAATGTCCAGAGGAACATCTGTTGCAGAAACTGGTGCTCGCCATAGAAGCACGGAGGAATACCGTCGGCATCTGTCTGAGCAATGTACAACTATAGAGCAGCAAATAGTGCAACACAAGAAAGCTCTTTCAGACCTCAATAAGGAGATTGACATTGCACGGCGAAGAGTTAAAGGACTCTCTTCTATGGTGGAAAATCTACTTAGGGAGAAGGCTGAAAAGGAGGCACAGCTTGCTAACTTGCAGCAACAGATTCTTGAAGGAAAAGCAAATCCTGAAGCATTGAAGGAAGCAGTTGCTAAACTTGAAGATGAATTGACCATTGTACAAAACAAATTGGCATACAAGCAAGAGAAACTGCTGATGGCTCACCAACAGCTTGAGGAACTGAAAAGTGATATGACCGACATTCAGCAACGTACAGACGATTTGAAATCGGAGGCGCAGGAATATGCCCGTGATGTTCATTCCAAAGTGGACAGTCTGTTGAAAGATGCATTGCTTGAAAATCTGGTAAACGAACAACAGCACAGATTGGCAATGCTCAACGAGACCGATTTGAAAATGTTTGATGGTTCTCTTCTTCAAGACCTTGCAGAGCGAGGAACGGAAATCATGCATTGCGCTACACTTTTGTTCCTCGGTATGGTGGACAATGCCACAACTTTTGCCGAAGGAAATGGTGGTGGCGGTAGTGGTAATGATATGAAATGGGGACGTGATGATGACGAGGATAACCGGGCTTGGGCAAGGCGTTGCATGATGATGGCATGCAAAATGATGCGTCCATCAATCGGCAAGAAGCCAAAACGCTAATCGAAATGGTTTCCATCTCACTCCTTTTCTAATGACAAAATCAAATAAGAACATGAGAAAGAAATTTATACTTATGCTTGCAGTGGCGTGTACACTGCAGATGAAAGCAAGAGTGCTATCCACTTGCATGGATTCCACCAAAATAGAAACGAAGTATTGTACGAAGAGCATGCCTTTTGGAAGTCCGTCAAATGAAGATGCCGTTGCTATTGGTTCTATATGGTCAGACAATTGGTTCGTTGGTGTTTCTGGAGGAACGAATGCTTTCATCGGCAAACCATTAGGTTGTGAGGATTTGTTCGGACGTATCAAGCCGACATTCGGATTGACATTCGGCAAATGGATTACGCCAGCTGTCGGTGGTCGCTTATATTACCAGGGTATGCAGTTCAAAGACTGTAATCTTGTCGTTCAAGACTATCAGCATCTTCACGCTGATTTTATGTGGAATGTGCTTGGCAATAGATACGGCAAACTGGATGATGTCCGTTTGGGTATCGTTCCTTTTGTTGGTGTCGGTTTGCTCCACAATAAGAGTAATGGACAAAAGCCTTTTGCACTCTCTTACGGCATTCAAGGTCAGTATCGTCTAACGAAACGACTATCAGCTACTTTGGAGATTGGCAATACGACCACCTTTCAGGAGTTTGACGGCTATGGAAAAGTCGGCAGATTTGGTGATCATCTGATGTCTTTGACAGCAGGATTGTCCTTCAATATTGGTAAAGTTGGATGGAAGCGTATCGGCAAATCTGCTCACACGGATGTCGAATATACCTATTCTAATCATTGCCCAACTGCCAATAGCAATGTTGGTAACCACTACACTCGCAATGACTACAGCGGTTTGAATTCTCTTCGTGCAAGATTGAACAACAAGCGTTGGGACGGCAACACGCCTGTCCAAAATGATAGCACTTCCTTGTTCGATCGGAATGAACACGGAACCTCTAGCTATTTTACTGAAATGCAAAATGGCAATGTTTGCATTGGGACACCCGTGTACTTCTTTTTCGAGCTTGGCACAACGCAGCTTGTCACTCCGTTACAGTTACTAAACTTGGACGAAATTGCACACGTCGCCAACGAACATTGCTTAAGAGTAAAGGTCGTCGGGGCTGCTGATAGTGCTACTGGTTCGGCAGAAATAAACAAGAATCTTGGAACTTCCAGGGCAAAATTCATTGCCAAGGAATTGAATAAGAGAGGGGTGGCATCTGATTGTATCACTCTTATAAACGAAGGTGGAATATCCGATTATACTCCCAACGAGGCAAATAGGCAGACGAAAGTGATGCTCTATCATAGATAGGCTTTTATAAATTCATACGACAAAACAATCAATTGCAAGAACAGCCGGCTCGTGATGAGTCGGCTGTTACTATATAGGGTCGTTCCATTTTATATTTTACTTCGCATAAACCGTTCTGCCATCTCTTTTCTTCTTTGCAGCATTTCGTCAAATTCATTGCCAAGTGTATTCAAAATGTCTTCCGCAAGAATGTGCATTTGTGTGGAATAGACATCAGGAAATCCATTGTACTCCTTATAATTGGCTTTACTGTTCGCAATGGCAATACGAATATCTGCGAATGCGTTAATTGGATTGATGCCTCCTGGCACCAAGGTATCCAACTTTTTCTTTAGCCATTGACTTCTTTCACTCAGAGGCTTCTTCAAGCCTTCATCCAAATAGCCTTTTGGTGTATCGAATTTATGGTAAAACAGCCATACTTCTATTGAAGGATTGCTTACTATCCATGTTGCCTGTCGTATCTCATCACCTTTAGCAAACATTGCCCGTATATCAGCCTCAAACTCGTCCATATCTTGAACAAGGTACAATGTATCGTCAGCATCAATACTGAAACTGTCTGTTTCTGTTACGAACCTTTTGTTGAAAAGGTATTCCTTTGCAAGCTCGAACATTTGGCTTGGTACAAGACCTTGCCCTTTCTTGGAAACAAAGGCAATTTTCAATCTTCTGATATGGCGGTCTTTCATCAGCATTTTGAAATAATCCTTCTCTCGCTTGTCGCCACCCGAAATGATGAAGACGATTTTAGTCTCTATGGTCGCCTCACCTTTTGAGTAGTCTGAAGGCATCTTGCCGACGGACAATGAATTGTCTTTTTCTAAAACAGCTGCTTTTTCCGTTTTATTGGAATGCGCCTCCATATCCTTGACAGCAACAGTCTTGGAATATCGCAATTTGTTTAAATCCATATCTCATGCGATTATAATGTTCCAATAAATGGTATGGCTCCAAACCTTCCGTCAAGATAGCCGTTCTCTATGGATATTGTCTTATGTATCTTGAAATCATTAAGTGAATACATTTTGGTGCATCCTTCCACTTTTTCTACGAACCACACTTCATCGGGTCTCAGAAGCTCTTGCTGATTGAGCAATGCCGTTTCATGGGTTGTATAAATCAACTGCCCATTAGACTTCGACTCTCCGAAGAATTTTACCAGATTTTTTATAAGCATCGGGTGAATACCATTGTCTATCTCGTCAATCAATACCGTTTTTCCATTATTGATTGCAAAATAAATGGCAGGAATCAGCGTCAGCAGTCGCAATGTTCCAGTCGATTGTGACATTACATCCATATCACAAACGGATCCGTTTCTGCCTATCTGTTGGAATACAAATTCCCGAACAAGGCGTTTACCATCTTCTTCCGTTACTGTAAGCATAGGTACGTCATCTATCATTTTTGACAGAGACAAGCCTTTGTTGGTCATTATATCAGCGACCTTTCCTTCTTCCTGACTGACATTTTTCAGCCACTGGTCAAAGCTTTCATCCTTTATATAAAGACTCTGTATACCTAATCCGACTTTCGTGAATATTTCTCCGACAAAATTCATCATGTTGGCATTATCCTTGAAATGTTCTATCAGCCAAGGTATGTCCCTACTGATTTCTACCACTTCAAGTTTTTCCAAAAACCATAGGAAAGCATTCCGCATATGCTCGTCCTCTGTCAGATGCAATACGCCATTTATAGCAAGTACAGATCCAAACGGATTATCGGCAATTTGTCTTTCAAGAATTTTCTTGATGCTTTCTACTACTCTGGCTTTCTTGAAGGCAACGCTTTCTCTGTCTCTCTGAAAAACGACATGGTTGCTCTTGCCTAATCCGGAAAGCAACAGACTCTCTGACTTTACGCCATCGATATCTATCTCTATGCAATAGATGTAGGCTTGCGAATTGTTTTCAAATTCAACGACCATCGTGATAGGCTTGTTCTCATCTTCCACAGGCAATTTGAATCTGTTGTTAAGATACCAATTGCGCATTTTCTGTGCGTCCTTACCAGTATTCATCGTGGTCGTAAATTCTTTGATGAACTGAATACCTTTTATAAGGTTAGACTTTCCTGCGCCATTGGCACCGTATATAGCCGTACTTTTCAGCACAGGTGTAGCACCCTCACCATATACATGATTAGGGAATGTTTCCCTTTTAGGATTGGGAAACAAATCAAATGCCGTTTCTTCTGCAAACGACTTGTAGTTGTCTATTATAACCCTGTATAACATAACTTTCTATTTTTGTTTTGTACAAAATTACTATGTTTTTATGAGAATATGCTATGTTTGACGTGAAAAGTTCACGTCAAACCTCAAAATTCTACCTTTTCTACCTGTTTTATGAACTTTTTATCCATATCTGCCGTGCATATCGCTCTGTTTTTTCTTTGCAAATTTACTGCGTCCAGTCAAGCGTCAAGTACCGCTGTGCTAATGTGCGGTTGATTTAACGACAACCTTCCCAAATCGAAGATATTGGGTATTCCATTAAATCTTTCGCCATTTACTTGCCTTTTTTCCTTTGTTCACGCCGTTCTGTATTGCACGAAAAATCTATCCCGACAAGCAAAGCTGATAAAGGCTTTAAAATAAGGGAAGAAAAAGAAATTGATGTTTAATGCAATAAATAGATTGATACAATGAAAGCGACTGAACATTTCAAACAGACAATCAAGGCGTATTTGGACGAGAGAGCCAAAAACGATGAACTCTTTGCCGTGTCGTATGCCAAAGAGAACAAGAACATGGATGACTGTGTGACATTTATCCTAAACCAAGTAAAAAGTAGCAAATGCATGGGACTTACCGACGAGGAGGTGTATTCTCTTGCCGTGCATTTCTTTGATGAAGATGACATCGAAATCGGCAACCCTATTGCCTGCAATGTGATTGTAAACCATACCGTTGAACTCACAGAAGGAGAAAAGGCACAGGCAAGGCAAGAGGCGTTGAAAGAATATCAAGCCGAGCAACTGCGCAAGATGCAGAAGCGTACCAACAAGCCGAAGACACCCAAAGCGCAACCCGAAATAACAACTCTCTCACTCTTTGACTTTTAAGCGTATGAAACCGAGAACAAAATTAGAATACAAGGTCGTGGCTGCCAATGGGCAGTTACAGCCTATCGGACAGGAACCTGTGGATTGGGCTTTCAAACATTGCGTAGAACACATGGCTTTCCGTACTCCAAGCGGAATGACTACCTGTATGGACTGCGGTCACCAATGGCGGAACGATACTAATAATAAACATTGCCGTTGCCCTCATTGTCATACAACATTGGAAATCAAGGACACACTCAGAAGAAATTACAAAGAAAAGATATATTTCTCTGTGATTGACATACAAGATGACTTGCAGTTGCAGCGTGTCTTTCGGTTTGATGTGACATTCCACAAGAAAAAGAAGCCTACGCAATCACTTATGGAAGTAGCAAGAGTATGGATTGATGAAAACGGCAATACAGAAGTGACAGGTCTAAGGCGCACAATGGGATGCTATATGGACAGTTTCGCTTGGAACAGCGAACTTGAACTACGGCAATACAAGGAAGCGTATCTTTATATCGCTGATTGCTATACCTATCCCAAGTGCAAGGTAATTCCAAAGTTAATCCGTAACGGACTAAAAAATTCATTTTTTGACATTGCCCCTCAAAGATTGATGTCTGCCTTGCTGACGGATAGTAGAATTGAGACCTTGTTGAAAGTGAATGATATAACAGCATTGCGTCATTTCGTTATGAATATGGATGATTTGAATTTCTGTTGGGCATCATACAAAATCGTATTACGCAATGGCTACCATATAACAGATATTCAAATGTGGGTGGACTATATCCGTATGTTGGCGAGAAACGGAAATGACATTCATAACGCACATTATGTATGCCCTACAAATCTTAAAAAGGAGCATGACAAGGTACGTGCGAGGCTCAATGGTATTAAAGAGCGAGAAGAAAGAGAACGGCAACGAATAGTAGCAATGGCTGACGAGGCGGCATTTGAGGAAATGAAGCGCAAGTTCTTTGGTTTGTCCTTCACTGACGGTATTATTGTCGTAAGTGTTTTGGATAGCGTGGATGCCTATTACCAAGAAGGAAATGCCTTACACCATTGCGTAGGACAATGCAAATACTATAAGAGACCAAACTCACTTGTCTTGTCTGCCCGAATTGACGGAGAGCGCATCGAGACAGTGGAATTGAGCCTTGAAACATTCAAAGTGTTACAGTCTCGTGGGATTTGCAATGGCAATTCTCCTTATCACGATGCCATTATCAATCTCGTACAGAAGAATGTCGGACTGGTCATGGAGAGAATGACTGCATAATAAATTCGTGTTGCAAGCTGACCTCATTATGGTTGGCTTGCAATACCGCTGTCACAACCCGAATAATCACAAAATCCAAGATGCAGTACGAACTAATCTGCATCTTGGATTTCATCTTATACTTTATCCTGGAAATCTGTCTGCTTTCTTCTTGCGACCACGCTTCTTGGGCATTTCGACATCTTTGATGGAAAGTTCCTCGGAGGCATCTGCCCTTTGTAGTTCCAAAGCGGATTTCTCAATGGCTACATCGCCATAAGTCTCATAGGTTCCCTTTTCCTCTATCGAGCCTAACACGTTTTCCAGTTCTACTTTCGCGATATTCGCATCCGATGAAGTTTCTTTTGTAGTGGGTGTTTTCTTTCCACTCAGACATTCTATGCTACTGGCTTCTACTTCCATTATGTACTGCTTGTTGCCATTCTTGTCCACATAGCTATGGTTGACCACTCTGCCTTCAACAGCAACAGCTGCTCCTTTGTAGAGTCGATTCTTTGCAACATATGCCAATCTGTTCCATACCACGACATTGACCCATGTCGTGTATTTACCTTTGTCGCCATTTGCATCATAGTCGCAATCCTTTACCGCTACACGTAGACGTGACACCGTCGTAGTTTTGTCTACATAGTGAAAATCTGGGTCTTTGCCCAATCTTCCCACAATATTTACCTTATTAACTCCCATGTCTGTTTAACTTGCTTTGTTCTTGAATGTTTCTTCTGGCTGTACTTAGTTTTTCAATGTCGTCAGCCACAATCTGGGTGACATTGTGCGTTACGCCTTCCTTGTCCTCATAGGAGCTTGATGACAAATGTCCTTTCACGTATACCTTGTCACCTGTATGATAATACTGTTGGGCTACTGATGCGAGATTGTTCCACAGTATGACTTCAAGCCATTCTGTTTCTTCTACATTGTCTTTTTTATGGTTGACTCCGAGTGATATACGGGCAACTATTGTTTCTTTTGTTGTTCGAACGATAGGCTCTGCACCAAGCCGTCCGATAATCGTCAAGTTGTTCATGTCTCAAAAATTTGATTGCTGTCCTTCTTTGCTTGTTCCATTATCTTATCGCGATTCGGGATGCGAGCTGTTCTGCCTAAACATACGACTCCTACAACACGAACGCCATAAGCTTGCAGTTCTGCTATATGCGTTCGTATTGAATCACCGGTAGTACAGACATCGTCTATCAGTACACAATTGCGTTTGCCCACCACATTGGCGTCCACCACTATGTTGGAGGTTACTGATATTTTCGACCTATCCATACTTTTATGCTTACTCTTTCTATGCGCTATATATGTCATGCTGTACATTTCTGGTGTCAGCTCACGGTAGCGACCGAGTTGCTTCGCCAAAGAGCAGAAACGCAAATAATAGTTCCGCTCATTACTGCATGGCATAAACAAGATTGTCAGGTTTCCACTCAATCCGAGCTTGGCTATGGCTGTCAGATAGTATTCCGAAGCGTCTCTTTTACCTTCCTTGAACTCATTGACAAGCCAAGACAAATCTCTTTGGTCTTCTGTCCCAAAATTCCTAATTCTCATAGGTAGATAATAGTCATAGAATACGAATGGAATTGTTTCACCAAGACCATTTTCAAACGCATTGGGTGTCAGTGGCTGCTCGTCCATGAACTTACGCATGGCAGCACAAGCATAGAACATCATTGCTTTTTGTTCCCCTGCGAGTAGGGCATTACGATAGCCCCACTCGCATTCCTCAATACTGGCACCACGTTGTCCGATTATCATATAGGCATGTGTGGCTTTTGTTTTCCAACGCTTGCCCCACCAGTAAGCTATCCTTACAAATAGATAGCTGCCAATGATGACAATCGCGATAATATACTCTTCATCCATCAAGCGTTAATCTGTTATGGTCACATCCTCGTCCTTACCGTCTGCCCATGGTTCAATATCGACTTTGGACACTTCTACCTTGTGGTTGCTGATGGTCAGGGTGTAGATGTATTTCTTACCTTTCTCAAATATCACGCCTTCTGTTGATTGTGCTGTCGGGTATTTTATACCGTCAATGGTGAGATTGAATGACAATTTAGAGGCAGAACCACCGAACTTGCTGAATACGAACCACTGATCCTCCAGCGTTCCTTCTCCTGAGACTGTCCCCGTAAAGCTCAGAGTTCCTGATCCTTCTGTTGACTGAAGCTTTTCTGTTTTCACATCGAAGCTGCCATTCAGCATCATCGAGGAACCAGAGACGGTTCCAGTTGTAATGACTCCATCGCCTGTGTAGTCGCCTCTCTTCACTTTTACAACGAGTTTGGAACGGATGTGCTTCATTGTCAACTGCACGGTTGGGTTTGTGTTTGATGCATTTGACACGACATCATACAGATAATCGGTATCGTCATCAACAGACAGAGTCACCTTCTTGTCTTGCATTTTATCGTTATACGGATAAACGGCATACACACGTACCTTGCTGTTTGTCAAGGCTACATTGTTCAGGAATGTCCATCCGTTTGTACCCTTTGTTACCTTGATGTTTGAGTAGACTGTACCATTGTAGGTGTCATTAACGATGTCATCCACCCACACGCCTAAAGCATCACCGTCTACGAAGGATTCTTTTTCCGTAGCTGTCCGAGTAAGACGATACCCCTCTTTGTTCACTTCACTGATACTCAACTGGCATTGCTCCTTGTCTGCGTTGCATCCACATAGATACACGTCACTCTCTGAACACGATGTCATTGCAGCAAACATAGCTCCTGCAACGAGGAATGTACTTGTTTTATTCATTTCGAATGTTTTGATATGTGATAAATTGCGATTGTTTAGCGGCTTTCTTGAAACCACTGCAAAGGTACGGCTGTGAGTTGAAGTGGCTTCATGCTCACACTGACATGTCAGTACTTTTCGCATTTTGCTACCCATAGACTCTTGACTGTTTTTATTATTGTCTTCACACGTTCATTCATCAAAACATTGTTTATGGCATGGTTTGCTGTGGTCAAATCACTTCTGTTGACATATCCCTCTTTTTTATATGCTCTAAGTAGTTTGTGCTTGTATATGGGAGCTTGCCAATACTTTCCGATGTGTCCGTAATTGGACAAGGCTTGCATTACTGCACACAACAATCGAAGGTTATGCACTTTCAATTCTGTCTGCTCGCATCTGAAGAATGCCCCCAACACTTCTTTGGTCAGCGTAATTGGATGGGCAAATACCATCATGTCATCAAGCATTTGCACCAATATCTCTAATTGCCCATCGTTGAGTGAAGACTTGAATGTTGGTGTTTTCTTCTCACTTGTACAATAATGCTCCAATGGTGGCGGTTCCTCACACTGAATACCGACAAGGTTCATTTGCCGATAGCCTTTTGCCACACAATCCTGCATGAATACATACAGGTCTTGATTCTTTACTCTCAGTGTTTCCAGTAATAGCAGTATGTCTGCCTTCTTCCAATTCTCAATTGTTCGCTTCTGTCCATCATTCTCGATGGCTACAAATGTCGCTTTTCTTTCCATTTCTAATCATTAAACTGTTTGTCTATATATAGCCTAATGATTGCACGCAACATTATTGGAGTGGTTGTCTCCTTTGTTTACTTACACTTGTCAGCCCATCATTTTTCTTTGCAAAGTTACTGCATTGAGTGAACGTCAAGCATCGCCTTTGGGCTAAGCACTTCGGAATGGAACGGCAGCCTTCCCAAATCAAAGATATTGGGTATTCCGTTCAATTCCTTGTCATTTGCTTGCCTTATCACTCTTGTCATGCAGTTTAGAAATGCACGAAAAATCAAGTTCCCGACAAGCGAAGCTGATAAGGCTTCAATCAAAGGGAAGAAAATAAAATTCAATTCAAACGGATATGAAAGTAAAAAGACTGACAAAAGAACAAGGCAAGTGGTTTGACATCTGCCGTTTCCCTAATTTCCACAAGACAGGCAGTGTAAAATGCATGAAAAGCCTTTATTATGGCAAGGACGCATTGTTGGTACGTTGTGGTGATTATATCTACAACGTGACAAGCGAACCAAATATTTATGAACAAGCAAAATAGTATTGGTATGACGAACAAACTGATTACGCCTCAGTTTATGGAGACAATAAAAAACTTTCCTCTTTACTCACAAGAGGAAAAAGGCAAAGACGCTATTTGTGTGGCTGTATTTACCATAGGACGCATCAGATGGTTTGTTCTTGAAGGACAGACTGAAGGAAATGACTTTATGTTATTCACTATTGTATGCGGATTGTGCGAAACGGAATACGGCTATGTATCAGCAAACGAATTGGAGAAAATAGAGATTGATGGCACCAAGTATGGGATTAATGACAAGTTCCATGTATGTCAGGTAAAAGGTTTTACACCAACCAAACTGAAGAACATACAAGACAATGAATTGCGTAGCTTTCTTCATCGCCTTTACTCAAAGCCCCAAAAGAACTAATTTGTTACATCTGCCGTAGGCTGCTCAAACCAGTCTACGGCACAAAAACTATCACAATATGGAAAAGATACAAGACATGGTTATCAGTGTAGCCGAAAAAGAAGGTTGGGCTGTCACTATCGAGGAGCAGAATGAATTACGCATCACTTTCAATTTTGCAAAGTTCACGCCCCAAGGACAGGATTTCTCTTTCTCAGCCAACACTTTTGACAACGACCACGATGTGCTTTTGGAAAACATCTTTGAATATTACCAGGACTACGACCCCGACTATAAAGCATATCTATGGATTGGTCCGAACGGACACGGACAGAATGGTGCGCCATACCACATTGCGGACATTGTGGAGGATATGAAAGCTGCAGAAGATATGGTGTTTCAGCTGCACACTGCTCTCAGTAATGCCTTCAACGCTTAGACCAAACAAAAGCCAGCCGTAAGGAGAGGACAATAACTTCTCCCTACGGCTGACTTCTCTTATCTGCGGAACGTAGCCTTTGCTACATTTTCTTCTTCCGCGTTTTCCTCTTGTAACTGATAGTCTGGCAACTCACAAAGCGTGTTATACACGTCCTCGATATTGTCTGCAAGTGACAAGCTGTGGTCATAGCTGAGAATATGCTGCACTGCCAACCCGGCATTGGTAACAGTTCCGAGCTCAAAACTGTCGTGCTCACAGTCGTATTGCAGATGCAGTACATTGCCATTTGGCATTTCAAAGACTGGAGCTTTGCGCTTTGACAAATCAGAAAAGTCTTCTGCAATCATCGACTTTGCCACCTCTTCTACATCCTTTGATGCCTCAGAAGGCAATCCGTATCGAGTAATACTGTCACGAACATCTTCCTCTGTCACCTTGCGCATCACCTCATAGGTGCCGCCAACACTACCATTATATACCACAGCGTAATGGGAATCGTCTACCAATACATCGTCACCACGGTTCTGCACGACACTCTTATACGTGTGTTCCAAATCAATGGCATCGCCTTGGTCATATTCCTTTGCCTCTTGCAGCAGACGGTCATAGTCACCTATATCTTTCAAACTATCCAATACACTTGTGTCATCGTTACTCTGCAGATAGGCAACGGAAGCGTAATATGGTGCAACAGTCTTATTATCTGCGACTTTCTGGTCTGCTTCTTTTACAACATCCTCCGTTTGTGCTTCTTCCAGTTCGAGCGACATCTTATCAATATGTTGATTGATAATTGATGTCGCTTTCTTCACATCAAGCAACGTGGTCTTGATAAACTGTGGTGACTCTTTCAAACTTTCCAGCCACGACTTCAAATAAGCTGCACTATCTTCTTTGATATGTTTTGCCATTCCATATCTTTGGGCGACAAGCGCACTGCCTAATTCTGCCACCAATTCCTCACGTGCATACTCAGATGAACCGAATGTTGTAGGTTTGAAACGGTCGAGTACTGTCTCATGACCTGTCGAATGTGTCATCTCATGCAGTAAAGTGCCATAGAATGCCTCGCCATCCGTAAACTGCTGTTTTTCCGGCACGACTATCTCATTTTTGTTGATTGAGAAATAGGCATTGTCGCCGTATGTGGGTTTGATGGGACAGATCCAGCGGTTGTCCTTAATCATTGCATCGATAGGAGCGAATGAGAACTGTTCGCCTTGTTCCTGCGTCGGTTTTACATACTCTGTTTCCAACTTTGCCCACATATCGGGACGAGCTTCCTGCAAGTTGGTTTGCTGTACATTGAAAACTCTATAGACTTGTAGTTTCGGATATACATTGTACTGCTTCCGCATTTCTTCTGACAGTTGACGGTAGTCATCATATTTGATGCGTTCCCTGGTGTCCTTATCAACGCAGGTAAATGTAGTTATGAAAACAGGAAACGACCTCTCACCCTTCAACACAGAAACACGTGGCAATGCCTCTCCGTTGGCATCCTTTTTCTCCGTATTGTTCAACCGCTGCACACAGTCGAATGTGCAGAAACGGGGTATCTTCCAACCTTGTTTCTCGCACTGAAGGAGCAACATTAGAGCGTTCATACCGTTATAATCTCTACCATTAAGGTTCTTCGGCCATTGCAGTGCACCATCTGTAAACCAAGGCTTTTTCCAGTCTTTGTCAATGCTTTGGATTTTTTCTATCATCATCTCAGCAAATAGGTCCAAAGCTTTTTCCTCACTGCTCGGACCATCACTGGTTGGTTTGTTGTATCTTGCCATAAGCGTCAAGCATTAGGGTTATACGGCTGTGGTACGTATTCCGCCAACTCGTCCACTTTACATGAGAATGTGAGTCGGTCGTTATAGAGTGACAACTCCAGTTCGCCCTTAGCCGTTATTCGGCATCCTGGTACTAACCACGCCTCACGCTCCTTGTTGAAACGGACAAGTCGTACCCAGATATATTCAAAACCGTTTTCTGCTTTAGTCGCTGAATAAGCTGAGAACATTTGGTACGGCTCACCCTTCTTGCTCTTTTTCTCGTCGATGGTTTTACCTATCTTTCCACGGAACTCCAACTGTCCTACAATGCTGTCTGCCTTTACAGTTGTATCGGTATGGATAGCTGTCGCATTCATGTTGTAATACATGTTCTCACCATGTTTTCTGGGGATAAGCACACCGACTGCTTCTATGCGCTGTCCCGTCACAATATTGCCTACTTCCGTCAGTGTTCCATCTTTCAACACGCTAACTTCAATTGTTTTATTGATTCCGTTCTTGGCAGGGATGACCACTGCAACACTAAATGTTACAAACGGCTTCCCTTCTTTATTCGTGCGACATGTGGTAGCTTTACTCACCACACCGCAAATAATTACATTACATTTCATCATAGTCTTGTACCTTTATAAAAAGTTATCTCAATCATCACACTTCATTTATCTGTGCATACTTTCGTTGCGTCCCTGCTGTTCCTGCATTCCTTGCTCAAAATTTTGCGAAGCCAGTTGACTGATGACAATGCTGTTTACCATTCCTGCTACTCTCAACCGTTTGGTCTCTTCGCTCAATCCTTGGTCGTTCAAGGTGGCGGACAGTCTGCTCAATTCTGCTGATGTCAGTTCACGGCTTACTTTGATATTGCCGTTGTCTGCCGTCAGTATCGCACGACCATTGTCACCAATACTCAGACCGCACGTTTTCATGCCTGATACCAGTGAAGTCAAATCTACAGACCGTTCACTGACTGATTGACTGATAGCTGCCTTCTGTTCCTCGGCTTCTTTGTTATCTATTTTCACAGCCAATATCATCAACGATGAGAAAGCTGTCATTGCCATTTCCAAGATAGGGTCACTGCCAACTGGTAATCCTACACCGCTATCTTCAGACGACAGCAACTTCTTCATCCATGCATCGGGTGACATGCTTTCTGTATTGCTTGGCACATCGGTTTTGTATTTTGCCAACAGGTCATTGCCATTATACAAGGCTTGCTGTTTGATGTTGCCTTTTTGTGCGATTTCTGCCAGATAACAGGACGGATCCACGTCCCGACTTGTCCCGTCTGCTGCAATTGTTTTTACTCCAAAATGCAGATGCTCTCCAGTGGTTCTTGTTCCAGTATTGCCTGTTACACCTATCTTTTGTCCAGCTGACACGGCATCGCCCACTTTTACATTTACCTCCGACAAATGCATATAGGTAGTTTGCACCTTGCTGCCGTCCTCACGATTGTATTCCACCGTGATACTTTTTCCTCCTGCTGTATTCACATCCTGGTTGATGGCTACCACCTTACCGCCATTCTCGGTTGCTAATACGGCATCATGCTTACAACGGATGTCTATGCCTTTGTGCATCTGCTGCTTGCTCTTGTCCATCGGATCTTGACGCATACCGAACGGAGAAGTGATGAATAGATAGGTTTCACGGAGCAAAGGGAATGAATACTTGCCATTTGGTCGTTTGTCTTGTACTTGTTCTTCGCTTGCTGCTTGTCTTGGATTGTTCTCACTCCGAACCGATGGAGCAGCGAGAGGAGAGCCGAACTTGTTCGAGCTATCCCGAGTCGTGACAGAGGAAGACCGAAGGTCAAATGACTTCCCTTGCGCCTTCATCTCGCTCATCACTTGTTGGTCATACTTCTGTAGTCCATTCAGTTCAATGATGTCCTGCAAATCTGTTGCATACCCCATACCTGATGCGTACCCGGCTTTGGCTATCCCTTTAGTCCAACCCTTATAGTCATCTGGTGACAGCTGAAAGCACTTGGCATAACGCTGATTGTTTGCGAGGAACTTGGAATGGTGCTCGTAGCTATCTGCCACAGAACTGTACTTACAAAACTTTTCATTGGGCTTATCATCCGTATATACCAGATAGTCACCTCCGTTCTTCAACCACGAAGCTGTTGCTTTGATGCCAAAGTGATTGTTCCCCAATCGTGACAGTTCACTCTCTCCATTACTGCTTTCCAGCATGCCTTGCGCTAAGGTAACGGAGGCAGGAATGCCATAACGCTTCATCTGCTCCATAGCCGCCTCTGCATATTGGTTGGCGTATGATTGGTTCTTGCTCATTGTTCTTACTACTTTTTGTTATCCTTTTATGGAATTTAATCTCATTGGTATATCTACCGCTTCATTCCTCTCGATGGTTCTACCAACTCTTTCACTTCCTCCTGCTTGTGCCGTTTGGGCTCTTCCAACATATCGCAGATGGCTACTCGTTGTCCTTCCCGTATCAGTTTGGGCAGGTAGGTGTCAAGGGCATGGTATGGAAAGCCTGCCATTTCTTTGATATTGCCACTTGTTCGTCTGGTCAGCGTGATTCCTAATATCTCTGACCCTTTGCGTGCATCTTGATTGTACATCTCATAGAAATCACCAATGCGGAACAACAATAATGCATCTGGGTGCTTGGCTTTCAAGTCATCCCATTGCTTTTTTATGCCAGATGATTTTTGCTCTTTCTTGCGTTGGGTTTCTTGTGCTTTCTTTTCCTCAGCAGCTTTTTCCTCCTTGGCTTTCTCCTCGGATTTGTCTTGTTTATCTTCTTCCTCGTGATATTCCCGGTGTTCCTCTTCGTGCTTCTCTGTGGTTCCTTGCTGTTCCTGCTTCACCTCGGTCTCCACTTCCTGTTTCTCCGATGATGTCTGTTCTTGTTTTTCTCCTGCTTTCAGCACGTCAGCAAATAGGGTTGCTGCCAAATGGGTCTTATAGCTGTTTCTGTCTTCTGCTACCCATAACCGCTGCCATTGCTGTGGGGTAATGCATCTGGGCTTCATCTTCTCTCCGTCAATGGTTGCTGAACAAAGAATGCCATTTTCTTTGGTCTTGAACACGCATACACGTTCTATGCGGTTCATATCAATGTCCTGGTCATTGCTCCCGAACAGGTCCACTTTCAAGTCAGGTTGTACGGCTGCACGATGGTGATACTTGTTTGCCAACTCCTGCTTTACTGCTTCAAAATTGTCCATCGACTGCTTCAGTGTACTAAAGAACTGGTTGATGTCTGCCTTGTCTGGATATATGCTATATCCGTTCTGTCCCTCGGGTTTGATATACAATACCCAACGGTTTTTGTCGTCTTGTATCATCTGTACTTGACTGAACCCAACGTCCTTGGCTCGCTCTACAGCAGGACTGACATCTAATGTGGATAGATGTTCTAACGACCAATTTTTCAGTCGGGCGATGTCCACTTGCTTGTCCGCAAAGTAAGTGTCATCGGGGCGGTACCCCAATGCTCCGTCAGGATTGTAGAAGCGTACGGTTTCGATGCCTTCACGTTCCAATGCTTTCTGGATGCGCTGCTTGCTCATGCCCTGTATCTCATTGTTCACTTCTAATGAGGCTCCTGACGGCATAACCACGTCGGCTGTCTTTTTCTCCTTGTCAATGACCAATACGATGGTCTTGTTGTCTTTGTCGGGATGCTGTTTGATTTCATCAGCTATGAGATAGTGTTTAGGCAACTGGTCCATCAGTTCCTTGGTCTCTCGCTGATTGCGCATGGTGGAGTATTCTATTTTTACTCCTTGCTCTGCCTTGCGCATCACTAAAATGGCATTGTTTACGTCACTCTCAACAGCATCTATCAGGCAGGGATTTTCCTTCAACTCACGAACCCAGTAATCTGTCTGTCGTAAGCCTTCTTCCGACAATCGCGCTGGCAGTCCCAACTCCAACATTTTCACTCCTGAAGCTAATTCTGCCACCAATCGTTCTCTTTTTATGGCATCCTCCGATGGGGCTGTACCATTTTTCATCACCATGCCTTCACGTGCCAACCGCTGCTGATGTCCTGTGGCAGAGACAATCTGGCGCAATGTTTCTTGCACATAGTCATTGTAATGCTCAAAGTCCTTTTGGCGTGGCATATACACTGCATCCTTTTCCGTGTCATAATGTGCGACACCGCTGCCGTCCGTACGTATGGGTACCAGATTGTCACGCATTTTCAATAGGAAGTCATTGAAGCGAACATGCATGGCTCGATCATCTCCTTCTCCCTGGCCTCGCTCCTCAGCTGTGCCATAATCTGCCAACAGTTTTTTGTATTCTTTCTCATTGGCAAATGGCATTGTGGTCTGGTCAATGCAAAACAGTGTGCGTATCTCTCTATTGTGCACACCTTTATATTGCTTCTGCTGTTCTACATCCAATGCCTGATAGTCGTTTCGACTGATAATATCCTTTGGATTGTTACGATTGACGTATTGGTTCCAATTATAGAAAAGGAACGGTACTCCTCGTTCATGCTCCCTTACCGCCACTCCTTGTCTTTTTGCCTCACTGAAAGGCATAAAAAGGTTGGTCTTGCTACCAGACTTGTCCGAATGCAATGACATGATCAATGCATTGAACGGACTTACTGTCAATCCCTTGGGATAGAAACTTGGATAGGTCTTACCCGATGCGTTCAACCAATATCCTTTTGCTGATGGCGCACTGCCCAACGCCGTAGAGAGTAATTCCACTTGTCTCTCTGCAGCCGTTTTTTCTGCCTGACTTTTGTCTTTCATATTGTGCTTTTATTATATTCTTATTGTATTCCTCTTGATCTGCTGACTGTCTCACGCTCCTCACGACCATTCTCATACTGCTGCATGGCCACAGATTGCATCTGCTCATTTTTTGCAAGTATTGCATTGGCAAGGGTATTCAACGGCAACGCCCCTGCCTGATATGCATCCACCACGGTTTGTGGCAATTGAATGGTACAGGGCACCCGGTCGATATGTACAATCAAACAACTGCCTTTTAGCACTGGATTGCTTAAACGTGGATTCAATGGCTCGTCTGCATATTGCCTGTATGCGACTTGTCGATTGCTTGCTGCATATCTATCTGGCACTGAGCCTTCATTGGCTTTCCTCTCCAATGCTTCATGCCCGGCTTTATTTATCAGATTGGCTCCTCCCATACCTATCAATATCATTTTAAGTATCGGATTCTTCACGAACATTCCTGCCACAATACTTGCCAATGGTATCATGCTGTTATCCATGTTCAAGGACTTTGTCTTGCCAGTAAGCAATCCTACTAACATATCTGGCAACATGGCGAGCACATAGCCAAGGTTATGGGTGATGTCGCCGAAACCATCCAAGCCGAAATTTGCCAACAGTCCTTCCCATCCGTTTTCATTGGCTTGCTGCAACTGATTGGCTTGATCCTCGTCTGATGATGCGTCAACAGATTGTGCTTCTCCTGAACTGTCAGTTCCCTGTTTCCTTTCCGTACTTTTGCGCTCTGCCTCTTTTTGTTTTACCGCTTCTTGCTGAGCTTTTTCCTTCAGATAGTCATCTTCCTTTCCTGGTGCTACAATCAACGGAACTTCCTTGTATTTTGGATCTTTACGTATGTCTTTGGGTTTCAGAAAGTCCGTATTGGGTGTAAACACAGGAAAAGGGGATTTGTTATTGCTATTTGTTGTCCATGTCACAGGCTTGTATTTTTTTGTTGGTAACTTGATTTTATGTGATAACTGCCCGTTAAACGTTTGCAGGAAACCTCCAGATTCTTCAAGTTCATTGGCATGTTTACGAAAGCCGTTGAAGACATTGCCGTTACTGCCAAAGATTCCTTTGCTGATGCTTAGCTCCATTACCTGCTCCTTGCGTTGCTCCGTACTGCCAACGGTTTTGTCTAAGGCATATCCTAATGCTACATCGCAGCCAACGAACTTGGCGAAGGTTGTCCAACCATTAAAAGCTCCCATCGATACGGCATCTACTGCGGAACCAGCCACTCGTCCCGTAACTTTCTCTGTGGTACTGGGCTTATAGGCTTTCTCGCTTCTTGCCTCAATCTCTTTGGTTAATGGGGACTTCATCAATTCCTCAGTAAATCCCCAGATACTTTGCTTGGCTGCCTTTCGCATGATGTATTCCATCGATGATTTGGGGATGTCATCCACAACCAATTTGTTGATCATCAGGTCTTCCATCCGCTGACCGATATAGGCATATGCCAAATCGCATCCTATTTGTTTGGATAGCGCATCGTATTTTGTACGTCCGATTTGTTCCACCACGGCTTTACGCCATTCTGCTGACAACAATGCGAAGTCACGCTGCATCGCTTTGTCGTTTTGCATTTTCTCATTGCACATCCTGAGATAGTCCTCGGTGGTCTTGCTGTTCCACTCGCCAGCTGTGCGCACTGCTTGCCAACCCATGTCTATCAACATAGGATTGGATGATGCCATGATACCTGCCGGACTACGCTGGTAGTCTGCCAGTTCCTTGACTTGCTTGTCGTTCAATGTCTTTCTGACTTGTTTCATTACAGACAAGACACTGCCTTCAAAGTAATGTTGCAGACTATATTCTATCTCCGCAAAACGTTTGCTGTTCTTTATGCTCATTGCTTTGTTACTTACAGGGTTTGGTTCAACAGTTGCTCTTTGGTCTGCTCTATCGCATGATGGTATACTTCCATCTGCTTTGGGAAATATTCAGTTAGCCACCCGTCTTTCTCTATGCGGTCAAGAATAAACAGAATGGCTTGCTGACGTTCTATCTCCACAGAACTCTCTCCGTTCTCATGATTGTTGAACCAGGCTTTGGTCCACCATCTTACTCCTGCGCGGTCGGGGTATACGCTGACTATCCTCGGTATGTCGAAGCTCTGAATGTCCACTTCCAAATTCATTAATGGATCGACGACTCCACTACTGCTCAGGAGGTCGCTGTGGACTTTTTTTTAATGCTTCATTCAATGTGGATAGGAACACATTGTGGCGCAACGCCAAATAGTCAAGAAAATCCCCAATTAGGAGATTCTGTACCTTACATGCCAATGGTACACTTCTCTGACTGATACCCAACGGATTGCTCATGCTTGGCATAACCTCAAAGAAGTAGCGTTTCATGGCTCCCAACGAGAAAATATTACGTAGCGATTGTTCCCGATGGGGCGACAATGCGTATTGTCCATGCCGTAGGTCATCCATATATAAAGGCAGATAACGCAGCATCAATGACTCGATTTCTTCTCTGTCGTTGTCATATTGTGTGGCGATGTTCATGTCAAAATCGTCAATGTCTATCGCCCCAATCCTTCCTTGATGTTTCAATGCTTTAATATTGCCATAAAGCATAGTCAGGAATTCCAACGGATTCAGCTCCTCTCCGTCGAATTTTACACTGATATGCAATCGGTCGCTGCTCAGGCTTACTGCTTGTCCTGCTACTACTGGCTCCCCGAAGTTTGCATACACATTGGCAAGGTGTCCGTAGATCACCTCGTATTTACCATATCGTATCGTTTGGTATATGCCGTGTATGCTGTCACTGCCAACTCCTGATACGGTGCCACTTGCCACTGCGGACAGAGGATAATGGTTGACCATAAAGTCCAGTCCGTGATGAAAGAACTTTTCTCCTGTAGATGGATGTGTCTGTTCTCCATATCCCAAAGTCATTGCCACTTCTTTACCAGGCTGCTCCTCAAACGGCATACAATATCCGCTCTTGGACTGTAATATCATTTCTTCTGTATAATGCATACTTTTTCTGTTATCTTCTCATTCCTCTTACTTGTGTGTCTTCGGCAGTAGCCACTGCTGCACTACGCCTTTCTCCTGCGCTACCACTTCCCATCATATGATTGAGGTTGGCATTATTGCCCACCAACATCATGCCGAGCATGGTTCCTGCTATTTTGCCCAACCATCCGAAACGACCAAAGATGAGATAAGCTGCTGCCACCAGTCCCGCCAGACTCAATCCCGACACTTTGCCTTTGCCGAGGTTACTGAAGAAACTGCCGAACATATCCAGTCCGTTTCCATTGAAGATATTGCGGAAGAACTTGCTCATGCCGCTCCACTTGCTGTTGATGTCGCCCATGGCATTGTTCATGCTGTCTACCGCTTCTCCTGCCTTGTCTTTCAATTCCTTTACATCGCTGGCTGTTCCTGCAATGGCGTTGGTTACTTCTTCTCCGATAACGGCATCACTTACAATGCGTGTCACACTCTTGTCTGTGGTGAGTTTTTCCCAACCGACATATCCTACAGCTCCTCCTACAGTAGCTGTCTTTACCGCTTTGCCAGCGTGGTTCAGGGTTTGTGACGGATGAATCACAGAATTGCCTATAGACTTTGCAGAGGCTTTCGCTCCAGTCTTTGCGACTCCCAATGCCTTGCCACCTACTGTTAATAGTTTACTCCAAAATGACATATTCTATCGTTTTTTGTTATTACATTATTTATTTGGTCTCATATCTGCCTTATCCGACCTACTATTTATAGCCTTACAATTCCCTACAAAACTTACTATGCCAACCTTCATCCTCAACTTAGGAAGGTTTAAAGAGGCTTAACTCAGCTTATTGCTAAGGCATCACGTTTCGTCCGGCTTGTTTCCATCTTCTTTTTGCAGCATTCACGATTTCTTGTTTGTTGGCTTTTTGTGGCTTTGATCCTTCGTCTATCTCCAACCATATATCACCCATACTTGTGTACTTCACTGCTTTTGTCAGTCGTTGCAGTTTCTTGTTCATCACTTTCAATTTCGGACGAATTCCAAACACTACTTCCATACGTTCTTTCTCTGTCATCTTATTCTTTGACAGACATACTGTTCGTATGTCATTTACGATTTCTACGCTGTTCAGTATCAACTCACGATAGATTTTATTGCGCTTGGTGGATAACGCTACGGCCAATCCATTACTCGGATGGGCATCCAGTTGCTTGATTAATCCACCCATGTTATTTGTGAGCTGCGTCACCTCATGATAGAATCCGTATACCTGCGATGCATAACATACAATAGAACGAAACGAGTCAAGGTAGTTGTTGAACTCTCGATGCAAGTCTGTAGTTGCCTTCACTTCTTCCTTTGTCCAGATATGACCAGTGGTCATCATCAACATCACTTGTTCTTGGTTCTTCAACTGTTTCTCTGCCTTGTTGGTGTACATCAGTATCATTCCCGTCAACGTCGGGTCTGACTGGGCATAGGTTTTGTCAATGCTCAGTAGCATCACTATCGCCACAGCTCCTATATATTTTACAACTCCCATTTATTCCATTGCTCTTTTTGTACAACATTGTATTTGTTCAATCCTACTTATTCGTCCAATCCTGTTCATTGCATAAAATTTTTCATCAATGGCTTAGTCGGCATAAAGAGGCTTAGAAAGGCTCATTCACCTACAAACAGCCAATTACACGCTATGAATCAGTCTGCCTAAAAAGGCTCAATAAGGCTTATTCCAACAAAGTGTTCTTATTCTCCTGCCACTTGTGCTGCTCTTCGCCATCGTCCCATTGCTTGCCTTGCAACATCTGCATTGTTTCTGTCTATCATTCCTGCCGTAGCATTATTCCATACGTCATTGAATGTATAGTAGCGTATGCTCAGATACAACCGATGGAGTTTCTTGCTGAAACAGCTGAGTTTGTCGTTCAAAGCCCAAAGGGTCTTGCTTCGGTCTGCTCCTGTTATCATGTTCTCGTTACCTCCTTTTGATACGGCATCGTTCAGCAAGGTAAAGACTGATACCAATTCTGTAGCTGTCTCAATATACAGGTTGTTCATTGACATACTGGCAACAATGCCTTGCGGATTATTGTTGATGGCTTTGCGCAACTTGCCCAAAGTGATGAAGATTCTCACTCCGTCATCATATAGATGGGTACAGGCTTTCAACGAAGAGGCGTAACCGCTGACGTCTTTCAAATAGCTGTTGTATTGTTTCTGCCATTTGTGCATTTGATTGAACTCGGCTGCAATGGTATTCTGTAATATGGCTGTTTTCTTCTGACCATTGATCTGACTGTCTATCTGCTTTTCCAACAGTTCATTACCCTCTGCCAGTGCCATCCATTCCAATGGATTTGATACAGTTATCTGTGCCTTTCCATTCATGGCTGTTCCCAGAGCTATTCCCATCACCAATATCACTCTTCTCATTTTTACCTCCTCATTCCTCCTGGTTTTCTTTCGTCTGGTACTCCCAATGGCTCAAATTCTCCTTCCAATGATTTGATATGCTCCTCACTTGGTTTGTCCAACAACACATCATTCCAATCTTTTGCCCACATGGGGATTGGCATGACTCTAACGTTGTCTGGATTTATACCTTGCTCTTTCGCAATTTGTTTGAATAGCTCCACAAATTCACGTCCTGCCTTATCGTTATCAAAGCATAGATAATGTTGAGCTTGCGGTGTGGCTTCCAACATTCCTTTTATCTGTCCTTTGGTTGGTGAACCGCCAGTAGATACGTATATGCCCTTACGGGATAGCTCGGGATTTTGCTTTATTGCCTCACGGTTTATCTGATAAAATGACATTGCATCATAGGCGCTCTCAAACCATCCGACACCACCTACACGATCCAAAGGTTCGTTCTTCAAGTTGGCTATCCACAGACCTTCACTTCCATTGCTGCCCTCGGCCTTGCCTTTATATGTGCTGCTTCCATCCATTCTTGGACGACCGCGTTCTTCCAGTCCGACAATGGTGTTGTCTCCCGGTTGGGTCAACGGAAAAGCCAAATTGGTATATTTCAATCCGTCGTTCCTGTGTTTGGTCGCAAGAACAAAGTGCTTGTTAAAGACATACTGTGTATACAGGTCTATACCTCTTGGCTTGAAGTAGAAATAGAATGGCTTTTGGGTGTTTCTATCTCCAGTGTCAAACTTCAACAAATCATAGTCTTTTAATGAGAATGGCTTACTTGTTGATTTTGGTGCCAATATCGGGTTGTAGTGCTCTTGCACTGGATTGTTCAACAAGCGGTTGCATACCAAGTTTACCAATCTGTCCGTGGACATTCCTGCTCGATATTCGTCAAATTTTTCTGGATGTTCCTTGATGAAGGAGATTACATTATACAGTTTCTGACGTGGTGGCTGAAAACAGCATTGACCGTTGGGTGTCACCAGAAATTTATCCCCATGCACACGCCTTCCGTCATTGTCTGTCCGCACATACGACGGATAGCGCAATCCATCTCGTTTATTCAGGTGATAACCTGCATCTACGAGCACGTCTTGTATGCGCAATCGCTGCAAGAAGTCATTGTATGTCAAATCTCCGTTCATTAATATCCTCGTCGTATTTCTGTTATTTCCTGATTCATCTGTGCTTCGAAATTTCTCGCTGCCACCTCATTGGGCATGTCTACTCCGGGCTTGAAGTAGGGGCGTGGGGGATGTCTTCCTTCCGTGCAATCTACATAGATTTCAGGATGGGGATGATGGCTCATTCCATGCGCAACTTCTGATGTCACTACGGCTCCTGCTGCCAAAGCTGCAAAGATTTTGGTTCCCAATCCAGTGCTGGCTTCAGGACGTGACTTCATGTCCACTTCCTTAAATATGTTGGAAAAGAGCTTCATACGGTGATAGTCATCCACTGCCATAAACTTGTCATATTGTTTCTGGCTTATTTCATGACTGATGGATTCTCCGTTGATAATGGCTGTCATGCGGTATTTCACATCGCCATTTTTTTGTTGCTTTGCTGATTGTCCCTGCTCTTTTACTTGCTCGCTTGCTGCAACTGGTACTTCTGTATTCTGTATCTTTTCGACATATATTTCGTCCACTTGCACCTCACGTCCGTTCTTTATTTCTCGGTACCAACCTTTACTTTCGTCCAATAGGTTCAGGTCTTGTCCATTTACCGATGCATCACCATGAATCTGTGGCTCTCGCTCCACTGTCTGTTCTTCGTCTTGTCCGGCTTCAACGACTGGTTGCTGTCGTTGCTCCATTTCTTGCTGCACTTCTGGACGCAATCCAATGTTGATGCGCTCTTTGCTGTTCAGCATATCCATGGTAACCTTATCTGCAAAGTCATCTTTGATTACATTGTTCAGTATGTCCAGTCGTTTGTCTATTGGCATTTGCTTGACGGAGTTGTTGGTCAACGCCTTCAACTCGTCTTCTTTCAAGTCATACACCATATCTACATTCGTGGCTTTTGACTGGATGGTAAGCGTTTTGCTCTGCTCATCAATGATGATACCATGCGATGAAAGACATTCCTGCCATTTCTCGTTGGAGAAATAGACTGGGGATGTTATCAACTCCTTGTAGGGTTTGGCTGGTTCATTACTTCTTGGTCTGCTTACCACTGGCGTTACCACTGCTTGCAGATTTTGCAGTACATCTTGACTTACAACTGGCTGTTGTGCCTGTCCCTTATAATAGAACCCATAACCGCCTGATTGCAGTTCGCCTGGATTCATTCTTCTGTCCCAACGCTCTGACACCATTGGGGCTTGCGGATAGAAAAGTTGACCGCCAACTCTTCGGAGATGCCAGCCATCCTGAATTCTTGGTGTCCATCCCAAAAAGTGAGGAGGGTGCATACAATACCCTCCTGTTCGTCCATACTCACCAATTCCTACACGATACCCATGTAGTCCCATTGCTACACGTCCGTTGGCATTACGGGCATGCACGAAGTTTTTAGGCAGATAAAAGTCATTGCCTACAACACTCGTGAAGGTATTATAGGCTGTCTTGTTGGCATAGCTGGTTCCCCAGTCTGTCAATGCAAGCATTTGCTTCTCGGTGAGTCTGTAGGTGAGCAACGGACTGTCATGTCCCTGCACTGCCAACTGATACCCATTGCCATCGGCAATGATATGCGCTTGCATACCATTGCGCATAAGCAGATCACGCAACTCTGGGGATATGTCCATCTGCCTTGGATTCAATTGTTTTCTTATCGCCATTCTTTTCTCGTGTTTTTAGTGATACTTCTACGCATCCCCTCGCTCCAGTGCTTCTTCCAACAATTTGTCTTTATATGCTACAAACTGTCTCGCACTGTCCTCGCAGATGCACAATCCCTTGTTTAAGCAGTACTGTGTGTATTCATCCTGCCATTCCTCTGAGTAATGGTTGACATAATCCAACCAACCATATTCTCCTTTCTGAACTTTTTCTACCAGTACTTCCTCTGGATAATATTTGTTCTTTGCCATTCTTCTTGTATTCTTCTTTTTCTATTGTTATTCCATATTTGCCTTCTATTCTCTGCCACAGCTTAGTCAGCTTAAATAGGCTCAGTAAGGCCTATGCCTAACAAGCCCCCCAACGGTTTTTGCACATAGGCATGTTGTTCTGTTTATCGCCGCACCTGTCTTCCGAGTGGTGTCCACAGTTTAAGAGCATCGAATGTTTTTATTCTGTTTATCGCTGCATCTGTTTTCCGAGTGGCACATCGTGCCACAGCTTTATATGGATGAAAAGCAAGTCGAAGACTCGGAAAACAGATACGGGGTTTATATCGGTTTTTGTCTAAGCACACCTATCGGCACACCCCAAAATGAGCCCAACCTTCTTAATGATGTCTCACTCTCGCAAGATGTCCCTCTCGCTTGCGTGACAACTCATTCCACAAATCTTCCGTATAATCATCCTCACTGACATAATCCAGATTACCGTCATCGTCCATCACCCAACAGCCATAACATCCGAATGTGTATTTATCCCATTCTCTTTTGGTCTGCTCTTGCCATTTCCTGTCATCACCTTGGCATAGTCTGATGCCTGTGCTTTCATTCAGGTCAATGCCAACTGTAACAGGGTCTTCGTCCATTACGAATGTAAGCGGTTCACCATGCTGGATGACTTTTACTTCTGCTGAACTCAGATGCATTTCTCCTGACAGTACTTGCAGGTTGCGACCAATGACTGGTGTGGGGGCATACATCACTTGGTTAGTCTCTGCATCCAACTGCACGAATGCTTTGCTCTGTTTCCCGTCAATCATCATATCTGCAAGGATGGCTTTTCCTGACAGCAACTGTTTCTGTTGTTCCTGATCATATTGCGCCAAAGGTGCTTGGCTCAGTACTGGATAGAACATTACGTCTACCTTACCATCTTCCATGCGTACAAAAGCGAAACGTGTTCGACTCTTGATAACATTCTCATTTTCATCCTCCACCTGTATGGGCAGTACTGGCGAACGTCTTCCCTGACCAATGTCTTCCAATGCATGCATGGGCAGGTCTTCAATCATTTCTCGTGTCAATCCGTACTTGGCAAGTGTCTCATACGGCACTTCATGTTCTTCTATTCTTGCTTTCATATTTGATTGTATTTATTGATTTCCAACTGTGCAGCCTTTTGCCTTCAACGCAAACATACGCCACACATCAGCAAAATTATATTGGAATGCGGCCATTACAAGAATATCGCTCATTCTTGGAGCTTACATTTATGCTAATTTATAATTCAAGTATGATAATCAATGAATAATCATACTTGATTCTTATTTGATGTTATATTTTCGTTCCTTCAGTCTTCGCAGTTTTGTCTTTCCTTTTTCTAATACTACTTTTGTCTACATGAAAAAGTTTTTATTGGTCTTCATAACTGCTGTCGGACTCTCTGTATCTACAACAGTTCATGCTCAGTTCTACTCCGTAGATAATCATAATCGTCGTTACAAGGTTAAGGTCGTAACACCACATGCAAAAAAGAGGCACCACTTTCTCGTGATACCTCTTCTATTAAGCAGCCATCAGTCATTGACTCGACGGCTACCAATGAATTTATAACAAACAAGCCTGTTACTGCAAGCTCACAAATCTCGTTTCCTCTTCAAAATATTTATATTACGTCACCATATGGCTACCGCAATGACCCATTCACTGCCAAGAGAAAGTTTCATAACGGTATTGACCTGCGTGCCAACTATGAACCTTGTTATGCCATACTTGATGGTATTGTAGAACGCATCGGCAATGACAAACGTTCTGGCAATTTCATTACTCTTCGTCATGGTAACTATACCATCAGCTACTGCCATCTCTCGCACATTCTCGTTCCACAGGGTAGACCAGTCCAAGCAGGTACTCCAATCGCCATTACTGGTTCCTCTGGTCGCTCCACAGCCCCACATCTTCATTTGTCCATAAAATACAAGCGAAAGTCTATAGATGTCAAGGTGTTATTGGATTATATCGTTCATTCCAAAGACTCAAAATTTTGGTGTCAGGGTGTAAATCAGTAGAAAAGATTTTGGTATTAGGGCATAAACACGCAAAAAAGATTTTGGTATTAGGCTTTTTCATGTAACTTTGTGGGCAAAAAGGGAATAATGGCAGATATAATATTCAAGCGTAAAATCTATTCCAAACTAAAGGAATGGAAAGAGACCTCTAAAGGCAAAACTGCATTGCTTTTAGAGGGAGCGAGGCGTATAGGTAAGTCTACTATTGTGGAAAAATTCGCTCAAAAGGAATATCGCTCATACATTTTGATAGACTTTAATGAAGCCTCGAAAGGAGTAAAGGGACTGTTTGATGATTTGATGGACATGGATTATATTTTTCTGTACTTGCAGAATATTTATAAGACCACATTGTATGAAAGAGAGTCTGTGATTATCTTTGATGAAGTGCAGCAATGCCCAAAGGCTCGTCAGGCAATCAAATATCTAATCAAAGATGGTAGATATGATTATATTGAAACAGGATCCCTTATTAGTATTCGAAAGAACACAAAGGATATCAGCATACCCAGTGAAGAATATCGACTTGAAATGTTCCCATTGGATTATGAAGAGTTTCGATGGGCAATGAATGATGATACAACTATGCCTCTGATGCGAAAGTTCTTTGAAAGAAAGATGTCATTAGGTGATAGCTTGAATCGTCAGAAAATGCGTGAATTGAGGTTGTATATGTTGATAGGAGGAATGCCACAGGCAATCAATGCCTATTTAGACACAAACAATTTGCAACATGTTGATATGGTTAAACGACAGATCATACAACTATATGCAGACGATTTCAGGAAAATAGACCCTACTGGGAGAATTTCAAAATTGTTTATGGCTATACCGTCTCAGTTGAGTCGTAATCTGTTGCGTTACCAACCAACACCTGTAGTTGGAAAAATGGGGGCTGACAAAATCGACGAGATGATTCTTTGCTTGGAAGACAGTAAGACTGTAAACGTGGCTTATCATGCGGATGATCCCAATGTTGGAATGTCATTGACAGCTGATTATGGAAAATATAAGTTATATATAAGTGATACTGGATTGTTTGTGACATTGGCATTTTGGGATAAGGATTTTACGGAAAATATCATATACCAGAAACTGCTTAATGGTAAATTATCTGCTAATCTGGGATATGTATATGAAAATTTGATTGCGCAAATGCTTCGTGCTTCAGGCAACAAACTGTTTTACTATACTTTTCCTAAAGATGATACCCATTCTTATGAAGTTGACTTTCTCTTGTCAAGAGGCAACAAACTTTGCCCTATTGAAGTAAAATCGTCCGGATATAAGACTCATGCGTCGTTAGATGCTTTCTGTCTTAAATATTCAGATAGAATAAGTCAGCCATATCTACTTTATACGAAGGATTTTCATAAAGACGGGAATGTATTGCTAATGCCAATTTATATGACTCCATTGCTATAAAATCTTAAAAGCGGATGCTCAAGACTCTCCATCTTGAACATCCGCCTTTGCCTATACTCATTTTATGAAGCTACTTCTTCACTCCGTATGTCTCATAATCCTTCTTTCGTCTTTCTACTATCGGAGGATTCTTCCCGTCATAGTACATATCAAACCATGTTGACGATTCTTTTGGTTTCATACTATCACTCAGCACAAAATGTTTGCCGTCCAATGACCGTTGCTGTATGTAATAATGGTACTTTCTATATGCCGTCTTGACGAATACCTCTCTTGATCCCAGGAAGCAAATGTCATCGTACATCCTTATCTCTGCTCTTCTGTAAGTTTCACCATTGTTTCTTCCACGTCTCATATACACTCCCCCGATCTTCAAGAAATCCAGGAAACCAATGGTGACAAATTCTGGCTTACGGGTTAAGCAGGTCATATTCTCCAAATATACCCAGTATTCCTTGCCTTGCTCTGTGAAATGAAGCAGGGCGTTGTCCTGCAGCTCTGCAAACTCATACGTCTGTTCTGGCTTTTCCATTGGTTTGTACAGTTCTGTGCGTACAAAGTATTTGCCTTCTCTGTTCTGAACTATTCTTATACCGTATGCCTGGGGGTATATCTTAGCATAACTGCCTAATGACTCCCATTTATCCAGCCAATGTCTTCTATAATATACTTGGTAATTGTTCTTCGTGACGCAGGTTACTCTCAGATTGGCAGGTTCTTTATAGTCAGCTAACTGTGTTCTGCATCCGATGTAATCTATTTTTATTTCTGGTCTGAAAAAAATTATGTACTGTTTCTTTTCCTCTTCAAACTGCTTGACTTCTTCTTCCCATGTGTTTCTCTTTTCTACTAATTCTTCATCTGTCATAGGATGCAACATGGTATCCCAAGCCTTGCGCCAAGCCAAACCTCCTTGCTCGTCTTCCCAAATCGACAGGTCTTCTATTTTCTCCTTGAACCTGTATAGTCTGTCTGGCTCTGATGGCTGCACAAAGAAATTGCGGAACCGCAGCCCTTCGTCTGTCCCATTATTCAACGCATTCCGCAATACAAAACTGTTCTCGTCCATCTGACGTGTCTTTACTCTCGGATAGAGGCGCAACCCGTCTGTAGTGGAAAACTCCATAAAGCCATGTTTCTCGATTCTCGGACGCTTGAAGTATCGCACACCATTACGCAAGTCCATCCAGGGGCGTTCTCTGTCTATCTTCCGTCGAGAATACAGTTTGGTTATTCCGTATGCTTTCAGTTCTACCTTATTATACTCACAGGGTAGCACTTCCTTGCCGTCCTTATCCACAACACCCGACAGACCTTCCTTGTTGCTGACTATCTCGTAGCCGTATGCTTCCTCCAAGTCCATACGTTGCCCCTCATGTGTCATCACGGTAATTAGCTCTGTTCGTGCGTCCGAAGTGATTCTCTCTTGTTCGTTACAAATAGAATAGGCTATGTTATACAGCCCTTCCACTTCTTCTGTCAGAATGCCTTTTCCTGCTACACGTCCCTCAAACATGGCTTGCCAGTCTCTGTCATCTGACGGTAGACCAAACAAACGGTACAGCCCGACATTGTCTAATATCAAGCAATACTTCTTGCCCTCAAACACACGCATGCCACGTCCTACTTGTTGCAGGAATTTCGCCAATGACAGTGTGGGTCTTGCCAACTGGATGAACTCTACATCGGGACAGTCAAAGCCCTCTCCAAACAAATCGACATTCACCAACACTTGAATGATATTTGTTTGCGCCAATGGAGTATCCGCCTTATCCGTTCTATCAGCCTTATTGCTAACATCTGTATCTAACGGCTCAGAAAGGCTTAAAGAGGCACAGTTAAGCTTACTATCAATGCTTGTTTCCTTAAATCTTTCAATGATTGCCTTTCTTTCTTCAAGCGGTGTCTTGCTACTTATCGCCACGGCATTTATTCCATGCTGTCTGTACGCTTCTGCGATATGCTCCGCATGAGCTATGTCTATGGCGTAAGTGATGCCTTTCTTGTTTGCAGCATATCTTATCACCGTATCGCAAAGCCTCTCGATACTTGGCTGCACATTCATTTTCTCACTCATCTCTCTCAGCGAGAAGTCTCCGTCGGCACCTCTTTTCTTCAGCGAGTTCACCATGCGCCAGTCCTCGCTGTCCTCTCTGATGGACATATAGTCATACAGCGATAGCCACCCATCGGCAATAAACTTCTTTGCTGACCACGATTGCAGCAATACATCAAACAAATCGGTGAACCCTCGTCTGGTCAGTCGGCAGGGCGTGGCTGTCAGTCCCAATTTTTTCGCTTCAGGAAAAGCATCCATCACCTCCTTATAGGTCTTCGCCACGGCATGATGCGCCTCGTCGATAACTATCAATGATGGCTTTTCCTCCATTTCTTGATAGTGTCTCGACAGCCATTGTATCGACATTACTTTTACGCGGGAATCATCCAATAAGAGGGAAGGTGTAGTGCCAGAAGTAGAAAAGCTACTCGTCATGGTCTCAAGCGTTTCTCTTATCTGTTCTACCAATTCACGCCTATGCACCACAATCCACACACACGGATTTTTCCCTTTTAACTTTTCTCTTTTCACTACTTCTGCAAGAAGTATCGTTTTTCCCGTACCTGTCGGCATCTGCACCATCACGGACTGACACGACCGAAAAGCCGCCTCAATCCGTTCACTCATTTCTCTTTGATAGTCGTATAGCTGAATATCCTTCATATCAGTATTTCCTCGGCAAATATGCTGAGGGTATCTCTTTCATTTTTCGTGGATTCTTTCCCCATACGTCCTGCAACTTCAGATACCATTGTCTTCCTTTGTTGTACTCGCCCTCCACGTAGTACACTTTGTCTGGTTCTTCCTGCAATATCACATATTGTTCCATAAACATGAACATTCTATTGTTCACGGCACATCCCCAATCGCGCAGCGGCATGCCGGCGAGTTTCTTGTTCTTGTAGAAATAGTAGTTGTAGCCTACTTTCAGCAGTTCCATAAATCCCATACGTTCCACTTGCGGACGCTTGTCAAACTCTTGCATGGTATATAGGTTTACCCATGTTGTCTTCTTTTCTCCTTCAAACACTACCTCTGCTATATTGTCATCGGAGAGCTTCACTTTCTCCAGTCCTCTTAGGATGATGTGATTGTTGTTGTTGCTGATGGCATACTCGTTGCGCATGAAATGCTCACAGACGTATGCGTCCTTGCTGTTGAACTCCTTTCCCTTGTTCTTGTTTACCCCATAATAGACGTATGTCACCATATAGTACTCGCCATTCACTTCCTGCTGTATGCTGCCTTTCTGCTGCTTGCGCTTCTCGCCTGTGATGTAGGCAGGTTCTTCTACGGGTATTTCGGTCAACTGGTTGTCGTTGTTTTCACACGGATAGAAGTACTGCTTGACGATGCCTGTGGCACATTCACTCCATGGATTTCTCCTGCCGACATACTCCATGCGCTCACTTCTTTCTTGCAGCGCATAATAGTGTGTCACACCATCCACTGTTCGGTATACCATTCTCCATCCCAAACGCACATCATTGGTGGTTTTGTAGATGCCTTGCTTTTCTATCGTTCGGATATAGACTCCATCACCGATATATCCACATTCCGTCTTGCGCAAGTTGCGTATCGTGTGGTACATACCTGCCAACTCCTGCATCTGTGCCTGTACTCTGGGGGCGTCATGACGTGCTATTACTACCATGGTGTCGTTGTCCATGTCCATCCGTTCTCTCTTCTGACCGCTGTAGCATGCTCCAATGGTTTTCAAAGCAAAGTCTTTTGCCATATTCACCTCGCCCATGCCACTTTGGTTGCCAAGGAACATCGCTGTCCAGTTCCATTCCGTGGGGTGGGAAGTCCGAACAGTCGGTACAGTCCGACATTGTCCAGGATGATGCAACATTCCTTGCTCTTCGCCACACGCAGACCACGTCCTACCATCTGTAGGTATTTCGCCAACGACAGTGTGGGTCTTGCCAACTGGATGAACTCTACATCGGGACAGTCGAAGCCTTCACCGAACAAGTCCACATTCACCAATACCTGAATGTTGACCATTTGCTCTGTTGCCGTACCTGTCTTATCCGACTGGCCACAATTTTCCGTACTCAATGGTTTGTTATCAGCATCATTCTTCTTCTCCATCGGCTCAGAAAGGCTCAAAGAGGCATAGTTAGGCTTACTATCAATGCTTGTTCCCTTAAACCTCTCAATGATGCTCTTTCTTTCTGCCAGCGGTGTCTTACTGCTTATCGCCACAACTTCTATTCCTTGCTCACGATAATACGCTGCAATATGCTCTGCATGTTCTATATTGATGGCATACACGATGCCTTTCTTTCCTGCCGCAAAATCCTTTATGGTCTGATATAATCGCTCAATGGATGGCTTGCAGTCCAACACATCCTGCATCTCTGCAATGTTATAGTCTCCATCGGTGGCTCGTTTTGACATTCTGTCAATCTTCTTCTGGTCTTCACTGCTTGGATTGAGCGACACATAATCGATGTCTGACAGATAACCGTCTTTGATAAAGTTGGAAATGGAATGGGAAGTAAGCAGTACTTCAAACAAATCGGTGAAGCCCCGTTTGTTGAGTCTGCAAGGGGTGGCTGTCACTCCGAGTTTCTTTGCCTCTGGATAGGCATTCATCATCTCGGCATAGGTCTTTGCCAAAGCATGATGTGCCTCGTCTATCACGACGAGTGATGGTCTTTCTTCCTGCTCTTGATAGTGTCTCGACAACCACTGTATAGAGAAGACTTCTATAACGTTTGATTTTTCTCTTTCTGCATCAAGAGAAGTGTCTAATCGTCTCTCAAGCGTTTCCTTTATTTGCTCTACTAATTCACGCCTATGTACCACAATCCATACACATGGATTCTTCACTCTTCGTTCTTCTCTCTTTACTACTGCCGAAATAAGAACGGTCTTTCCTGTTCCAGTAGGCATCTGTACCATCACAGATTGGTGCGTTCCAAACGCATCCTCTATCTGCCGTAACATATCCTTCTGGTATTCGTACAACTGTATTTCTTTTCTCATTTGTGTCTTTTCCACAAATTATTATCTACGCATTAAATCAAATTCATGCGCTTTATCTCTTCCATGTTTTCCTTGATGAACTCACTGACTTTCTTTCCGTTGTTCGGGTATATCACGGTTATTTGGATGCTGTCATCCAACGCCCCATACACCTCATCCATCAATTTATTGAATGGGCTATCCTTACATATATCCGGCAATCATAGTATTACATCTCCACGCTTTACGGTTACATATAGTCCTTTATCAGATAGTGTCCCACCAATTCCCTTATCTTCTTTTCTATTTCAACACTATTCATAATTTTTCATAGATATATTTGATTCATCCGATATTCAGAGTGATGCAATTTGGAACTTATAGAGTGATTTGTAAGCTCCAACGGTTTTTTATTCTGTTTATCGCCGTGTCTGTTTTCCGAGTGGCACATTGTGCCACAGCTTTATATGAATGAAAAACAAGTCGAAGACTCGGAAAACAGATGCGGTGTTTTTATCGGTTTTTATTTTTATCCATCTCCAACAAATATTCAAACCCAAACACAAACGTGTCTTCCGTTGCATCGCCATACAGAAAATCCTCAAAACTAGTAAATGAAGACTGAAACATCTGCCCATAAAGCATATTGATCGTGTTAATATGCCAAACCATAGCATTACTGTATCGTTGCTCTGTACGCTTGTCTTTCATAACAAGTGTCAGGATATGACATACTGCCTCCAACAGAAACTCATAATACGAGCAATGACTCTCTCTATCTGGCTCAAAGTAATCCACATCCTTACAGTGTAGCCTTGCAAGTCGTTCAAGAAGATAAAAAGCGTTTCCTGCCCCTCCTCATTCTTGCCATCTTCATATTGCTTCATAAAGATTTCAAGCAATGGAACATATGCCATAGCAGCCATTTTGCCATCATTCCATGTGTTCGGTTCTATCCAAACCTTGTCGATTTCCTCACGCATAGTAGGGGTGAACCCGATAAAACTGTAGTTCTTCCATGACTTCACCGTGCGCATAGCAGCAGGATACTTGTTTGGATAATTATTCTTGATGTCTTGCAGCATATGTCCAAGAGTCTCTGCCATACACTTGGCTTGCATATATCGTTCTTAATCTGTCTCACTGGTTGCATAGTCACAACAGTCAGTATACCATTCTTCATGCGGAAGGTCACTCTCCACAACATATTTGCGGCTGTCTATGGCTTCCGACCAATAGGTCAGATAGCGGATTAGTACTTCATGAGGCAATGCCTTCAGCTCTTCTACGACTTTCTGTATTTTCTTGTCTACAACTAAATCGTAATAATCGCCATCGGCGTTGTAGATGAAATCGAATGAGTCTTTGTGCATGTTTTGTTTATTCTGTCATTTGTGCTTCTTTGTGTAAAGAAGCACTATAGTTATTCATCTCTATTGTTAATCTCGAAAATCTACTTCTGAATTCCTGTCAAGCTATTTGTCAGAGGCTTGGCAGATTTTCGCTTACGACTTACTTTTTAAAAAGTTCATCTTGTAAACCAGGTGCCAAAAATTAGTGCACTCACTATTCTCCAATACGTAAATCTCATAAACAACAAGCCTATTGCTAGAATTAAGTATGCACTAAATTAATTTCGCCAACAGGTAGTTTTAAGAAATCATATTAGTATAGCTCAAAATTACTATTGGGGTATTTACAATAATTGAGATACTTTATCCAACACTTCCAATACTTTCAAAATTCCTTTTGCATGAACCACAAATGAAAAGAGTCTATCTAATGCACGTTTATCTCCATGCATATACGCATTTCTCGCCAAAATCATTTGTGTCCCATCATTGATCAAACTCGTGTCGCTTGTAGCTAATTGTGTATTTATTAGGTCCTCAAATTTTTCAGGAGTACTATTTCCTACTGCTGCCAAATGTTTGCACAACAACGGAATGACAAACTCAAAAGCCACAAAGGTGTAAGCAAAACTGTCTCGATTGTTTGTTCCTGTTATTTTCAACAACTGATGAAAGGCCATATCTAATTGGGCGATAGTTTCGTTTCTATTGTTCTCATTCAATCGAGCTGAAGCATTAATCTTTTTCTTTATGCTCTCCATCAAGCTGTAACTCTCACGTAAGTAACTTCGGCGATAGCAATATCCTATAGTTTTTACGAGATGCATTGCGTTTTCTCTTGATTCTTCTTTGGAAAAATGAAATAGCGGCGACTCTTTTAAGTAATATTCATCTGCTCCATTATCGATTAGAGCTTTCAGATTCCATGATTTGCTGGAAGCCGTGAATATTATCACTTGATTTCCAGGATTGGCCTGTTTGATACCTTGCAAAACTTTCATTCCTGAGAATTCCATAACATTTAAATCCTTATTCTCCTCACAAGCCATCAAACGCAAATCCAAGAATATTACATCATAATAACCTTCTTTCAGTTTGTCCCTAAT
>ENA-OPRW01000085-OPRW01000085.1-human-gut-metagenome-genome-assembly--contig:-NODE-85-length-103236-cov-6.403020_pt1 | contig 103236 bp, 72 predicted proteins | sample MGYA00241898_ERZ501890 | MGnify/ENA primary metagenome ERZ501890 (study PRJEB25962, sample SAMEA2042216) | human gut metagenome | biome: human gut; feature: human-associated habitat; material: faeces... | reverse complement strand
GTTCGTCGTGTAGGTCGTGAGTTGGGTATGCCGGAACATTTGATTACTCGTCATCCATTCCCTGGACCGGGTTTGGCTGTACGTATTCTTGGAGACATCACCCGCGAGAAAGTGCGTATCCTGCAAGATGCTGATGATATCTACATTCAGGGATTGCGCGACTGGGGATTGTATGATCAAGTATGGCAGGCAGGCGTTATCTTGCTGCCGGTACAGTCTGTAGGTGTCATGGGAGATGAACGCACTTATGAAAGAGCGGTAGCATTGCGTGCCGTGACTTCTACTGATGCCATGACTGCCGACTGGGCGCATTTGCCATATGAATTCCTGGGTAAGATTTCGAATGATATTATTAATAAGGTGAAAGGTGTAAACCGCGTAACCTATGATATCAGTTCTAAGCCACCTGCAACTATTGAGTGGGAATAAGCGGATGATATTGATAATCAGTAAAAGTAAATCTTATCTGATTTTAAATCAGTGATTTAACAGTTTGATTTGTCTAAGTTTTTATAAGTCAATAATTTGACTTTTCCAACGTAAATGTTAATATTGTACCCTATAAGTGTACCCTTGATTTGGAAGGGTACACTTTTTTTTATTCCTTTGTAAAAAACAAAATGATTATGGCAAATACCACTAAAATACACTTTTATCCAAAATCGGGTCCAATAGATGTGCCGCAGATTATATACATTGATTTCTCCTTTTTTAAGCGTATAAAATTGAGTGTAGGAGAGAAGGTGTTGCCAAAGATGTGGGATAAAGAAAAAGAAAGATGTTTTGTTGGCAATATGTACACTCAAGCACAAAATAGAAGTGCCAAAAAAGTCAACAAGCTACTTGATTATTTGTTTGATGAAACATCCGATTTTCTGAAAGGACTTGAATGTTGGAGAAAAAGCCCTTCACCTGCTTCTATGAAGAATACAGGATATGTACGTTTTATAGTTAAGAAATATATCGAAGATTATCATAGAGAGGCTATTGATGAGGCTGTAAAAAAAGAAGTAAACCCTTCAATGTTCTTTAGTCGTTATATTGATAATCTGACTAAAACGGTTATTAAACGGACAGGGACATTTTGTCAAAAAGATACACAAGGACACCATAAAATCGTGTTTAAACGATATATGGATTTTTTGTCATATAGTAGATGGGCTGATGATTTCTCAATCTTTGGCGAACAATTTGAAGCGAAGTTTGAATATTGGGGGTTAAGCGAAAGAAATTACACAGCAAACACCATTGCTGCATCATTCTCGATTTTCAAAGTGTGGCTTAATCAAGCGGAAAAGGAAGGGTTGATTAAAGACCCTACTTTTCATGGGTGGAAAACAAAAGCAAATGGTACAGAACATATATATCTTAATGAGGTCGAGATAAAAAGGATATATGATATTGATTTTTCTGACGATTTCAAAGCTGCAAACAAGATAGACTTGAAGTCAAAAATAGAGCAAACAAGAGATTTGTTTGTTATGGCTTGTCATTTAGGACTTCGTTTATCCGATTGGAATAAGTTAAGTTCTTCGGAATGGAACTTTGTGAATAATACCATTACAGTAAATACGACTAAAACAAAAGAGCGGATTACAGTTCCATTGTCAACCATTGTTAAAGAATTGTATGACAAGTATGAGGGGAAGTTCCCATATCATATAGACAAAGGACATTTGAATAATCAGTTAGAAAAAATAGGAGAATTGGCACATATTGATTCTGACATATATATAATGGAAACTAAGGGCGGTGTCGCCAAGCAGGTACATTATAAAAAATATCAATTGATTTCAAGTCATACGGGGAGGCGGTCTTTTGCCACTAACTTATACTTGAAGTGTAAACAGTCGAAATTAGTGATGGCGTTTACAGGACACAAGACCGAAGAAAACTTCTTTAAGTACATCTGTATTGGCAAAAAAGAAAATGCGGATATTGCACAACAATATTTTGAATAACTGAAATACAGCGGGCAGGGCTTAAACGAACTGTTGTGTAGACGTGGTGTATAAGTGGATTGTGAAAAATGAGAAATACAAAAAGCTTTGTGAAAACTATGTGTAGTTGATGTTTTCCATATTTTGATATGTTCAAAATGTGTTTTAAATAGCAAGTGCAGTATTTAGTGTATCCCCCCACTTAGAATGTGATATATATATCAACTTATCTACCTCGTAGTCGTTTGGCGTGTATATCGGATTTTTTTTTCTAAAAAATATAGGGCAAATATTGAACTTTGCTACTTATTTGACTACTTATTATTATAATAACGTAGTTTAATATGAAAGACGAGACAAAAAAGAAAATCAGTTTACGCCTAAAAGGACGTAAGAAGCTTGCAAATCATTGCAAGCACATTTCTCAATCCTTGCAGGGATTGAGAAAAACAAAGGAACATAAGGAGCATTTAAGTGTTTCGCTAAAAGAGTTCCATAAGAATAATAAAACAAAAACAGAAAGACATGAGAAAGTATAAAAGTGTTATTAGCGTTGATAAATTGACGCTATGCTATAAGGTTGCGGATTCATTTGTATGTAAGTTGAATGAATGTGATGAAATAATTGATAGTGATGGTTGTTTCAGATTGGTACGTGTTCCAAGCGATGAAGCACTATTTGCCAACTCTTTCAACGTAATGATAAAGTTTTCTTTCGGCAATGCCGGAGGCATTGTCGAAAAAAAACTTGCTACACTGAAATGTAAATTACAGCCGATGGAACTTGGTGTGATAAATTATGTGTGGCTATATGTTGAAAATTGGGCTTTTTACGAGACTTTTTCGGTGATACAGGGTAAACACAATTGGTTAAGCTGCATTGATTATGTATCTGATGAATTAGGCTTAAGCTTCAACAATATTACAGATTTACATATTGCCATGGATACCAATATCAATTTCGCAAAGAAAATTAGGCGTGCGCAATTTAATGATAATTTTGAAGTTATACTAAATGGAACTTTCCGTTCCGACAAAAAGGAAATTTTAGGGGAAATACGTTATGTTCAAACAGGCGACCAATCTAAATTTCAAACCTTGAGTGCTTATATTAGCCCTAAAAAACATGATGGGTTGAGCCTGAAGATATATGACAAGAAAAAAGAATTAGAGAAGTCCAATAAGTCATATGTTCCTCTGTGGAATGGATTGACAGATAGCGACTATCGTGTAGAGCTAACTTTAAAGAATGAGCACTTGAAAGAGTTCTATAAACAGAAAGGAGAAATAATTCCCGATGAACTATTGGTGGCTACCTTAGCGTCTCAGCAACAAAGTCAAACTCCGTTGTTTGACATGCTTTTATATTTTTCTAATCGACTACTTCGTTTCCGAGTAGGCGGAAAACCAATTTCAATCTTCCAACTTTAAGAAAGCTATTGTAATATACAAAGCTGTTTTTGTGGGGGTATTAGCAAAGCACCCTGCGAGAGCTGCTTTTTCTTATCTAATATATTATTAATTAATATTTTATATGAAACAAAATGCGTAGCATTATATTTTATGTATTCAAATAATAATTGTATTCAAATAAATCTATTAATATATAAAAAGAATACATTATATTGTATTCAATTTATTCTTTGATTTATTTGCATACTATGAATAAAAAGACTATCTTTGTGGTATAATTAATTAAGAAAGAATATGAGAGCAGTAATATATGCACGAGTTAGTAGTATTAATGATAGACAGTCAACAGACCGCCAAGTTGTAGACCTTCAAAAATATGCGGAGCAGAATAATTATGAAGTAGCTCAAGTTTTTGAAGAACATATCAGTGGAGCAAAGCGAAATGAAGACCGTCTCATTTTATGTGAGTGTTTAGACTATTGTATCTCTAACAAAATAGATATTCTTCTTATCAGTGAATTAAGCCGTTTAGGTCGTAATGTTGATGAAGTCTTAGCTAATGTGAAGCGTTGTAAGGATAACGCCCTTAATATCTACTTTCAAAAAGAAAACCTTTCGATTTTTCAAGCGGATGGTACTAAGAATCCTTTTCTTAATATTTTTATTTCGGTATTAGGCACATGTGCTGAGATGGAAAGAGATAATATCAAGTTTCGTCTAAATAGTGGACGAAAAAAATACATTTCAGATGGAGGAAAGCTTGGAAGAAAAGTGGGTAGTATCAAATCTGATGATAAAAAGAAAGAGGAGTATAAAGATGCCCTTAAATATCTTCGCCAAGGATTATCTATAAGAAAAGTCGCTAAATTAGCGGATGTATCAATTTCTACTATTCAAAGGCTAAAAAAGGAGTTTAATTTATAAAGTATGAGATGTTCCGGTACGGAACATCTCTTACTTTATTGCTTCATATTGTTCATAAATGAAGATTAAAACATATATGCTACTGAAATAGTAAGGTTTCTGTTCTTTGCTCCACTACCAAAATCAAACTCTTCATAGTTTTCTTCACCTGCATCAAACTTTGATTTGTAAGTTTCAGTCAAGCCAAAATCATATCCTATAGCTACTCTATATGTTTTCTTGATTTCAACACCTACATTCAATCCTAAGCCGCAATCAAAGCGTTTCAATCCATCATTTCCAAATGTATCGTATTTGCTTGAAGTTTTCATTAACTCATATTCATCATCATAGTCTAATTCTTCAACTTTAGTCTTACCAAATAGTCCATAGCTGAAATAGGGTCCAAAACTTCCAAAAACGCTAAAGTTATCATTCACCGCATACTTATACCCAATATGGATAGGTATCTCCAAGTAATTAGCATTGATTTTCTGACTGCCAAGGTCTCCAAAGTCCATTTTAGCTCCTTTGGCTGACAATAGAGCAGAGGCATCAAGATACAGACCATTGGCGACCTGTGGAAGTCCTAACTCGGCTCTTACTCCTACGTGATAGCCGAGTTTGGAATCTAATCCTGTAGCACTCATTTTACTTAAGTTCATACCTGCAACAACGCCCCATTTAAGGTTTTCTTGTGCATTTACAGACATGACACTTGTTGCCACAATAGCAACTAACAATAAAATCTTTTTCATCTTATATAAGATTAATTTGTTCAGCAGACCCGACTGAACGTTATAAAAAAGGAGGCGTGGGCACTGTTAATTTGTCCGTTGTCAGGTATCGCCAAACACCTTGCTACAAACAAACAACAATAGCCCACGCCCTTAAACAGGCGTGGGCGTTCAGTTGTTCATCCTTGTAGCAGTTGGAAATTGGCGATTTCGACAACAAGGATTTCACTAAACGCTTCCGTTTATACTCTATAAAATCGTTGCAAAGGTACTAAAATATTTTTTCGGAACTATGTTTTTGATATGGCTTTTGTTAGTTGGAATACTTAATTCGCTGTTAGTCATTTCAAATCATCTAATTTTTAATCAGTTATCTCTAATCTAAAGTGTTGATTATTAGTTTCAACCAAAAAGTAAAATTGTACCCTGTTTTTGTGCCCTAAATTATATTGTAATAGTTAAATCATTTAAAATTAAATAATTAACATTATTGAGTGGGAATAAGAGATTTTCTTGATTTATATAAAATTCCAGTATCGCAAGTTACTGGAATTTTTTTATGTAATATACCCTTTACTTCTTATTATGGGCTATTCGCTAGAGATTGTCGGTGAAGGAGAAAATATTATTATATATGGTAGAAATTAAGGTATGCGTTTTATTTCTTATGCATTTATTCTTTTGGGGATGCACTACCTTTTTTATTTAGCATATTTGAAAATAAATAGTTGTGTTTGGCTGCTATGATCCATTTTTATATTTAACAGATTGGGATAAGTTGCTCTAGAACTTGGTAGTTTTATACCAATAAGTGTATTTTTTCCTGTTTTCATAGGCTATTCAAAGGTTATTAAGTTTGTGTGCTACTTAAGACGGTGTAAAGTTATTAATAAAATTGGTAAACGCAATGTTTTTTTTATTTTAATTATCGGCAAACGATGTTTTTTTTAATTTTTCATTCTACTACTCAGATCGTAATAAGATAGATATAATCTTTTAATTATTGTATATTGTTGATTATTAATGTTTTATCGCTTTGGATACCAAGTTCTAGAGCGACTTATTCCAATCGGTCAATTACGACTATATTTCTTAATAATTATTTATGATAATGCGAAATTATAGGCCGCCTCCGGGCTGTGATTAAATTTTTATTATCGTTTCTTCAGCATAGATCAGAACAGTGCTGAAGAGAGATTGAATTCATTAAAAATTTCAATACCCCCAAGAAAAACAAATGAATGATAACAGTCAAACACAACTATATATATTCCAAAACTTACTAAATATTAAGATAAAGCATACACACCCAAAAACAAACGTATTAGAGTAAAAATGCACATCTTATTTCTACCACATTATCATAATGCTAGATATAGAATAGTAAGTTTTCTACTTATCCATATTAACCCAACTAATTATTAACCTTTAATCACAGAAAAACAATGCAAAAAAGAACTATTTTTTTGACATTTTTTGCCACCGTATTTGTCTATCTGACTTCATGTTCGGATAGTAAGAATATAGGAAGTGCAGTATTTAATCCGGATCAACCTATTGAGGTGACCGGATTTTATCCGGATTCCGGTGGAATTGCCACCCCTATGATCGTCGAAGGCAGAAACTTCGGTTCAGACACTACCAATCTGAAAGTTTACTTTGAGGATGTGGATGGAATAAAGCATCCGGCAGGCTTAGTCAGCTCGAATGGAAGCAAAATCTATCTATATGTTCCTTCAGGGTTAACGTACAAGAAAGAAATGAATCTTCTCGTTGCCCGAACGATGTCCGACGGGAAAGAATATGAAGGTCAAGCCAGAAAACAATTCATCTACAAGACTCAGACAAGTGTAACTACCGTAATAGGTCAAGCTTCACCGGATGCCGACCAACCTACTGTGGGAGGAGATATAGCTACTTCTACATTGTCGGCACCCAACTACATTTGTCTGGACGATGAGGATAATATCTTTATCACCGAACGTCATGTTTGGCACGGAGGAGATAATTATCCATCCGTAACCTGTAAGAATGATAAAGGAGAAAACTCGAATGGAAATGTTGTCATGGCTTCTGTCAAGAGTAATTCAGTGCTTGTACTACAGTATGGTACGGCAGCTATACTGAATGCTCCTGCTTTCTCGGATATAGATAATACGATGTATGCTCCTGAAGATGGTGGTATGGGGTTCTATGCTTTGTCTAAAAGTGTAAGTTATGCACCTCGTCGTCTGACAGTGTTGCTGGATGATGCAACAAAGGATATTGCCGATAATAATTATAAGCACTGTTTTGTGGTGAACAAACTCGACCATTACATTTATACGGTGATGGTAAGAGGCCAACTGGTCAGGATAAAACCGAATACCCGTACTTGTGAACTCCTGCTTAAGAAGGTAGGTACTTCCACCCGACCTGACGCCTGTGACTCATACTGTGCATTCAGCCCTGTCAAAGGACAGGAAAATATGCTTTACATCGCAATGGCTGAAGGTAATCAGATATGGAGAGTAGATGTCGGTAATCTGGAAGGTAAAGATAAAAACACCTATCCTGGTGAGGGTTATGCCGGAAAAGCTATAGTAGAAGGACAAATTGCCGGAAAAGGATGGGAAGACGGTCTACTGAGAAATGCCAAGTTTAATAATCCCCACCAGATATGTTTTACGGAAGACGGTAAGTTGTATATCGCTGATTGTGGTAACAATTGTATACGAGTGATTGATACAAGATTGTCAATAGACAAAGCTACCGTAAGTACCCCTATCGGACTTCCGGGAATGAAGGGTTATAAAGATGGTGGTCCGGACATTGCTATGTTCAATCATCCTTTCGGAGTTGCTGTCAGTGCCGATGGACAAATCGTGTATGTTGCTGATACCGGAAATAAAGTGATTCGTAAATTGTCTATAGAATAACCTTTTATAATACATATATGAAAAAAAATCTTTTATTGATTGTGCTGCTGATGATACTCATTCCATTGGCAGGTTACAGTCAGGACGAAACGAAGACACAGTTTACAGTGGCGGGCGTGATTGTGGATGCATCCGGTGAGCCATTGGTAGGTACAGCTGTTTATGTAAAGAATGAACCGGGAGTCGGCGTGGTAGCGGATTTGGACGGAAAATTCAAAATTAGAGTGACGAAGAATGCCACGTTGGTATTCCAATCGGTCGGTATGAAGAATGTCGAGATGCTGATTACCAAAGATGAAGAGAAACTTAAGATTGTCATGAAAGAAGACGAGACTAAGATTGATGAAGTAGTGGTAACGGGCATGAGTTCGCAGAAAAAAGTATCGGTAGTAGGCGCAATTACCACAATCGATGTCGCGCAATTGAAAACTCCCGCCACCTCTCTTAATAATATGATCGGAGGTCGAATGGCGGGTGTCATCACTATGCAGACTTCGGGTGAACCGGGGAAAAATATCTCTAACTTCTGGATTCGTGGTATCAGTACTTTCGGAGCCGGTACCGGAGCATTGGTGCTGATCGATGGTATCGAAGGAAGACTGGAGGATATTGATACCGATGACGTTGAATCATTCAGTATTCTGAAGGATGCCGCAGCGACGGCTGTCTACGGAACACGTGGGGCCAATGGTGTAGTATTGGTGACTACCAAACGCGGTACCAGCGGAAAACTGGAAGTGACCGGACGTGCTACCATGAAAATATCCCATATCAAACGTCTGCCCGAATATCTGGGAGCTTATGATTACGCGCTTCTTGCCAATGAAGCCAGAGCAATGTCGGGAGAAGATGACCTGTACACCCGTCTGGAACTAGACCTTATCAAAAATAAGTTGGATCCGGACCTCTACCCGGATGTAAACTGGATGGACGAAATCATGAAACATAATTCTATCCAACAGAATTACTATGTCAGTGCTAAAGGAGGAGGTGATGTTGCCAGATATTTTTTATCGATAGGTTATCAGGATGAAGGTGCTGCTTATCGTCAGGAAGAAAACCTGTTTAAGAAACCATTGAGCGTAAACAAGCTGAACTATCGTGCCAATATCGACATGAATCTGACCAAAACAACCCAGTTGTATTTCGGTGTGGACGGATATGTCAATTCCTATGTCAGCCCGGGCGGAATGAATACAGACGCAGTATGGTCTGCTGTCCAACAGTTGACACCACTTCTGTTTCCGGTCACTTACTCCGATGGTACGTTACCCGTATATGGAGGACAGCGTACATTGGCTTCTCCTTACGTTATGCTGAATAATACCGGATATATGCAAAGTGAGGACAACCGAAACATGCTGACGCTTAAATTGACACAAGAATTCAAAGGATTCCTGAAAGGACTGACATTATCCGTACAAGGGATGACAGAACATATCGGTTATTTCAGCGAATACCGCTCTATTTGGCCGGATCTTTACCGTGCTACTGGGCGAACGGCACAGGGAGTTTTGATTAAATCACTGCGCTCTTCACAACAAAGTCTGGCATACGGAGATGCTGAACACTCTTACAGACAGTACTACTTGGAAGCAAAAGCTAATTGGAACCGGACATTCGGCGATCATACTTTCGGTGCGTTGCTCGAATACTATATGAAAGATGAGAAAGATTCTCAATGGGGAGCCATTGATGATTTGGGCATCAGCAGCATTCCCAAGCGCCATCAGAATCTCTCCGGACGTATCTCTTACGACTATAAAAACCGTTATTTTATTGACGCGAATTTTGGGTATACAGGTTCTGCCCAGTTTAAAAAAGGCGAACGATTCGGTTTCTTTCCTTCCATTGCTGCCGGATGGGTTCCTTCCTCTTATAACTGGTGGTCTGAGAAACTGCCTTGGTTCACGTTCCTGAAATTTCGCGGTTCTTACGGTATTGTAGGAAACGACCAGATTGTTGCCGTCAACGATTATACAGGCGTAGGACGTTTCCCTTATATGACTATGATAGACAATCACGCCGGATCTGCCTGGGGATACCGCTATAATGGTATTACCGAAACCTACACCGGAGCCGACAACTTAAAATGGGAAGTAGCAAAGAAGGCAAATCTAGGTATCGACGCCAAGTTCTTTCATGACAAGCTGTCTTTTACTGTTGACATTTTCCGGGATACTCGTGATCATATCTTTCAGGATCGTGTGACGTTGCCTTCTTTTGTAGGTATGGTGACCTATCCGAAATCAAATGTAGGACGTATGCACAGTGTGGGATCGGACGGAAACATTGAGTTTTTCCATCAGATCAACAAGGATATGAATTTTACCATTCGTGCTAATTATACGTTCTCACAAAATGTCATTGACTATTTTGAAGAGAATAAATTACCTTATGATTATCTCAGCGTGACTGGTAAGCCTTTTAATATTTTGCGCGGATACATCTCCGAAGGGCTGTTCGCCAGTAAAGAGGAGATCAATACCAGTCCTGACCAAAGTGGATTCGGAACGATACGTCCCGGTGACATTAAATATCGTGATGTGAACGGAGACGGCATTATCAATGAAGACGACAAGGTGCCTTTGTCTTATTCCAACCAGTTACCTAGAATGATGTATGGATTCGGCGGTGATTTTCAATGGAAAGATTTGACTGTGAGTATTTTGTTCAAGGGTTCTGCGAAAGTGGATTACTATCGTGCAGGACTTGGCAATGACTACGGATGGATTCCGTTTTATAACGGAGACTTGGGAAATGTGATCAAACTAGCTAACAATCCCAAGAACAGATGGACCCCTGCATGGTATTCGGGAACTACTGCTACAGAGAATCCGAATGCGGAATTTCCACGGCTTTCTTATGGCAAAAACACGAACAACTCCCAGCTTTCTTCTTTCTGGAGACGGAACGGTTCTTTCCTGCGCCTTCAGGAAGTCAGCCTGAGATACAGCCTGAAACATCTGCCTTGGATTAAATCTGTTGGATTGTCTTCCGTTGATCTGGAATTTGTAGCCAACAATCTGTTCACTATCGACAAAGTGAAATACTTTGATCCGGAACAGGCTTCGGCAAATGGTGCTGTCTATCCGATACCTGCTACTTATGCTTTTCAGGTATACTTAAGATTCTAATCACATAATATTGAAAAATTCATGAAAAATCGAATTAAAATACTTTTGGGAGCGGTCATTGGCAGTTCTTTACTGTTCAGCTCCTGTAACTTTTTGGATGTAGACAGCTATTTTCAGGCTACATTTAAGGAAGATTCCATTTTCCATAGCATGAAGAATGCCGAAGGATACCTTTGGAATACCCCGACTCGTTTTCCCGACGCCGGTGCCATTTGGGGAAACTCATGGAATCCGGGAGAAACTGCTTCGGACGAGATAACCGTCAGATGGCAAACTAACGAATTCTGGGGAGCGCAGTTCAGTATCGGTAAAATTAACAGCAGGAACCTGCTGCAAGATTTGTGGTATACTATGTATGTAGTAGTGACAAGATGCAACCGGATGTTGGAAAATGTCAATAAAGTGCCCGACATGACGGAAACCGACAGAAGACGTTATATCGGATATGTACACTTTATGCGCGGTTATGCCTACTATCATTTACTGATGAACTATGGTCCGCTGCTGATTGTGGGTGATGAAGTGTTGAGCACTTCCGAATCGGCGGAATACTATAACAGGGAGCGGTCTACATACGACGAATCCGTGGACTATATATGCAATGAATTCAAACTTGCTACGCAAGGCATTTACGGACCGACCGAACAGAGTATCAGTTATTCTGATCGCCCTACGAAAGGGGCGGCTTTGGCACTGATAGCTCGTCTGCGCCTGTTCCAGGCTTCTCCGTTGTTTAATGGCGGTGATGCTGCCCGCCAATGTTTCAGCAACTGGCAGCGTAAAAGCGACGGCGCTGATTACGTAAACCAGACTTACGATCCTGACCGCTGGGCGGTGGCAGCCGCTGCCGCAAAACAGGTGATTGATATGGATTACTATTCGCTGTTTACGGTGATGCCGGACAATCAACATCCTTATCCGTTGGCGGATAATGTTCCTACGGCTCCTTTTCCTGATGGTGCGGGTGGCATTGATCCTTTCCACTCTTTTGCTGATATGTTCAACGGTGAGGGTATTATATCCACTAACAAAGAGTTTATCTGGGCTATGCCATCCGGCAGTGTCTATAGTTACACAAAACACTCGTTCCCGGTAGGTTTCGGAGGCTGGGGCGGTATGTCCGTACCCCAGAGGGTGGTCGATTGCTTCCTGATGATGGACGGCAGAGACATACACAATGCATCGGCGGAATATCCTTATGTAGCGGACCTTAACCAGACAATAGGTACCAATAAAGTATTGGGAAGTTACCAGTTGCGAGGAGATGTTCCGAAGATGTATGACAACCGTTCGGCACGTTTTTATGCTTCCATCGGATTTCCCGGACGCCTGTGGACTATGAATTCCGCATCTTCTGATGCAAGCTATATCAATCAGCAGTTCTGGTATTCGCACGATGACTCGAAAGCCGGACTTGCCGGTGCGGGAAGTAATGTCAATGACTACAATATCAGCGGTTACACTCCTGTCAAGTATGTTCATCCGGACGATTCATGGGCTGGCGGAAAGGGGAATGTGAAAGGTTCATTCATAACCAGTCCCAAACCGTTTGCCATCATTCGCTATGCGGAAGTACTTCTTGAATATGTAGAAGCACTGAACAATGTAACGGGTACCGTAACCGTAACTACCCCCGATATGACAGGTACGGATGTCGAAGTTACTGTCAGCCGTGATGTTCAGGAAATGGCTAAATATTTCAATATGATCCGCTATCGCGTCGGATTACCCGGTCCGTCTTTGAGCGATATGAATGATGCGAGCCGGTTTGAGCAAATTATCCGCAACGAACGGCAAGTGGAACTTTTTAACGAAGGCTACCGCTATTTCGATACCCGCAGATGGGGTACTTTCCTCACCGACGATGCCAATATGTCCAACTGGCGGGGACTGGATGTGCAGAAAGACCGTACCGACGTCAGTGGCAATCCGGGATTTTGGAATATCGTGACGATCGATCAGCAGAATATCCGTGACCGGGTTGCACTGCCTAAAATGGTATTTATGCCGATTCGTCATGATGAATTACTGAAAGTTCCCGCAATGGATCAGAATCCGGGATGGGACAGATAATGAAAAACAAGAATAACAGAAAGAAAATATGAAGAAGATAGTAACTATAATTCTTTGCTCTGCTTTGGTTGTAATAAGTGGTTGCGATAACTATGATTTCGCTCAGGAACAATTCCGCAAAGAAGTAAATTTGCTCAGTAATTCGAGCCTGGTGTATGATCGCCAGGTAGCCGAGTTGCAGCAGGGAGGAGATACCCTTTTCGTGGTGGCTTCATTAAGTGGTTCGCAGGCTTCCGATGAATCGTTTACAGTAGCACTGCAAAACTCTGATACATTGTTGAGAGCTTACAACAAATCTAATTTCGATATCAATAAAGCACGCTTCGCGAAGTATTTACCGGAAGAATGTTATGAGTTTCCGACTATGGAAATGACTATTCCTGCCGGCTCTTCCAAAGCGATGTTTCCGGTGTATCTGAAAAATCTGGATAAGATTTCACCCGACTCCATTTATTTTCTCGAATATAAGATTGATTCGCTGAAGACACCGGACTGTAATCCGAAGAAGCGACACGTGCTGCTTCGCATTCATAAGGAAAATTATTATGCATCCACACAAACGGCAACATATTACAATTATACGAGTAGTACCATTATTATTCCGAATACGGATGGAACCAGTGAAGTCCGTCGTCCGACGAATTCCAATCGTGTATTTCCTGTTTCGGAGAATTCCGTACGTCTGATGGCAGGCGATGAAAGTTTCAGTGATTATACCACTGCACTGGATATCATCAATAAAGGAAGCATCATTCTGGAAATGGGAGAACAGTTGCCCGAGAATCCGCTGGCAAAAGAGCTTACTATTCTGCCCTATAAGGATATCGACGTAATGCAATTGACTCCCATTGGAGAGTATGACAATACGTATTTGCTGAATGTCATCCGGACGCCCGACGGACGTGCCACTTATTATAAGGAGTTCCGTCTCCATTACAAATACCGTTTGCAGCCTACAGACCGATACAGGGAAGTAAATGCCAAACTGAGATACCAATTCAATCCAAGAGTAGAAAACTTGTAATGCATCTAATGATATGAAAAAAAATATACTAATCATCGGGCTGGCAGGAGTTTTGGGAACGTTCATTGCGCTTTCTTCCTGTGGTCCCGATTATGAAACGGAGTTCAGTGTGTTGTCTTTGACTATCCCTAGCGAGAGTCAGGCAGCTATCGTTTTCCCCCTTGCCGGTGGTGAGCATGAGATAGAAGTGGAGACCAATGTGGCGCTTGATAACTGGACGGCAAGTTCGAATGCCGGATGGTGCAAGTTACAAAAACATGAAGGTAAAGTCACCGTATCTGCTGACGAAAATGAGGATTATAAACAGCGCATAGCGGAGATTACGATAGCTTACGGTCATCAGAGCTTTTCTATTAATGTCAAACAGTTCGGCCTGGAACCGGTGATCGAAGTGGAAGGATTGACGGCCGATGGAATGAAAATCGTAGATTCTAAAGCGACTTCTCTGACTATTCCGGTAAATACCAATCTGAATCTGGATGTTATTACTGTGCCGGATACTTGTGATTGGGTACGTTTTAACGAACCGGAGCAGCCGAAGGCTAAGAAATCACAGAAAGCAGAAAAAGCAGAGAACACAGTCAAGAAGAACCTGACATTTACTTTGGATCAGAATACCGATACCCTTGTGCGGTATTGTACAGTCACTCTGCAGTCGTCACAAAACTATAATTGTGTCGGTACACTCATTATCAAGCAGCAGCCGAGAGGATATATTGTTGACATTGACGAATCAAAGAAGGAATATCAGGTGAAAGCTACCGGAGAAACAATCACGATTCCATTTAAAGTAAATGGTCCTGCAGATGCGTATACTTATGAAGTGGAGGCTTCTGCCCGTGAATGGATTACGCCTTTGCCTGCCACGAGAGGTATGCGCGATGCTTCCGAAAGTTTCATTATCCAGCCTAATACTGTAGAGGAAGAACGGGTGGGACACATCACATTCAGAAGCACTGATCCGATAGAGCCTAATGAGTTCACTGTCACCGTTACACAGGAGAAATTCATTCCGGTTCCTCCCGAAGGGGTGAAGAATCCGACAGCTACTCCGGGAGCGGGATTTATTAAGTTGAAATGGGAGATGCCTGTAAATGTGAATTTTACAAAGATGAAAGTCATCTATCATGATCCGGTGACGAAAGAGGATATGGAACTGGAAATCGCAGATAATACTACCAACTTATTTATCGTAGATAACACATTCAAATGTGGCGGTGAATATGAGTTTACTATCAAAACGTATGGTCCTACAGGCATGGAGACGGAACAACCTGCCGTCGTAAGAGGAACTTCCGGGGAGTCCGTTATCAAGGCACCTATTGCTCTTACGGTCGATATGTTCTCTGCCAATGCGACCGAACCGTCCGAAGGATCACTTGCAGCTTTAGTCGATGATAATATAAATACCTATTATCACACGATATGGAGTGGAACATCACCCAATAAGCAACCTCATTATCTGCAAATCAATATGTCGGAATTGCCATTGCAGTCCTTGCGCTTTGAGTATGATGGCCGAAATAATGGTAATGGTGCCGGGGACGTAAAACGTGTAGGTATCTGGGGAAGTGACAATAACAATACCTGGACGCTGATGGGTAAAGAGACTTATACACTGCCCGGCAGCAGAGGACAGCACGTTGAACCTAATGAGAATATAAAAGCCGGCAAACCATATAAATACATTCGCTTTATTCCGGAAGCTCGTCGTGATGCCGATCCGATAGATCCGAGCGGAGGAAACGGCTGGTGGAATATGGCTGGTATCTATCTTTATAAGATAAACGATCATGATGAGGCTTGGGCAAGAAAAGAACTAGGCATCTGATAAACTAATAGAAAGACTGGCGGGGAGGAAATAAGATTAGATTAGACACATTTTCCTATAAAACTCCCTGTCAGTCATTTTTTTTATTTATATTATCCGACTATTGAGAATCATGTACATGAAAACAAAGAAACTGAATATCATATTACTTGTTTTGCTGCTAATCTGCACAGCCGTCGGTTGTCATTCACGGCAGAAACCGGACATTCGTCCCCATCCCGTAAATCTCAGTGCCGACAGTTTTTATCAACAGGCGGTAGCCATCCTGCAATCGTCTTATGATGTCGATTCCACCCGGAAGTGTATCAGCCTTCTGGACCGGGCACTGTCGATTGACAGTCTCAACCCCGATTATTATGGTACCAAAGCTAAACTACTGGCTGAGATGGGGGAGCTGGATTCCGCATTGCATGTCCAGACTTTGGCAATGGAGAGAAAAGCGATAACAGGAGAATACCTGTTTCAGTTAGGATTGTTTCAGGCGGCTAAAGATATGAATGCTGATGCGCATCAAAGTTTCGGAAAAAGTCTGGAAATTCTGCGGGCAGTGCTCGAACAATATCCTGACAGTTTGGGAGCATTTATTCTTGAAGAATCCGCCAATGCGCTTTATCAGGGAGCAGACAGCATTTATATGAAAGACATCGATGGCATTCGCAAACGTTTCCCGAACAGGCTTCTGGAAATAGAGATGATCCGAAGGTTGAAGCCGCATTCGCTGGTGAAGCAAATCAAAAAGATTCAGATAGAGAATGAATATAACATTGACTTCGATTTGGATAGTTTGGTCAACGAAATGGAAAAACAACAAAAATTATAAATACTATGTTATTGGATAAGGTAAAACACATACTATGTATCTCTCTTATTCTGCTGGTGGGAGTCACTACTCTCTATGCTTGCAAGAGTGATGATAAGGAGCTGCAGGGAGAGCCGGTGCTGCAAGTTCAGAAATCCATTGGATTCAAGAAAGAGGGTGGGGAAGTAGCCGTACCTGTCAAATCGAACCGGGAGTGGAATGCATCGGTAACTGAGGGAAAAGAATGGCTGACGGCAAGGAAAGCATCGGATACAGAACTGACGGTTTCGGCAACATCCAGTCCCGAAAAAGGAGTCAGAGAAGGAAATATTACTATCGCCAATAATGCGCTGACTGCTAAACTCAGAGTTGTGCAGACAGGCGGTGACCTGATCATTGAAGTGGCTGAAGAGAGCCGTGTCATTCAGGTGGCGGGAACAGGAAACGATCATCTGGAAGTCAACTTGCTTTCCAATACAGACTATGAAGTAGTTATTCCGGAGGAAGCCAAAGACTGGATTACCGAGAAAGAAGTACCTGATACAAGAGCCGATCTGGCATCCAGTACACGAATATTCTCCATTGCTTCCAATCTTCTGACTACAGAAAGGAATGCTACGATCAAGTTTGTATCCAAAGAAAATACAAACATTTATGACCAGTCGGAAATCAAACAACAAAAGAAATCGAGTGATATTTCGGGTGTAAATCCGGAGAAGGATATAAAGTTGAAAGTTACCGGTGGATACGACACCGACCATCAGCCGGGGCAGGATATATCGAAGTCTTATGACGGTCAGTTCGGCGGAACCTGTTATCATTCCACATGGAGTCAATCTGCAAAATTCCCCGTTACTCTTGAATATCAGTTCGATCAGAATCAGCTTACGCTAGACTATATCCTATATCACAGCCGGAATGGTAACGGTAATTTCGGAGCATTCGAACTTTACATCAAGCCTCAAGGAAGTACGGATTTTATTCATATACAAGATTATGATTTTAAAGGAGCAGGAGGCAGCCATAGGATATTGCTGAACGATCCGGTTGTACCTGCGGCTGTTCAATTCAAAGTTAAAAGCGGATTGAATGATTTCGTCAGTTGCGATGAGATGGAATTTTTCCATGCTGCGGAAAATCCGCTTGACGAACAACTGATAACAGTATTCACCGACCGTTCATGCAGTGAACTCCTCCCGGACGCTTCCGACGAAGCCATCAATCGGCTTCCGGCATTTTTCAATGTGCTGGCAAAGTCTTTGCAGAGCAATACTTATCCCGAAGCGGAAAAGAGATTCAGGATACAGTCATATCAGGCATACAGTGTGCCCGAATATTGGGGAGATAAATTGAGAACCAATTACTACTCGCCTCTTTGCAACCCTACCGGTATCATAACCAATGCGGGTGAAGAGATGGTTGTTTTAGCAGACGGCATACCGCAAGGTGAATCCATTTCACTAAGGTGTTGTTCGGATCTAGGGCCCGACGGTGAAGAACGATTCCTGAAAAACGGAATCAACAAGTTTTCTTTCTCACGTGCGGGAAATCTGTTTGTCATCTATCAGAAACTTGATCCCCGTGGCATGCCGGCAGTGAAAATACATTTTCCGCCCCAGTATGTGGAGACAACGGAACATGCGCGGGTAGGCTTCAATGTATGGGATCTGACTGTGGATAAAACTGATGATTTGTTCCGTGAATATATCCGGAAGGCAAAATCTGTCACTTTGGACGGATCTGATAAATGCGTATTTGTATTGAAAGGCAGGAAGATTCTGTTTACAGCACTGAAAGACTTGCTGCAAAATCAGGACAACTTCAAACAGTATGGAGTAGTAAGAGGAATGGAACGATGGGATAACCTGATAGATTGGGAGCAGGAACTGGCTGCCATCGATACCTATTCGAATACAGGAGAATTCAATTCACTGATGCATGTCACGACTTTCACCGACGGACTTTATGCTACCAATTATTACATTAATATGGCAGCGGGTGATGTAAGCACAAAAGATGGATGGGGGTTCAAAAACAACTTCGATCCGCGTGATATGGACAAGAATCAGGACAATGAATGGGGGCCGGGACATGAACTCGGACACATGCATCAGGGAGCTATCAACTGGCCCAGTACTACGGAATCGAGCAATAATCTCTTTTCTAATTATGTGGTGTACAAGATAAACCAGTGGGGATCACGTGGAAGCTCCATTGGGACTTTAGCTACTTACCGGTATGCGCCTCCGACTCCTTGGAGCAGATTCATGCATCCGCGCGACCCGAACACGTTGGCATTTACCCCTCAGGACATGACATCTGATGATGCCAATAAATATGGATTATATCAAGGAGAAGCCTCCGAAATGCATATGCGCCTCAACCAGCAATTGTGGACATATTTCGAACGTATCGGCAAGAAACCGAATACCATCCGTAAGATATTCGAACAAGGACGTACCCCTGAATTTTGGTTACCTTTCAATGATCCGGGCGCAGCACAGCTGATGTATGCACGCAACGTAGCAAAAGCCGCTAATATGGATATGACCGAATTCTTCGATGCCTGGGGATTCTTTATTCCGGTCAGTTTCAAGTTGTATGCTTACGGAAGCTTTTCATATACCGTGACACAGGATATGATTAATCAGACGCTGGCTTATATGAAAACATTCCCCACTAAATGTCCGCCTATTGAATACATTGAAGACCGAAGATACCAGGCAGGAGCCGGAGGCAATCAAAAAGGTATATCCGAAGATGGAGGAGATGTAGGGTATTTCGAAACATTCCAGAACAATGTGAAAATCACCAAGACTGTAAGTTATACCGTTTCCGGAAGAACATACACTGTGACTAATGGCGAACAGGCGGTTGCTTTCGAATTAATCAAGGATGGCAAAAAAGTATGGTTTGCCAATCGGTTTGTATTTACCGTACCTGCCGGAGCAGACATTGAAGGAGCGGAACTGTACGCTGTTCAGGCAGACGGGCAACGTATTAAAGCAAATAAATAGGGAAATTTACTGAATATCCCCAATCTTATACGGAATGAAGAGTAGCTTTTACTTTTGAGTGGAAGTTACTCTTTATTTTTTATCTCTTCTTCGTTTGCTTTCAATTCTTTTATCAATTCCTTTATTCTAAGAAATTGTTTGAACATTGTATCGAATTCTCCAGTCGTTACATTTTTGAGCGGTGTGCTCTCTTGTATAAAGACATAAGCATCACACCAGTTTTTCACAGAATGAAATTGATATTGTCTCTGATAACGTGCCATTCTTGGAATAACTAATAACTCAACAACACCGTCATCCATATATTTGGACGGATAATAGAAATAACTTTCTTTTGTGCTTAGAGCTAAATGTTCAAAACTATTATATGGTGGCTTGGATAATGGTAATGCTATCAGCTTGCTAAAATAACCGGCGGATCCCTGAGTAAATGTTCCTTTTCCAACTTGAAAACCAATTGAGTAATATTTATCTCCATAATATTTCTTTAAACGATTCCCTGCTGGGATTTCTTTATACGGAAAACTATCAAAACGTTCCAAATTAGAAAGATGGGCACTATGAACGTGAATGATTAGCTTCTCATCTTCTTTTAAGAAATGATCAGCAAGTTGTTTGGTATAAGAAAAAGTGGGAGAATTGATTTGTTCCTCGGCGTAAAATGTTAATTTTGCAGTAGTTATAAAAAACTAGCGGTTATGAAGAATGTGGTAGAGAATAGTGATTGGGATGTATGAAAAATAGTTCGTTAATTTTGTTGTATAATAATGCAGAATATTTGCCTTTTCACTTATCTTCAACCACAGTATTTGTTAATAGTTGATGTTCAGTGGTTTGCATATTATACGGTAGAAAAGTGGCATTATGGATTCTATTGGGGTTCAAAAAGGTAAAGATTTGACATAATTGACTTTTGTTCGTATATAGGTGGGCGGTTCGATGGAAGATTAGACCTTCAAAAAAAGAAATAAGGAATGCTATACGAAGGTCGTATGGCCGACACGGATGAATGGGAAAACTCTTTTTTCTTTTTTGAAGGCTTATCTCTGTGGGTGTGAAATTGCAGACTGACACACATGCGTTGATAGTTTTATTTTACTCAAAGCGTATATATAGTATGCTTAAAGTAAAACATCCAAGTGATAAGCGAAGTGTCCACCCGAAGGAGTGAACAAATCGTTCACCCGTTTTGCCGATATTGCTTTATGGTATACCACAGCATTATAGCAACATCCCGCGCTTGATGCAAAATATTTTTATGGAAAGGATCTGGGTTTCAAATTTTATTTGTAACTTTGCATCTAACATCAAAGTATTGTAATTTATCAGCAAATTAAACGATATGGAATCGCAAAAGATAAACCGGATAAAAGTTGTATTAGTTGAGAATGGAAGAACCGGCAAATGGTTAGCCGAACAAGTTGGAAAGAACGAAGCGACTGTTTCCCGATGGTGTTCCAACAAAATGCAACCCTCTCTTGATATGCTGGTTAAAATTGCAGAGTTACTTGATGTCGACGTTAAATGTCTAATCAATAGCAATAAGGAATAATGGCGACGATAGATCAACTACTTGATAAAATTCAAAATTCAGAGCTTAAAGCAAAATTGCAGCTTGAAGTTGACAGACTGCAGAAGCAAAAGCGTTTTGGACTTGTATTCGAGGATCATCTCCCCGAGGTTACATTGTTGTATGAAGTAGAGGTTCGTCGTGGTCAAAAAGTAACACTAAAGGATGCACCGCTCGATAAGAAGTTTGAAGTGCTGAGTATTCAAGATGGTGTTGCCACTTGTGTTCCGTTGGAAGAGAGCGATGAGAAACAGAGAAATAATAATATCGAGCAGAATCCTTCTCGGTTATCTTCTGATAATACAAATTTGACAGAGATATTTGACGTTAATCAACTCGTACCATACGCAGATTTTGGAGACCCTATTTATCCCTATTTACAACCGATTGATAAAATTTGCAATGACCCTGATTCAAGTCTTTGGCATGAGATAATTGAAGCAGATAACTATCATGCTCTTCAACTTTTGGCATATCTATATCCAGGAAAAGTTGATTGCATATACATCGATCCTCCATACAATACCGGTGCCAGAGATTGGAAATACAACAACGACTATGTAGACAGTAACGATGCTTACCGTCACAGTAAATGGCTGTCCATGATGCGTAAGCGTCTATTGTTAGCCAAGAAGTTGCTGAATCTCAAAGATTCGGTTCTTATTGTTACAATTGATGAGAAGGAATACCTGCATTTGGGATGCTTACTGGAAGAATTATTCCCTGAAGCGAGAATTCAGATGATTACAAGTGTAATCAGTGCAAAGGGAGTGGTTCGGTCTGGTCAATTTTCGCGTGTTGAAGAGTACATTTTCATTGTTGAATTTGGTAATTCAAAAGCGACTCAGATAGAATATAATATGCTTGACTCGGAAATTAAGAAAGAGTCGAACCGCAAAATTGAATGGCTAGGATTTCGCAGAAGAGCTCCCCAAGCGAAAAGAGAGTCTCGTCCCAATCAATTTTATCCTATTTTTGTTGATAAACAGAACGGCATCATAAGTTCGATTGGCGATGTTATTCCTTGTGGAATAGATAGGTGGACTGTTCCTGTCCCAGAAGGATGTGTGGCTCTATGGCCATTAAGTAAAGACGGTGACGAGCGACTCTGGAGTTTACAGCAAAAGCAGGCCAAAATCAACTTGAAGAAGGGATACCTAAGAGTCAATTGGAATGAGAACGATGGAACAGGAACTGTCTATTATTTACCAGAAGGCACAATACATGATATCGAGAATGGAATAGCTTCGGCTATGGGATATAATGAGGACGGTTCTATAATTGCTGAATATTCTATATTAGGCACCACGCCACCTAAGAGGGTATGGAACATGATTTCTCATAACGCCGAAACTTATGGCACCAAAATACTCAATAATATAATTGGCAAGCGGTTTGATTATCCGAAGTCTCTATATGCAGTCCATGATACATTACGATTCTTCGTGGCAAATAAACCAAATGCCCTAATTGTGGATTTCTTTGCTGGCTCGGGTACCACACTACACGCGGTTAATCTTCTTAATGCAGAAGATGGCGGGCATCGTAAGTGTATCATGGTAACAAACAATGAAGTAAGCGAGGCAGAGGAACGTAATCTTAAAGCGCAAGGGAAAACACCTATTGATGAAGAATGGAAAGCTTTAGGTATTGCACGATATGTCACATGGCCTCGAACTGTTGCGTCGATATCCGGTAATGACATCAATGGCAATCCTATATCTGGCGAATATCTCACCTATCTTGAAACTGAGAAAGAAATACCACGCAAATTCAAGAAGATTTCGTTCGTTAAGGATTATGCGTCTTTATCTCTTTCAGAAAAGAAAGATTTGGTTTCAGAATTGACCTCAGGGCTGATTGCGAAAAACAAGGTCTTGGATGATTCTGAATATATTGTTGATGAAGATACTGATGTTTCTATCCTATTGAATGATCAAGCAGCTACGGAATGGCTAGAAGAATTGGAGAATGCCGTACATATAAAAAACTTCTATATCTTAACCCAGAATAATAAACTTTTTAATAGGCTTAAATCAGATATTACGGATTTACTCGGCTATTATAAAACATCTGAGTCGAAAACCATTCCAATGGCAGATGGTTTCAAGGCAAATGTTGAATTTTTCCACCTCGGATTCTTGGATAAAAACGCTGTCGCATTGAATCGACAGTTTAAGGAAATTCTCCCTCTGCTTTGGCTTAAAGCCGGAGGTATCGGGGAATGCCCATCCATACAATTGATGAAACTTCCTTCGTTTTTGGTTCTCCCAGAGAATAAAATGGCGGTTCTTGTTGATGAGTATGCCTTCGCCGGTTTTGAAACAGAAATGGCAATGTATAATGACATAGACACCATATTTATCATAACTAACTCGGAACCAGGCTATCGCGAAATGATAGAAACGTTGAAAGTGAAGCAGACCTTCCAACTCTATCGTGATTATCTTGATAACTTCCGCATTAATCTCGTAAAATAGGTCATGAAAATAGAACTTAGAACTTTTCAGCAAACTGCGTTAGAAAAACTTCGCGGATACTGTATAATGGCAAATGCTGATTATACACAAAGCCATGACTCTCAGATAATATCTTTTGCAGCGCCTACAGGTGCGGGCAAAACAATTATACTCTCAGCTCTTCTTGAATCAATTTTCATGGGCGATGAATGTAATATTGGCAATCCTCATTCTGTTGCTGTATGGCTTTCTGATGACCCTGAACTGAACGAACAATCAAAAGCAAAGATAGAGACACGGGCCGACCGCATCCCATTTGGTCAGTGTAGGACTATTTCTGAGTCTGACTTTGACCAAGAAGTGCTTGATGACGGTAAAATTTATTTTATCAATACTCAGAAGTTCGCCATCTCTTCTAATCTTACAAAGCATTCTGATACTCGCCAATTCACAATATGGAATACATTGCGTAATACAATCAGAGAAAAAGGAGACCGTTTGTATTTCATCATTGATGAAGCTCATCGAGGTGCGAAAGGAAGAACAGAAGCCGGAAAAGCCACGACAATCATGCAGAAGTTTATTTTAGGAGACCCGGAATTAGACCTTCCTAAAATGCCTATAGTGATTGGGATGAGTGCTACTATGAACCGTTTCAATCAATTGATTGGTAACGTCAACTCTACCATCCGTCGTTATGAAGTTCCGACAGAGAAAGTACAGAAATCGGGACTTTTGAAGGATAAAATTATAATCGCATATCCGGAGGAAGAAATCGCCAACAAAGATATGGCTGTTCTTCAAGCAGCTACAGAAGAATGGATTGACAAAAGTAACAGATGGTTCCAGTATTGTCAAGAACAACACTACGCTCATGTTTATCCTATCATGCTCGTTCAGGTAGAAAACGGCATTAATGGGCACTTGACAAATACGGATATAGATGACTGCTTAGTAAAAATACAGTCTCGATATGGGCGAACTTTCAAAGAAGGAGAAGTGGTTCACGCATTCGGTAGCCCCAAGAACACTATAGTCGTAGCAGGACTGAATGTCCCATATATAGAACCTTCACGAATAGCGGAAACACGCGATGTCAAAGTGGTTTTCTTTAAGGATACGTTAAGCACCGGATGGGATTGCCCTCGAGCTGAAACCATGATGTCGTTTCGCAAGGCTTCTGACTCAACATATATTGCCCAGTTGTTAGGGCGAATGATTCGCACTCCGATGCAAATGCGAATTCAGGTTGATGAGACCTTGAATGAAGTCAAGCTATTTTTGCCTCATTTCAATCAGGAAACAGTAGAAGAAGTCATCAGAAGTCTGAAGGAGATAGAAGGTGGAGACCTCCCCACCGAAGTGTCCGGCTCAGGTATCATTAATGGTGCGGTTCAAGTGTTATCTGTACGCCCTCGCATTGGAAGTACAGTTTCCACCCACCATGGATACACAATGTATAGTGTCCCTGCTAATTCAGCTACTGTTCCACAGGAGTCAGCCTCTGTAGAAAAATTACCAAGCTCTTCACCTGTTGTAATTACGAATTCCTCCAACAATAATCAGACAGAGGTAACCCTTCCTATTGCGTATACACAAGATAGGGAGATTCCAACCTCATGCGTACAGAATGAAGCATCCACAGGAGAATCTGCTCTACAAACAGTATCGACAACTATTGAACCTGTTTCAACAGAAGATGTAACACCGGTTTCTGAAGAAACTATACCAAGCAGTAGCCCTGATGTACAAGTTCCAGCAATAGATCGAGTCCAGATTTTGAACTTTATCAATTCCCAGGGTTACAATAACTATAATGTGCGTAAGACAAAGGTTTACGACTATCTTAAATCATTATTTAAGCTAACCAGATTGCTTACGCAGAGCGGAATCGCTGTAACAGTATATAAGGATACGTTGGAAGAAGTCGCAGAATTAATTAAGGACTATGTCCAGACTCTAAAAGATAGCGGTGAATATGAGTCTGCGACAAAGAAAGTCATGGAATTCAGGCTTAAACAAAGTATAATTGATACATTTGGAGAACAAGTAGTGAACCAAGTCTCACAAGACTTATTCTCTACAACTGATTCGGACGTTGATCGTCAATACAATGTATCAGAGGCCAAACTTGGGAGCGAAGGTATTGGCAATATCTATGGTCAGTTATATGGCGACCCTGATGACCTTCTTCAGTATAAGCTTGATGTGATTCTCTATGTGGGTCAATCTCAAAATTTGGAGCATTTGCAAGATTGGGCCAAGAATCGATTTCATGCTGTGAAAACTCAGTACAGAATGAATATTGTTCGTGCTGAAGAGAAGATTAAGGAGAAGTGGGCAAAGATTGTCAAGGATGGAGATACCGTGAGCGAAACATTCTTGAATCTGCCATACGATATCTCTGTCGGCAAAGAAAGTGGTGGTAGAGAATTCTATGACCACCTTTATGTTGATAACGAAGGGAAGGCTACCTTCACTCTTAATGGATGGGAAACGCCTGTTATAGAACAGGAAAAGCAAAAGCCTGAGTTTCTGTGTTGGCTGAGAAATCCGGACCGCAAACCATGGGCTTTGTGCATACCTTATGAAATGGATAATGAACAGAAACCTATGTATCCGGACTTTTTGATAGTGCGAAATACCGACCATGGCATGGTTTTAGATATCCTTGAGCCGCACAATCCCCAAAAGGATGACAACCTCCCTAAAGCAAAGGGCTTGGCAAGATATGCAGCTTCGGAGCAACGCATTGGACGTGTTCAGCTGATTCGTATCGTTAATGGCATTGGTGGCTCAAAGGTTATCAAACGTCTTGATATGACAGATTCTCTTGTGCGTGATAAGGTTTTGCATTGCACAAGCCAAGAAGAATTGAACTCATTATTTCTACAATATAGCATCTAATAATATCAGTGAAATAGTGATGACGATTAACGATATAAAGAAACTGATAGCATCCGATGAATCGCGGATTCTGGAACTGAAGAAGACTACCGGCGAGTTGAAGGATGGTATGCATTCGGCTTGTGCTTTCCTCAATACCGAGGGAGGATGGCTGATTTTCGGAATTGCTCCTAAGTCGCTGAAGATAATCGGACAAGAAGTTATGGATAGCACCCAACGGGAAATCGCTCAGGCACTCACAGGACTTGAACCAGCAGTGGATGTCTATGTCAATTATATTGATGTACCAGACTATCCGGGCAACAAGGTTATAGTTATGCACTTTGACGGCTGGGTATGGGGTGAGCGACCACATACTTTCCACGGCTGTCCTTATTACAAGGTAGAGAGCACTACTAAAGTTATGCCACATGAGATGTATGATGAGCGCATCCGTGCGCATCAGCCTCAGATGTATTCGTGGGAAAGTCAACCAGCGGAGGGCGTTACTTTGGCTGACTTGAACAAAAAACACATCAAAGGCTGCATACGTCTGGGCGTTGAAGGCGGACGTATTCCGGCAAGTGCCATAAGCACTCCGGTTGAAGAGACATTGGCTAAATGGAAGCTCCTTAAGAATGGAGTACCTACCAATGGGGCAGCTATGTTGTTCTCCGACAATATCGATGAGTTTCCGCAGTTCCGTTTGAGAATGGCCCGTTTCGTGGGAAACGACAAGAATGAGTTTATCGACAATCAGCGTGTCGAGGGCGGATTTTTTGGCCTTCTTGATACCGGAATGGCTTTCTTTTTTAAGCACCTTAACCTCAGCGGAAAGATTACAAATCGCAGCTTGCGACGTGAAGAACAGCTTGAAGTGCCGTATAAGGCTTTGAGGGAAGCTCTTATAAATTCTCTCTGCCACCGTCAATGGGAGAAATATAATTTGACAAACAGCATCGCAATCTATGATGACCGCATTGAGATTGCGAATCCAGGTATATTCCCTCCGCAAATCACGCCAGAGTCAATTAAGGAGCCTCATGAGTCATATCCATACAATCTAAAAATTGCTGAAGCTCTATATAAATCAACCTATCTGGAAAGTTGGGGAAGTGGAGCTAAACGCATCATGGACGCATGCCGTGAGCAAGATATAGAAGAACCTGTCTGGAGATGGGACGGTGGCTTTGTAATAGTTACATTCAAGCGACCTAAGCACGACCCAAGTACGACCCAAGTACGACTTAAGTATGTCCCCACTACGGCTCAAGTTCAGCGACTAGTTGAATTGATGGGAGATGAATATATGGGTATGAAGGAAATCATGGAGCTGTTTGATTTGAAAAGTGTCAAACGATTCAGAGAGAATTATATCCAACTAGCATTATCAGAAGGAGCGATTGAACGTCTATATCCAGATTTACCAAACCATCCAAAACAGAAATATCGTTTAACTGATTCGGCAAAAGAATGGAAAAAGAACGCTTTCATGAGTTGATAATATAAATAGGGAGATTGCCTCGACCCGTATGCAAATCACAGAAGCATACCATCGGCTGGAGCAACTGGAAGTGGAACAACTGGAGAAAGAACGGGAACTGAAAGTGGAACTTTTGTCCACTCATCAGAACTTGATAGCAAATATGGCCGCATGGGAACAGAAATATGTTTTCAAAGCTCCTTTTGATGGAAAAGTAGAGTTCCTGAAATTTATTTCAGATGGTCAATTTGTGCAGGCAGGAGAAGCGGTATTTGGAGTGATACCCAAGGAAAACCATATATATGGTCAGGTGCTGCTTCCGGCCAATGAAGCCGGAAAGGTAAAAGAAAACAGTAAAGTCGTTATTAAGTTAGAGAACTATCCCTACATGGAGTATGGATATATAGAGGGATATGTATCTTCTATTTCTTTGGTCACCCAAACGCAGAAAACAGGAGAAAAGACCATTGAAACATATTTGATTAACGTTGAATTGCCCAACGGATTAACAACTAATTATGAAGAGACTCTCGACTTTAAATATGAGTTGGGAGGAACTGCCGATATTATTGTAAAAGACAGACGATTGATAGAACGCCTGTTTGATAATTTAAGGTATCGGACTAAATAAAGCTCATACTCAAATTTACGCTCCATAGGAATTCAACACGACTTTTGCCCTCATGCTCTAACAGTCCGTCTGTATCCCTTTATTCATCGTGGTTTCGGGCGTGGTAGCAAGTGTGGTGGCAAGTATGAGAGCAAACGGTTGCTCTCACTCAGTTTCGTCGCATTATATGTTGTTTTTTGCTGCTATTATTTGATTTACAGAGTATTAATGTCTGAAGTGTCAACTATTAACGATTGGCATTTCAGCCATTAATAACTGAGAAATCAGGTGTTAATAGCTGATAACTCACGCATTATTGACCGATATATGATTGAATGCTTCCTGAAAGATCAGGTTGATTGAAACATTTCATGCGGTCAAGTTAATCCAATCATATAAGTCAAGCGCCAGTTTCCTGCTTGGGAAACTGGCATTCCCTTATAAGGGAACGGCAGTTCCAAGGCAGGAAACGAGCGTTTCCGATATAGGGAACGCTCGTTTCCAAAATAAGAAATTAAAGGAAACTGTAAGCCATTCAGATACAATGATATAGGGAAATATTGGTAAGAAATGAAACATATACGTGTGATTGATGTCGTATTTTATTATAAGGTTAGTGCGAGTAAAAAGTCTGTTTTTATTAGAGGAAAAGTTTGTATGCCGTAATATAATATCGTACCTTTACAGGAATTGAATAATAAACAATATTGGTAGATAAACAGACAAAAAAGAATGAAAATAACTTTAATCAGACAAGACAGCGGGAGTGGAAAGGAAGCTCTAAGCATATGTGAAGCAGGTACATTATTCAACAAAATGAAAACGGAGACAAAATCGGGACACATTACGGCTTTGCGAAACCTGATACCGATGCTGGAAGGTACGTACAGCCAGTACGAACATATAGACAAACTGCCATATATCTATTCTGCCGTAGAATGTACCCGCACTAAAGAAGGCGAACGAAAAATGAAACAATATAACGGACTGGTGCAGTTGGAAGTGAACCGGCTGGCAGGCCCGTCCGAAATGGAATATGTGAAACGGCAGGCGGCACTCTTGCCTCAGACTTTCGCCGCATTCTGTGGTTCCAGTGGCCGTAGCGTGAAGATATGGGTGCGTTTTGCCCTGCCGGATGACAGAGGACTGCCCGAAAAAGAAGCGGAAGCGGAATTATTTCATGCTCATGCCTACTGGCTGGCGGTAAAGTGCTACCAGCCGATGCTTCCTTATGATATTAATCTGCAAGCACCGGTGCTGACACAGAAGTGTCGTATGACACTGGACGAATCTCCATATTACAATCCCGATGCAGTGCCGTTCTGTCTGGAACAACCGCTCGCTATGCCCGGTGAAGAAACTTTTCGGCAGCGCAAGCAGGGTGAAAAGAATCTGCTGTTGCGCCTGCAACCGGGATATGAGTCTGCAAAAACCTTTACAAAGATTTATGAAGCGGCGTTGAACAGGGCATTTCAGGAAATGGAAGACTGGAAGCGTGGAGATGATTTGCAACCTTTGCTTGTACACCTTGCCGAGCATTGTTTCAAAGCGGGTATCCCCGAAGAAGAAGCGGTCCGGCAGACACTCATTCATTACTATCGGGAAGAGGATGAGCGAATCATACGCTCGACGATTCATAATCTTTATCAGGAATGTAAGGGTTTTGGCAAGAAAAACAGTATCGGAAGGGAGCAGGAGACGGCTTTTCTGCTGGAAGAATTTATGAACCGTCGTTATGAATTTCGTTATAACACCGTGTTGGATGATCTGGAATACCGCCAGCGTGATTCCATCCACTTTTACTTTAAGCCCGTGGACAAACGTGTGCGCAACAGTATCTCTATCTGTGCCTTGAAAGAAGGCATCAATGCCTGGGATCGTGATGTAGACCGTTTTCTGAATTCGGAATATGTTCCTTTGCACAATCCTGTAGAAGAATATCTTTATGATGTCGGCCGTTGGGACGGGAAAGACCGTATCCGTGCATTGGCAGGATTGGTTCCTTGTACGAATCCGTACTGGCAGGAGTTATTTTATCGTTGGTTTCTGAGCATGGTGGCGCATTGGAGAGGGGTGGATCGGCAGCATGGAAACAGTACGTCACCTTTGCTTGTCGGTCCGCAAGGGTATCGTAAGTCAACGTTTTGCCGGATTATTCTGCCGCCTGAGTTGCGTTTCGGCTATACGGACAGTATTGATTTCAAGAGTAAGCAGGAAGCGGAGCGTTATTTAGGACGTTTTTTTCTGATCAACATTGATGAGTTTGATCAGATCAATGTCAGCCAGCAGGGGTTTCTGAAGCATTTGTTGCAAAAGCCTGTTGCTAACTTGCGCAAGCCTCATGGCAATACTATTCGTGAAATGCGTCGTTATGCTTCCTTTATCGGCACCAGCAATCAGAAAGATTTGCTTGCCGATCCCAGTGGCAGCCGTCGTTTTATCTGTATTGAGGTGATAGCTCCTATCAAAACCAATGCTACCATCAATTACAAACAGCTTTATGCTCAGGCGATGGAAGCCATTTATAAGGGTGAGCGTTACTGGCTGGATGATGAGGATGAAAAGATTTTGAAGCAGACGAACCGTGAATTTGAGCAGGCGAGCCCGTTGGAACAGTTGTTCCATTGTTATCTCCGTCCGGCGGAAGAAGAGGAGGGAGGCGAATGGATGACGTCCATGCAGATTCTGAATTATTTGCAGACGAAGACACGGGACAGGTTGGCTATCAATAAGGTAGCTGTGTTCGGCCGTGCGCTTCAGAAGCTGAATATTCCCTGCCGGAAGTCCGGTAAGGGGACACTTTATCATTTGCTGAAAATAGAATGATTGGTAGCAACGTGAGGGCAAACGGTTGCTCTCACGCTGCTATCATTGGATCTCTAATCGCTGTAACTCCGATGAATAGGGGGATTGAAGCGGGAATGAGAGCGTGAGGGCAAAAGTGCTGTCATTTTTCATTTGGAAAAAAGTTATTTCGCTACAGTCGCCTCAACGAGACTATCCATATCAAAATCAATATTATAATCCTTTTCTATTTGAATCCTTCTTATTTGATTGACCAATGAATGCGGTTTCACCCTTCGGGTCATCTCTATTTCCAGCAACCTTTCGGGAAAGCGTTTACGGATTTCATCTATATTTCTCATGAAAAGTGAATCTTTATTTTCGTAGAGTGAATTGGCGGCTTCTGCCAGGATAAAAGCTCCCAAGCTGTCGGGATATTGTTTTAATACTGCTTGAAGGAAAACCTTGCTTTTTCCAAAGCTTTCGTGGGCTTCAGCGTGCATATCTTTGGCAGCTTGAAGTAGTCCCAGTTGGAACAGATACTCACCGGTAATTGCGTTTTTCTCCATAGCAAGTGTTTGTATGTATAGGGCGGAGTCCAGTTCTCCCATTTCAGATAAAAGTTTGGCTTTCATGCCGTAATAGTCAGGATTTAAACTGTCGATTGCCAAAGCTTTGTCCAGAAAGCGGATGCATTTTCGGGTGGAGTCTACATCATAGGAAGATTCCATCAGGGCTATTGCTTGCCGGTAGAGGCTGTCTGCCTGAAGATTGATACAATGAGGAGTGATGTCTGCTTTAGACTCTTGCCGGGAATGGCAACCTGTAGCTGCAATAATCATTGGCAAGATAGTTAATAAGAGGCTTAATTTCTTGGGTTTCATATTCATAATTCTTATCATCCAATTTTATAAAAAATAAGACTGGCGAAGAACTCGATAAGAAAATGTATCTAATCTGATCTTATTTTGTTCTTCGTCAGTCTTTTCTTGTTTTACTTAAATGCCTAGCTGTTCTCTTGCCCAGGCTTCATCATGTCTTATTCTGTAAAGGTATATTTCGGACATATTCCACCATGCGCTGCCTGCGACAGTATAATCCAATGGATCTTTGTCACGGCGAGCCGTAGGAGTAAATCGGATATAGTTGTAAGCTTGCTTTCCACTCACATTGTTTTTAGCTGTGGCATGGCCACCGTTTGTTGTCGGCAGATTGAATTCTTCATTACCCATACTTTCAAAGAACTCACCGTTCATACTTCCATATATTGTTGCGGCTTTTACGTCACCTCCGTTATTCACTCCGCTTTGACGTGCATCATATTCAAAACAAAGGTCCTTTAATGGTTTGTTCAGTTTGATCTGGACATAATGTGCTTCTGTTGTAACAGGAGCATTCCACTTGGTATGATAATAAGTATTCACCTTCCCGTCAATCAATGCCGGTAAACCGCCTCCGTCTCCGACATGATTAGCATTGTCGGAAAGCATATCGATAGTAAGAGTAACACGTTCCATTTCGGAAGCTTCGCCGGAAATGCCTGTTATTGTTACCGGACTATCTGTCTCCATACCAGTCGGACCATAGGTGTTGATAGTAAATGAGTATTCACCTGCACATTGGTAAGTATCATCTATGATATAGGATGTTGTCTTATAGTCATTTATTAAGATCTCTTTATTTTCTTTCGTGACTTTATCGTAATAGGTAATCTTTATCTTGTTGAAGTCTACATCTTCAGGTATCTCCCATTGCAGCTGAATACTTCCGGCTCCTGGAGTAGCAGTAGCATTGATCACATTTAAAGGAGGTGTCGCGATAAATCCGGCCTGTTTTACTGTGACTACGAACTGACTTGGTACTTTGTCGGTGCTATTGGTACTCTTGAAGGTTATCTTTCCTTCACGAGGTTGATTCTCAACTTCAGTGTTGGCTTTAATGATAAAGCTTTCGGAGACATCACGCAGTGCTCTTGAAGCGGGTAATGATACTGGAGTGATCCAGGATTGGGCGGATTCTTCGACTTCATAGGTATATGACACTTCACCGGCAGGAGAATTTACTTTGAAAGGAATAGTGATTGTTTCTCCCATTGCTTTCACTTCATAGATCTTCTTGTCTTCATCGATTTCGACTATATAACCTCTGGGTTGTTGCTTTATCAGGAAAGAAGCTGTATAGCTGTAATTCTGGGAAGACTGGAGGATAATCGTACAATAACGTACGTCAGTCTCGGTGCTTTTATCCAGCGTAAATTTCAGTTCCTGTTTGTTTACGTCTTCCGCTGCACGCGTCTTTGCATCAAATGTGGCAGGTTGCTCTGCCAGACGTATCCAGTTGCAAGTGTCTGGTATAATGATATTATCCAGATTCAGGTTGGTCGCTACAGGAATTGTCAATGTTTCTCTTTCTGCATCTATTATTTCTACATATCCTTCCTGTTGTAGCTTGTCACCTATAAGGATGGCCGGTTCTTTACCAAACTGCGAGACAGTGATGGAATAGCTTTGATGACCATAGGCTACAGTGATTTCCGCCCGGCGTTGTTTGTATATATTGTTTGCACTGGCAGATACGACTACTTTGCCCTCGTGTTGTACTACCTTGCACCATTCTGCATTGGACTGGGCACTCCATCTGTCGAGTGGTACATTGGTCTGCACTTCAATTTCATGTTCTCCTCCCAGAAGTGGGAAAGTGATAGGTGCCTGACTTTTATCAGGAACTACGAGCGTTTCTACTTTAAACTCGGTTTCGTAATCGGGCGAACAAGAGATAAGTCCGGAAGCAATTCCGAATATGCTTGCGAGCCCGATGATTAATATATTTTTTTTCATACTCATTTGATTTGATTACAAGTTATCTACTCTTGGGTTAAATTCATATCGTAGTTTGGCTTTCACTTCCCGGTAAGGGGCGGTGGATTCCAGGCGATATTTATAATGCAGACGGAACTCTTTGTAATAAGTGGCACGTCCGTCGGGAGTACGGATAGCGTTTAACAGGAATGTGTTGTCGTAATCATCGATTGGAGTAAGTTGTACTACATCGACCGGATCCACTTCCACATCATTAACTCTGTCATGCGCTCTGATGGTAAGTTCTCTGGCCTGAGGATTCTCCGGTTGCTGCTCGCCAATTTCCAGAATGATACTCTTAGATACAATTCTGCTTCTTGCTGTCTTATAATCGCCAAGATCTTCATCACCTGCCATCATGCGTACCGAATTGGCACCGATCGGGAATACTTGATTGGCATTTGTCGGTCTACGGACTTCGGGACTACCACTGGGGTTAGGAATTACAATCGTACTGCTTGTATAATTGTAGTAGGTAGAAGTCTTTGTCGTTGCGTAATAGTTTTCTTTATAGATACGCAATAATACATGACTTTTATCCGGATTATAATTAGGTGTTTTTTCCGGATCTATCTTGTAATCCAGAAAATAAATGGAATCCGGTGAAATCCTTTCCAGATTTTTCAGATAGATCGGAAACATTACTTTGGAAGTGCCTGCCTGAATATCCAGTTCCTTATTGGGAAAATCATAGCATTCATCGGGAAGCAGTTTGGCAAATTTTTCTTTTTCTATATCAAAGTTGGATTTGTTGTATGCTTTCAGCAAAGAGTCCGATTCCAGAAGAGCTACATGGTGTGTGTTAGGGCTTATTTGTGAGCCGCTAACCGTGGCAACCAGATAGATCGTATCTTTTTCTTGTCCTACATTAGCCACCTGCCGGTCGTAGATCAGACTCGAATTACTGAGTAAGCCTACTTCGTTCCGGTATTGTTCCTGGTCGAAATCGTATTCATTGCAAGCACTTAATACACCTATAAGGGTGCAGAGCATTATATTAAATTTCTTTTTCATATTCAGTCTGTTATTCATGTTTTGATATTATCTGTCCCATCCGAAATTCTGGTCGGCATTGGGAACCTTCAGCAATTCATCATGGCGGATCGGTAAGAATACCATTTTAGGCAGTGCAATGCGGTCTCGCACATTTTGTGTATTGATCGTCACAATATTCCAGAATCCTTCATTACCGTTGGCATTTGTACGGTCTTTTGTCACATCCAGTCCCCGCCAGTTGGAGCTGTTGGCATCTTCGTCCAGATAGGTTCCCCACCTGCGCGTATCGAAATATCGGTATCCTTCGTTAAAGAGCTCTACCTGACGTTCATTGCGGATGATTTTTTCAAAATTGTCTGCTTCTGCCATGTCGTTGGCATCTACTCCCGGCAAGCCGACGCGATAACGTATCATGTTGAAATATTTAGCCATTTCTGCCGGATCACGGCTAACGGTTTCCTCAATAAGTGTACCTGTATTGTCGGATACTTCTACGGTCACTGTACCTTCTACACGGTTCAATGCTTCTACATATTCCAGTAGCACTTCACCATAACGAATGATAGGGAACGGTTTAGGGCTGGTGACGAATGCGCCTTTTACACTCCCTTTGCCGTTAGCCCATGAGTCGTCCGGATGAATGTATTTGACGGGAACATAACCGCTGACACTGTAGTCGTTTACGTTATTTCCGGCACCGGCAATTCCGGCATTGGTATCATCGTGAGAATACCAGAATTGCTGATTGACGTAGGAGGCGTCGGTAGAAGCTGAACTCATCGGCCAGTAGCGACCCGGAAAACCTATCGAGGCATAGAAGCGTGCCGAACGATTGGCGTACATCATAGGTACGTTTTCCCTCAGTAGGTATGTCCCTAGTTTTTTGGATTCGCCGGTGAGTCTGCTGAAGTCCGGTTCATATGGATATTCTGCCGATGAATTATGAATAGTCCGCCCATCTGCCATCAGATAGCAATCAATTACCCTCTGCGGCACAGACATTGAACCCCATCCGCCAAACTTGACAGGGAATGAGTGATGGGTATAGTTAGTGACGTTACTGGATTCCATCGCCCAGATGAATTCTTTATTAGTCTGTATGATACCTTCTCCTGTGAACATGTCGGAGTAAGAGTGATAAGGATCGATATTGCCTGCTCCGTCAGGGAAGTTAGCAGTAGGGACATTGGAGGCCAGAGGATATGGGTTCTGGGCATCTGCTTCCACTGTATGTAGCTCGTATCCCATTTTGGTCAGCTGTTTGGCGGCAGCTGCTGCGACGGCCCAGCGTCTCGGGTCATACTCTTGATTGACATAGTAGGCTCCGTCGCTTTTACGTTTCCAGGTCCCGAAACATTTACGGGCTGCAGCTCCGCCATTGAAAAGCGGTGAAGCCTGGAAGAGACGCAAACGGGCGATGAGTGCCATGGCTGCTCCTTTGGTCGGACGTTGATAATAGTTGACGCTTTGCTCATCCGCCGAATAGATGCCTTGAGTTGCCAGGCGGAATTCATCGCATATATAATCTACAGACTCATCATAGGTAGCCCGTTCGCGATTATAATATTCGGCAGGTTCGGAGGTGCTCAGTTCTTCATCGCCCACGATAATCAACGGTCCCCAGTTCATCAAAAGATGATAATAAGCGTACCCACGCATGAAGTGAACATATCCGAGATAGCGTCTTCTGTCCATTTCGTTCATATCAGGTACATTGTAGACTTCTTTAAGCATTTTGTTACATCTTGCTACAATGACATACATGTCGTACCATTGGTTTTGGATAGGCAGATTTCTGCTGTTGATGGTACCTACGGAAAATTGTAGTCCCCAAAATTCATTTGTCTGATATTTAAGTGTTATTTCGTCCGAAGCAGATTCCCCCGGATTCCAGGAATTTCCCCAGATAGCCCCTGCGTCGGGAAAACCTTTCGGAGTGTTCCAGAGATAACCTTCAGCATTTTTCTTGCTGTGAAAGATGGAGTCTTCTTTGAAAGTAGCTTCGAAGTATGGGTCTACATCCAGAAAATTGCAGGAACTGAGTAGTAGTGTACTTCCTACTGTTGCTCCCAATATTATTTTGAATAACTTTTTCATGAGTGTTCTATATTATTTTTAGAATTTAAGATAAACCTGGAACGTGTAAGTTGCCGGTATCGGATAAGCGGCCCCGTTTGCAGATGCCTGTTCCGGATCAAAATACTTCACTTTGTCGATAGTAAAAAGGTTGTTGGCAACAAACTCCAGATCGACAGAAGATAGTCCTGTCTTTTTTATCCATGGAGTCTTCAGGTTGTACTTCAGACTGAGTTCCTGAAAGCGCAGGAAAGAACCGTTCCGTTTCCAGAAAGAGGAAAGCTGGGAGTTGTTCGTATTGCCTCCGTAGGAGAGACGTGGGAATTCTGCATGGGGATTTTCCGTAGCGGTGGTGCCTGAATACCATGCGGGCGTCCATCTGTTCTTGGGATTGTTGGCCAGCTTGATAACGTTGCCGAGTTCTCCGTTATAGAAGGGAATCCATCCTGCGTCATTACCGAGTCCCGAACGGTAGTAGTCTACTTTTGCCGAACCTTTGAAAAGGAAGCTGAGGGTTAAGTCTTTCCAATGAAAATCGGCTCCGAACCCATACATTACCCGGGGGAGTTGGTTGGAATAGGACAAAGGTACTTTGTCATTGTCATTGATAATACCGTCTCCATTTACGTCACGATATTTGATATCTCCCGGACGAATGCGGCCGAATCCGCTTTGGTCGGCACTTGTGTTGATTTCTTCTTTACTGGAGAAGAGACCTTCTGCAATATATCCGCGAAGGATGTTAAAGGGTTTTCCGGTTACACTCAGATAATCATAAGGTAACTTGTTTTCTTCATAGTAATCAATAATATTCTGAGAGAAAGTGTAATTGCCGCGTACAGTGAAGCTCATGTCTTTATTGATCTGGTGGAAGAATTCGAAGTTTCCGTCAGAACCATAGCTATGCATTTTTCCTACATTTGATTTCGGGACGGTAACCATACCTACAAACTTAGGCAGTGTCACACGATCCTGGAAGATGTGATCACGTGTATCGCGGAAAAAGTCAACAGTGACAGAGAGCTTGTCGTGGAAGAACTTGGCATCGATACCAAAGTTGAGTTTCTTTGCTACTTCCCATTGAAGGTTGTCGGCTCCTTTCACAGTTTCTGTAATACCCCGTTCACGATATCCCCAGTAAGAGGCGGCATTGTCATTGATTAATGTCAAATAAGGGAACCGGTCACCACTGATCTGGTCATTACCTACCTGACCGTAGGAGCCGCGGAACTTGAGGAAGCTTAACCAGGGAATGGCCTCATTGACCCAGTTATAGGATGTCGGTACCCAGCCTACAGCAATGGAAGGGAAGAAACCGAATCTTTTTCCTTTTTCGAATTGCGCAGAACCTGTGTAACCGAAGTTTGCATCAATGAAATAGCAATTGTTATAGCCATAGGAAACACGTCCTGATAAGTTTTGACGCCGTTGAGGAATGGCATTAATACCCATTGCGTCATAGTCCCATTGGGTGTTATGAACATCTTCCATGTAATATAAAGCCAATGCTCCTAGTGAGTGCAAACCAAATGTACGGTCCCAGTTGGCTTTGGCTTCCATGTAGTATTTTCTGTATCTGTTGTTATTTTGTGTATATTTCATGTTCTCTTTGGCAGTACGCAATGTTTTGATGAGTACCCCTTGTGAACTTCTTCCTGTAGCGCGGTAGAGGTCAGGCCATATGTAACGTCCTTCATTGAAATAATTGATATTTTCGCTCATCGCTTGTACCGACGCTGTCATTCCTTTCAGGAATCCTCCGAATTCCTGTTCAAGTTTGAGTGTAAGCATATTACGCTGAGTTTCATCTTGCGTGTATCCGGTGTTATTTAGCATGACATACGGAGAAGCAAGGTCATGTTTTCCATAAGAAGGGAAGGTACCGTCTGAATAGGTTTTAGGAAACATCAGTGGAGTTAGCTGACGGACTGCTGACCATACCGTATTCGTGTTTTGTCCACCCGGGCTGGTATAGTTGGAAATATATCCGTCCAGACCAAAATAAACTTTGGTTGTTTTGGTCAGATTCATGTCAATATTGGCACGATATGTTATTTTTTTATATGACAAAGGCTTTTTGAACAGGTTGTCTTCCTGCCGGTAGGCCGCTCCTTCATCCTGATACCCTAATGAAAGATAATATCTGGCTATGTCGCCTCCTCCTTGTGCATTGATGTAATAGTTCTGCTGGATAGATGTGCGTTTCATTATTTCATCTATCCAGTTAACATCCGGGTAGAGGTCTTTATCCAAATTGTATTTTATCAGATCCAGTTCCAGACGGGAGTAAAGGTCGTCTTCACCCGACATGGCACGTGCCTCATTGGCAAGGAGAGCGTAGTCATAAGCTCCCAGGTATTCGGGCAGACGTTTGATGTGCGATACTTTTAATGTTGCTCGTCCTGTGATGGTAAGTTTGCCTGTTTCTCCACGTTTAGTGGTAACCAAGACCACGCCATTGGCACCTCGGGTACCATACACTGCGGTGGCGGAGGCGTCTTTCAGGATACTGAACGATTTTACATCATCAGGATCAATGTCTTCAAGGCGGCCTTCGATACCGTCAATCAGCACTAATGCACCGGAGCTGGCTCCGAAAGTACTGATACCACGAATCCAGAAGTTGGAGATGTTTTTTCCCGGTTCGCCCGAACTCTGCATGGTGATGACACCAGCCAACCGTCCGCCGATCATGTTGTTGAGGGAAGTACCGGGAGTACTGAGCTGGGCTACATCAATGGTACTGATTGCACCTACTACTGATATCTTTTTTTGTGAAGTCATACCTGTGACCACTACTTCGTCAAGCTTGGTGTCATCTTCTTCCAATGTAACTTTGAGTGTCATTTCATCTTTAGTCACCAGTTTCTCGATAGATTTCATTCCAATAGCCTGAATGACTAATATTTGGTTGGCATCTACTTTGATACTGAATTTACCATCCATATCTGCTGAGGTTCCCACTCCCGGTGCATTCTTAACATAAATGGTAGTACCTGGTAGCGGTTCACCGGTTTTGTCTATTACGACCCCCGCTACAGTAAACTGTTTTTTCTTATTGTCTTGACTGTAACTCGTCAGCGGTATAAGCGCTATGATCAGTACAATCAGTAGAAAATTATTTCTCATATTGTATTTTGTATAAGGTTATTCAATGGATAATTTACGAATCACTTTGTTCTGTGTGTCGGCTACATATACAATAGTTCCATCACTGTTGACTGCTACTCCGCAAGGGAAGTGGAATTTGGCAATTTCCGGACCTCCATCCTTATAACCTTCCGCTCCCGGCAGACCGATAGGTGTGGTTACGGCTGCTCTTTCTTTCGGCATAGTAGTATCTATTACGCGGATGCAGGAATTACCACTGTCAGCAATGTACATTTTTCCGTCGTCGGTGAAACAAATCTGGCGCGGGTGTCTGAATTTGGCGTTCTTCAGCAAGCCGTCTTCCCAGCCCTTCCCGTTCATAACTCCTTCGTAGATTGCTTTTCCTGCGTATGATTCTCCGTTATAAGTGTCTTTATCTTCCGGAGTGATCTTGGATACGTCCACTCTCCAAATCTGGTGAAAATCTGCAAGAGATACATAGAGTACGTTTTCTTCTCCTTTAATAGGGCTGAATGCGATATAGGAGTCACTTCCTGCTTTGCCGCCGTCGCCTGTTGCTACATTAGATATTTTCTTTAGCAAAATTTCTGCTGTACGGTTTTTAGGATTGATTCGAACCAATTGCCCTTTCCACATGACCGTATAGATCATATGATCCAGCTTGTTGATTACAAAGCAATGCTTCCAGTTGTTTTCGTCTACGGTGCTGAGTTCTTCTGATTTCAAGACTGTTCTATATCGGGGAACATAATTTAGAAGTTTTTGCATATCATAATATTTCATGCCGGCATCATCCGGAATGTAAACAGCTTCAGCATCTTTTTCATCAGAATAAGCCGGTGCATTAATATATGCAGTTCCATATTTTAATACAATGGAAGAATTGCTGGCGATGGAAATCATTGAAATGTTTCCGTTTACGCCTTCACCTTTTTCATTACGGCAGGTTGTGTTTGGTTGTTTGTCTTTTCCACTGTCTCCTTTACGGTCTACCACAAATATATTGTCTTCACCGTCTATACAGAGATAGAAAGGAGAGGAGAAAGTACATGTAGCAAGGTCACCACCAACGGTGTTTATATTATTGTCCGGTGATGCAAGTCCTGCTACCGTACTAACACTGGTTTGTGTCTTGTATAGGAATTGGTCTGGTGCTTTGCCTATGTATTCTTGACCGTCGGGCGTTCTTCTTTCTACAAGAATATTCATCTCTCTTTTGAAGGTGAGTCCTTTGGGAACAAATGCATAGATTCTGCTACCGTTACTGCTGACTAATCCGGCAGGATGTCTGATCCCGTCTACATCTTCAAAATAGACTTTCATGCCAGTGGTGTCTGTACCGAAGTTGCGGCCTTCGATGATCATCGGAGTGGCTATACCTCCGGAATCAGGATAAAATTCTGTAATCTCAATAGGCTGGTTTGGGTTGAACCCGCTGCTTCCATTGATGTCGTCATCTGAACAGGAAGCTAACCACGCGAAAGCTGTAATGAACAGCGTCCAATAAACTCTTCTTTTTCGCATTGTTTTTCTGTGATAAAAGGTTAATAATTAGATTGGTTAAAAAAAAGTGATAGGGAAACCTACTCTTGTGTCTACTATGTGGGTAGAACTAGGGTATGCATACAAGGGGTATACGTTTGTTTTTGTATGTATGAGTAAGTTTGAAAATATATGGGTGTGTTTGACTGCTATTATTCATCTTCTTAAATTGGGGGTATTGAAGTTGATAATGAACTCAGAATACATATCATACCTATTCTGATCTGTGCTGAAATAAAAGTAAAAAATGAGATCAAATTCTCCGATTTTGAAAGGCGGAGGGCTGTTGCTAAGAGTTTTCATAAATGTTAATTTAAGGTTATAATCATATTGATTAATTGGGGCTAAGTCGTAATAGGACTTGGTATTTTTATACCCCAAAGTATATTTTCTACTGTTTCCATAGGCTATTCAAAGGTTATTAAGTACATGTACTATTCTAAGACGGTGTAAAGTTATTAATAAAATCGAAAAATACAATATCTTTTTTATTTTAATTATCAACAAACACCATTTTTTTAGAATCTCAATTCTACTATATAGTTCATAAATTGTCATCCCAAGCATTCATCAACCAATTAATCAATTATATATAAGGCACTTATACACACATATACCAAGTCCTATTACGACTTCTTCAAAATTATTCAATTTGGCATAAGGTCTCTATTGCTCTCCAGGATGAAAAGTAATGCAATTAATTTAAATAATTAGGTCGATTTTTCCTTTGAAAATAATTAGAAGACTGTTCTTTTGACTTTTTTCTACCTTATATATATTAGATTGTTCTACCCAAACTGTCAATCTCTTAAAGTAGTTTTTGAGCATCCGGAATCAGAATCTCTTTTCTGTGCAACTCGATTAAACCATTATCCTGTAGTTCATTCAGTGTTTTAGAAATATTTAATCGAGTATCATCCAGACAACGCGCCAAATCGTCCATCTTTACTTTGAAAGTCTTTTCCCCTTGCGGTTTTTCGCAATGTGACAGAAAGAAACGGATAATTTTGCTTTTTAAATCCAGCGTGGGTTCATCCCATAAACGGGAATAGAGATTTTGCGCCCGGTTGCTGACGATATTCATATAGTTGAGGCGGAAGATGTCATATTTGAACAGATCACTGAGTACGAATGCTTTGCTGATACAAACAGTATGCACTTCCGTATGTGCCACATAAGAAGAAGCATAGTTGGTATTCATACCGAATAAAGACTGAGGTTCTATCAGATAGGGAGCTTCGATTTGTTCGATGACCGTATAAATGTTTTCTTTTGCATTGGTGACAATAGAAATCTCACCTTTCAACAGAAAACAAAGCTGGGTACAGGGATTACCACTCTTTATGATGGTTTCCCCAGCTTTATGTTTGATAAAGTGCAGCTTGACTTTATCCAGAATACTAGTGAAATCTTCATGACAAAGCCCCTGAAATAAAGGTAATTGGAGCAAAGTATCGAACATTGTTTCCATACGTTGTAATCTCTTATTAATCGTACAAATTTACTCATAATACAACACTGCTATCCACATCTCCCCTTTCTTTTTGTTTTTTTTATTGTTTGAATGCATAAAAATAGAGTATATTTGCAAAAAAAAGGAGGAATTATGTTCACGGGTTTTAATTGGCAGCAAATGATCAGTGCGTTTATCGTACTTTTTGCAGTAATAGATATTATCGGCTCTATACCTATTATTATTAACCTGAAGGAAAAGGGGAAAGATGTGAATGCAACAAAGGCTACTGTCATCTCCTTTGCCTTACTGATAGGCTTCTTCTACGCGGGTGATATGATGCTGAAACTTTTTCATGTAGATATCGAATCATTCGCCGTGGCGGGCGCATTCGTTATTTTCCTCATGTCTCTGGAAATGATTTTGGATATAGAAATCTTCAAAAATCAGGGGCCGATAAAGGAAGCGACACTCGTTCCGCTTGTCTTCCCGCTGCTGGCAGGGGCCGGAGCTTTTACTACGCTTCTTTCGCTTCGTGCCGAATATGCCAGTGTTAACATTATTATTGCCTTGATACTGAATATGCTATGGGTCTACTTTGTAGTAAGCATGACCGGACGTGTGGAACGTTTCCTCGGGAAAGGGGGGATCTATATCATCCGTAAGTTTTTCGGTATCATCCTGCTCGCTATCTCAGTAAGGTTGTTTACTGCTAATATCACCTTGCTGATTGAGGCATTGCATAAGTCGTAACCGGGATTTATGAGGTAATATCCGTAGAGGCGGTTGTATTGTTGATATCTTCTTCCGGAGATTCCTCTTCTTCTTCATCCGTTTCGTCCGCAAAAGGTTCTGGTCGTTGAGGCCCGTGATTCAAGAAACCGAATGCACAGAGTGTTCCCATGATTCCTCCGCTGAGATGTCCTTCCCATGACATGTTGGCGGGAGAGAAGTAGGGGAACATATGCCAGATGATTCCTCCATACAAAAAGGTGACAAGCAGTGAGATGGCAATCAGAGGAACATATTTCCGCAGGATACCACTGAAAAAAAGAAAGAAGGCAAGTCCGTAAATCAGTCCGCTGGCACCGATGTGCCATCCCGGTTTGCCGATAATGAAGGTCAGCAGTCCGGCTCCGATCCAGATGATCATAAAAATACGTCCGGCTATCCCCCTGTAGAAATAGAACAAGCACCATGATAAAAAAAATAGCGGCAACGTATTGGCTAGCAAATGGCTGAACCCGCTGTGTATCAGCGGATGAGTCAGAATACCCGTTATTCCTCGCTTTTCCAGAGGGTATATTCCCATGTGAGAGAAGTCCCAGTCCATGCCGACTTCAACGATCTTTAGCAGAAATAGGATAAAAATTAGGAACAACGGCACCGCTGTAGCCAGCATGATACGCTGAATATCTCGCTTCATTACTTTCTATTCTTTAGATATTTTACGCAATACTACGAATATTTGCACAAAAACTGAAAATAAAAAGCCTTTTTATTTTTGTTTTTATCTAGAATTTGTACATTTGGGCATTATACCTATATATACAATGCTCAGGCTGGTATATATACAGAACAGCAATAGATATATATAAGGAATATAGTGACCAATAATTAACCTTTAAATAATGCACAACTATGAGTTATTTACGATTTGACAAGACCCTCATGACGAATCTGGAAGAGTCTCTTCAAAGAGAAATCCTCCGGACGAACAAAGCAGGAGCTTATCATTGTACGACGATTGTTGATTGTAACACACGCAAATATCACGGCCTGTTGGTAATTCCAGTTCCCAATATCGACGATGAAAATCATGTGCTGCTATCTTCTCTTGATGAAACGGTAATTCAACATGGTGCTGAGTTTAACTTGGGGTTGCATAAATATCAGGGAAACAACTTTAGTCCGAATGGACATAAGTATATCCGTGAATTCGATTGTGAGCATATCCCGGCGACAACTTACCGTGTTGGAGGAGTAGTGTTACGCAAAGAAAAAATCTTTGTACATCATGAAAACAGAATCCTGATTCGTTATACTTTGTTGGACGCACATTCGGCGACGACTTTGCGCTTCCGACCGTTCCTCGCTTTCCGGAGCGTGCGAGAGTACACTCACGAGAATACGCAGGCAAGCCGCGATTATCAGCTTGTGGAAAATGGTATCAAGACTTGTATGTATCCCGGTTATCCGGAACTGTTCATGCAGTTGAACAAGGCTTGTGAGTTCCATTTCCAGCCCGACTGGTATCGTGGATTCGAATATCCGAAAGAACAAGAGCGAGGCTACGACTTCAATGAAGACCTCTATGTTCCGGGATATTTTGAAGTGGATATAAAGAAAGGAGAAAGCATCGTTTTCTCTGCGGGTACTTCCGAAGTTACTCCGCGCAGACTGAAGCAGACGTTCGAAGCCGAAGTGGCTGACCGTACGCCTCGCGATAGCTTCTATCACTGTCTGAAAAACTCAGCCCATCAGTTCCACAACCAGCAGGAAGGAGAACATTATATCCTTGCCGGTTACCCGTGGTTCAAGTGCCGTGCCCGCGATATGTTTATATCCTTGCCGGGACTGACACTTGCGCTGGACGAGGTGGATCAGTTTGAAGATGTGATGAAGACAGCGGAAAAAGCGATTCGAAGCTTCATCAATGATGAGCCGGCAGGATACAAGATTTACGAGATGGAGCATCCGGATGTACTGCTTTGGGCCGTATGGGCTTTGCAACAGTATGCCAAGGAGACCTCTCGCGAACAATGCCGTCAGAAATATGGCGAACTGCTGAAAGATATCATCGAATTTATCCGTCAGCGGAAACATGAGAACCTCTTCCTGCATGAAAACGGTCTGCTTTATGCCAATGGCACCGATAAGGCGATTACGTGGATGAACTCCACCGTAAACGGACATCCGGTGATTCCCCGTACGGGATATATCGTAGAATTTAATGCTTTGTGGTATAATGCGCTTCGTTTCGTTGCCGATCTGGTTCGTGAAGATGGAAACGTTCTTTTGGCCGATGCGCTTGACGCACAGGCGGAAGTGACGGGAAAATCATTTATCGAAGTGTTCCGCAACGAATATGGATATTTACTTGACTATGTAGACGGAAATATGATGGACTGGAGCGTACGCCCCAACATGATATTCGCCGTAGCATTCGATTATTCTCCGTTGGACCGGGCACAAAAGAAGCAAGTGCTCGACATCGCAACCAAAGAGTTGCTCACCCCCAAGGGACTCCGTACCTTGAGTCCGAAGAGCGGGGGCTATAACCCTAACTATGTTGGTCCTCAGATACAGCGTGACTACGCTTACCACCAAGGCACAGCCTGGCCTTGGCTGATGGGATTCTATATGGAAGCCTATTTGCGAATTTATAAGATGAGTGGTCTGTCGTTCATTGAACGCCAGCTTATTGGTCTCGAAGATGAACTGACAATTCATTGTATCAGTTCGTTGCCTGAACTTTTCGATGGTAATCCGCCTTTTAAAGGACGCGGAGCTGTATCGTTTGCCATGAATGTCGCCGAAGTACTGCGTATTCTAAAGCTACTGTCTAAGTATTATTAAAAAGAGGAGGAACGAAAATGAAAGTTTTAATGTTTGGATGGGAGTTCCCCCCGCATATCTTAGGAGGGTTAGGGACTGCCAGTTATGGTCTGACAAAAGGAATGTCTCAGCAGGATGATCTGGAGATTACATTCTGTATTCCCAAACCATGGGGAGACGAAGATCAGAGCTTTTTAAGAATTATCGGCATGAACAGCACGCCGGTAGTGTGGAAAAATGTCGGTTGGGACTATGTGAAAGGACGCGTAGGCAGTTATATGGATCCGCAATTGTTCTATGACTTGCGCGATCATATCTATGCCGACTTCAACTATCTCAATACGAATGATCTGGGATGCATCGAGTTCTCCGGACGTTATCCGGACAACCTGCACGAAGAGATCAATAACTATTCGATCGTTGCCGGGGTGGTAGCACGTCAGCAGGAGTTTGATATCATTCATTCTCATGACTGGCTGACTTATCCGGCAGGGATACATGCCAAGCAAGTATCTGGTAAGCCATTGGTGATCCATGTGCATGCTACTGATTTCGACCGTAGTCGCGGCAATGTCAATCCGACAGTGTATGCCATTGAGAAGAATGGTATGGACAATGCCGACCACATCATGTGTGTGAGCGAACTGACCCGTCAGACTGTGATCCATAAGTATTTCCAGGACCCGAAGAAGGTGTCTACTGTGCATAATGCCGTTTCTCCTTTGTCACAAGAGATACAGGATATTGTTCCTCAAAAGAATCCGAGCGAAAAGGTCGTTACTTTCCTGGGACGTATTACCATGCAGAAAGGACCGGAATACTTTGTAGAAGCTGCAGCAATGGTATTGCACCGTACGCGCAATGTCCGTTTCGTAATGGCCGGTAGTGGTGATATGATGGATCAGATGATTCGTCTGGTAGCCGAACGCGGTATTGCGGACCGTTTCCATTTCCCCGGTTTTATGAAAGGAAAGCAGGTGTACGAAGTGCTGAAAGCCAGTGACGTATACATTATGCCTTCTGTATCTGAGCCATTCGGTATCTCTCCGTTGGAGGCCATGCAATGCAGTGTACCTTCCATTATATCCAAGCAATCCGGCTGTGCCGAAATTTTGGATAAATGTATTAAAACTGACTACTGGGATATTCACGCTATGGCGGATGCCATTTATTCTATCTGTACTTACCCGGCTATGTACGAGTACCTGAAAGAAGAGGGTAAGAAAGAAGTGGATGAGATTAAATGGGAGAACGTGGGATATAAAGTTCGCGGTATCTATGATGAGGTTATTAAAAATTATGGTAAACAATAAAATGATATAGACTATGAGAACGATCTGTCTTTATTTCGAAATACATCAGATTATACACTTGAAACGCTACCGTTTTTTCGATATCGGCACCGATCATTATTACTATGATGACTATGCAAATGAAACCGGTATGAATGAGGTTGCCGAACGATCTTATATACCTGCTCTCAGCACGTTGATTGAGATGGTGAAAAACTCGGGAGGAGCTTTCAAAGTGGCGCTTTCTATTTCCGGTGTGGCATTGGAGCAACTTGAAATTCATGCTCCGGCGGTGATTGACTTGCTGCACCAGTTGAATGATACCGGCTGTTGTGAGTTCCTTTGCGAACCTTATTCACACGGCTTGTCATCTTTGGCTAACGAAGACTGCTTCCGTGAAGAAGTGCTTCGCCAGCGTGATAAAATGAAACAGATGTTTGGCAAAGAACCGAAGGTGTTCCGCAACTCCAGTTTGATTTATTCGGATGAAATCGGTGGACTGGTAGCTTCTATGGGCTTTAAGGGAATGCTGACGGAAGGTGCAAAACATGTATTGGGATGGAAGAGCCCGCACTATGTATATCACTGTAATCAGGCTCCGAGCCTCAAATTGCTATTGAGAGACTTTAAACTTTCTGATGATATAGGATTGCGTTTCTCCAATTCGGAATGGCCGGAATATCCATTATTTGCTGATAAGTATATTAACTGGATTGATGCGTTGCCACAAGAAGAGCAAGTGATTAATATCTTTATGGAATTAAGTGCATTGGGTATGGCTCAGCCGCTTTCTTCCAATATCCTGGAATTCCTGAAAGCATTGCCCGAATGTGCTAAATCAAAGGGTATCACGTTCTCTACTCCGACAGAGATTGTATCTAAATTGAAATCTGTATCTCAGCTGGATGTTCCTTACCCAATGTCATGGGTGGACGAAGAAAGAGATACAAGCAGTTGGCTGGGTAATATCCTGCAACGTGAGGCTTTCAACAAGTTGTATAGCGTAGCAGAACGTGTTCATCTGTGTGACGACCGTCGTATCAAGCAGGACTGGGATTATCTGCAAGCCAGCAACAATTTCCGTTTCATGACTACCAAGAATACAGGTATCTGGCTGAACCGTGGTATTTATGACTCTCCTTACGATGCCTTCACTAACTACATGAATATCTTGGGCGACTTTATCAAACGAGTAGATTCACTGTATCCTGTTGACGTAGATAATGAAGAGCTCAACTCTCTGCTGACTACTATTAAGAATCAGGGTGAGGAGATAGCCGAACTGCAAAAGGAAGTAACCAAATGGCAGGCAAAAGCTGAAAAAGGAGCTGTAAAAGCTCCCAAGAAAGTAGCTGCGAAAAAAGAACCGGTAGCTAAAGCTACTCGTAAGAAAGCTACTGCAAAGAAAGAAGAATAAGATAATAATAAATTAACTGGTTGTAACCGTGGGGAGATGGGAATCACCTCACGGTTGTTTTTTATATATTGGAAGGTACAGGTACATATAAAAAACAGCGCGAATTACCGAAGTAACCCGCGCTGTTTTTTTTATATATCTTTTTAGTTTGACTTAGTTGTTAATCCGAAGTCTGTAGAAATAACTTCAAGTTTCAACTTATAATCAGGATTTGTTTTGCCTAGACTTCCACCTTTCAGACGTACATAACCTGGTTTTAAGTCATGTTGTATTCTAATAATATTAGCTTGACCAGTTGTAGTATTTGAAGAGTCATAAGTCACAAGTACAGGTATAAGGACTACTTTGTTCCAATCAGGGTTTTCTTGTAACCATTTAGTTTCATCCCATGAACTACCAGCATTCTTTTTAGCCTCTTCCTTTTCTGCAATACAAGCATTTACCAATTTGGTGATGTTGCTGAATACATATTGGTTCGTGCTACTTGTGTGTGAAGTTAGATAAGAAGATACACCATCGCTCAGCTTATTGTCTTTAAAGAAGCTATCCTGGAATTTCTTACGTACAAGCATTACAGTAGATGGTATAGCCATACCAAACTTCTTATCACCTGTTTGATTGTAATTAGTGAATGTCAGTTTTACTGCATTTAAGGTATCGCCTGTCAATTCGTTTTGTATATCTGAAATGGGTAGTGTAGCTTCGGTGAAAATACCTGCCGGACTCTTTAAATAAGTGTTTTTATCTTCCTTAATTAATGCATCTATCCTTTCGGGATCATTCTTTAATTGATTGGCTTGGATTACTTCACGAGTTGTAGCAAACACACGATAAGAGTAATAAGTAGAGTCCTTACCACTTCCGTCTTTCTTCTGTAATTTTTTTCCGGTAATAGAATCTGTTGCATAGCATTTGTATACTACATTCATTTGTGGCTGATCTATATAGAGTACAGTTCCATCACCATAGTCGCTCTTAACGTAGATTCCTTGAAAAGCTTCTCTGAATAATTGGCTATTGAATTCCTTATCAGCATTTTTAGCTTTTCTTGCCGCAGTTAAAATATTTCCACCTACTCTTGTTGCTATATCCTCTTTGAAAGCAATATGCACACTTGGAACATATGTGCTTAGGTTACGAATAGAATCTTTTACTGAAAGATCTACGGCTGTATATGCTTTGGTTCCTAATATATTCTGACTATCGTAAAAATCCTCAGGGTTAATATCGGTATAGTAAGCATTATCAAGATTTAATGTCTCTTTCCCATTGCCTCCCAGTTCATATACACTTAATCTACAAGCTGTCAATGAGTCTCCAAAGTAGCTGTCATACCACAGGTAGAGTTCGACTGCACGTATGTTTCCTATGATTTGATTTCCGTCTTTTATAAAAGTAACATCTTTATTTTCTGGATCTTTATCATCGACAACCATTCTTCCTGTGGCTGAAATAACATTACCACTTGCATCTGTAACTTCTTTGTATGGTTCAGGAAAAGTTAGTCCATCCGGACAATTTAGCTGAGCCAAGAATCCAGCCTGATAAGTGCCAAATGTTTCATCAGTGAATTTGCCAATATAACCGATGTTAGTTTTCGCATAAATGTCACCTGTCTTAACAGATTCAGTAGTAACATCAAACGTGGATAACTTTCCTTTGATATTTTGGTCATTGCCCGGGAACATTCCTAATCCCAGTCCGCCTGTATTATCATCGCATCCGAAAAATGTGATTGCCAGTAAAGCTATCAAGGCATATTTTGCTTTCATGATTGTCGTATCTAGATTTTTATTCTTCTTCTTCTTTATTTGTAGTGGTTTCCCATACCTGATCGTAGAATTCGTTGCAAGCGTTTGCGTAGTTTTCCGGATCCTGATAATCAAGTACCAGTTTGCCTGATTGGCGGGCGTACTCAATGATTGATTCGTCTACCTTTGTGCTGTTTTGTATGATTCCGTCAGAATAATCAACGGCAAGTTTACAAAGTGCCGCATAGTCTACCGGTTCCTTCAAACCAGCCAAATCCTTCTTGGTGATGCCTTTCAACATCAGTTTGGTTGCAAAGTCCTCACTGAGCGTATTCTTGAAATCATCTTCATATACCGAGAATACAACTTTGGCATCACGGAACGATGGTTCGTCCTTGTAGGCCTTCTTAATATAAAGAGGAGCCAATGCCGTCATCCATCCGTGACAGTGGATAACGTCGGGACACCAGCGAAGCTTCTTCACTGTTTCCAGCACACCGCGTGCATAAAAGATAGCACGACTGTCGTTGTCATCGTATTCCACACCATTTTCGTCCGCTGTCTGCAAGCGATTCTGGAAATAATCATCATTATCGATGAAATATACCTGCATACGTGCGGATTGAATAGAAGCAACTTTTATAATAAGGGGGTGATCAGTATCGTCGATGATCAGGTTCATACCGGAGAGGCGAATTACTTCATGCAGTTGATTTCTGCGTTCGTTAATGTTTCCCCATTTAGGCATAAATGTCCTGATTTCACGGCCTTTTTCTTGTATTGCCTGTGGAAGGTTTCTACCTATATTGGCCATTTCGGATTCTGAAACGTAAGGTGTAATCTCTTGAGTAATAAATAAAACTTTATTCGCCTTTGTCATAATAACAATAGTTCACTATAATATTCTGCAAAGATACGAAAAAAAAGACACATTAAATAAGATATTCTTTCTTTATGTGGCAAATATTAGTTTATTTTGCAGAGTTTTTGCAAACGACCAAAACATAAACCAATTAACAAAAATGAAAGTAATACACACTATCAAGGACTTACAGGCCGAATTGACGGCACTGAGAGCCCAGGGTAAGAAGGTAGGACTGGTACCCACAATGGGTGCTTTACATGCAGGACACGCATCACTGGTAAAGCGCAGCGTAAGTGAGAATGGTGTAACAGTAGTGAGTGTTTTTGTAAATCCCACTCAGTTTAACGATAAAAACGATTTAGCAAAGTATCCGCGTACATTGGATGCTGACTGCCGCTTGTTGGAAGATTGCGGGGCAGCATTTGCCTTTGCTCCTTCGGTAGAAGAGATGTATCCACAGCCGGATACGCGTGAATTCAGCTATGCTCCGTTGGATACGGTGATGGAAGGGGCTTTCCGTCCGGGACATTTCAACGGAGTTTGCCAGATTGTCAGCAAGTTGTTTGACGCGGTGCAACCGGATCGTGCTTATTTCGGAGAGAAAGATTTCCAGCAACTGGCGATTATTCGGGAGATGGTTCGTCAGATGGATTATAAACTGGAAATTGTAGGTTGTCCTATCGTTCGTGAAGAAGACGGATTGGCTCTGAGCAGTCGGAATAAACGTTTATCAGCACAAGAACGTGAAAATGCTTTAAATATTTCTCAGACATTATTTAAAAGTCGTACCTTTGCAGCATCTCATACAGTGAGTGAGACGCAGAAGATGGTAGAAGAAGCGATAGAGGATGCTCCGGGATTGCGTTTGGAGTATTTTGAAATCGTTGACGGAAACACGCTGCAAAAGGTAAGCAGTTGGGAGGATTCTCTGTATGTAGTAGGCTGTATCACAGTGTTCTGCGGAGAGGTCAGACTGATTGATAATATCAAGTATAAAGAAATCTAAATTAAAAAAAGACGAAACCTTATGATGATTGAAGTGTTGAAGTCGAAAATTCATTGTGCACGTGTCACAGAGGCAAATTTGAACTACATGGGTAGTATCACGATTGACGAAGACCTGCTGGATGCTGCCAACATGATTCCGGGAGAAAAAGTGTACATCGCTGATAACAACAATGGCGAACGCTTTGAAACCTACATTATCAAAGGTGAACGCGGTTCCGGTAAGATTTGTCTGAACGGTGCTGCCGCCCGCAAGGTGCAACCGGATGATATTGTGATTATCATGTCGTACGCATTGATGGATTTTGAGGAAGCGAAGTCGTTTAAACCGACCGTGATTTTCCCGGACCCTGCGACGAATAGCGTAGTGAAGTAAGAAGTATCTTGTGATAAGAAAGCCCCGTTTGCATTCAGCAGACGGGGCTTTCTGTTATAATAAGGTTGTCCTTTTACTTGCTTTGCAGTTGTTCATTCATGGCAGCGGCGGCTTTACGCCCATCTCCCATGGCAAGGATTACGGTAGCTCCTCCGCGCACAATGTCTCCACCGGCATAGATCATCGGAATAGATGATTCCATGTTGTCATCTACGGCAATGGTTCCTTTGCGTCCTAATTCCAGTCCTTTAATGGAACTCGGAACAATCGGGTTCGGAGATACACCGACACTGACGATGGCCAGATCGATATCGATTGTTTCCGTAGCTCCCGGAATGGCTACAGGACTGCGACGTCCGGAAGCATCCGGCTCTCCTAATTCCATCTTCTGGAGAATGACCTGTTTCACACAACCTTGTTCGTCGGCAATATATTCAATCGGATTGTGCAATGTCAGGAATTCGACTCCTTCTTCTTTGGCATGCTTCACTTCCTCGATACGTGCAGGCATTTCTTCTTCCGAACGGCGGTAGATGATCATAGCACGTTCAGCACCCAGGCGTTTGGCTGTACGGACAGAGTCCATAGCAGTATTACCACCACCGATGACAGCCACATTTTTGCCGAAAGCTACCGGAGTGTCAGAGTCTTCGCTCGCAGCATCCATTAGATTGACACGAGTGAGGTATTCGTTGGAAGACATGATATTGATCGAGTTTTCGCCCGGTATATTCATAAAGTTAGGCAAACCGGCACCGGAAGCGACAAATATTCCTTTAAAACCTTCTTCCTTCAAATCTTCCACACTGATTGTTTTTCCTACAATGCAGTCTTTGATGAAAGTAACGCCCATTTTAGCGAGGTTGTCTATTTCTACATCTACAATCTTGTTTGGCAGACGGAATTCCGGAATACCATATTTTAATACACCGCCGATTTCGTGGAGTGCCTCGAATACTGTTACATCATAACCGTATTTTGCCATATCACCTGCGAATGATAATCCGGCAGGACCCGAACCGATCACCGCCACTTTGATGCCGTTCTTTTCGGCAATGAGAGGTACTGAAATTTGTCCGCTTTCACGTTCGAAGTCAGCAGCGAAGCGTTCCAGATAACCGATAGCTACCGGTTTTTCATTCATCTTCAAGTGTATACATTTGGATTCGCATTGCTTTTCCTGTGGGCAGACACGACCGCATACAGCCGGAAGCGCACTTGTCTCTTTCAGTGTTTTGGCTGCTTCGAGGAATTCGCCACGCTCAATGTTCTTAATGAAGCGCGGAATGTCGATGCCTACCGGACACCCTTCCATACATCCAGGGTTAGCGCAGTCCAGACAACGCTTGGCTTCTGTAACTGCTTGCTCAGCGGTCAGACCCTGGTTTACTTCTTCCTTGCGGCTATGTGAACGGTATTCGGCATCGAGTTCGTTCATCTCGACACGTGGAATAGCTGTACGTTCTTTCGGTTTCATCGATTTGCGCAGTTCCTGTCTCCAGGCTGCGTTGCGGCTTTTCTCATCTATCTCTTTCGTTGCTTCACATTCGGGCTGGAGTTTGTTCATCTCTTCACGCTCTATTTTTTTGAACGCACCCATACGTTTCAGCATTTCATCAAAGTCCACCTGATGACCGTCGAATTCGGGACCGTCAACACAAACGAACTTCGTTTTTCCTCCTACCGTGATACGGCAAGCACCACACATGCCGGTTCCGTCTACCATGATGGTATTTAATGAAACGTCGGTAGGAATCTCATATTTCTTTGTCAGCAGACAAACGAACTTCATCATGATAGCAGGGCCGATGGCGAAGCATTTATCTACCTTTTCACGTTTGATGACTTCTTCCACGCCTTCGGTTACCAGACCTTTACGCCCGTAAGAGCCATCGTCCGTCATAATAATCACCTCATCGGAGCTTTCGCGCATTTCTTTTTCCAGAATGATAAGGTCTTTGTTACGTCCTGCCAATACAGTGATCACTCTGTTTCCGGCAGCTTTCAAAGCCTGTACGATAGGAAGCATCGGAGCAACACCTACACCACCACCAGCACAAACAACTGTTCCGAAATTCTCAATATGAGTAGCTTGTCCGAGCGGACCTACTACATCAGTGATATAATCACCTTCGTTCAATTCACAAAGACGGGTAGAGGAGAGCCCGACTTCCTGTATCACCAGAGTGATGGTGCCTTTCTTCAAATCAGAACCGGCAATCGTCAGAGGCATACGTTCTCCCTTGTCGCCTACACGTACAATGACGAAGTGGCCGGCTTTGCGGGATTTAGCAATTAAAGGAGCTTCAATTTCAAGTTTAAACACTTTCTCAGAAAAGCGTTCTTTGCTAATGATTTTGTTCATTATCTAATTAATTTGTTGGTATTATTACGTAACTGCTATCAGAATGTTATAAATTTCGGCAAAGATACGGCTTATTTACGAAATATAAAAAGAAAAGTCACTCTTTTGATGAGTGACTTTCCATATCCATGTGAATATCTTTATTTATTTCGTTCTGATTTTGTATCCGGCTACCCCATAATATAGAATAAACAGGAAGCAGGGAAGGCAAATCCAATATGCTTTCTGAATATCGGAAATGTCTTTCAGATAGCCAAATAAGGTCGGAATAACAGCACCGCCTGCCATTGCCATGATCAGAAGAGATGAACCGGATTTGGTGAACTTTCCTAAATCTGCCATAGCCAAAGGCCATAGGGCAGGCCACATTAAAGAACATCCCAATGCCATAAATGAGATGAAATAGATGGATATATCGGCAGGTGTAAGTACTACTAGTACGGAACCGATGATAGCCAGCACTGAACAAATCTTCAGTGCTGTAGCCTGGCTCATATATTTAGGGATGAAGATGATGCCGCAGATGTAACCGATCACAATGCCTATCGGAGCAATCCAGGCATACATTGCTGCATTTTCCAAATGAAGGCTGGTGGCATAATCTACTAATGTACCCAGTGATACGGTTTCTACACCTACATATAAGAAGAGAGCAAGACATCCTAATAATAAATGCGGGAATTGCCAGATGGAGGTTTTCTTTGCGGCGTACGGACAGGCTTCGGCTGCCTCTTCGCTGTCGTCTTCACCGACGGCTTTGACTTCCGGTAGGGGGGCCATGTATGCGATAATACCTAGTGCGATGAATGCGGCGATAATAACGTAGAATGGCAGAAACAGGTCAGCTACTGTAATATCGGTCACTTCTTTTCCGATTAGGAAAGCCAGGAATAAAGGAGGAATCGGCCATGCGAGTTTGTTGCATATACCCATAATGCTGATACGTTTGGCAGCACTGTCTATCGGTCCCAGAATCGTGATATACGGGTTTACAGCAGCTTGCAGATAAGCGTTGGCACTTCCGCTGATAAAGGAAGCCAATAAAAACAGAGGAAAACTTTCATAACTTGCCGATGGTATGAAAAGTCCGAAGGCTATGGCAAACATAAGGAATGAAAGGACCATTGTTCGTTTGTATCCGATTTTTTTGATTGTAAGGCCTGCCGGATAACCAAAAATAAGGAACGGGATGAAAGTGGCGGCAATGATCAGATATGATTCGGCCGAACTGATTTCCAGTGATCCCTTCAATACGGGGACTAATACTGAGTTGATACCAAGGGCGAAGCCCAGTGAAAAGAACATAACGCCAATGAATGCCAATGGCAATACGAAACTTTTTGTGTTTTTTGTCATGGGGGTAAATGTGTTAAAGGTTAATAAAGGAAACTCCTGTAAGGGGCAGAGATATCTCATCCTTACAGGAGTAGAAAGTTTCTTAGTCTATCATGTCGAAACCGCAGTATGGAACCAATGCTTTAGGAATTCTAATTCCTTCGGGGGTTTGATTGTTTTCCAATAAAGCGGCGACGATACGTGGTAGTGCCAGTGCTGATCCATTTAACGTATGGCAGAGTTCTGTTTTCTTTTCTGCACTACGGTAGCGGCATTTCAGCCGGTTGGCCTGGTAAGTGTCGAAGTTAGATACGGAACTTACTTCCAGCCAGCGTTTCTGTGCTTCGGAGTATACTTCGAAGTCGAAACAAAGCGCAGCAGTAAAGCTCATATCACCACCACAAAGGCGGAGTATACGGTATGGAAGTTCCAGTTTCTGCAACAGGCCTTCTACGTGGTCAAGCATTTGCTGGTGGGATTCTTTAGAATGTTCCGGCTTGTCGATACGCACTAATTCTACTTTGGAGAATTCGTGCAGACGGTTCAGCCCGCGTACGTCTTTACCGTAAGAACCGGCTTCGCGACGGAAACATTGTGTGTATGCGCAGTTCATAATCGGCAACTGTTTTTCTTCCAGGATAACATCACGGTAGATGTTAGTGACAGGTACTTCGGCTGTCGGGATCAGATAGAGATCATCTACTTCGCAATGATACATCTGTCCTTCTTTGTCGGGAAGCTGGCCTGTACCATAACCTGAAGCGGCATTGACTACTGTCGGCGGCATGATTTCAGTATATCCGGATTTGCGTGCTTCGTCCAGGAAGAAGTTGATCAGGGCACGTTGCAGTTGGGCACCTTTTCCTTTGTATACGGGGAAGCCTGCACCTGTAATCTTTACACCTAGGTCGAAATCGATTAAATCGTATTTTTTAGCCAGTTCCCAGTGAGGCAGTGCATCTTTGGGAAGTTCTGTTTCCATGCCTCCCATCTTTTCTACGACATTGTCTTCGGCACCTACGCCTTCGGGTACGCTGTCATAAGGAATGTTGGGGATCGTATAAAGTACATTCTGCATGTCTGTAGCAGCCTGTGTCATGGTAGCGTCCAGCGCTTTGTTGCTTTCTTTCAGTTCGGCAACACGTGCACGTGCAGCTTCGGCTTCTTCTTTCTTTCCTTCTTTCATCAGCTGACCGATCGTGCGGGAAAGTGAATTAACCTCTGCCAGGTTCTTATCTAATAGGTTTTGCGTAGTACGTCTCTTGTCGTTGAGGGCGATGACTTCGTCAATCGTCTCTTTTGCATTCTTGAAATGCTTCTTTTCCAGTCCGCGGAGTACCGCTTCTGTATTTTCTGTAATTTGTTTAATGGTAAGCATATCTATACTTTTTATGAACTTTCTTTATTAAGGCTACAAAGATAAAGAAAAAACGAATAAGCGAGCAATGAAAATCTGCATAAAAAAAGAAAGGAGAAGCAATCCTTTGGATTACATCTCCTTTTCTTGAATATTTTCAGTTGTACAGGTTATGCTTCTGTTGCTTCAGCAGGGATGATAGAAACATATCTTCTGTCTTCTCTACCTACTTTAAATTTAACTGTACCATCTACTAAAGCGAAAAGAGTGTGGTCTTTACCCATTCCGATGTTTTCACCCGGGTGGAATTCAGTACCTCTTTGACGAACGATGATGTTACCTGCTTTGCAAGCTTCGCCACCAAATATCTTAACGCCTAATCTCTTGCTCTGTGATTCGCGGCCGTTCTTAGAACTACCGACACCTTTTTTATGTGCCATTTCTTCTTACTTTTTAAATGATTAAGCTACTACTTCTGTGATTGTTAACTCTGTGAACTGCTGACGGTGACCGTTCAGTTTTCTGTAACCTTTTCTTCTTTTCTTGTGGAATACAAGAACTTTGTCACCTTTAACCAAGTTTGAAATAACCTGGCAAACAACTTTAGCACCTTCTACAGTCGGAGCACCTACAGTTACGTTTCCGTCTTTGTCTACTAAAAGAACTTTTTCAAATTCTACAGTTGAACCGTTTTCTGCACCTTCAATGTGGTGAACGAACAGTTTCTGACCAGCTTCTGCTTTAAATTGCTGACCGTTAATTTCTACAATTGCGTACATCTTATATATAATGTATAAGTTAGCTCCGGTGGGTGGTCTTTAATCACTTAAAGAGCTCTTTATCGAACCCGTTGCGGAATAATCGGGCACAAAAGTACTTCTTTTATTTGTTTCAGACAAATATTTCCTTTATTTTTTTGCTGTTGTAACAGAAGATAATCAGATATATAGCAAACCGGATAAATTCTCCATAATAAACCGGTGGGGATATGCTCTGAGTTCGTCAGCGGTAGTCATTCCATTAAGGACACCTGCAAAATCTACTCCCGCATTTTGTGCTGTTTCGGCATCCACAGTACTGTCTCCGATGTATAAGGTTTCTTGCGGAGTACTGCCCAAGTGTTCGAGAGCGAATTTTACTCCTTCCGGTGAAGGCTTGGCAGCTTGTACATCTTCTCCGCCTACCACTATGTCGAGAAAGTTTTCCGGCAGATACTCATCCAGAAAACTAAGTATACGGAAACGGTATTTAGTAGAGATAATGCCGATGCGGGCACCTCGCTCTTTTAATTCTTTCAGAGTAGAGAGTGTATCAGGAAAAAGGCGGGTATTCACGTTCATGTGAACATCCGCTTCCTGTCTGTACTCTTGTCGAAAAGCGGTGAGCTGTTCCCAGTCGGTGACTCCGGTCAGTATGCTGAAAGATTCTTCCAATGTTTTACCAATAGTACGTTTGATCGCTTCGTCAGTGACATTCGTATATTGGTGACGATTAAGTACATTTCTGAAACAAGTAACGATACCCCGTGATGAATCGGCTAGTGTATAGTCGAAATCGAATAAATAAGTTTTATAATTCATTATTTTACTGCTTCTACTGTATATCCCTGTTTTTTCAGTAAGCTTAATAAGCCTTTATTACCCGGCAGGTGTAAAGCGCCGACTGCAACGAAGGTAGGAGCGGCTTTCATGATAGCCGGTAGTTTCTGTGCCCATGTTTTATTGCGGTCGTAAATTAGGGCATCTTCTTCTGTGGGAAGTGCATCACATTGATTTCCTTTACGCTCTTCGTTGATTTTCAACATGGTTTCCAAATCTTGTTTCATGTAGGCATCTGTCAGTCTTTTGAGGCTTTCCACCTCTTTGTCGATGTTATTGAGGGTACACATGAGCAGTTGGGCTTGGCGTTGCAGGGAAATTCCATTGTATAGCAGGTTAAACTGGAAATCCGGAGTTTCCAGTCCATCCACTTTTTTTCCTTTTTGTGTTGCCTGAGTCTGGAAATAAGTATCGAGCTGTTCTTGCGGATTATAGTTTCCGATGTGCTTGATGTACGCCACTACTGCTATGTTGTTCAGTAAGAAAGCCGGTTTGATTTTGGGTGCCATGTTGAGGTCCATCATCAGGTTCTCCTTGCAGAATTTATTAGCGGTTTCGTAATCTTCCGGTGAGAGGAGGGTAGTCAGAGTCGTATCGCTTTCGATCATCATCATTTTCTGCATCTTCTGGATGGTGGCCGGAGACTGGATATCCGACATTTTCAGTTCTCCATATACCTGTTGTGTTTCATCCATCGCTTTCTGTAGTCCGGCAATGCCGTCTTTGACACTCAACGGAGCGAGATGGTGAGTCCCCATAATGTATGAAGGGCTGCTAAGTCCGTTACCAGATACTTTCCATAAAAGCTGTGCGTTTGCGCTTAACGCTACGCAGATAAATATGACTGCTCCAATAAACGATTTCATGATTCTATATGTTTTTAAGTTGATAATCAGCGTATTCTTCCTCCGGATATCCAGTGTCTGGTGTAATAGTCTTCGCTCAGTCGACTGACAATCACTCCTTTGCTGGTACTGGCATGAATGAATTTCCCATTTTTGAGATAGATACCTACGTGAGCTACCTTTTTTCGGGAACGGCTACTGCTGAAGAATACCAGATCGCCTTCTCGCAAATTCCGTTTGGCGACTTTGGTACTTTCTTTTCTCAGGTCTTCAGTATTTCGCGGAACCTGAGTACGGTATACTTTCCGGTATATCTGGTAGGTGAGTCCCGAACAGTCGGTACCGCGTTTTGAATCGCCGCCTCCACGATAAGGAACACCAATCCATTCGGCTGATTCCAGATAGAGCTTGTGGTTATCTTCCATATTGATGTCCACGCCCAGCAGGATGGAGGCGCGTGCCAGTGCCTGGTAATCCAGACGGGGAGCAGACGTGCGGCAGGAACTAAGGATAAAGATCAGTCCTGTCAGTATGAAGATTAGTTTGAAGTTCACTCTCATCGGCTATCTTTCTTTTCGTATATCGTAAAATTATAAGTAACTTTATTCTTCTACATTGAAGTAGTCTTCCAGTTCTTTTTCAGCTGAATTATTCTCATTCATAATATCCCGGATGATGACGCCATTCTCCAGCAGGGCAATACGCGGACATACATCTATCGTATGATTCAGATTGTGGCTGGAAATGATTACAGTTGCATTATGCTCTTCGCTGTACTTTTTGAGCATATGTTTGATAATGGATTGCGAACTGGGATCGAGGAAGTTGAACGGTTCGTCGAGTATCAGCAACTGAGGATAATGAAGCATGGCGGAGATAATGCCGATTTTCTGTTTATTACCGGCTGAGTAGTTACGGATCAGTTTCTTTTGTCCGATCACTTCTCCGCTCATCAGACGTTCGAACGGCAGAAGGCGTTCGTCCACCTCTTCTTTTTTCAGTCCGTACATTTTCCCGATAAAATAGAAATACTCTTCCGGGGTAAGGTAGTCTATCAGAAATCCATCATCAATGAAAGCACCTGTGAAGTTTTTCCAGTCTTCACTTTGACTGACGTCAATTTCGTTAATGACGACATTCCCATTATCCGCTTTCAGTAAGTCGAGCATCAACCGGAAAAGTGTTGTTTTACCGGCACCGTTGTTTCCTACCAATCCGAGCATATCGCCTTGATTGATTTCATAGTGATCTATGTTCACGGCTAACTTTTCGCCGAATTTCTTTTGAAGATTATTGATGCTTATCATTGTCTTGGTATTTTTATCGTAAATGATTAATCGGTTCAATCGTAAATCTCTTATTGGCGGCTGTCTCTGAAGCCTTCCATATTCTCGTATCTCCGTTTCATGAAACGCTTATAGACGTTTCTGATCCAAAGCGGAGAAGTCAGTGTGAATCCAAGCCCGATGGCGAGCAGGATAGAGTAGGCGGCCGTTTCACCCAGAAACGCATTCAACACAGAATACAGGATCAACGGGATACCGAAAGCTCCGAAGTTGACAACCATTTGTATGGCGCTGTTGGTCTGGCGGCTTGTCACTTTCTCGTTCAGTGCTACGGTCTGCTTATTGTAAACAGCCAGTTGGAAGAAACAAAAATAGATAAAACCGGTGGTATAGAAGAACCAGGCAAAGATACCCAGTAAGGGAACTTTATCCATTACAATGGCGGGAATCATCAGGACAAATGGGACGATCTCGCCGATAGTATAGATATAATATTTTGCTTTCAGCAGACTCATGATGGATTCTTTGCGGGACATTAGTCCATCGATGTAATTGCCTTCGAAGGACATGAGTTGCGAAAGGATGATCATGCCGAATACGGCAAAGTTGTAAACACAGATAAAGGTAGTCATGGTGCTCGTGTCATAAAGGCTTGAAAAGCTCAACAGGCAGGAGAAGGCGATAACTACAAGGAGAACATTGCGCAATGCACCTTTGCAACGCCGGTTGCGCAAAAGCATTTTTAATTCCAACCGCATATATTCACCAACTTCTCCGTATCGCTCGAAGAATTTGTATTCTGAAACATGCTTGATGCGGGTATCATCTACTTTTGCCAATTCGGCGTAGATGAGGCCGGACATGATTTTGCGGTTAATCAGCCATAAGATGGCTATGACAAGAATGGTACCGAGGAAACAGAGAATATTCCCGTTGATATATCCGTCGCCCAGGTCCATAAAGAAGTAGAACAGGGGACTGTCTTCGGGAATAAAGGCAAGGCAGCCCAGTCCACCGTAGAAAGCGATGGGAAGCAGCACCCACCAAATACGTTCATTGATTAGTGTGCGACATAACAAGTACCAGTAATTGTTGGCAACGATCAAAAGCCAGATGCCTATGAGATAGGTGAGTACACCTGAGATACCGAAATATTTGGTAATGGTAATGAAGGAAAAGGGGACGAACATAAACAACCAGAACAGGTTGAACAGACTAAGTCCCGAACGGATAAGCAGGAAATCGATGATCCGATTTCGTTTAACCGGCAACAGGAGGTAAGGTTTTACCTCCTGCGTCGGTGTCTTTTGGAACGGAATACGCAAGAGGAAGTCAAGTGCCAGAATAAATATCAGGGCAACGGCATTCATTACATGATATGGTTCCCGGTTGGGAACCATATCTGCAAAACCGAATGCAAACGTCGTACCGAAGAATATCAGGTATCCTGCCCAAAAAGCAACCCCGATATATCCGAATATTTTGGCAACTTTGTTCTTTTCATACATCGGATGCCGTTTGGAGGCGAGCCGTCCATGTTTGCGTAATTCGTTAAATATCATCATACTGTTGGTATGCTATAAAAGTTTATTTAGCTTCTTCTTCAGGTACGGTCATGATGACTTGGATTTCGTTGTTCTGTTTCATCAGCTTGGCAAGGAATTCCTGTACATCTTTTGCTGTGATGCTGTTGACCAACGTTTCATAGTCTTTTGTATAATCGATACCTGTGTAGAAATACTCATCCAGATTGCCCAGCCAGTAGCCGTTTTCCTTTTGGGCGTCTTTGTATTTTTTCAGCATATACTCTTTGATCTTCTGCATGTGTTCGGCAGACGGACCTTCTTTGGCCATTTTTTCCAACTGTTCGATGACGATGCCCGATAGTTTGTCTTTCTTGGCCGGATCGGTCTGGAATACAATCTGAAGCACGAGTTGTTCTTTCGGATATTTGGTGAGGCTTCCGCTGCAGCTTACGCCATAAGTACCGCCTTCTTTCTCACGGATTTCTGCGGTGTAAACCATATCCAATGCCTGATCGAGGATGCTGAGAGTAAGGTTGTTGCGTAAATCATATTTGCAAGTACCGTTGAACAGGAACATGATGGTTGCCATCGGTGTTTCTTGTTTCTTGGCAAACTCGTTCTTGTATTGACCTTTGCGGATTTCCATCTTCGTATCTTTGAAAGTCTCTTTGCGATTGATAGATGGCAGACCACCCAGATATTTGGCGATCATCGGTTTCATTTTCTCAACATCAATGTTTCCTACAAAGTAGAATGTAAAGTCGCTCGCATCTTTGAAACGGTCTTTGTACATTTCCATTACACGGTCATAGTCGATCTTGTCCACCATGTTTTCTTTCATGCTGAAAGAACGTGGGTGATTGCCGTACAATGCATAAGAGACTGTATCACTGAATGCGGTCATCGGATTAGCGTCAGCATTCTGCAATTCGGCTTTCATGCGGTTCTTGTATGATTCGAATGCTTCGTTGTCCTTGCGGGGAGCAGTGAAAGTCAGATAAGTCAGCTGCATCATTGTTTCAAAGTCCTTCGGAGAACAACTGCCGGAAACCGTTTCTGTTGTTGCGCTCACACCGGCTCCTACAGAAGCACGTTTGCCTGCAAGTGCTTTACTCAAATCTACTTTGCTGAAGTTACCGATACCACCAACCATTGCTACGCTGTTGATTTGAGAGATATTCAGAATCTCTTTGTCGGGGAACTGGCTGCTACCACCAAGGCTGGTACCTTTCATCAGAATCTGGTCAGCTTTGTAGTCGGTTGTTTTGATATATACTTTCACACCGTTGGACAGAACAAGTTTTGTTGTTCCGTAAATATCTCCGGCTTTTTCAGAAACGATCTTTCCGCCTTTCGGCTCTTCTTTCAGCAATGGTTCGTTAGAAACTTTGTCTTCGTAAGGCTTCAGATCGAAAGATTTCATTTGTTTCAGCAAAGCAGCGATTTCTTCTTTCGTCGGGTATTTTACACCTTCCTTCTCCGGACCTGCCAACAGTACTACCTGATTGTTGTCAGTGATCAGCTGTTGCATCACTTGATTGATAGCCGCTACCGGAATGTTTGGAGCCAGCTGATTCATCATAGCATATTCGTATTCAATGCCCGGCATCGGTTCATTGTCAAGGAAGTTACTGATGTATTCGTTGACATAAGTGTCGTTTTTCATCTTTTCGCGTTCATTGTAAGCAGATTCTACGCGTTGCAGATAGTTGGCACGGGCACGGTCATATTCAGTTTCGGTGAATCCGAAGCGGCGTGCGCGTTCAGTTTCTTCGAGAATCGTTTTCATGGCCAGTTCGATACCATCGATTTTGCTGCTGGCGTCTACTCCGAAAGCATTTTTGGTCTTGGCTACGAAGAAGTCGCCATAACCTGCACTTGCACCTGTAAAAGGAGGATTCGCTTGCTGACGGATTTCTGCCAAACGGCTGTTCAGCATTGTAACTCCCATGCTAATCATGTATTGAATGCCGTAATAGTTGATTGTATTCTTCAGTGAATCCGGGAAGGCTTCGCTCTTGAAGAAGAAGCTGATGGAAGGAGTTTCGATTTCCTTGTCCGTACCGATAAAGATTTGCGGTTCCTGATTGTCTGCTACCGGATAGTAGATACGTTCAGCCGGATTCACCGGAGCTTTCACGTCTGCAAATACCTTTTTCAGCTTTGCTTCCATTTCATCTACATTGATGTCGCCGACAATCATGATACCTTGCAGGTCCGGACGGTACCATTTCGCATAGTAGTCACGGATGTCCTGATAAGGGAAATTGTTGATTACATCGAGGCTTCCGATTGGCATACAGTCTGCATATTTGGAATCCGGATACATGACAGGCAGGGCATTGGTCATGATGCGCTGCATACCACTGTTACGGCTTCTCCATTCTTCACGGATCACACCACGTTCTTTGTCGATTTCCTTGTCGGCAAGGTTGATGGCGCTTGACCAGTCGTGCAGGATCAGCAGACAAGAGTCTACTACACTGACGTTGTCGGTAGGTACATTGCTGATTCGGTATACTGTTTTGTCGATACTGGTGTATGCATTCAGGTTTGTTCCGAACTTGATACCTTTAGTCTCACACCAAGGCACGATGCCCAGTCCGGTTTCATCACCCGGGAAGTTTTTTGTTCCGTTGAAAGCCATGTGTTCAAGGAAGTGAGCCAAACCGCGCTGTTGCGGCTCTTCAAGGATGGAACCCACTTTCTGTGCAATGTGAAATTCGACGCGTTTTTCTGGGAGTGCGTTGTGTCGGATGTAATAAGTAAGCCCGTTGTCAAGTTTACCTATGCGGACATTTTTGTCCACGGGCAGTGTTTGCATAGGTTGTGCAAGCACGAGTTGGAAGTTGCAGCATATAAAGAGAACTGCAATAAAAAATCCACGTAATAAATGTTTCATGTTCTATTTAGTTTATAAAAAAGTTGTTTGAAATATCTGTCGTATTCTTTTGTGTATAATCACAAACGGGCAGAAAAAAGAGTTATTTGATAGCTTCCCGTATTCTGACTAATTTCGTTAATAGTCCTTCCAGAAGGTCCAGCTTCAACATGTTTGCTCCGTCGCTCTTGGCTACGGCGGGGTTTTCGTGTGTTTCGATAAAGATACCGTCGGCTCCTACGGCGATGCCGGCTTTGGCTACGGTTTCGATCAGTTGGGGCATACCACCGGTCACTCCGCTGGTCTGGTTGGGTTGCTGCAATGAATGGGTGACATCCAGTATGACCGGATAACCGAACGTTTGCATTTCCGGAATCCCCCGGTAGTCTACTACAAGGTCCTGATAACCGAAGGTTGTTCCGCGTTCGGTCAGCATCACGTTCTTGTTGCCTGCTTCCACCACTTTGTCAGCGGCAAACTGCATGGCGAGCGGAGAGAGGAACTGTCCTTTCTTGATGTTAATCGTCTTACCCGTTTTAGCAGCAGCAACCAGTAAATCCGTCTGACGGCAAAGGAAAGCCGGAATCTGGAGAATGTCTACGTATTCGGCAGCCATCTCAGCCTCGTCGGCCGAATGGATATCCGTCACTGTGGGCACTCCGAAAGTATCATGTACCTTTTTCAGCACTTTGAGTGCCTTCTCGTCACCGATACCTGTGAATGAATCAAGACGCGAACGGTTTGCCTTGCGGTAAGAACCTTTGAATACATAAGGAATCTGTAATTTTTCAGTGACTCCGACCACACGCTCAGCGATGCGCATTGCCATCTCTTCACCTTCTATTACACATGGACCGGCCAGCAGAAAGAAGTTACCGGCAGGATTGTTCTTAAGTTCGATCATTTTATTAATTACAAGTTACTAATTACTTATTTATAGTTTCATGAGTGAAGGGCTGTTTTTCGCCAGAAGCCCGGTTCTGTTGGCTAATTCGGAATAATCAGGGTCGTCTTTTCTGATAATACGCCTATTTCCAGTGGGAAATGTCTTGCCAGCAGGCGACCGTCCAGATCGACGGAAGCATTTTGTGCGCGGAGCACTTTTACTTTTCTTGTCCGATAGCTTTTCACCATCTTATGGTTCAGGATTCTTCCCTGAATCAGCATCCACAATCCCGAAATGATTTGCAGGAATTCCGGACGGTAGATGACGGATACATCCAGCCAGCCGTTGTAGGGTACGGCACTCGGAGTCTGTCCCCAGCCCCAGGCGCTTCCTACACATACGGTCATGATGCGCCCGCGGATGTGCTCGTCATTGATACGAAGGTGCATCCGGTATAGTTTGCGTTCGAATATCAGCGAGAAGAGGGCGGCAACGTACGACAGGAATTTCACCCCCCAGAAACGTTTGGTCTGGTCGGTGATTTTCACAATCCTTGCGCCTAGCCCGATGTTGACTGCATTGAGGAAATAACGGCGTTGGTGTTCCTTGCCGTCGTAGAAGTTGCAGAAGCCTACGTCTATTTTCTTGAGACGGTGGTTGATGATACAGTCTACGGCAGGTTTGTATTCGGTACTGAGTCCCCAGTATTTGGCAAAGTCATTTCCTATACCGTTCGGAATCATGCCAAGGGCGATGTTCTCCTTGTCTTCGGCATCAGAGAGCATGATACCGTTGATGGCATCGTTCAGCGCACCGTCGCCACCTACGATGACAATGGTACGATAGCCGTTGTTCGCCAGAATTTTGGCAAGACGTTCTACAGAACCGAAACCTTCGGATTGTACATAGTCATAGTTGACACCTTTGCTGTCCATGTACTCCTTGATTTCTTTCCATCGTTTCTGTACCTTTCGGGTACCTGCTTTGGGGTTGTAGATCACTCCCCATTTTCCAGGTTCTACACTCATAACCGTATTTCTATCCTAACTGTATTAACAATCGCATTTTTTATCTTTCACAGACCATTCGTAAATGACTGGCAAAGATACTAATTCCCTCGCAGTTTTTCTATCACAAAGGCTATCTTTTCTTCCATAGGCAGCTCTGCACTGACCCAGTGGATGGTAAATCCCCGACGTTCCATGCCGCGGAACCAAGTCATCTGACGTTTGGCGAACTGATGGATGGCCGTCTCCAGCTCAGTGAACATCTCTTCGTAAGTCAGTTTGCCTATGACGTATAACGTCAGGAATTTGTATTCCAGTCCGTAATAAATCAAGTCGTCCGGTGAAATACCTTGTTCTGTCAATCGCCTTACTTCATCCACCATTCCTTCGTCCAGCCGTTGTTTCAACCGTCGGGTGATCTTCTCGCGACGCAGTTTCCGATCGATATCGACCCCGATGATGAGGCTGTTCAACTTCGGAAACTCCCGTTCGGGAACCGGATGCACGGCATAATACTCCTCAATTTCTATCGCGCGGATTGCACGTTTCACGGTATCCACATCCGTAGAGTTGTGCAATGTTTTATATTGCTCCAGGATTTCGGTCAGTTCTTCGAGAGAGTGATTAGCCAGACGGGCACGTAATTCCGGATTTTCCGGTACCGGCATCAGCTTATAGCCTTTCAGTACCGATTCCAGATACATACCTGTCCCTCCACATAAAACGGGCAGACAGCCTTTTTGTTTGATGGATTCGTAAGAAATCAGGAAATCCCGCTGATATTCGAAAACATTGTATTTATATCCGGGATCGGCGATATCAATCAGATGGTAGGGGATTGGATGTCCATCGACTGTATAATCTGCCAAGTCCTTGCCCGTACCAAGATCCATTCCCCGATAGAGCTGACGGGAGTCGGCACTGATAATTTCTGTATTCAGTTCATGGGCTAATGCTGCAGCAAAAGGAGTTTTGCCTGAAGCAGTTGGCCCTAATATGGTGATTAAATCATAGTCCGGCATAGCTTTATTCTTTAATGACGGCAAAAATACAAAATAATTTTGACCCAATGGGTTATTTGGATGCTTTTATCTGATTATTTAATAGGAAGCGGACCTAAATTTGAACTACACAAAAGTTTGCAAAAGTAAAAAGTATCTGCCATCTGCAACAAAATCGATTTAATGCATTGATTATAATTGGTTTGTAGTGTTGCAGATACCTGTTGCAGATGTGTTGCAGATAAAGTATCTGCAACAGGCAAACAGTCTGATCATTTTCGATTCTGCAAGTAGGTGATGGGGTCTCATTGACGGAACTCCGGTTCCCAGGCGGGAAACTGGCGTTCCCTCAGTTGGGAATTGTCGTTCCCTCACTGGGAAACTCTGGTTCCCTCGGTAGGAAACTGTAGTTTCTAAGGCTGGAAACCAGCGTTCCCCACGCAGGGAACTGGAGTTTCTTACGTGGGGAACGACTGAAAGATATGGATGAAATGAACAAAGAAGCAGTGAGAAAAGCTACTTATTAATGGTCTGTAGGATGCGACATACCTTTCCATTCTTGTCCACACCCTCAATAATGATATCTTCGGGAGCTGTGCTGTCCGGTGTATAGTATTCGATGGTCGCTTTGCCTTCGGCGTCTAATCGTAATTCCGGATTCCAGTAAACGGTACTCCGGAAGTCCGAACGCTGAGCGTTCTTTTTCTCGGGAGTATCATAAGTGGGGTGATAGAATTCTACGGACTCACTGTATCCCAGCGGCGTATAAGTGATAATTCCCTGCGCTGGTCTGGCCGGAAGATTTCTAGGGTCTTTCAGAGTGATGACAACGGCACCTCCGGAAGCACGGGGACCCAGTATGACGGCATCTGCTCCTCGAAGCAGACTGATACTGGACATATCACTGACTTGGATATCCTTCAAAATATCGGAAGCATCTTCATACACAATATCATCGATAACAATGATTGCCGGTTCGGAATTGTTACGGATATGTATCTCACTTCCGTTCGTGATCGTAACGCTGGGTAGTCTGCTGGCTGCATCAAAAGCTGTCTGACCGTATCCTTGCAGTCTGTCTTCTTCTACAGTATAGGTGTTGATACCTCCCGTATAGATACTTTTTGAACTCGGACGTTCCCGCTTCGCTGTAACTGTCACTTCTTTCAGATTGTACACACGCATTCCCCCTTCCATGTAATACTGGTCACGGGTATTCATCAGATAATCTTCCATAAAGGTAGCTGCTCCGTTAAAATAAGGGGCTTTATGCGTAGCGACCGGGTACTGGGGAGGGTCCATAAGAATATCTACACCGGCAAATCCTTTCTTGGTACGTGCCTGAACAAGGAATGTCGTGCTGTCTCTGAATGAGGTATTGACGATGAACTGGCCTTTCTCGTCTGTCTCGGTGGTGGCTATGATATTGTATTTGGGAGCCAGTACACAGATGGGACCTTTCTTTACGTTTGCTCCGAAGAATCCCATGATTCGTCCGCTGATGGTTTGTCCTTTTTCTATATAATTTGTGAAATTCAGCGAAGGAGTGCGGAGAACATTTTCCATTTTATGCCTGCGCCAGCCATGTGTCATCATCAGATAGTCGATGGAACGGAGCGTCCGGGCGTCCTGATTCAGAAAATAGTATGCGGGGTCTTCCACATATCCTTTCAGATCCGAAGTCAGCAGGAGATTGGACAGGATATTGTCGGCGAGAGAGTCGGGTTGAATACTTTTCCGGTCGGTGATGCTGACAGAGAAGGTTCCTTCTACCGGGTTACCTTCGTTGTCTTTGGCAGCGATCTGCAAAGATACCTTCTCTCTTTTTCCATACGTCGGTTGGTCTGCAGTGATTTGCCATTGATTCGGCTTATGGTCCGGAACGAAAATCAACCGTTCGCTAAGTGCATTTCCTTGTTCATCAATCAGCATGAAGTGAGTGATCCCTTCCGTAAACAGGCTGTCATTCATCTTTCCGAAAGTTCTTTTCGGATTGATGGGTTGTAAAATGGCCAGTTTGCCACGGGTATGTGCAAGCAGGAATAGTTTCTGAGGCCATTCGGTCGCTTCTGTCTTTTGGATTTCGTAGCGAATCTCCTGTTTATAGTGCGACATGGCGATGGAGATTCCTTTCGGTTCTATGGCAGGAAGGTCAAATCGCTTGGTAATACTGTCATTGGTTCTTACCGTAACATAATAAGTCTCATTGTTGACGGGATTCATTGTAAAGATACCCATGCCGTTGTGTTCCGACCGGAAATTGGTAAGCGTGTCTCCTTTGGAGTTGAACAAGAAACCTTCGACTTCTTTAGAAAAACCGTCTGCTCCCTGTGCTTTGAAAGCGACATTCTGATGGGGAATGCTGAGTAGGGCACCGCCTTCGGGGAAAAACTTCACATCGAAATCATTGGTGAACACCGGCAGATGGAAAGTCCGTTTGTAGATATATTGCGGATCGTCAAATTCTACTTCTATTCTGCGCGCTGCCGGAGATTTTAAATCGGGCAGGGAAATGGAAATCCAGCCGTTTTCGTCCGTCTTTTTTTTGCCTTTGTTTTTTATCTTACCATTCTCAAGGTATAGGTATTTGATCGTTGTATTTTCGAAAACAGCCTGTACGTTGCTTGTAAATTTGATTTTGGCAGTGTAATGTGTATCGTCTTCTTGCTGATACTCAATGCTCGAAACGATGGTATTGTCGATAGAGTTTCCTATCTTGATGTTGCGCGAAAAGAAAAAGTCGGGGTCTTCATTCAGCATCCAGTTGCTGTACCCCCGCAGGTAGTAATCGCCTGCCGGAAGGGTGGCAGGGAGGGTGAAGGCGTTGTGGAATCCGAGAGAATCTCTGCGGATTTTCTTTCGTTCCACAATGGAGTCGGAACGGTTGATCAGTTCCGTAATGATAAAATTACTTTGTGAGTTGTCCTGATGGGTGGTGGCGTTCACCAGATAGCCTTTGAACCATATCTTTTCTCCGGCTCCGTAGAAAGGCTTGTCCAGATGGAGGTACAACTTTTCTTTAGGAATTCTTTCCATCAGACTGAAGTTAGCTATAATCGTATCTTGCATGGTCTGTGCAGATAGCGATGAGAAATATAGAAGGACTCCCAAGAGTACTGTAATACTTCTTTTACTTTGAAGAGTAGTGGTGTTTTTCATATATTGTGTTTTTAATTTTTATGCATCCAGATAGAAAGAACTTTTCGCTTCACAGCCAGTATATTAATGACTGATACGATGAGGAATAAAAGAATACCCATACTGACAGCTGCCCATAACGAACCGGTTTCCAGTTGCGGGAAGAGGAGTCTGATACTCTCTATGTAATAGCTGCGCAGCCAGCATACCAATCCGACAGATAAAATCAGTACGATGATGTTCAGTCCTACGGTCAGTATCTGATAAGGCAGCGCCACTCTGTTGGGGCTGTAGCCTATCAGAAGCAGGCTTTCGAGCTTGGTTGTATTCTTTTGGAGCAGTAAGAATATGCTGAGCATCAGGATATAGAATGACAGGATACTGATGAATAAACCTACTCCCAGCACAATACCTACGATAAGGCGAAGGAAATAAGTAGTCTTTCCGGCATCCAGTTTCCCGTCTTCCGTCTCGTAGCCTTTCTTTTGAAAGTAGCTGGCAATCGAAGAGTCGGCGGGATTGCTGACCTCGATGATCAGTCGGGCAGGTTGTGCCTCCGCGTCAGGGGCGAAGTTCTTGTTGGCCCAGTTCATGAAAGACTGCGGAACGAGAATCGTATTCAGACGGTTGGAAAAACCGACGATGTTTCCCTTGTATTGTTCTACCCGTCCGTTGCCCCGCATCATGATGTCCATCTGAATAAGTCCCATCAGTCCTTCTGACAACTTAGGCAGACTGCGGCTTTGAGCGAAACCGAAGTTATACAGATTCAGATAATTGCGTGGGATGATGATGGGAATGGTATGTGTTTCTTCGTCGAAGTGCCATTTATCGAGTTTGATATCTACAAATTCATCGGGAACTGACTCGAAGAACATATCCGTAGAGAGATGAATACCCGCTTCCTGCATTCCCAATCCTGCCGAAACTTTGAATTGAGAAGGGGTGAAAGCTCCTATCGTTTTGGTAAACGACTGTTTTTTCAGATCGGCGATGTCATCGGGAGAGAACGTATTGCTTTTTCCGGCAAAAGACCCGAGCGTACTGATTTTCTTGGTTGCTATGATGAAGTCTTTTTTCATAAAGCTGTCTCCTTCGGTGAATACGGGAATGACATCTTTGTAAAACTGTACGCTGAGCAATACAATCATCATGCCGAACAAGTTGGCTAAAAAGAAACCGGCTAACTGACCGATACTGATATGTTGGCGGAGAAGTTTCCAGACAAGGGTATTCATTATTTTGTATTTTTATATTTTTAGGCGCGAATGACGCAGATTCTATTATAGTTGAAGCACCTTCTTGTATGGCAGTTCGATATGTTTGCCAATGGACGTGGCGATGACTCCGGCACCTTGTTTTCCGGCTTCGTCAATGATGATTTCTCCCATGATGCGGCTGTTCTCATCATCCAAATGGCTGATAGGCTCATCCAGAAACAGGAAGTCGAACGGCTGGCAGAATGCACGGATAAAAGCGACCCGTTGTTGTTGGCCGAAAGAAAGTTTTCCGGCTTTCACGTTCAGTTTATCTGAGATACCCAGCTTCTCGAATAATGAAAGAATCTCTTTTTTCTTCTTGTGTCCGGTAAGGTTATTCTTCAGTTGTACGTTTTCTATCGCTGTAAGTTCGGTGAAGATACGCAAGTCTTGAAAAAGCATACTCAGTGAATGCTTTCTCAGGTCTACCCATTGCTTCACGGAATATGCTTTGATATTGGTTTCATCGAAATTGATAATTCCTTGATAATCGTTGCGATAGCCGTAAAGATAGCTGCACAACGATGATTTTCCGGTGCCTGAGGCGGCTTCTATCAGATACATTTCTCCTTTCCGGAAGATAAGGTCCTGATGCCATACATCAGAGGTCACCGAATTACGGTCAGCAAACACTTGGGGAAGTGTTTGCTGTAAGTGAATACTATTCATGCCGTTCATTGACGAATTACATGCCGGCGAATTGCTTGGCAAAATCTACGATTTGTTTGAGGGCATTGACATCTTTGTCTTTCAGGCAAAGGTCTGTTTCGCTTGTTTCTCCTTCCGAACTAACGGATAAATAAGAAACTTTGGAAGCGAGATCAGAATAAGTCTTGAACTCCTTGCCTCCGAAGCCTACCAGCATCTTTACGACCGGTAAATCCAGTATGGCTTCTGCATTGATGGCCATAAATACGGTCTTGCCTTTCATGTCTGCTGCGTAAGGAGCGTCTTTGATCGATTTGTCAACCGTTTTGCCAATGCTCTTGTAGAGCAGTTCGTCATTGGTAGCATACATCTGTTTGTCCTTGATGCCGAAAAATATATTCATGCCTCTTGTTTTGTAGACATACTCGTCTTTGCCCAGTTCCATGATGTCTTCTCCTTTTCTCATGCCCAGTGACTGCTTGTTCTTGTAAAGAGCTTCAAGAGCATTCCCATTCTTTACATCAGCATAAGCAAGAAAAGTAGGGGCACTGTTCATGGTTACATTGATCAGCCCGGCAGAGATATCGCCGTTGAATGAACTGAACAGTTCTTTTACTTCATCCGCTTTGGCGATAGACACAGTGCTGCGGAATTCTTTATTCTCACTCAACAGATTGTAAAGTCCGTCTCCTTTTACGCCCATATTGATGAACATCAGCGTAGATGCCGGAAAGTATTTCACGAATGTGCCGTTTGTCTTTCCAAATGATTCCATTTGTTTTTTCAGAAGCGCTTTGACGGCGTCGTTCTCCGTGTAGTTTTCTGTTTTAAGGGCGATCTTGCCTTTTTCGAAGTTCAGTCCGCCTAGGATGGTAATGTCTTCCGGTTTGATTTCAGAAGGAAGTCCCATGCTGATCTGGCTTCTGTAAGTAGAAGGGATTGCTGACATGGAGGCGAAGAAGTTGATATCACTCTTTTGCTTGGCTATTTTCTGGAAGGCTCCGGATTTCGCAATGCTGTTGTCGGCAGTCTGTTTCATTAGTTTGGTGATGGCTTCTTTGGCTGCTTCTGTCTGAGAAGTTCTGCTGGCAGAGATAATGATTGCAGTGGTTTCATTGAAAGCAAGCAAGTTTCCGTTCAGGGTAGTGAAGCTATATCCGTCCGCTTCGCTGACCGGCTGGCAGATTTGTTCTTTTGCCATCACATCGAGGGAAGCGTGCAAATCGTCTTCATTGCTGACTTTGGCAACGAATGCACCACCGGAAATTTGGGGAGAGCTAAAGATATAGATCGGTGCTTCCGGATCCAGACCGGATGCTCCCGGATTGTTGATCACCTTCTCCAACTGTTGGAAAGTGGCAGCATTCATCCCGCTTTTCATTGCTTCCAGCAGTTTCTGTTTAGCAGCTTCATTTTCTTTGTCGTTCATTCCGGCTTTGTTGGCCAGTGATTTCAAATCAATAGAGGCAACAGCCGTAGCGTCTGCCGGTATTACGTTCGTATATTCCGTTTGTTTGGAACATGCTGCCAGAAACACAATCAGTACTGCCAGTACCGAGAGCCGTGAGATCATTTTCTTTGCCATACTCATACTATTTAAAAGTTATTATTGGTTCAATAAGTTCATTGTGTGGCAAGCCACGAGTGCCGCTGTCTCTGTCCGAAGCCGTGATTTACCCAAGCTGATGGGAGTGAATCCGCATTCGATGGCTTTCTTCACTTCCTCTTCGCTGAAGTCTCCTTCGGGACCGATCAGAACGAGAGCATCTTCTCCTGCTTTCAGTACATTTTTCAGCTGAGGCTTTTCGCCTTCGTAACAGTGAGCAATAAATTTCTGACCTTGAAACTCTTGTGCAATGAACTTGTCGAAGTCCGTCATTTCGTTGAGTTTCGGCAGGCGAGCCTTAAGAGATTGCTTGATGGCTGATATCAGAATCTTTTCGATCCGTTCGGTTTTAATCACCTTGCGTTCGGAAAAACGGCAGTTGAGAAAAGTCAGTTCGTCAAATCCGATTTCCGTAGCTTTCTCGGCAAGCCATTCATTGCGGTCCATATTTTTGGTCGGCGCCATGGCAATGTGCAGATGACACGGCCAGAGCGGTTCCTGAAAGATTGTTTCTTTGATGGTTACAAGGCAACGCTTGTTGGTTGCAACCGTGATTTCTGCTTTATAGAAATGTCCCTTACCGTCCGTAAGAGTGATTTCGTCTCCGATACCCAACCGCAGGACGCGGGTACAATGTTGTGCTTCCTCTTCCGGAAGTTCGTAGTTTTTCTGTATATCGGGAGTATAAAATACGTGCATAATTGGTTAGTGGTTTTGATTTCTTGAATTGATCCGGTCGCGTATCTTGGCAGCCAGTTCGTAATTTTCGTCTTTGATTGCTTGCTCCAATGCTTCTTCGAGTGACATTGAAGTAACGTTGCGAGGCAGATCCCGCTTCTTTTCGTCTTCCGCTTCTTCATCAGACTCTTCAGGATGTCTTCTTTCCTCGTTCGATATCCGAAGGCATTCCTGTTCCAGAATGGATTCATAAATGAGGATCGGACATTCAGCACGGATTGCCATACCGACAGCATCCGAGGTACGTGTATCGATACGTATAATTTCTTCGTCTTTTTTAAGGTAAATGTAGGAATAGAAAATACCGTCCTTCGCCTTGTAGATCAATACGCGGAGCAAACTAGCTCCTAATACGCCGATAATGGTCATGAACAGGTCGTGTGTCAGAGGGCGGGGAGTTTTGACCCCCTTCATATACAGGGCGGTTGCCTGAGCTTCAGCGGGACCTATGATGATAGGCAGTTGCCGTTCACCGTTCACTTCACCCAACAGTAGGGCAAAAGCGCCTACTTGCGCTTGGCTATTTGTGATATTTAAAACTTGTAATTCTACTTTTTTGTCCATTGTTCTTTTTTACTTAATTTACTTTATTCTCTCGTTGGTGTTTGTACTTGAATACCAGAGTAAACAGGATGCCGATCACCAGTGCATACGCCGCAAAGATAAACCAGATGTCCGGCCATTCACGGCTCACTAGTTTGCCATCAGCATATACTGAGAATGCGTCTACGACAGCACCGCTGGCATATCCTCCGATGATGGCACCCAACCCGTTGGTCATCATAAAGAACAACCCCTGGGCACTGGCACGGATGGAGGAACTAGTTTCTTGTTCAACAAACAACGAACCTGAAATGTTGAAGAAGTCGAACGCCATACCATACACGATCATGGAAAGAATCAGCATCCACAGACCGGAACCCGGATCTCCGAAGCCAAACAGCCCGAACCGGAATACCCAGGCGAACATACTGATCAGCATCACTTGCTTGATGCCGAAATGTCTCAGGAAGAATGGTATAGCGAGAATAAATAATGTTTCAGACATTTGAGAAATAGACAGCAGGATCACCGAATGTTTTACTCCGAAAGAATCTGCAAACTCCGGAATACTGGCGAAGCTCCCGAGGAAAAGGTCACCATACGTGTTGGTGATCTGCAATGCTGCTCCTAAAAGCATGGAGAACAGGAAGAAAATAGCCATTTTCTTTCTTTTGAATAATACGAATGCATCCAGTCCGAAGGAAGAAAGTAATGTTTTCTTTTCTGTCTTGGCCGGTTTGCATGCCGGCAGGGTGAAAGAGTATAAACCCAGCAAGAGTGCGGATGCACCGCCTACATAAAGTTGTGCGCTGGAGTTCTTGAATCCGGTAAGGTCTACTGCCCACATGGCGCAGATAAAACCAATCGTTCCCCATACACGGATAGGAGGGAAGTCCTTGATCAGGTCGCATTTATATTGTTCCAGTGCATTATATGAAACGGTATTGGACAGTGACAGGGTAGGCATATATACCAATAAATTGAGTAGCATAGCCCAATACATCTGGTCATAATTCGTAACGGTAGAGGCATAGAAAAGACAAGCTGCCCCTGCGATGTGGCAAAGTCCGTATAAACGTTCGGCATTGAACCATTTATCGGCGATAATACCAATGATGCCGGGCATGACTAAAGAGGCAATACCCATGGTGGCGAAGATGGCACCGATCTGTCCTCCTTCGAAGTGGAGTTCTCTGCCCATGTAACCCCCTAGTGAAATTAACCATGACCCCCATACAAAGAATTGCAGGAAGTTCATAATGATCAAACGAACTTTTATACTCATGACTTTTCTAATTTGTGTTTCTCTTTTTACGTTAATAATAGATGCAAATATAATATTTTCGTTGATTGGGTGGACAAGTTAATCGATAAAAAGGGGATAAAAAAGCCATAAATGCGAAGAATAGTGAAGAATTGCTGTTAAAAAGAGGGTGGATAGGCATATAAAAAAAGAAGGCTATCTATCCCAGACAGCCAATCTTTATTAACCTTAAATCTAATACCATGAAAAACACAGTGCAAATATAAAGGATTTTATGTTATAGAACATAATGATTTGCCGAAAAACTTCTATTTGTTAACTCTAATTAACTTTGAAACTATTATTTTTCTTTTATTCACCCCTTGTTTATGCAAGTTCATGGTGTTTATGACATATATTACTCTACATAGAGTACCAGCCCTTTCAGGTATTCTCCTTCGGGATGGTATATATTTACCGGGTGGTCGGCAGGCTGGGTTAGTTGGTGCAGGATACGTACACTACGTCCTGACATAGCAGCAGCGGTAAACACAGCTGTGCGGAAATTATCCTTGGTTACCACCTGAGAGCAGGAGAAAGTAAACAGGATGCCGCCCGGTTTGATCTTTTCGAATGCTTTGGCATTCAGTTTCCGGTAACCTTGCAAGGCATTCCGCAAAGCATCCTTATGCTTGGCAAATGCAGGCGGGTCGAGGATTATCAAATCGTATTGGTCGCCCATGCGGTCAAGGTATTTGAAAGCATCTTCGGCGAAAGCTTCGTGACGCGCATCGCCGGGGAAATTCAGTTCTACGTTTTTGTTAGTCAGATCGATTGCTTTGGCAGAACTGTCAACGGAATGTACCAGCTTTGCACCTCCACGCATAGCGTAGAAGGAGAAACCGCCGGTGTAGCAGAACATATTCAGTACCGAACGGTCTTTAGAATAATGCTCCAGCAGTGAACGGTTTTCGCGTTGGTCTACGAAGAATCCTGTCTTTTGGCCTTTCAGCCAGTCTACATGGAACTTCAGGCCGTATTCCCGTGCGATATTATCGCTGCTTCCTCCTTTAAGGAACCCGTTTTCGGGGAAAAGATCTGCCTTAAAAGGCAGTGTAGTCTCCGATTTATAATAGATATTTTCGATCTTGTCACCCATTACTTCCGACAGGGCTTCGGCGATAGTCATGCGGTCTACATGCATTCCTGCGGAGTGCGCCTGCATGACGGCAGTCCGGGCATAAATGTCAATGACCAGCCCAGGCAGATTGTCTCCCTCACCGTGTACAAGACGGTAGGTGTCATTGGTGGGATTGACTGCGATACCGATTCCACAACGCATATCATAGGCAATTTGCAGTTTACGTTTCCAGAAATCGTGGTCGATGGGTTCCTGACGGAAAGAGAGCACACGTACGGCGATACTTCCGATCTGGAAATGTCCTTCGGCTATAAATTCCTTCTTCGAAGTGTATACTTCTACAACTTCACCTTCTTCGGGTTCTCCATCGAAACGAGCGATTGCTCCGGAGAAAATCCAGGGATGAAATCTTTTTAAAGACTCTTCTTTGCCGGGTTTGAGGTATACTTTATGCATGTTGTTTAAAATGCTATTTTATCAGTTATTAATTAGTCTTTTATCGGTCATTTGTCAGCGATTGGCGGGAGCATTTGCGTCAACCTCTTCTTCTACAGGGAGGCTTTCGACCTCGTAGTTGCCGGTTCGTTTCAGTTCCTGCAACAGGTTGTAGATGTTGAGGCAAGCCCAGGCATCGGTAGCGGCATATTGTTTCTGTCCGTCGCTCAGTACGTCCGCTTCCCAGTTGGACAGCCGTTGTGATTTGGAAATCTTTTCTTTGAACAGGATTGCATAAATCTTTTGCAGACTTTTGTCCTGTATGCCGAACTGGCGTACATAGTCTTGCAGTTCGATGCAGCTCTGTTGGGTAAAAGGTGCACGTTTGTGCAGCATCATAAAGTCGTCTTTGAGCGACAGTCCTACTTTGATAACAGCCGGATTTTCCAGCAGGTCGACCAAAGGTTGGGTGAGTCCGGTCATATTGAGGCGGAACAGGAAACAGCATTCGTCTGAAGAAATCTGCAGAAGTGCTACTTTATGACTTTGTCCTTTGGTGAAGGATGGGCGCGTTTCGCTATCGATACCCAGTATCGGCTGAGATTGCAGGTAAGCTACTGCTTTTTCTGTTTCCGCTTCCGACTGGATCACATGGATTCGTCCCGGAAATACAGTTTTCGGGAGTTCCTTTAGTTCGTCTTTATTTATACTTCTTCTTACTATCATTTTTGTTTATTCGTCATTACGACAATGGCAACCGTCCTCATGACAATGACATTCGTCGTCGTGGCAGTGACAACCGTCTTCTTCACAACAATAGTCGTCATCGCTTAGTTCGTTATTCTCTTCCTCGTTGTCTTCTTCGTCATTCTCATTCTGCTGGTTATACTTCACATCGTGAAGGGCACGCAGAGTGTTTACCAACTTCTGTCCCCACAGCAGACCGAAGTTTTCCTGACAGATGGCCAGCGAGTCGTTCATGGTTTCGTTCAGTCCCAGCTGGAAAACGAAAATAAAATCTTTGATATCTTGATAGATATCTGCCAAATCTTCCGAGATGGACTTCTTGATAGGCTGGTCACTGTACACCATATCCTGTACGAAAACGTCCAGATAATCATCCTTTTCACCCATCAGCCCTGCCAGATTGATGCGCAGAATCTCGTAGATTTCCTCTGTTACATACGTTTCGGGTGCCTCGTCTCCAATCGTTTCACACTTCGGAAGCAAGGATGCTTTGAGATAGAGCAGGGGAAGTATTTTTAAGGACGTGTCGACAAAAGCTTTGCGCTTCATGTGTTCAGCACGTTCGAGGAATGCGCAAAATTCGGCGGCTACCGTTACGAACTCGATCACATTCTTTTCAAATATCGTTTGGCTTTCTTTTTCCATAATCAGATTGATTTGAATCGCAAAGGTAAGAAAAAGGATTGAATGAGAGTACTGCTCGTTATTTTTTTATTATTTTTGCGGCTTATAATACGGATTCCAATTTATTTAAAGAATAAAGACTCATGGCAAAAAAGAAAATAGATAAGGAGGCTGAACGCACTCCGTCTTCTCCTGGAAGGATTGTATCAATTTTTAAGAATGAAACCGTTCATTTTGTGATCGGATTGATGCTGGTAATCTTTTCTGTTTATCTTTTGTTGGCTTTTTCTTCCTTCTTCTTTACGGGGGCAGCCGACCAAAGTATTATCGACAGCGGCAACTCGGCAGACCTTGCGGCGGTTAATAACAATGTAAAAAACTATGCCGGATCTCGCGGAGCACAGTTGGCTAGTTATCTGATAAATGACTGTTTTGGAATATCTTCTTTCTTTATCCTTGTCTTTTTGGCGGTGGCAGGATTGAAGCTGATGCGGGTGCGCATTGTCCGTCTGTGGAAATGGTTTATCGGTTGTACATTATTATTGATTTGGTTCTCCGTATTCTTCGGTTTCGCTTTGATGGATCATTATCAGGATTCTTTCATTTATCTGGGAGGTATGCACGGTTACAATGTAAGCCGCTGGCTGGTTTCGCAGGTGGGAGTTCCCGGAGTATGGATGATCCTGCTGATAACGGCAGTCTGTTTCTTTATCTACATAAGTGCACGGACGATAATCTGGTTGCGCAAACTTTTTGCTCTGAGTTTCCTCAAACGTCAGAAGAAAGAAGAGGAAAAAGAGACAGCAGAAGAAGGAACACAGGAGTTCACGACCTCGCAACCGCAGGAAGTGGAGTTCAATCTGAAACGTACTTATAAGCAAACACCTCCTCCTGCTCCCGTGATGGATATACAGGCAGAAGAACCGAAAGAAGAATCTCCGGTCAACGCACCGGAACCGGACGACGAACTTCCTTCTGCTGATGAGGCGGAAGGGGTGACTATGGTCTTTGAACCGACCGTAAGCGATGTGGTTCCTCCTGCTGCTCAGGATGAATTGCCGGGTGAGGATGAACCCGGGTTCCAGGTAGAGACAGCTACGTCCGAAGAAGAATATCAGGGTCCGGAGCAAGAACCTTATAATCCGATGAAGGATCTGGAAAATTACCGTTTCCCGACAATCGACTTGATGAAGCATTTTGAGAATGACGATCCGACGATTGACATGGACGAGCAGAATGCGAATAAAGACCGTATCATTAATACATTGCGCAGCTTTGGCATTGAAATCAGTACGATCAAAGCTACGGTAGGTCCTACGGTGACTCTTTATGAAATTACCCCTGAACAGGGTGTGCGTATCTCGAAGATCCGGGGCCTGGAGGATGATATCGCCCTGAGTTTGTCAGCGGATGGTATCCGTATTATTGCTCCGATACCGGGTAAGGGAACCATCGGTATTGAAGTTCCGAATAAGAATCCGAAGATTGTATCCGGTCAGAGCGTGATTGGAAGCAAGAAGTTCCAGGAGTCTAAGTTTGACTTACCGATTGTACTGGGTAAGACGATCACGAACGAAGTGTTCATGTTCGACCTTTGCAAGATGCCGCACGTGTTGGTGGCAGGTGCTACCGGGCAGGGTAAGTCTGTCGGCTTGAATGCAATCATTACTTCCTTATTATATAAGAAGCATCCGGCTGAATTGAAATTTGTACTGGTTGACCCGAAGAAGGTGGAGTTCAGCATTTACTCCGTCATTGAAAACCATTTTCTGGCCAAACTTCCCGACGGAGGCGAACCGATTATTACGGACGTGACCAAGGTAGTGCAAACGCTGAATTCTGTTTGTGTGGAAATGGATACACGCTATGACCTCTTGAAGATGGCTCATGTACGTAATGTCAAGGAGTATAATGAGAAGTTTATCAACCGCCGCCTCAATCCGGAGAAAGGACATAAGTTTATGCCGTATATTGTGGTGGTAATCGACGAGTTCGGAGATTTGATCATGACTGCCGGTAAGGAAGTGGAACTTCCTATTGCCCGTATTGCGCAGTTGGCACGTGCGGTCGGTATTCACATGATTATCGCTACGCAGCGTCCGACAACGAATATCATTACAGGTACGATCAAGGCGAACTTCCCGGCACGTATTGCGTTCCGTGTATCTGCTATGATGGACTCCCGTACGATTCTTGACCGTCCGGGGGCAAACCGCCTGATTGGTAAGGGAGATATGCTCTTCCTGCAAGGTGCTGATCCGGTACGTGTGCAGTGTGCCTTTATCGATACGCCGGAAGTGGAGGAAATCACGAAGTTTATTGCCCGTCAGCAGAGTTATCCAACTCCGTTCTTCCTGCCCGAGTATGTGAGCGAAGACAGCGGTAGTGAAGTGGGCGACATTGATATGGGACGTCTCGACCCGTTATTTGAAGATGCGGCACGCTTGGTGGTCATCCATCAGCAAGGTTCCACTTCGTTAATTCAACGTAAATTTGCTATTGGTTACAATCGTGCCGGACGTATCATGGATCAGCTTGAAAAGGCGGGAATCGTTGGACCCACACAGGGAAGCAAGGCTCGTGATGTACTCTGCATCGACGATAATGATCTTGAAATGCGTTTGAACAATTTACAATAACAGATCGTTTATTAATCAAATGAGAAAATACATTTTTAGTGTTTTAATAGCTTTACTGTCACTGCCTGTGATTGCTCAACAACAGCAGTCGCAGGCTAAAGTTGTTCTGGAGAAGACAGCCGAAGCATTTAAGAAGGCAGGTGGTGTAAGGGCTGATTTTACCTTGAAGGCTGTCAATGACGGTCATCTGGAAGGACGTGAGAATGGTATCATCCAGTTGAAAGGCGAGAAGTTTATGCTGAAGACCTCCGAGACAACCACTTGGTTTGACGGGAAAACACAGTGGAGTTACATGGTGAGAAATGATGAAGTGAATGTCAGCAATCCTACTCAGGAAGAGTTGCAGCAAATCAATCCGTATACCTTTCTTTATATGTATCAGAAAGGATTCTCTTATAAGCTGGGAACTGTGAAGGTATATCAGGGTAAAGCTGTTTGGGAAGTGATTCTGACTGCTAATGATAAAAAGCAAGAGTTGGAAAGTATTACGCTTTATGTGACAAAGAGTACGTATGAACCGGTTTACATTCAGCTTCAGCAACGTGGTCAGAAAACGCGTAATGAGATTACCGTGACAGCTTATCAGACCGGACTGGATTATGCGGATCATGTTTTCACTTTCGACCGGAAGGCATACCCCACTGCGGAAGTGATAGACTTACGATAGGATGTTCTTTTGAGTAAGAGATGAGATAGTTGGAATATAAAACAATAATATAACAATAAAATGGCAGAAATAGAAAAAGTAAAATGCCTGATTATAGGCTCAGGGCCTGCCGGATATACGGCAGCGATCTATGCAGGACGTGCTAACCTTTGTCCGGTGCTTTATGAAGGATTGCAACCCGGTGGTCAGTTGACGACTACTACGGATGTGGAGAACTTCCCCGGTTATCCGGAAGGAATCAGTGGTCCGCAGTTGATGGAAGATTTGCGTGCGCAAGCCAGCCGTTTCGGAACAGACGTCCGTTTCGGTATTGCTACAGCGGCAGATTTGAGCAAAGCTCCTTATAAAATAACGATTGACGGTGATAAGGTGATTGAAACGGAAGCATTGATCATTTCTACCGGTGCTACGGCCAAATACCTGGGGCTGGAAGACGAAAAGAAATACGCCGGAATGGGAGTTAGCGCTTGTGCTACTTGTGACGGTTTCTTCTACCGGAAGAAAGTCGTTGCAGTGGTGGGCGGTGGAGATACAGCCTGTGAGGAAGCGATCTATCTGGCTGGTCTGGCATCCAAAGTATATCTGGTGGTTCGCAAACCTTACCTGCGTGCATCGAAGATTATGCAGGAGCGTGTGCAGAAGCATGAGAAGATTGAAGTTCTTTTCGAACACAATGTAGTCGGCTTGTTTGGCGACAACGGCGTAGAAGGTATGAATGTCGTGAAGCGTTGGGGCGAATCGGACGAAGAACGTTACAGCCTGCCGATCGACGGTTTCTTCTTGGCTATCGGTCACAAACCGAATTCGGATATCTTCAAGGAGTATATCGATACTGACGAAGTGGGTTACATTATTACAGATGGTGACAGCCCCCGTACGAAAGTTCCCGGAGTATTCGCAGCGGGAGATGTGGCTGATCCGCATTATCGTCAGGCTATTACAGCAGCGGGAAGTGGCTGTAAGGCTGCTATCGAAGCGGAACGTTATCTCTCTGCAAAGGGAATTATTTAAAGATGAAGTAAGGCGGAATGCTTTGCATGGAATAAATAAGAACTGAATCGATAAAAAAACGGTGGACATGAGCAACAAGCTGAATGTCCACCGTTTTTTGTTATCTCACAGGCATTAATATGCTTCGATTTCGTCTATCCACAATTCGGCAGGAATGACTTCCGGGCCGTTGTTCTTTTCGAAATTGACGCCATTACGCAAGGTACCGCCATTCTTGATTTTTACTTTCAGGAAAGTGGCTTGTGTCGGTTCGAATTCGATAGAGTCGGTGAATGCGATTCTTCCCGTTTCCGGACAATCATGCTTCAATACTTTTTCGGCTATCTGAGTATATTGCTGACCGTCAGCAGATACTTCTACGGCAACTCCTCCGGCGGGGAGCATTCTCATGGCAGGATTGAACAAGGAGCCGAAGACCACTTTTCTTACTTCTGTCGGTTTGTCCAGATGGACGATGAATTCCAGGTCTTTACCCTCTACGATTGCGAAACTGGACCACGGAGTGTAAGAAGCATTGTTACCTCTCTTACCATTCGTCAGACCGAAAGTTGTTTTGTCAGCTCCCAGTACATCATTGTCGCCGAAAATATCCCCTGTCCATCCCATTGTATAATTGACGGTAAATGGTTTTCCCGCCAGCAGATTGCCATACAATGGCTTGTTGGTGACTTTGCCCAGCATCTTGCCGTCTTTGAAGGCGGCAGCTTTCAGGTCGATGTTTCCTTCAAGTGCGAAAGGCTGTTCATATAGCGTAGAACCGTAAGTCGGTTCGCTGCCGTCTGTGGTGTATCTGATTTCCGCATTCGGGTAGAATGTTTCCAGCAATACCATCAACGGACCGTTTTCATCCGCATGAGTATTGATGTTTACGTCGAAGAAGTTGAGGCAGGGTTTGGTATCCATGACTTCCAGGCGCTCAAATTCCGTAACCATGCGTTCGCAGAAACTCTTCCAGTTTTTGTTGGCATCCAGCGTCCATCCCGTTTCCGCGATTGCCATTGCACGTGGGAAGGCCTGATAATCTACTCGGTCGGAAGTTTTCATATATTCTCTCCAGAGGTTGCCTTGCATACCGATAATATGCTTTTTCACTAGTTCATCGGCATCATCCGGAACAGGATTGTAGCTATAAGTCTTCTTCAGCGTTGTGTATCCGCCGATGGTAGTCGGGGCGATTTCCGGATCTTCCTGATAGAAGTCCAGATAAGCATAAGGCATGGGAGCCATGATTGCGTTGTGTCCTGCTTTAGCTGCATTCAATCCGCCTTCAACGCCACGCCATGATAAGACAGTAGCGTTCGGAGCCAGACCGCCTTCCAAAATCTCGTCCCAGCCGATGATATTGCGTCCTTTGCCGTTCAGGTATTTTTCCATGCGGGTAACGAAGTAACTTTGCAGTTTATCTTCCTTGCTATGCTTCATTCCGTCCACTTTGCTGGGAGTCACGTCATCCTTCAAGCCTAACTGACGAATCAACTGCTGACAGAAAGCACTGTTCTTCCAAGCTGTTTTGGGGCATTCGTCCCCTCCGATATGAATGTATTCGCTGGGAAATAATTCGACTACCTCATCCATGACTCCTTCAAAGAACTTGAAAGTGGTCTCGCTCGGGCAGAATACCTGTTCGAATACGCCCCACGTAGGTGATACTTTATATGTCTGTGTAGAATCACAAGACAATTCGGGGTAAGCAGCCAGAGCCGCCAATGCATGCCCCGGCATTTCTATTTCGGGGATTACATTGATATATTTGCTTGCAGCATAAGCTACTACTTCTTTTATCTGTTCCTGTGTGTAATATCCTCCGTGTTCTATTCCGTCGAATACTTGCGGATAGTTCACATAATAATAGTCTACCAGCGTCTTTTCACGTTTGGAACCTATCTCTGTCAGTTTCGGATATTTCTTGATTTCGATTCTCCATCCCTGATCGTCCGTCAGATGCCAGTGGAAAACGTTCATCTTGTTCATTGCCAACAGGTCGATAAACTTGTAGATATACTCTATCGGGGCGTAATGGCGGCAAACGTCCAGCATCAGTCCGCGATGTACAAAGCGGGGAGCGTCTTCGATCTCTACAGCCGGAACAGACCAGTCGGCTTTCTTCTTCAGTTCTTTTCCGTAAACAGCGGGAGGAAGAAGTTGATAAATAGTCTGTACACCATAGAAAAATCCGTTCGGCTGGGAAGCTGTAACTGTAATAAGGGTAGGGGTGACAGACAGTTTGTAGCCTTCTTTAGGCATACCTTCTTGTAGTACGAAACTGATAGCAGGCTTTCCATCCACGCTTTCGGCTTCTTTCAGAGAGATTCCGGCAGTCTGTTTCAGTTGTTCGGCAAAGCCGTCGGCTACCTTTTTAACTTCCGGAGCATCGGACGGAACTACCAGCCGGACTTTGTTACTCAGTTCGAAGCGGCCTTCTTTGGGAACAAGCTGGTTGGGTTGCGGAACGATATTGTACTCGTTCGTCACTTCTTTTGGCTTCTGACAACTGGGGGTAATCATAAGTAAGGACAAAAGAAGAAGGGAAATACTTTTCTTCATGGTCTGAAATTGTGTTAAGTTATTAATATATTGACAGGACAAATGTACTTGTTTAATTGATAAGTTCCAATAGTATAGAAATAAAAAAGCCGATGTGACGAACATCGGCTTCCAGTTAAAGTTTCAGATCACTTTTTATGATCGTATAAGGTCTGTATTATCCTATCTTGCTTATTTTCTTGAGTTTTTCTTCTTCAATGATTTTGATCTTTCTTCCGTCGATGGTGATCAGGCGTTCCGTAGCGAACTGTGATAAGGTACGGATGGCGTTCGAGGTGGTCATGTTCGACAGATTTGCCAGGTCTTCACGGGAAAGATAAATACTCAATGTCGACCCGTCTTCTTCCAGACCGTAGCTTTCTTTGAGGAAAATTAGCGATTCTGCCAGACGTCCGCGGATATGTTTCTGTGTCAGGCTGACGGTACGTTCGTCGGAAATGCCGAGATCGATAGAAAGCTGGCGGATGAAGAACATGGCTAAATCATTGTTTTGAGCAATAAGCGTGGTAATGGCAGTCATGGGGATGAGACAGATAACAGAAGGTTCAAAAGCAGCGGCAGCAGTTACGAAGTCTTCCTTTGCGAAGTATGCACGGTACGCAAAGTATTCCCGCTGTTTAATCATGCGGATAATCTGACTTCTACCTCCTACACCATCTTTGAAGATTTTGACCTTGCCGGTAATGAGACACATCAAATGAGAGGGAGTCTCCCCTTCGCAGTAGATGGTTTCGTTTTTTTTGTAGGTCTGTATTGTATAATTGTTCATCAGAAACTCCCTTTGTTCGTTATTCAAAGGAGCTAACAAATCGGATAATGGTTCCGAAATATCGATGTCTGACATGTTCATTTTTACCATGGGTGCTACAAAACTGTGTTATACAGCACAAAAGTAGAAAGAAAAAATGAGAAAATGAACGAATCTATAAAAAGATTGCACAAAAGCAGGTTCTTTCGTGCAATCTTCAGGAGCTTTTTATTTGGTGAACAAGAGTTCCCTGTACTTGGGTAGCGGCCATATTTCGTCGTCTACCTCCATCTCCAGATGATCGATATGATCGCGGATTTTATCAAGATAAGGACGTACTTTTTCTTCGTATTCGAATGCTCTCTCTTTGTAGTTGTCTTTGTGATTGGCAACTTTTCGGGCTTCGGTCATTTCGCGTACCAATACTTTGATGGAAGTCACTCGGTGTGAGATTTCGCGAATCAGCTCTTTGCGGTCGGCGCTCAATACTTCGTATTCTTCGGGAGAGAAGATTTCTTTCATTTTGCAAAGATTCTCCAATAGCCGGTTCTGGTAGGTGACAGCCGTCGGCACGATGTGGTTGATGGCAAGGTCGCCCAATACGCGTCCCTCGATCTGTACCTTCATGGTGTATTTTTCCAGTTCTACTTCGAGACGGCTGTTCAGTTCGGTTTCGTTGAAGATGCGCTCACCGATCAGTACCGATTTCGACTGGTTGTCTACGTAGTGCATCAGTGCTTCCGGCACGTGGCAGATGTTGGTCAGTCCGCGGCGGGCAGCTTCCTGTCTCCATTCTTCTGAGTAACCGTCGCCTTCAAAGCGGATGGCTTCGGAAGCGATGATGGTTTCTTTCAGCAGGCGGAAGATAGCTTCGTCTTTGCCCACTCCTTCTTCCATCAGTTTCTCCACAGATGCGCGGAATTCGTTCAACTGGTTGGCCATGGCGGCGTTGATGGCGATCATGGCGGCGGCACAGTTGGAAGAAGAACCGGCGGCACGGAACTCAAAGCGATTTCCGGTGAAGGCGAAAGGAGAAGTACGGTTGCGGTCGGTGGTATCGAGCAAGATTTCCGGGATACGTCCGATTCCCAGTTTCAGCGTAGTCTTTTCTTCCGGTGTCATCTTTTCGTTTCCTACTTGGCGTACGATTTCGTCGAGGGTTGCCGAGAGTTGTGAACCGAGGAAGCAGGAGAGGATGGCGGGAGGAGCTTCATTCGCTCCCAGACGGTAGCTGTTGCTGGCACTCATGATGGAGGCACGCAGCAGGTCCTGATTCTTGTATACCATCATCAGTACGTTTACCAGGAAAGTAAGGAACAGCATATTGCCTTTCGGATTCTTTCCAGGGGCAAACAGGTTGATGCCGGTGTCGGTGCAGAGCGACCAGTTATTATGTTTGCCGGAGCCGTTTACGCTGCTATATGGTTTTTCGTGCAGCAATACATTGAAGTGATGCTTGCGTGCGATACGCTTCATCAGGTCCATGACAAGCTGGTTGTGGTCGTTTGCCAGGTTGCAGTTTTCGAAGATGGGAGCCAGCTCGAACTGGTTGGGAGCTACTTCGTTGTGACGGGTCTTGGCAGGGATGCCCAGTTTGTGACATTCGATTTCGAGTTCCTTCATAAATGCGGTGACACGTGGAGGAATGGAGCCGAAATAGTGATCTTCCAGCTGTTGGTCTTTGGCGGAAGAGTGTCCCATCAAGGTACGTCCTGTCAGACAAAGGTCGGGACGTGCATTATATAAGGAGGAGTCTACGAGGAAATATTCCTGTTCCCATCCTAAGTTGGTAAAGACGCGTGTTACGTTCTTGTCGAATAGCTGGCAAACATCCGTGGCAGCCTTGTCTACGGCGGCAAGTGCTTTCAGAAGCGGAGTCTTGTAATCCAGCGCTTCGCCTGTGTAAGAGATAAAAATCGTAGGGATACAGAGCGTGGTATCTACTACGAATGCTGGAGAAGAAACGTCCCATGCGGTATATCCGCGAGCTTCGAATGTATTACGGATACCGCCATTGGGGAAAGAAGAAGCGTCCGGTTCTTGCTGAATCAGCAGTTTTCCGGAGAATCGTTCAATGACTCCGCCGTCTTCGCCAAATTCGATAAAGCCGTCATGCTTTTCGGCGGTTCCGTCTGTCAGAGGCTGAAACCAGTGTGTGTAGTGGGTGACGTTGAGCGACTTGGCCCAGCTCTTCATGCCGTTGGCAATCAGGTCGGCTATTTCACGGCTGATCGGTGTACCTTTTTCGATTGCATCGGTAACAGCTTTATAGGCTTCCTTCGGAAGATACTCCTGCATCTTCTTGCGGTCGAATACGTGGCTACCATAATAATCAGAGAGTTTGTTGGAAGGGGCAGTAACTTCCAGCGGCTTCCGGTTGGAAAGTTCTTGTAAGGCGTAAAATCTCATTTTTGACATAAATCGTCTTCTTTTTATCGGTTGATGGCGCAAAATTATATGTTTTTTCTGAAAGTACCCCTATTTTAAAGGGGGTATTTTCAGAAAATGATATATTTTTCTGAGGAACACCCCCTCTTTAAAGGATTGATTCGTCTCTGAATTACCTTTTGCCCGTCATGGTGCTTTTTGATTATAACCGATTAAGAGATGGATGCCAGTATTTCCTGCTGTCCGTCCTTGTTTTTCTGCCGGTCGATTTCCGCAGCCATCTGTTTGACTAACATTTCTACCTGCATATAATGCTTGTTCATGTTTCTGTATAGCAGCTTCATTGTAGGACTGTCCATAGCCATTTGGGTGAGGAACTGTAGATGCTTCCCCATCGATGCGTTCATTTGCATACGCGTTTTTTTGTTTAAGTCGTCCTGTATGGAGTAGGCACCGCAGGAGAGCAGGATTTCTGCCATGCCATCATCCCAAGCGTGCATGGTGAGATGGGTGAGTGCTCCCACAATTTTCTTCAGGTCTTTCAGCAGAATGTTTAGCATTTCGAATTCAGTGCGGTTTACGGAGCAGGAATCCGGGTTCAGGAAGAGGGCGAATTTGAGGTAGAAGTCCTTTAATTCTCTGTCATTAACAATAAATACATTTTTGGGAGCTTGTGTGATACCTCCCACCGTTGGTTGAACGGCAACTTGTTCTGTTTCCATAATAAGTGATTATGAGTGTGTGGTAGGCGAAGATTTTCTAAAATAATAAGAGCGGTTCCGCCTTTCCCGTTGCATTTCACCAGAAGGCAGTAGATGCATTAACATTCTACACGGGGGTACGGAACCGCCATATAGATATGAACGTGGACAGGCATAAAAATGCCTGCCACGAGGATTGGCAGGTTTCCCCGCCTTCTGGTATGAAATGCATAACAAAGATACAACATTTTTCTTTTTCGTCAAGAATAAAGTGGAAAATAAAAGGCAGGTGAGGATAACTTTAACACGGATATGCAGGGATGCCTTATACTGATGCTGTTACTTTTACTTTCGTTTAGTTGGAAGGGACTCATTCTTTATTTAAACCCTGTTCGTGCCTAAAAGGAATGATAAGCATTTTAGTTCATTTCCGTACGTTCATGAACTAATCATTCGTCTTCTTTATTAAGATTTAATTCTGTATCTGCAAAGAGCTAGTCCCCATTATACTTAAATCTATTCGTCTGACAGTTGTTGAACTTTCGTCTGACAACTGTTACTCTTTCGTCTAACAGCTGTCAGACGAAAAAATAACAGCTGTCAGACGAATAGTTTTATGTATAGTCGAAGATAGATTTATTAAAGATAAGAGGTAAAAAACGTGTTAATCAGGATTAGTTCATAGCCTGCCTCAAGATGACTCATAACTGTGCAGAAGTGATTTAAATCATGCAAGAATGAATCACTTTTTACATAGAAATGTGAATGTAGCATAAGTAGAAAAATGTCCATGAAAACTGATATGATGCGTGGCGTGGGGAAAGGATTTTCCTTGCTAACGCTTTTTTGCAGCTTAATTCCCTTGCTTTTCGATATTCTTTTTTATATTTGCCTACAATAAACAAGGAGATACGACGATTGAAATATAAGATATTGATAGGATGTATGTTGTGCTTGTTCTCTTTTATTCCGAAGGGGGCAGCCAATCTTGTTCTTAATCCTTATACAAGTCAGGAGATATCTGCTGATTCCATCATTGAGCGTGTCATGACTTTTGCTCCCTCTTATGAAAGTATAGTGAGCGACTATCGCGCGAACCTATATATAAAGGGTAAGATGAATATTCAGAAGAAGAATTTTATCCTCCGGTACGTTCCTTCGATGTTTCGCTTGCAGAAAGGGGTACGTGAATACTTGCTCGAAACGTACAGTGACCTGCATTATACAGCTCCCAATATCTATGACCAAAAAGTAAAGGCATCACAAGGCACTGTGAGAGGAAACAGGGGACTGCCGGGGCTGCTTGAATATTTTAGTGTCAATATCTACTCATCTTCTCTTCTGAATGACGAACGCTTGCTGTCTCCGCTTGCCAAGAACGGGCAGAAATACTACAAATACCGGATAGACAGTGTGATGGGCGATCCCAATAATCTCGACTACCGGATACGTTTCATTCCCCGTACCAAGAGCGACCAGCTGGTGGGCGGCTATATGATTGTCAGCAGCAATGTATGGAGCGTGCGTGAAATACGTTTTTCGGGACGGTCGGAACTGATTACGTTTACTTGCTGGATCAAGATGGGGGAAGTTGGAAAGAAAGATGAGTTTCTCCCGGTGCGTTATGATGTGGAGGCCCTTTTTAAGTTCCTGGGCAATAAGGTGGACGGCAATTATACCGCTTCGTTGGACTATAAATCAATAGAACTGAAAGAAAGAAAGGTTCGGAAGAAGGAGAAGAAAAAGTATAATTTGTCGGAATCATTCTCCTTGCAGTGTGATACGAATGCCTATAAAACAGATGCTTCCACGTTTGGCGTATTACGTCCCATTCCTTTGAGTGACAGGGAAAAACAACTTTATAAGGATTACGCATACAGACGGGATACCGTGTCGGTGCAACGAAAATCCAAGAGTCAGGCTTTCTGGGGAACGATGGGCGACCTGATGGTGGAAGATTATAAATTCAATCTGTCCAATATCGGAAGTGTCCGCTTCTCGCCGTTTATCAATCCGCTTTTGTTCAGTTATAGCGGAAGCAACGGATTATCATACCGGCAGGATTTCCGTTACAACCGGATTTTCAGAGGCGACAAGTGGCTCCGCATCGTACCCAAACTGGGTTATAACTTTACACGGAAAGAGTTCTACTGGTCGCTGAATGCCGACTTTGAGTACTGGCCGCAGAAACGGGGCTTTTTCCGGTTGAGTGTGGGTAATGGTAACCGTATCTATAGCAGCAAGATGCTGGACGAACTGAAAGCGATGCCGGACAGTATCTTTAATTTCGACCTCATCCATCTGGATTATTTCAAGGACTTGTATTTCAACTTCCGTCATAGTTTTGAAATTACCAACGGACTGGATATCAGCCTCGGTTTCTCGGCACACAAGAGAACAGCTGTCGAGAAATCCCGTTTTGTGATTACGGGTGACTATCCGATGCCTCCGCCGGAATTTATGGAACGCTTCAGAAATACCTATATCAGCTTTGCCCCGCGCATCCGGGTGGAATGGACTCCGGCGCTTTATTATTATATGAACGGAAAGCGTAAGATCAATCTCCGCTCTGACTATCCGACATTTTCGGTGGACTATGAACGGGGAATAGAAGGAGTATTTAAAAGTACCGGAGAATATGAACGGATAGAATTCGACCTTCAACATAAGATTCAGCTGGGGCTGATGCGAAATATTTATTATCGTTTCGGCTTCGGGGCGTTTACCAATCAGGATGAACTGTACTTTGTGGACTTTGCCAATTTTGCCCGTCATAATCTGCCGGTAGGGTGGAATGATGAAATCGGTGGTGTGTTTCAGGTGCTCGACGGACGTTGGTACAACTCCTCCCGCCGCTATGTACGCGGACATTTCACTTACGAGGCTCCTTTCCTTATTCTCCGGCATTTGATGAAATATACCCGCTATGTGCAGAACGAACGTCTTTATATCAGTGCGCTCTCTATGCCGCATCTCCAGCCATATCTGGAAGTGGGTTATGGTATCGGTACGCATGTCTTTGATGTGGGAGTATTCGTCAGCAGTGAGAACTGGAAGTTCAGCGGGATCGGATGTAAATTTACTTTCGAGTTGTTTAACCGATAGTTTTTTCTTCATAACAGTTGCATAATGTATAGAAAATACATATCTTTGTGAGGAAGAGGATGAGGAAAAATTTAGCAGAAAAGAGGTGTAGTCGCCTCGCAGGCACAGGTATTTTCCTGGAAAATAAATCTCTGGTATAAATACCTCTATTTATTTTAGTAAAATCTCATCCTCTTCTTCTCCTTTTTATATATGTAACAACAAGATGGACGGAATTTTAATTACGATACTTATTGTTACCGGTTTTCTGATTTATAAATTGATTTCTTCGAGCCGGAAACAGGAAGGATACAAGAGATGGAAAGCAACAGGCAGCGGTAATACTACTAACGAAGAGACTTCCAAAAACAAATGGGAACATGGAGCCTGGCTCAGGCATGCTTTAGGAGTAGTCACTCCTAAAATGAGAACATGTCCTGTATTTGATGAAGAGGCGGTGGTGTGGTGTGCCAATCTGTTGGGAATAGAGGTGATGAGGTTGAAAGAGATACTGCAGGATGTCTCTTCGCATTATCGGGAGTTCTGGATCAGAAAGCGGAGAGGAGGATACCGTATGATCTCTGCTCCGGACAAGGAACTGAAAGCCATTCAGGATACTATTTATCATCGTATATTACTGTCTGTAAATGTGCATCCTGCCGCTACGGGATTCCGGCGTCAGCATTCCATCGTCGATAACGTCCGTCCTCATCTGGGAAAACGCTGTGTCTTGAAGACGGATATCCATGATTTCTTTATTTCCATACGTAGTCCGAGGGTGAAAAAGACTTTCGAAAAGATCGGCTATCCGAAGAATATATCGAAAGTGCTGGGCGAGTTGTGTTGTATGCGTCGGCATTTGCCGCAAGGAGCGTCTACCAGTCCGGTACTGAGTAACATCATCGCTTATGAGATGGACCGGAAACTGGCGGTGATGGCGGAAGAATTCGGGCTGACTTATAGTCGTTATGCCGACGACCTCACCTTTTCGGGCGATGTCTTTCCGAAAGAGGAGGTGCTTGCCCGGGTCAAGGAAATCATCAGGGAAGAGAAGTTTGAACCGAATCATCAGAAAACTCGTTTTCTGAATGAGAATGACAGGAAGATAATCACGGGCGTATCCGTCAGCTCCGGTGTGAAGCTGACCATTCCTAAAGCCCGAAAGAGAGAGATTCGCAAGAATGTCTATTTCATTTTGACAAAGGGGCTGGCGGAACATCAACGCAGAATCGGCTCCCATGATCCTGCCTATCTGAAACGGTTGATAGGGTCGCTTTGTTATTGGCGTTCCATAGAACCGGATAATACGTATGTAGCTGATTCTATTGCTGCTCTGAAACGTTTGCAGAAGGGGTATTGACGGGTGGCGGCTGTTTGTGTCTGCCTTACCGTGTTAATCGATGATCGTTGCCCTTCCGTTTTCAACTTTGGCATAATTCCTTTTTACCGCTTCCTGAATCCCTCTGAGCATGGATGCTTCGATGTTTGACCCCATGTGTGTGAAGCCGAATACTTGTGCGCATGCTTTTGCCAAATCGGGTAAAGGCAGGCTGATGGAATTGATTAATATTTGTTGGATGGCATTGGCTATTTCTTCGGGTGGCAGATCCGCTGCATCTCGGTCGGAATCGGGACGGTACTCTGAATAAGAACGGTATTGCGCTTCATCTTTCCAGCAGAAGATAAGCCCGTCATGTTCTATGCGGTAAAGATGTAATGTGTCGAATATTATTTCCAATTGAGCATCTATTCGTGGTCCTACACGGTTGACTCCCCATTCGGATATGATTTTCTTTCCAAGTAAGGTTTTGCTGATCGGGGCTTCATTTTCTATTATCTTTTGGACTTGGGAGACAATAATAGGATTATTTCTTTTAGCGAAGATGTCGTCGGCAGCGTACAGGAACGGACGTATTTTAGTACTATTATAATTTTGTACGGAGATAAAAGAAAAGTTTGTGTATGCGCATGCAGATTTTAGCTGCATCGGCGTTTCCTGCACATTCTTTTCTCTTTTTTCTTGTTCCTTTTTTACTATAACCGGTTTCTCCGCTTTCATATCCTGAGCAATCGCTGCTTGTATAGACGCCATCACTTCATCCGGCTTTTCCCACCAGTCCATCGTCCATATACGGCAGATATTCCATCCCAGTGCTTTGAGTACATTGTTTTGAACAATTTCCCGGTCACGGACAGTCTTGGTACGTCTGTAGTTCTTTCCGTCACAGATAATACCTAATTGGTAGTTGGACGGGGTTTGAGTATCGACAATGCCAATATCGATCTTATATCCGGAACAGCCTATATCAGTATGTACGGTATATCCCGAAGAACGTAACTTGTCGGCAATAATCTTTTCGATAGAAGTTTCTTCTTCCGAGGTCCGAATATTAGTCGAGGTATTCAGTATGCGCTTGGTTCCTTTCTCCGCATATTCAAGGAAGCGTTTCAGCCCGGCTACTCCGATAGAAGAAGTTCGGTTCAGATCAATCATGTCCGATCTCAGCGTAGAGAAGATGATCATTTCGTATCGGGCACGGGAGACGGCTACGTTTAACCGTCTTTCACCTCCCGCACGGTTCAACGGACCGAAGTTCATGCTGACGCGCCCTTCGGCATCGGGACCATAGCCGACGGAGAACAGTATCACATCCCGTTCGTCTCCTTGCACATTTTCAAGGTTCTTGATGAACAGGGGTTCTTCACATTCCAGCGCAAAGGTTTCCAGTTCAGGATGAAAGGCGAAGAGATCGGATAGCAAATCTTCTATCAACGCCTGCTGAACCACGTTGAAAGTAACTACCCCCCATACTTTTTCTCCTTAATTTTTCGCTCCTCAGCCTTCTCGCTATTTCGTCTACTATGGCTTGCGCTTCCGCTTGGTTCTGACGGGATTTTCCTTTGTCATAATAACCGTCTACGGCGACCATTCTGACTTTCGATTCAATATTGTCCGGTGACGGGAAAGTCATCAGCTTATTATCGTAATATTCGGAGTTACTGAAAGCGATAAGACTTTCGTGTTTGCTTCGGTAATGCCACAGCAGGTATTTGGAAGGGATAGAGAGAGCGAGGCAATCGTCAAGGATACTTTCCAGATCTTCCATCTCGATGTTGTCTTCGTCAATGGTATTAACGGAGAAGAAGCTGGTAGGCGGCATCTGTTTGGGGTCGCCTACGATAACTACATTCTTGCCTCGGGCGATGGCACCTACCGCTTCGTAAGTCGGCATCTGTGAAGCTTCGTCGAAGACGATCAAGTCAAATTTCTCTGCATCGGCATCGATATATTGGGCAACCGATATAGGACTCATCAACATACACGGACACATACGGGACAGCAGGATAGGTATTTGATCGAATAGCTTGCGGATGGATATTCCGCGTGCATTATTGCGTATATTCTTTTGTAATATTCCGACTTCTGAACTTTGAATGGCTTCGTGGGTGAAGGACGGAATGTTGGAAGCCAGTCTGGCGAACAGTTCCTTTTTGGTAATGTCCTCGAAGTTGGCGGATACCTGCTTGTATTTGGTTATAATATCATTGAATATCTTGCCGTTGAATAATTCCAGCGTCGGTTCTTTGGCGATGATATAGTGAATAACGGCTTGGTAGAAACTCTTGCGGAAGCTGCTGGTGAGTAAATCCGTAGGAATATTCTTTTCCTTATATTCTTCTGCGATAAATCCGAGACCCAGCTCGTTCAGTTTGTTGTAGGATTGAAGCCATTGATACCAGTCTTTGAGTTTGTCCAGATTTTCTTTCCATATTCCGGCTTGCTGTAGGGCGATGCCGATCCAGTCGGCGGAGTTTGTATAAAGCGTCTCTACGGTTATGCCCAGAGTGGTGGAAAGCCGTTGCTCGGTTGCCGTAAGCGTGTCGACCAGCTGATACAATTCATTCAGAGAATGAGAATGGATATCTCTGAATGTCCGGATACCTTCTGTCAGTTGTAACGCTAAGTTCTGTTTGATTCGGGATGTTTTCGCCACATCTTTTGAATAACTCAGTAACAGGGAATGAAGCGAAGATACCTCATGGATGATCTGATCGATGATGGGCCACTCTTCATCTCTTCCGAATCTTCCGAATAAAGAAGGCAGCTTGGCGGCGTATCTGTCTGTAAAATCAAGCTCTTCCTGATACCGGATGACCTGATGGAGCAAAGGCTGGACTGTCTCTGGCTTTACCGGTTGCAGAGCGTAAGGACGAATCACCTTTTTTATTTTTCTTTGTCCGAAATATCGTGGGAGAAACCATTGGGCGGATACCCGATTCCATTCGGCCAGCATGGGGCCGGCGTTTATCTTCAGTACCTCTTTGGTGAATCCGTTTTCTATTTCTGCTTTGATTTCATCGCGTTTCCTGCCGTGTTCCGTCACTTTCCGGTACTCTTCCAGCGTTTCATTTAATAAAGGAGTGGTCAGCAGTTCGGGCGTCAGTTCCGGAATATCGAGTATTTTTCGGATAATGGCGCTGATTATATTGAAATCCTTGCGGGTGGGATGAATGTCCGTATTTTCCAGTAAAGCGGAAAAGACAGGCAGTTTCGATTGTATGGCAGTCAATAAGCCGATGAAAGTGGCGAGCGTTTGTAAGGCTTCCTCTTTGATGGCGGACGAATATTCCCGAATGAAAATCCCTGTCAATGGGTGAAGATACGGGTGACCGCAAGCATTGGCGGTACTGACCAAAGATTCGATGGCATCTTCCCAATGTGAGAATCGGTCTTTGTCCAGATTGTCCAGATAAGATGACGGGATATCGAAGCAGGGTTCAACGTCTGTTAACTGGTAGTGGATGATCGCATCATAGAGGGAAAGTCCGAAAGGATATTCCTTGTGTAAGGCTTCGATGTATTTGTTTAGTTCCGTTCGTAACTTCAGCAGGCGTTCGGCTTCCTTCCTGAACTCTTCGGGAGGAGTTCGTCTGATGATTTCGGTTGTCTCCTTTAGTTGCGAGATGACAGTGGATTTCTTTGTCTTGTTGGAGTGAATCTCCAGACAGAACGGGGCAAGCCCTATGGCCGCCAGTCTGTTTTGGAAGACGGAGAGGGCTGCCATCTTCTCGGCAACAAATAAGACTCGTTTACCTTTATAAAGCGCGTTGGCGATGATATTCGTTATCGTTTGGGACTTTCCGGTTCCCGGAGGGCCGTGCAGGATAAAAGTCTTGTCGTGCACCGCTTCATAAATCGCTTCCAGCTGAGATGAATCGGCAATGATAGGCAGTACAATATCTGCCGGAGATAACTGCCTGTCCATGTAGGCGGCATCCACTTCTTCCGCAGTTACGTCCCATTCGATCTTTCCGTTGATGAGGCTGGAGACCACCTTGTTTTGAGTCAGTTTGTGAGCATTGTTGTGGATGTCGTTCCACATGATAAACTTGTTGAAGGAGAAGATACCTAGAATAGCCTGTTCCTCCACATCCCATTTGCGCTGATTCTTGATGCAGTGCCGGATGATGGAATAAATCAGTTTTACGTTGATTCCGCTTTCGTCCGTCGGAAGCGGATCAAGTCCCGGTACGGAAATGCCGAAATTCTGACGAAGCATTTCTAATAAGGTGATATTCATCATCGTTTCTTCTTCCCGCGAACGAATCACATACCCCTTGGCGGCTGACTTGCGGATGATTTCGACCGGCAGCAGCAATATCGGTGCATAACGGGGACGCTCGCTGGAAGGCGTTTCGTACCATTTCAGAAGTCCGAGAGCCAGATAAAGCGTGTTCGCTCCGTTCTCTTCGATAGAAGTACGGGACGAACGGTACAGGTGAGTCAGTGCTTTGCCCAAGTCATTCTCCGGCAAGTAAAAACGTAACCTTTTCTGTGAAAGCTCCGAATTAACGAAGTCGGCTATCGGATCCGATTCCGGTATGGAAGAATAAATGCCAAACTCCATCGCCGGATTCTCCCATTCGGCGGGACGGTGGAGGATACGAAACTCATCTCCTTCCGCCAAGGCGTCTTCCAGACAGGCAAGGTTTGCCGGAATCAGCTGAAGAGTATTCTTTGTAATCCGGATATTCAGCAAGTTGTTGCGCAGACTCAAATCCAGCAGTCTTCTTTCCCAAAGCAACTGTTTGGTGAGGACTGTCTGAGTTTCGCTGCCCGACAAATCATATGGATTCACGCTTTGCGGAGTGGCGTGCGTGGTATTTCTGTTCATATCCTCATCTTCCTTTATTTCCCATACTTGTCCGTTCAGTACGCGCTGCGGGATCGGGCGGACTCCCGAATGCCTGGCCCTTCTGATGTCGATGGCGAGGATGAAACTGCCCGGATCGCTCAGTTTGCCGTTAGCGCTTTTCACAGCGTTGTCGAAGTCGACATTATGTCCCATATTCATGCAGGTGGTTTCTACCAGTGTAATGTCGTAGATTCCTTCGGCGGTTCGTTTGGTCAGTAAGGATACATCGTCGATGGCAGGGTCCGGAAAGGTTTCCGGCACCAGCCAGCCGCCTGCGAAAGCATGCCCTTTGGTGATGACGATGAGGGCATTCAGTCCGATGGATTCGAGGCAGGAAGCATAAAGCAGTGCCATATCCAGACAAGTTCCGAGCTTTTGTGCCAGTACGGAATCTATCAGACGGACACGCTGCCCGTGCTCTTCGAAGCTGGCGGGAATGGTGCTGTAAATAATCTGCTGTTCGGTGAGGGCGGTGTAGATAGCTGCCATCTGCTTTCTCACACGGTCCGGATTGCGGCTTTGGTATTCGTCCAGTGAAGGAGTACCGGTCCACTGTTCCAGAATGGCGGCGGCTCTCTTGATAATAGGAGTGAGCACGGCATGATTCGGGGTGATGAATGCTGCCAGCATCTCGGGGAATATATTGATTCCGCCCCATTGGTCGTATGCCAGAATGTCGATGGGGTAGGTCTGGGTAAAGATCGTTTCCGCCTCGGAGCGGATTTCTATTTTCAGACTTCCCGACATACGCTCGGTCAGCTGGGCGAAATAATTGGCGGACAAGACCAGGCTGAACGATTGCAGACACACGGAATTATTGGCGGGAATCGCTTCCATCATCACAGGAGTGATACTGCCGAAGTCGGGCTCGGCCGTGATTTGTACCTGAATGTTTCTGAAGGGTTCGGACGTCATATTTTCAATCGAAAGCTGATGGATGACCGATACTTTGTTTTGCTGCATCGCGAAATTAATAAGTGGCAGATAATCAAACTGCACCCTGATTTTGTCCAATGTTCCGTTCATGTTGAAAGTCGTATAATATTAGATTTGCAATATTACAAAAAATACGGATATTACCATCTTTTCTTTGGGTATTCTTTTGTCGGTCAAGAAAATATTCCTACCTTTGCGCCCGATTTATAGATAATATAATGTCTTATT